>Ga0126307_10000975_pt1 | contig 18918 bp, 17 predicted proteins | sample Plot28_FD_89955 | JGI IMG/M metagenome (GOLD analysis project Ga0126307, IMG submission 89955) | Serpentine soil microbial communities from UC McLaughlin Reserve, CA, USA - Plot28 | ecosystem: Environmental > Terrestrial > Soil > Grasslands | place: USA: UC McLaughlin Reserve, Lake County... | reverse complement strand
CGCGAGGCGGCGATGGCGAAGCTCTACACGGGCGAGCTCTCGAACCGCGCCGTGAACTCGTCGCTCCAGATCCACGGCGGCTACGGCTACATGGCCGAGTACGCGATCTCGCGCCTGTACCGCGACCAGAAGATCCTCGAGATCGGCGAGGGGACGAATGAGGTGCAGCGGATGGTGATCGCGAAGCACCTAGGGCTCTAGATCGACATGAAGCGACTGATGTTGTCGATCGCCCCGGCGCTCGTCCTCGCGCCGACGGCGCAGGCCCACGTCTCGCTTCACCCGAACGTGATTCCGGCCGCGCAGTTCGCCGCGCTCGTGGTGCGCGTGCCGAACGAGCGGCCGGAGGCGACGACGGAGGTTCGCGTCCGTTTCCCGCCCGGCTTCATATTCGTGTCATACGCGCCGGTGCCGGGCTGGACCGCGAAGATCGTGTACCGGAAGCTCGCGAAGCCCGTGACCGCGTTCGGCGAGTCGCACGACCAGGAGGTCGGCGACGTGATCTGGAGCGGCGGCGAGATCGCGTCCGGGCAGTTCGTCGACTTTCCGCTGTCGGTCTCGGTTCCGGACGGGCGGGTGGGCGCGAAGCTGACGTTCAAGACGCTGCAGACGTACTCGAGCGGCGAGGTCGTCCGCTGGATCGGTGCGCCGTCATCGGAGGCGCGCCGGCGCCGCAGATCGCTCTCGCCGGCCGGAACGCGCCGGCGCAGGACGTCCCCGCGGGGCCTCGTGTGACCGCGCCGACCTCCACGGTCGCGGCGTCGAGCGACGATGACGACGACGACGACAACTCGACGGCAACCCTCGCCGTTGCGCTCGGCGCTGTCGGCTGCGTCGCAGGGCTCGCCGCGCTCGGCGTCGTGCTGATCCGCGGGAGGAGGACTTGATGCGCGGGCAGGCACGGTGGCTGATCCTCGTCGGCGCCACGGCTGCGGTCGTCGTCCTCTTCTTCGTCCTCCGAGGCGGCGGGGACGACGCTGCGGCCACGACCGCGGCGACGACGACACCGCGTGCGACGACCTTCACGCCCACGGAGACCTCGGCCGGGCCGACCACCGCTCCCAGTGGGCCGACGTTCGTCAACGTGACCGTTCGCGGCGGCGAGGTCCTCGGCGGCCCGAAGGTGTACGACGTGCCGTTCGAGCAGCGCGTGATCCTGACCGTCACCTCCGACCTGGCTGACGAGGTGCACCTCCACGGCTACGACCTGATGAAGGAGGTCGCCGCCGGCGGCACTGTGAAGTTCAGCTTCGTCACGACGCTCTCGGGCAGCTTCGAGTTCGAGCTCGAGGACGCGCACCTTCGCGTGGGCGAGCTCTCGGTGGCGCCCTCATGAGGTCGCCTGTCGCCGCGACGACCGCCACGGCCGTCGGCGCCCTGGCCGCGGCGCAGCCGGCCGCCGCGCATGGCATTGGCACCGGAGTCGGCGAATCGCCGCTGCCTGCGTGGCTCATGTACTTCGGCTCGGCCACGATCCTGGTGGTGTCGTTCGCGGCGCTCGGGGTGCTCTGGGCGCGGCCGATCCTCGCCCGCCTCGCCCAGGGGCGGCCGCTCGGCGAGGTCGTCTCGCGATTCCTCTGCTCACCCCTCCTCGCGGGCCTCCTCGGCGCACTCTCCGTGGCGCTGCTCATCTTCGTCTGGATCGCCGCCGCGTTCGGCAGCGACTTCCCGACGCAGAACTTCGCGCCGACGTTCGTGTACGTCGTGTTCTGGCTCGGGATGCCCCTCCTGAGCGTGCTGTTCGGCAACATCTGGAGCGTCCTCAACCCGTGGCGCGCGATCTTCCCGAACAACGTGCCGCTGCGGGCGTATCCTGCGTGGCTCGGCTACTTCCCCGCGGCGGCCGGCCTGTTCGCGTTCGCGGCGCTCGAGCTCGCGTACTACAACCCTGCCGACCCCCGCACGCTCGCGCTCGCGATTGCGATCTACAGCGCCTGGACGTGGACGGGCGCCGCGATCTTCGGCCGGGAGACGTGGTTCCGCTTCGGCGACGCGTTCTCCGTCTACTTCGGCCTGCTCGCCGCGATGGCGCCGCTCGCTCGCCGCGGCGACCGGATCGTCGCGAGGGCGCCGATTTCGGGCCTCGCGACCGTCGACCGAGGGCCGGGCCTGCTCGGCTTCATCGCGGCCGCGCTCGGATCGGTCGCGTTCGACGGGTTCAGCCGCACCGAGACCTGGCAGACCCGCCTCTACGACGTGCAATCCAGCTTTCTGCCGGATCGAGTCGGGCTCGCGGAGCTGATGACGACGCTGCTCAACCTCGGCTGCCTGCTGCTCTTCGTCTGGATCGTCGCGCTCGTGTTCCTCGGAGCGCTCGAGGTCTCGCGCCGGATGGGACACGGCGACCATCGGCTCTCGGAGGCGGTGCTGCCGAGCCTCGTCCCGATCGCGTTCGCGTACCTGATCGCCCACTACTTCGCGCTCTTCATCTACCAGGGGCAGTCGGCGGTGCCGCTCGCCTCGGATCCGCTCGGCAGAGGCTGGAACCTCTTCGGCACGGCCAGCGTGACGCCGGATCTGACGCTGCTCGCGACGAACACGATCTGGTACGTGCAGGCGGCCGCGCTGATCGTCGGTCACGTCTGCGGGCTGACCGTGGCGCACGACCGCGCCCTGGCGGTGTTGCCCCGCGTCCGGGACGCGCTCCGGAGCCAGTACGCGATCCTCGTGCTGATGGTCTTCTACACGGTCGGCGGGTTCTGGCTGCTCTCGCGGCCGTGAGATCCGCCGCCCGCCACCTTTGACTTCGTCGCTTGCCGCACTCCTCGCACATTCGGGCCACTGGATCGGCGGACTGGCTGCGTCGCTCGTGATCGTCGCGGTGGGCGTCACGGTGTGGATCCGCGAGCGCCGCGGCCCCGGCGATGCCGACTGACGCCAGGCAACAGACTGTTACTCGGCTTCGCCGCGGCGGACGCGCCCGATCGAGAGCAGGCCCGACTGCGCGTCGTGGTCGACCTGCAACGTGGTGTGGTCGATTCCGAAGTCGTGGGCGAGCAGGCGCTCGAGGTCGCGGCGCGTCGCGTGGCAGTCGTCGCCGCGGCGGACGATCACGTGCGCGGACAACGACGGGAAGCCGGTGCCGATCTCCCACACGTGCAGGTCGTGGACTCCGGAGACCCGTGCATCGGCGGCGAGCGCACGACCGATCGCGCCGACGTCGACCCCTTCCGGCGCGGCTTCGAGCAGGACGCGCGCCGAGTCGCGAAGCAGTCCCCACGCCGAGCGAAACATCAGCGCCACGACCGCAAGCGACGCGATCGGGTCCGCGCGCGTGAACCCGATCGTGACGATCAGCGTGCCGGCCACAAAGGTCCCCGCGAACGCGTACAGGTCCGTCAGGATGTGCTGGAAGCTGCCCTCGACGGCCATGTTCTTCCGGTTCGCGCGCGAGAGCTGCCACACCGCGACGACGTTGACGGCCGCACCGACGAGCGCGAGGGCCATGACGACACCGCCGTCGACGGGCACCGGCTCGATCAGGCGTCGCACGGCCTCGTACCCGATGAGCGCGCCGAGCACGAGCAGCGTGACGCCGTTTGCCTGAGCCGAGAGCACCTCGGCGCGGCGGAGGCCGTACGTGAGGTTGCCTTCGGCCGGGCGCCGCGCGAGCCGAAGCGCGACGAGCGAGAGAGCGACCGCGCCCGCGTCCGTGAGCATGTGTGCTGCGTCGGAGAGCAGCACGAGCGAGTCGGCGAGAATCCCCGCCAGCGTCTCGGCGACCATCAACCCGAGGATCAGGACGAGCGCGACGACCAGCCGTGGGGCGTCTGCGTCGGCGGCGACGTGCGCGTGAACGTGCGTGCCGTGGTCGCGCCGGCTCATCGGCGGCCACGATAGCTCCGGCAGGCCCAGTCTCCAGCGGACGCATCCGGAGCGAACTTCAAGAGAAATAGCGGACGGCGGTGTTAGCCTCGATCGACGTGGTCTTCCGCCAGTTCTTGGACGACGGCCTCGGCTGCGCGTCCTATCTGATCGGCGACGAGCGCGCACAGGTCGCCGCGATAGTCGACCCGGCATACGCGATCGAGGAGTACTTCGGCGAGGCGAAGCACCGCGGTGTCGAGATCGTCCGCGTGCTCGAGACGCACACGCACGCAGATCACCTCTCCGGCCACGGCCGGCTCGCGCTCGATCACGACTGCACGGTCGGGATCCATCCCGCTGCCGAGGCCGAGTACGCGCATGAGCCCCTCGTCGACGGCGCCGCGGTGGACGTCGGCGACATCGTGTTCCGCGTCCTCCACACGCCGGGCCACCGGCCCGAGCACTGCTGCTTCGCCGTAACCGACCGTGCGCGCGGCGACGAGCCTTGGCTCGTGCTCACGGGCGACTCGCTGTTCGTGGGCGACGCCGCGCGGCCCGATCTCGCGGTGGAGGCGCGTGAGGGCGCCGAGGGCCTCTTCCACTCGCTTCGCCGCCTCGCCGAGCTGCCGGACGGCGTCGAGGTCTACCCCGCCCACGTCGCCGGCTCGCTCTGCGGCGCCGGGATGAGCTCGAAGGCCTCGACGACGATCGGCTTCGAGCGGCGCTTCAACCGCGCGTTGCAGTTCGCGAGCGCGAGCGACTTCGTCGAGGACTCGATCAGCGCGAACGCGCTGCGGCCGCCCAACATGGAGCGGATCGTCGAGCTGAACCGCGGCGCCTTCGTCGGCGCGCCCAGCGCGCTCGGCGAGCTGACGGACGCGGTCGACGTAACCGTGCTCGACGTCCGTGACGCCGACGCGTTCGGGGCCGGGCACGCGCAGGGCGCGCTCAACGTTCCAGTCGACGGCTCGTCGTTCGCGACCAAGGCGGCCTTCCTGCTCTCACCGGACGAGCGCATCGCGATCCACGCGGGCTCGCGGGAGCAGGCAGAGCGCGCGGCGGAGGGGCTCCGTTCGGTCGCGCTGCTCGACCTCGCCGGCTTCGTACTCGACCCGCCGCTCGACGAACGGCTACGGCCGGTGACCGTCGAGGAGCTTCAGGGCCTGCTCGACGGCGGCGGCGTCGAGGTGCTCGATGTGCGGGAGAAGGACGAACGCGACGCCGGCTACATCCCCGGCACCCGCCACCTCCCGTATCGCGTCCTGCGCGCTATGGGCAGCGAGGTCGACGGCAACAGGCCGGTCGTGACGATCTGCAGCACCGGGCCGCGGGCGGCAATCGCGGCGAGCGTGCTCGCCGCTGCGGGCGTCGACGCGCGACCGGTCGTCCATGGAGGCGTCGCGACGTGGCCCGGTCAGACGGTCGAGTTTCGCCGCTGCGGCGCCTGAGCAACTGGAAGAAACTCGGCGCGGGCGCCGTCTAGACGGCAACGCCTCGACCGGCAGCGCGGGACAGCATCCTCAAATCTGGACCAGCGCGACCGTCCTGAGCCGTGCGCCGACCTTCCACGAGCGCGCGGCTCAGGCGGAAGCCGGCAGCAACGCCTCGGCGCGACGCAGGTAGGTCGTCGCCCCGACCGATGCATAGAACGCCTGCGCACGCCGAAGCTGCGCCTGCGCGTCGTTCCCACGACCGTCGCGCGCGAGCGCCTCCGCGGCGCGGAGACGTGCGTACGCCTCCTCCGTCCGCAACCCGATCTTGCCGAATGTCTCAGCGGCGGCCTCGAGCTCGCCGCGCGCGATCGCCGCGCCCATATCGTGCCACGCCTTGCCGCGGCCCGGCGGCGGGAACTCATCCGCGCGTCCGAGGTCGCGCAGCACCCACGCCATGTGAACGAGGAACCGGAAATACACCGCGCGCCCCTCCTCGTCACCGAGCCGCAGTACGTCGTCGACGAGCCCCGCGGCCTCCTCCGGGCGACCGAGCTCAACAAGCGCGACCGCCCTGGCGCAAAGCACGGGACCGGCCGCCTGGGGATCGCCGATGGCGGCCGCCATTGCGAGCGCCTGCGCCCACAGCTCCTCCGCCTGCCGCTCGCCGCGGGCGTGCGCGAGGCGCGCCTCGACGAGCTTCGCCTCGAACTCCATGTAGTGGCCCTGGAGCTGGTCGAGGACGCGGCCGAACGACTCGACAAAGGCGTCCGCTCGATCCCAGGCGCCGACCTCCAACGCAAGGTGCGCGTCCTCGGCGTACATCCACGCGAGCCCCTGCAGATAGCCGGCGCGCTCGAGGCGCTGCCTCAGCCGGCTGTAGATCGCTCCTGTCTCCGCGACCCTGCCCCGCGCGAGGAGGTCCTCTGCGAGGTTGTTGTACGCCCGCTGGTACTCGAGGACGTCTCCGATGCGGTCCGCGATCTCGGTAGCGCGCTCGAGCTCGGAGCTGCCGTCGTCGTCGAGGAAGTTGCGCGACGTGCCGATCGTGACGAGTACTCGCGCCTGGAGCTGCTCGTCCTCGCACCACTCCGCGACGTCGAGCCCGGCACGGCCGATCTCGATCGCTTCTGCAGGCCGGCCGGCGAGCATCAGCTGGCGAGCGCGCTCCACCAGCACCCTGGCCTTCGCGCGCGAGGGAGCTGCGACGGAGAGGACGTCGAGCGCGCGTTCGGTGGCCGCCTGGGCCTCGGCGACCCGGCCCGCCTGCCACAGCCACGTCCCCAGCAGGCCGACGGCCTCTGCCGCAGATTCGGTATCGCCGAGATCGCGGAACCGCGCAGCGGCCTCGTCGGCGCGGCGGAGGGCGTCGGCGCTCCCGAGCTCGGACTCCGCCGCGCCGAGCGCGAGTTGCGCGCGCGGCCAACGCGGATCGTCGGGCTCCAGCAGCTCGATCGCCTTCCTCGCGTGCCGCTCGGCCTGGACGAACGCAAAGAGCCGGAGTGCGCGCTCGGTGGCGTCTCGAAGCGCCGCAAGGGCCGGCTCGACGAGCCCCGACGCGTCGTTGCCCGACGCGTGCGAAAGGTCGAGCGCGGCGACGTAGTGGTGGACCAGCAGCTCGGCGACGTCCCCCGATCGGTCCGCGGCGATCGAATCGAGCCAGCGAGCGGCAAGCGCGTGGCGCTCCGCGCGGTCCGCGCGCGGGATCTGGGCGTAGGCGACATCGCGAACGAGCAGGTGGGCGAACGCGTACTCGGTCTCGCCGGCGACCGTGCTGCGGCGCTCGCGCCGGACGAACTCCTTCCGCTGGAGCGCGCGCAGGGCCGCCTCGACGTCGTCACGCGCGACTCCGCCGATCGCCTCGAGCGCGCCTGTCCAGAACGTCTTCCCGAGCACCGCCGCGTCCACGAGCAGCTGCTTGTCGCGCGCGGGAAGGGAGTCGATGCGCGCCGCAATGATGCCCTGAACCGTCTCGGGAACGACACCCGTCTCGCCGCGCTCGTCGAGCATTCGCGCGAACTGCTCGGCGTACAGCGGGTTGCCGCCCGCGCGCGCAATCAGCGCCTGCTGGATCTCGGCCGGAATCACGTGGCGCTCGAGGACGGCTGCGATCAGGCGAGCGGTCTCGCTGTCGCCGAGCGGCGGGAGTGAGAGCGTCAGCGCATTCCGCTTGCCTCCTCCCCACCCGGGCCGCCGGTCGAGGAGCTCCGGCCGCGCCGTCGCGACGACGAGCAGCGGCACGTCCGTCAGCCGGTCGACGAGCTCGTCCACGAAGTCGAGGAGGTCGTCGTCCGCCCAGTGCAGGTCCTCCACGACGAGCACCGTGGGCCGGTGCTCCGCCAGCGCCTCGACGAAGCGCTGCCATGCGGCGAAGTTCTCGTCGCGCCCTGCCGCCGCCGTCTCGAGCCCCACGAGCGGGCGCAGACGCGATTCGACCCACGGTGCCTCGTCGGGGGGAATCAACGCGGCCACGGCCTCGTGCAGCTTCTGCGCCGCCTCGCCGACGGCGTCCGATTCGAGGATTCCGGCCTGCGCCTTGACGATCTCGGCGAACGCCCAGTACGGGAGCCCCTCGCCGTACGGGAGCGACCGGCCGTGACGCCAGTTCGTCAGGTCGGCTTCGCGTTCGAGCTCGGTGTAGAGCTCGGCGACGAGGCGGCTCTTGCCGATTCCGGGTACGCCGACGATCGTGACGAGCTGCGTCTCGCCGTCGCTCCGGACGCGCTCAAATGCGTGGAGCAGGAGCTCGCGCTCGCGTTCCCGTCCGACGAGCGGCGTCGAGGGCGCACGCAGCTCGACGCCCACCCGCGAGCGCGCTTCGACGGCCTCCCACACGGCGAGCGGCTCGGCCTTCCCCTTCGCGACGACGGGATCGTGGTCCCGGTACTCGAACAGCCGCTCGGTCGAACGGTACGTCGCGTCGCCCACGAGCACGCCATTCGTCGGCGCCGCCGCCTGCAACCGTGCTGCCGTGTTGACCACGTCGCCCGCGACCATCCCCTCGCCGCTCTCGGGGCGCACATCGACGTTGACGAGCGCCTCGCCCGTGTTCACTGCAACGCGCACCTCGAGCTCGCCGTCGTCGACGATCCCGTCGCGGATCGCGAGGGCCGCGCGCACCGCCCGCTCCGGATCGTCCTCGTGCGTCACCGGCGCGCCGAAGACGGCCATGACCGCGTCGCCGATGAACTTCTCCACCGTGCCGCCGCGCAACTCCAGCTCCCCCCGCAACCGCTCGTGGTACGGCCGCAGGATCGCCTCCACGTCCTCGGGATCGAGTGAGTCGGCGCGCGCGGTGAAGCCGACGAGGTCGGCAAACAGCACGGTCACGATCTTCCGCTCACGGCGCGGCGGCCCGGTCACGGGCCTACTCTAGGAGACGCGCTGCACCGGATACGCCTGCGCCTCGAGCGCCGAGATCACCTCCGTGCAGTGCTCCCCGTCTCGCGTCGCCAGCGTCAGCTCGACCTCCGTCTCGGACACCGACAGGTGGACGCCCTCTCGATGATGCTCGACCGACACGACGTTGACGCGCTGCTCCGCGATCAGCTCGAGCAGCTTGATCAGCTCCCCCGGCCGGTCCGGCAGCCGCGTCCGCAGCACGAGATACCGCCCGGCGGAGGAGAGGCCGTGGCGCATGACCGAGATCAGCAGCGTCGGGTCGATGTTGCCGCCGGAGAGCAGCGCAGCAACAGGCCCGTCGCCGCCGCCCGCCTTGCCGGCCAGTAGCGCCGCGACGCCGACCGCGCCCGCCCCCTCGACAACGAGCTTCGAGCGCTCGAGCAGCAGGACGATCGCCTCGGAGATCTGCTCGTCGCTGACGTCGACGACGTCGTCGAGCAGGTCCTCGAGAATCGCGGCCGTCAGCTCGCCGGGGTGCTTGACGAAGATGCCGTCCGCGATCGTGTAGCCCGACTTCCCCGCCTGAACGCCGACGAGCCTCACCTCGGGCCGCAGCGCCCTCAGCGCGAGCGCAATCCCGGCGGCGAGGCCGCCGCCGCCGACGGGAATCAACACCGTGTCGAGGTCGCGAACCTGCTCGGCGAGCTCGAGGCCGATCGTCCCCTGGCCCGCGATCACGAGTGGGTCCTCGAACGGATGGACGAAGATCGCTCCCGAGTACTCGACGTACCCCTGCGCGGCCACGAGCGCGTCCTCGAACGTCGCGCCCTCGAACACGGTCTCGGCGCCGTAGTTGCGGCAGGCCTCGACCTTCGCCATCGGCGCGTCGAGCGGGACGTAGATCCGCGCGCCGACGCCGGCCTCGCGGGCCGCCCACGCGACCGCCTGGCCGTGGTTGCCGGCGCTCGCCGCGACGACGCCCGCGGCACGCTCGTCCGCCGACAGCGTCGCGATCCTGTTGACGGCGCCGCGCACCTTGAACGCGCCCGTCCGCTGGAGGTTCTCGGCCTTCAGCCAGACGTCGCGGCCGGCGAGGCGGCTGAACGTCTCCGACCCGTACACCGGCGTGTACCGAGCGATGCCATCGAGCCGCCGCCGCGCCTCGTGGACGTCAGCGAGTGTCGGCGCCGTTGTCGTCGCCAATCCGGAACACCTTCTCGAGGATCTCGCTGACGGCAGTCACCGGGTCGAGCTCGCGCCGCTGCACCTCGTCCAGCAGCCGTCGCAGCTCCGGATCGTCCGCGACGGCGGACTCGAGGTGCTGCTTCGCGCGCGCCGACGCCACCGCGAAGACCTCGCCGGCGAGATTCCGGCGCCGGCGCCGTTCGAGCTCACCCTCGCGCTCGAGGTGCGCCCGGTGCTCCTCGATCTTCTCCCAGAGCCTCTCGACGTTCTCGCCGCGGGACGCCTCCGTCAGGACGATCGGCACCTTCCATTCGCGCTCGCGGTCGAGCGCGAGAATCGAGCGGACTTCGCTGAGCATCGTCTTCGCCGCGGGATGGTCGCATTTATTGATCGCGATCACGTCGGGGATCTCCATGATCCCGGCCTTCAGCGCCTGCACCGAGTCTCCGGAGCCCGGCATCAGCACCAGCAGCACGGTGTCCGCGATCCCGATCACCTCGATCTCGCTCTGCCCCGCGCCGACGGTCTCGAGGAAGAGGAGGTCCTTGCCGGACGCGTCGAGCACCAGCATCGCCTGCAGCGCAGCCTCTGCGAGGCCGCCGAGATGCCCGCGCGTGCCCATCGAACGGATGAAGACCTCCGGGTCGAGAAAGTGGTCGGCGAGCCTGATCCGGTCGCCGAGCAGCGCACCCTGCGTGAACGGGCTCGATGGATCGACCGACACGACACCGACCTTCTGCGCGTCTGCGCGCACGTGGCGGACGAGGGCGCTGATCAACGACGACTTCCCGACCCCGGGCGGGCCGGTCACGCCGATCGCGTACGCCCGACCCGTCTCGGCGTAGATGTCTCGGACGAGGTCGTGCGCGAGCGGGTCCCCGTTCTCGACGAGCGTGATCGCGCGGGCGAGCGCGCGCTTGTCGCCGGCCCGCACGCCCGCGGCCAGCGTCTCGCGCGTCCAGTCGCGGCGCGTCGCCACCGCGGAAACTGTACGACGCTACGGGGAGACGGCGGAGCGTACGCGCGCGAGAGCGTCCGCGAAGAGCGAGTTCTCCTCCGGCGTGCCGACCGTGACGCGGATCGCCTGCGGCGCGCCGAAGCCGGCGAGCGGCCGCACGATCACCCCCTCTCGGAGCAGCGCGTCGAACAGCGGCGCCACGTCCTCCCCGGTCTCGGCGTAGACGAAGTTCGCGACGGCAGGCCCCGCGGCGGCGAAGCCCGCGCGCTCCAGCGCCGCGACGACGCGTAGTCGCTCGCGCGCGACCTCCTCGCGGCGTCTCCGGAGCTCGACAGGCTCACTCAACGAGGCGAGCGCCGCCGCCTGCCCCGCGCTCGTCACGTCGAACGCGCGTCGCACCTTCCCGACCTCGCGCACCAGCTCCTCGTCGCCGACCCCGTAGCCGACTCGCAGCCCGGCGAGGCCGTAGATCTTCGAGAACGTTCGCAAGACGAAGACGCGGCGGCCTTTCCGGAAGTACTCGGCGATGCCGTCGGGGTAGTCGGGATCTTCGATGTACTCGAGGTATGCCTGGTCGAGCACCGTCAGGACGTGCTCGGGCACACGCTCGAAGTACGCGTCGAGCTCCGCACGCGTGTTGGTCGTGCCGGTCGGATTGTTCGGGACGCAGCAGTAGACGAGCTTCGTTCGCTCGGTCACCGCGGCGAGCAGCGCGTCGAGGTCGTACCGGTGCTCGCGAAGGGGCACGCGGACCGGCTTCGCGCCGACCTTCATCGCGTCGATCACGTAGCTCGGAAACGACGGCCAGCCGCACACGACCTCGTCGCCTTCGTCGAGAACCGCCTGCGACAGGCAATCGATCACGCCGTCGGCGCCTCCGCCGTGCGCGATCTCCTCGAAACGCACTCCGTGGAGCTCGGCGAGGGCACTGCGCAGTCGGAACGCACCGCCATCCGGGTACCGGTTCAACTCTCTTGCAGCCGCGTCGAGCGCGTCGAGGGCTGCGGGGAAGGGGCCGTACGGGCCTTCGTTCGACGCGAGCTTCACCACCCGTTCGAGGCCGAGCTCGCGCTGCACCTCCTCGACCGGCTTTCCCGGCTCGTACGGGATCAGCTCCGCGGTCGAGCGCCGGAAGAATCGCGCGGTCACTCGGTAGGCGGCAGCTCGTCGCCGCCCTTCTTGCGCCGGAACATCACGAGCGCGCCGACGCCTGCGAGCGCGGCGACGAGCGCGGGCTTCTTCAGCCGTTTCGTGTCGCTATCGCCGACCGGAACGGCCGACTTCGCCTTCCGTTTCGCGACTCCCTTTGCCACTTGCCATGCCGCCCAGCCGAGGACGGCGTTGCGCCTGTTGACGATTGACATCGTGCTCCTTTCCTCAGCGCCGAACCGTAGCGCCCCGGGTTCGCCGCTCGCCCGGGCGCGTTATCGGCGGCCGCGACGGCAGCGGACCGCCCGCGGCCGCGGGATCGGACGGGGTCGCGGCGGGCTGTAGCGGATTCGCCGGCGGCGCCGGATTCGCCGGCGCGACGGTCTCTCCCTGGGGCGGCGGGGTCGCGGCACGCTCGTTCGCGGGGGGCGGGACCGCAGGAGGAGCGTTCTCCGGCGCAGCCTGCGGCCGCGCAGCCCGGCGAGGCGCAGCCCGGGGCGGCGCGGGCGGACGCGCGTTCGACGTCGTCGGCGCGACGGCGGCACGAGGCGGGCGAGTCGGCGCGGGTCGCGCGGCGGCGGGTCGCGCGGCCGCGCGACCAGGCGTCCCACTGGCGACCGGATCCGGCTTCAACCGGCCCGGACCACCACTGGGGCCGTGCGCGCGCACCGGCGGAAGAGGCCGCGCGCCGTTCGTGGCGCCGAGCTCCACCGGAGCTCTCGCCTTCGCCTTCGCGATCTTGGCCTTCTTCTGCGTGCGGCGCGAAGCCGCGAGAAGCGCGCTCCGGCGCTCTCGCCGGAGCGCGGCGCGACGCACCACTGCGGGAACGGACGCGGACGTCGTCACCGCACGAACGGTTACCTGCTGCGAAGCGTCCCGCCGCGACGCCTCGGCCGCCCGCAGCGCGGGCGCGGCGGCGCGCGGCGCCGGGTTCGCTCTCAGCTCCTGTGCCGCCTCGAGCGATCCTCCGGCCACGAGCAGGCCGGCGGCACCCGCGGCGGCGAGCTTCGCCGCGACCGCACCGCCTGTTCCCGCGCCGCCGCCGAAGAGCGACGCGAGGGACGGCGGCAGCTGAATCGCACCGAGACCCTTCAGGGCGGAACGCTGCGCCCGGTGCCTTCGCGCGAGCGTCGCGCACTCCTTGCACGTGCGTAGGTGGGCGCGAAGCGCACCCTTCTGTCCCCGCGGAAGCCGTCCGTCGAGCTGCAGCGAGATCGCGCGTTCGGCCTCGTTGCACGTCAGGAAGGTCTCGAGCTGTTCGCGAAGCGCGCGCCGCGCGCGGAAGATCAGGGTCTCGACCGCGCTGACGGAGACCCCGAGAATCTCGGCGATCTCGGCGTACGAGCGACCCTCGAGCTCGCGCATCACGAGCGCGGCCCGTTGGTTGAACGCAAGCTCCCCGAGCGCGCGCCGGATGTCGGCCGCGCTGTAGGCGTCGCCGTCGGGAACCGTCGCGCCCGCGGCGTCGTGGAGCTCGACCTGCTCCGGCCGGCGCGCCTGCTGGCGGAAACGCTGGCGCAGGACGTTGTGCGCGATTGCGATGAGCCAATTCTTCGGCGACCTGGGATCCTCGCCGCGCTGTACCGCGCGGTACGCGTTCAGGAACGTGGTCTGCGTGACGTCCTCGGCATCGGCGGCGTTCCGGGAAACCCCAAGCGCATAGTGGTAGACGTCCTCCGCGTACCGCCGGTACAGCCGTTCGAACGAGCGGTCCGTCCGCAGGCGCTGGGCGAGCAGCGGCGTCACGTCGAGAAGGTTCCCAGATCCGGGAAAAACTCACGTTCTGCCGCTGCTACCGTCGCGCGATGACGGCCCACGAGTACCTGGGGCCGCTCCGCGAGCGCCCGTTCCGGATGCTGTGGCTCGGCCAGACCGCGTCGAGCGTCGGCGACGCCGTCATCTACATCGCGCTCGTGTTCGCGGTGCTCGACGTGGGCTCGAAGGCGGATCTCGGGCTGATCCTCGCGGCGTTCTGGCTCGCGCGCACCCTGTTCCTGCTGGTGGGGGGCGTCTGGGCGGACCGCCTGCCGCGCCGCGTGATCATGCTCGCCTGCGACGGCGTCCGCGCCGCGATCGAGGCGTTCACCTGCGTGATGGTGCTTCGCGGCGACATGGAGATCTGGATGTTCCTCGTCACCGGTGCGGTCTTCGGCGCTGCGGCCGCCGTGTTCGGTCCGGCCTCGACCGGGCTGATCCCGCAGCTCGTGAGCGGCGAGGGTCTGCAGCGAGCCAACGCGCTGCTGGGCCTGTCGCGGAGCGCCGTCAACATCGCCGGGCCGGCCGTCTCCGGTGTGCTCGTGGCGGCGTTCGGGCCGGGATGGGTGTTCGGGATCAACTCGTTCTCGTTCGTGATCAGCGCCGCGTTCCTCGTCATGCTCCGCGTGCCACCACGGGCCGCACCGGAACGCCAGACGTTCTTCGCCGACCTCGCTCGCGGCTGGCGCGAGGTCTCGTCGCGAACGTGGTTGTGGGCGAGCATGATCGTCTTCTCGTTCTCGAACATCGCGATCGCCGCGCTCACGGTGCTGAGCGCGGTCGTCGCGGACGAGGAGCTCGGGGGCGCGAAGGCGCTCGGGATCATGGGAGCGGGCGCGTCCCTCGGCGGAGTCCTCGGCGGCGTCTACGCATTACGCGCGCGGCCGTCCCGTCCCCTGCTCGTGCAATTCCTGATCATGATCCCGCTCGCTTTCCACCTGTTCCTGCTCATTCCGCCGGCGCCGCTCGCCGTGCTCACCGTCACCGCGGCCGCCTGGGTATTCGGCGTCCAGGCGGGCAATGCGATCTGGGAGGCGAACCTGCAGCGGCGGATCCCGCAGGACGCGATGTCGCGCGTGAGCTCTTACGACTGGCTCGTCTCGATCGTCTTCATGCCGGTCGGGCTGACCCTCGCGCCGATCGCCGCCGATTCGTTCGGCCTCGACGCGACCCTTGCCGCCTGCGCGACCCTGACGCTCGTCGCGAACCTGGCGATCCTCCTCGTCCCTAGCGTGCGCAACCTGCGCGGGATCGGCGTCGCGCCTGCAGCCGCGGTGCCCGCCGCGCCGGCACCGCACTACGAGTCGGCCGGCGGGGCGCCGCAGGCCGACCTGCCGTAGCGCCGGCGCATCGCGGGCTCACGGCCGCCGCGGTCGTGACCCGGCCGGACGCGTCCGAGGGACTGTCCCTGGGACAAGGCCCGACCAGCCACGTCGGAGCGCAAACACGTCCGAGAGGATCGTCCCCGCGACACGGCCTGCCGGTACACGTCGAAGGGGGACACGTCTGAGGGACTGTCCCCGGGACACGCCCCGCCGAGCCACGTAGGTGCGGAACGTGTCCGAGGGACTGTCCCTGGGACATGCCGCAAATCGACGCGGCCGCAACGGCCACGTTCCCGCGATGCGGCGGCTGGCTAGGCCTGTGCCGTCGCGCGCCGGCGGCCGGCGACGTGGATCGGGCGGCCGAGCGCGACGAGCCCGGCTTCCTTGATCGCCTCGCTCAGCGTCGGGTGGGCCGCCATGCCGTCGGCCAGCGTCTCGACCGTCGATTCCGCATCGATCGCGACGACGCCGGCCTCGACGAGATCCGTCACGTGCGGCCCCACCATCACCAGCCCGAGCAGCTCGCCGTAGCGCGTTTCGTGAATCGACTTGACCCAGCCGACCGTCTCGTTCTGCATCACCGCGCGCGCGTTCGCGACCCATGGGAAGCGTCCAACCGCGACGTCGTCCCCGTACTGCTCGCGAGCCTCCGCCTCGGTGAGGCCGACGCCCGCAATCTCGGGATCCGTGTAGATCGGGCGCGGGACCGCGCGGTTGTCGACGACGGCGTCGTGGCCGCACGCGTTCTCGGCCGCCACCTCGCCCTCGCGAAACGCCGTGTGGGCGAGCTGCCAGTACCCGGCGCAGTCGCCGACGGCGTAGATGTGCGGCACCGTCGTGCGGCGATGCTCGTCGGCTGCGATGCCCTTGCGCTTGTCGAACTCGACGCCGATCGCTTCGAGCCCCACGCCCTCGACCGTCGGACCGCGTCCGACCGCGACGAGCATGAGATCGGCCTGGACGGTCTCGCCCTCTCCGAAGTGGACCGTGAGGTCGTGGCCCGCGTCTTCGACCTTCGTGCACTGCTTGCCGAGGTGGAGCGTGATCCCGCGCTTCTGAAACTGCTTCGCGAGCTCCTTCGCAGCGTCCTCGTCCTCCTGCGGGATCAGGCGATCGAGCATCTCGACGATCGCCACCTCGGAACCGAACCGTTGGAAGATCGACGCGAACTCCGCGCCGATGATCCCGCCGCCGAGAACGACCAGCCGCCGCGGCACCTCCGTCTGTGCGAGCAGGCCGGTCGAGTCGACGCACCGCTGCGACTCGAGCCCTTCGATCGGCGGCCGCAGGGGGAAGGAGCCGGTCGCGACGATCGCGCTCTTGAACGCGACGTCCTCCCCACCTTCGACGGAAATCGTGTTCGCGTCCGAGAACGCACCCTTGCCCTTCACCCACTCGACGCCGTTGGCCTTGAAGAGGGACGCGACGCCGCCCGTCATCTGCTTGACGACGCCGTCCTTCCACTCGTTCGCGGCCCGGAAGTCGAGTTGCGCCCCGCCCGTCCTGATACCGAGCTTCGCGAACGTCTCGTGCGCCGCGTGCAGGTACGCGGCCGTCTGCACCCACGCCTTCGTGGGAATGCAGCCGACGCGGAGGCACGTCCCGCCGAGCTCGGCCTCCTGCTCGACGCACGCGACCTTCACCCCCAGCTGCGCGGCGCGAATCGCGGCCGTGTAGCCGCCGGGCCCTCCGCCGAGCACCGCGACATCGACGTCCATCGCTTCGATGCTAGTCGACGCCCTCGAGCCGTCGTCGCAGGGCGAGCGCGAGCTCGCGCAGGTCACGGCACCGAGTCCTCGCGGCCCAGACGCTCGATCCACAGGCCGAACAGCGGATCGACGAGCGCGTACCCCTTTCCCGCCGCCTCGACGTCGGCACGACCCGCGAGGCTCTGCAGCGCGCTCTGCGCGCTCGACTTGCTGAGGCCGAGGCGCGCGAGTACGTCGGTCCTGTACGTCGAGCCGCGGCCTTCGAGCAGGGACCGCACCGTCTTCTGCTCCGGCGTCGTCATGCGTTGCCAGCGCGCCTCGAACTCGGGGCCGAGCTCGACGAGCGCGCGGTCGAGCGCTCCCTCCCAGTCGCCGCCGGTGGCGTCCTCGCCGCGCGCCACCTCGTCCCACAGCCGGTGGGCGAGCAGCATCGACCGTTGCGGATGCCCCTGCGCGGTCGTCAGCAGCGGCCCGAGCCCCTCGCCGACGCCGCGCTCGGTGCCGCGGAAGCGGTCGCTCACATACGCGGCGATGTCTGCGTCGGGAAGCCTGCCGAGCCGCATCGGCACCGCCTGCCCGTAGAGCGGGCGCTCGCTCTCCTCGAACAGGCGGCGCATCAGGCCGGGCTCGGAGCCCGCGAACACGTACGACGCGACGTCGCCCTGGAGCTGGATGTGGCTTCGGAGGACGGCGTCCATCGCCTCGACGCGCGCGACGTCCTGGAACTCGTCGAAGACGACGAGCGCGCGGCGCTCGCCGTTCTCGGCGAGCCGCAGGGGCAGATCGAGCAGCGCGTGCAGCGCGGGCAGCGGATCCGCCTTCGGCTCGAGCTGGAGGCGAACGCCGATCCCGACAGCCGTGAGCGAGAGCCCGAGGCCCGTCCGCTGGAGGAACGAGTCCATGCGCGACCGCAGCGGCCCCTTGAGCTGCTGGGCGTAGGCGCGCTCGACCCGGATCGTGACGTCTGCGAGCGAGAGGACCCCGTAAAGATCGACGAGCACCGGCACCATGCCCTCCTGACGCTCGGCGTCGCGAAGTGCGCGCCGGAGCAGGCTCGTCTTGCCGTACTTCCGCGGCGCGAACAGGCGCACGTAGTGCCCGCCCGCGGCGTAGCCGAGCAGCTCGTGGATCTCGCGCTCGCGGTTGATCACGTCGTCCGGAGCAACGGGCCGCGAGTACACGAACGGGTTCAGGTCGGTCTGCACGAGTGTCCACCGTACCCCCAGGTACGGATGGATGGTACCGCGAGGTATGTTCCGCCGGTACTAGCGGTCGGACAGGTGCGCGAGCATCGTGGACGATCCGCCGAGCTCCCCGACTTTGTCGAACCCGAACCGCTCGTAGAGCCTGAGCGCCGGATTCTCGGGCTCGACGCTGAGCGAGATCTGCTCGAAGCCGCTGCGCCTGGCCTCCTCGAGCAGCGCCTGCAGGAGTTGCTCGCCGTGGCCCTTGCCCCGCCGCGAGGGTACGACCGCGATCGACAGCTCCGGCGTCTGCTCGTCCACGAATCCATAACCCGGTTCGTTCTGCTTGAACAGTCGATACCAGGCCGCTCCGACCGGATTACCGTCGTCGAGGGCGATCACCGCAGCGTCGCCGGACCGGCCCCAGTTCATGACGTAGCGGTACACAGGCGCGTCGATCTCGCCGCGCGGCGTGCGCTCGCGCCAGTAGTACGCATGCCGGAGCATGTCTCTCAGGAAGCGCTGGTCGTGCCGCCCCCCGGGCCTGATCACGTGTCGTCGAGCTCTTGCGCGAGCTGCACGCGGTTCCCGTCCGGGTCGTAGATGTCGACGAGGCGGACGTAGCCGGCGAGCTCCAGAACCGTCCCCACCTCCACCCCGGCCTGGCGCAGCCGCTCCGCTTCGGCCTTCACGTCGTCGACGTCCACGTGCGCGACGCCTGCCTCCTCCGGCTCGCCCTCCACGACCGCGATCTGCATGCCGCCGCGGTCGAGCTGCGCCCAGCGCGCGTCCCAGTCGACGAGCTGCTCCTCGAATCCGAGGACGTCGCGGTAGAACGCCCGGCCGGCGTCGAAGTCACGCACGCGGTACCAGACACGGGCCATTAGCGGGCCACGTTCAAAGCGCGAGGGCCGGCTGCTCGAGGAGCGTCTTCAACGTCTGGAGGAACTCCGCGCCCGTCGCGCCGTCGACCGCGCGGTGGTCGCACGTGAGCGTCGCGGTCATCGTCGCCACCGCGACGAAGCCGCCGTCGCGGACGACGACGCGTTCCTCGGTCGAGCCGACCGCGAGGAT
>Ga0126307_10000974_pt1 | contig 18919 bp, 19 predicted proteins | sample Plot28_FD_89955 | JGI IMG/M metagenome (GOLD analysis project Ga0126307, IMG submission 89955) | Serpentine soil microbial communities from UC McLaughlin Reserve, CA, USA - Plot28 | ecosystem: Environmental > Terrestrial > Soil > Grasslands | place: USA: UC McLaughlin Reserve, Lake County... | reverse complement strand
CCGTGTCGCTGCGCAGGTCGATCACCCGGTGAGCCTAGACACCCGGGCGCCGCCTCCTGCCCGCGAGCGCCCGCCCCACCCCGGCCCGGCCCGCCACTGTTGATCGTTTGCGACGTCGCGGGCCTCGACACGCCGCGCAGCCGGCGTGTCGGGGCTGCGACCGTCGCAAACGATCTTGAGGAGCCCCAAGGTCAGCGCTCGGCCAGCATCTCCGCGACGAGGAAGGCGAGCTCCAGCGACTGGCCGTGGTTGAGCCGTGGGTCGCACGCGGTCTGGTAGCGCAGCGGCAGGTCGGTCTCGCCGAGCCCGCCGGAGCCGCCGATGCACTCCGTGACGTCGTCGCCGGTCAGCTCCATGTGCAGCCCGCCCGGGTGGGTCCCAAGAGCGCGGTGCACCTCGAAGAAGCCGCGAACCTCCTCGATCACGTCGTCGAAGCGGCGGGTCTTGCGGCCGTCGGGCGCGTCGTACGTGTTGCCGTGCATCGGGTCGCAGACCCACGCGACGGTCACCCCGCTCGCCGTGACCTTGTCGACCAGCGGCGGCAGCGCGTCGCGGACCTGGGCGGCACCCATCCGGCTGACGAAGGTCAGCCGACCGGCCTGGTCGTCCGGGTTGAGGCGGTCCACCAGGGCCAGCGCCTCCTCGGGCGTCGTCGTCGGCCCGAGCTTGACGGCCACCGGGTTGCGCACCGACGCGGCGAACTCGACGTGCGCACCGTCGATCGCGCGGGTCCGCTCCCCGATCCAGACCAGGTGGGCCGAGACGTCGTAGGGCTGTCCGGTCCGTGAGTCGGTGCGGGTGAGCGCGCGCTCGTAGTCGAGCAGCAGCGCCTCGTGCGACGAGTAGAGGTCCACGGTCCGGAACGCGTCCGGGTCGACGCCGCACGCGTGCATGAAGGCCAGCGCGCGGTCGATGTCGCGGGCCATCGCCTCGTAGCGCTGGTGCGCCTGGTTGCCCCGGACGAAGCCGCGGTTCCACGCGTGCACCTCGCGCAGGTCGGCGAAGCCTCCTTGGGTGAAGGCCCGCAGCAGGTTCAGCGTCGCGGCCGACGAGTGGTAGACCCGGAGCAGCCGGCGGGGGTCGTGGGCTCGCGCCTCGGCGGTGAACTCCAGGCCGTTGACGGCGTCACCGCGGTACGCCGGCAGGCTGATGCCGTCGCGCGTCTCCAGGTCGGCGCTGCGCGGCTTGGCGAACTGCCCCGCGATCCGACCCACCTTGACCACCGGGACGCGGGCCCCGTAGGTGAGGACGACCGCCATCTGCAGCAGCGTCTTGATCTTGTTGCGGATGGAGTCGGCGGTCGCGTCGACGAAGGTCTCGGCGCAGTCACCGCCCTGCAGCAGGAACGCCTCGCCGCGAGCGACCGCGCCGAGCCGCTCGGTCAGCTGGTCGCACTCGCCGGCGAACACCAGCGGCGGCAGCGTGCGCAGCTCGGCGACCACCTCGTCCAGGACGAGCGGGTCCGGCCAGGTCGGCTGCTGCGCGGCGAGCGCGGCGGGGCGGGCGGGCACCTGTCCAGCCTACGGGCGTCGAGGGGGCCGCAGGCTGGGCCTCGAGGACGTACCGGAAGAAAACCCGTGACCTCCGGGCCGGTGCGTCGTTGTCCATGCCGAACGGGATCCGGATCCGTTCCCTCAGGCTCCTCCGGCAGGGGAGACAGGTGGGGCCGGGCGGGCGCGCAACCGCCCGGGCCCTGCCGTGCAGGGCAGCCCGCAGCGGCCGGTCGGGCAGGTCAGCCGAAGAAGGTCTCGGCCTCGGCGTAGAGGTGCGGCTCCACCAGCTTGAGCACCGTGGTGGCGTCGGTGAGGGGCACCCGCTCGATCGTGGTGCCGTTCAGCGCCACCATCTTGCCCCAGTCGCCGTCCTCGACCGCGTCGATCGCGTGCAGCCCGAAGCGGGTCGCCAGCCACCGGTCGAACGCGGTGGGGGTGCCACCGCGCTGGATGTGGCCGAGCACCGTGGTCCGGGCCTCCTTGCCGGTGCGCTTCTCGATCTCCTTCTCGAGCACCTGCCCGATGCCGCCGAGCCGCACGTGGCCGAAGGAGTCGAGCTCGCCGTCGGCCAGGGTCATCGTGCCCTCGGCCGGCGTCGCTCCCTCGGACACCACGATGATCGGCGAGTAGTGGCTCTCGAAGCGCGACTCGACGTAGGCGCACACCTTGTCGATGTCGAAGGGCACCTCGGGGATCAGGATCACGTTGGCGCCGCCGGCCATGCCGGCGTGCAGCGCGATCCACCCGGCGTGGCGACCCATCACCTCGACGATCAGCGCCCGGTGGTGCGACTCGGCCGTCGTGTGCAGCCGGTCGATGGCCTCCATCGCGATGTTGACCGCGGTGTCGAAGCCGAAGGTGTAGTCGGTGGCGTTGAGGTCGTTGTCGATGGTCTTGGGCACACCGACCACCTGGACGCCGTGCTCGTGCAGCCGGGTCGCGACGCCCAGGGTGTCCTCGCCGCCGATGGCGACCAGCGCGTCGATGCCCATGTCCTTGAGGTTGGCCTCGATCTTCTCGACGCCGCCCTCGACCTTGAAGGGGTTGGTGCGCGAGGACCCGAGGATGGTGCCGCCGCGGGGCAGGATGCCGCGGACCGCGTCGACGTCCAGCGTCCGCGTCAGCCCTTCTAGCGGGCCGCGCCAGCCGTCCCGGAAGCCGACGAACTCGTGCCCGTAGACCGTGACCCCCTTGCGCACGACAGCGCGGATGACCGCGTTCAGGCCGGGACAGTCGCCACCACCGGTGAGCACGCCGATTCGCATGCGTCGCACCCTACGGCCCCCGCTAGGGTCCGCAGGATGACGTTCTCAGTCGTCGGACGACAGGGGGACGGGGTCGGGGTCGCCGTCGCGTCGAGGTTCCTGGCGGTCGGGGCGATGGTGCCCGCCGCGCGGGCCGGCGTCGGCGCGGTCGCGACCCAGTCCTACGCCAACCTCGCCTACCGCGCGGACGGCCTCGAGCTGCTCGCCGAGGGCGGTACGTCGCACCAGGTGCTCGACCGGCTCACCGCTGCCGACGATGGCCGCGACCAGCGGCAGGCCGGCGTCGTCGGCGCGACCGGTGACGGCGCCACCTTCACCGGCAGCGGCTGCCACGACTGGGCCGGCGGGCGGGCCGGCGACGGGTACGCGGTCCAGGGCAACATCCTCGTCGGCCCCGAGGTCGTCGACGCGATGGAGCGGGCCTGGCTGGCCGGGTCGACGACCGGCGATGCGCTGCCCGAGCGGCTGCTCGCGACCCTTGCTGCCGGTGACCAGGCCGGCGGGGACCGCCGCGGCCGGCAGAGCGCCGCGCTCGTCGTCGTACGTCCCGACGGTGGCTACGGCGGCGACGACACCGAGGTCGACCTGCGCGTCGACGACCACCCGTCGCCGGTCTCCGAGCTGCGCCGGCTGCTCGAGCTGCACCGGCTGTACTTCGGCAAGCCCGACCCGGCGACGCTGCTGCCCCTCGAGGGCGAGGTCGCAGCAGAGGTGGCGCGGCGGCTCGACGCCCTCGGCTACCGCAGCCTCGAGGACTGGGCCGGCGTCGAGAACTTCGAGGAGCGGATGGTCGACGGCCACATCGACCCGCTGGTCCTCGACAGGCTGCGGGCGGCGAGCTCGTGAGCGTCCTGGCGATCGACGCCGGCACCACCGGGGTCACCTGCCTGGTGGTCGACGAGGAGGCCCGGGTGGTGTCCCGCGGCTACGAGGAGTTCCCGCAGCACTTCCCCCGGCCCGGCTGGGTCGAGCACGAGCCTGAGGAGATCTGGCAGGCGACCCTGGCGGCCGCCCGGCAGGCGCTGGCCGGCCAGCAGGTGACGGCCGTCGGCATCACCAACCAGCGCGAGACCGCGGTGCTGTGGGACCGGCGCACCCTCGCCGCGCCCCGCCGCGCCGTCGTCTGGCAGGACCGCCGGTCGGCCGCGGTCTGCGACCGGCTGCGCGACGCCGGCCACGAGGACCGGGTCCGTGAGCTGACCGGCCTGCGCTTCGACCCTTACTTCACCGGCACCAAGCTGACCTGGCTGGCCGAGCACGACCCGACGGCCTGGGCCGGCGTCACCGACGGCTCGACGGCCGTCGGCACCGTCGACTCCTATCTGGTGGCCCGGCTGACCGGCGGTGCCCGGCACGTGACCGACGCGTCCAACGCGTCGCGCACCCTGCTCTACGACATCGACCAGGGCGGGTGGAGCGACGAGCTGTGCGACCTGCTGTCCGTGCCGCGGGCCGCGCTGCCCGAGGTTGTCGCGTCGTGGGGCGAGGTCGGCCGGACGACGCCCGACGCGTTCCTCGGGCTCGGGCTGCCGGTGGCAGGCATCGCGGGCGACCAGCAGGCGGCGCTGTTCGGCCAGGCCTGCTTCGCCCCCGGCGAGTCCAAGTGCACCTACGGCACCGGGTCGTTCGTGCTCGTCAACACCGGCCCTGACGTCGTACGCAGCGATGCCGGTCTGCTGACGACCGTCGCGTGGCAGGCGCCGTCCGGCGACCTGACCTACGCCCTAGAGGGCGCGATCTTCGTGACCGGGTCGGCCGTGCAGTGGCTGCGCGACGGGCTCGGCATCATCGGCGCCGCCCCGGAGTCCGAGGCGCTGGCCCGGACGGTGCCCGACTCGGGCGGGGTGGTCTTCGTGCCGGCACTGACCGGGCTCGGCGCCCCGGACTGGGACCCGGCGGCGCGCGGGACCATCGTGGGCATCACCCGAGGCACCACCCGGGCCCATCTCGCGCGGGCCACGCTCGAGGCGATCGCCTTCGAGGTGCGCGACGTCGTCGAGCTTCTGCCCGACGTCACCACGCTGCGCGTCGACGGCGGGGCCGCCGCCAACGAGCTGCTGCTGCAGCTGCAGGCCGACACCCTCGCGATGCCGGTCGAGCGACCGGCGGTGCTCGAGACCACCGGCCTCGGGGCGGCTCTCCTGGCCGGCATCGGTACCGGGGTGTGGTCCTCGACCGACGAGCTCGCCTCGACCTGGCGGGTGGACGCGACCTTCGAGCCGGGGACACCGGCGGAGGGCGCCACCACCTACGAGCAGTGGCGCCGGGCGGTGGACCGGGCGAAAGGATGGGCCGCCGACTGACCCCAGTCGTGTCAGCCGGCGGCCCATCCCGCACCCGGTGGGTGCGACACCTGCAGTGTGTTGGCTACAGGTCCACCGGGCGCAGCACGTAGTCGATCCCGTGCGCAACCTGCTTGTTGCCCTTGTTGAGGTTCAGCAACCTCGGAATCGTGGCCGGATCCACGTCGTCGGGGTCGGCGTCCTGGAGCCGGACCACGCCACGGGTCGGGTCGAGCACGTCGATCGTGACCGAGCCACCCTGCGCGGTCGCGACCGAGGCGCCGTCGGCTTCCAGGACCTTGGCGGCGGTCAGGGTCTTGCCGGCCACGACGTGGTAGAGCAGGACGGTCTCGATGGTGTCGATGCCGAGCGAGGCGGCGGCCGCGAAGGCCTTGCGCTCCTTGTAGAACCAGGTGCCGGTCAGGTCGAAGACCAGCGCCTTGAAGGCCCGGTCGGTCGGCACGAACGCGGTGACCCGGGTCTTGCCGTCCGCCAGGACGGCGACCGGCGAGCCGGGCTTGGCCTTGACGACCGCGAGCACGGCCTCGGTGGCGATGTCGAAGTCGCCGGCCTTCTTGTCGAACCGGTTGCCGTCCGAGGTGAGGACCTTGGCCAGGGACCGGTTGCCCTGGGCGGCGCTGGCGGCCGGGGCGGTCGCCAGGACGGCGCCGGCACCGAGAGCGAGGGTCGAGACGACAGCAACGGCATTGCGTAGACGCATGTTCGCTCCTGGGAGAGGGGGTTGGTGCCATGGGGTTCCTGGCCCGGCCCGGTCCCGGATGCAGGCACCTCCCGAGCAAGTCGCGCGGGGTAACCTCCCGACGTGGAGATTCGGCGTCGGCACAACGTCACAGAGACCGGCCCGCCGGACGGTCAGCCGATGCTGTTCGCCCACGGGTTCGGCTGCGACCAGCACATGTGGCGCTTCGTGGCCCCCCGGTTCGCCGACCGGTTCCGGGTCGTCACGTTCGACCACGTCGGCGCCGGCGGGAGCGACCTGACGGCGTACGACATCGAGCGGTACTCCACCCTCGACGGCTACGCCCAGGACGTCGTCGAGATCTGCCGGGACCTCGGTCTGCGCGACGTGGTCTACGTCGGCCACTCGGTGTCGGCGATGATCGGCGTCCTCGCCGTCCGGCAGGCGCCCGAGCTCTTCGCGCGGCTGGTGCTCGTCGGGCCGTCGCCGCGCTACGTCGACGACCTCGACGACGGCTACGTGGGCGGGTTCAGCGAGGAGGACATCGCCGGGCTGCTCGAGTCGCTCGAGAGCAACTACCTCGGCTGGTCGGGTGCGATGGCCCCGGTGATCATGGGCAACTCCGACGTGCCCGAGCTCGGCGCGGAGCTGACCGAGAGCTTCTGTCGCACCGACCCCGAGATCGCCCGGCGCTTCGCCCGGGTCACCTTCCTCTCCGACAACCGGGCCGACCTCGCCGAGGTGACGGTGCCGACCCTCGTCCTGCAGTGCACCGAGGACGTCATCGCTCCGATGTCCGTCGGCGAGTACGTCGTCGAGCACATGCCCGACGCCTCACTGGTGGTGCTCGACGCGACCGGGCACTGCCCCAACCTCTCGGCGCCCGACGCCACCACCGCCGCCATCGACGAGTTCATGAGCGGGGCGAGCCCGGCGCGGTCGGCGACCGCGTGACGGCACAGCGCGAGGATGCGCTCCAGCGCTTCTACGGAGCGCTGCTCGAGGACGACGCCGAGCAGCTTTACGACAGCGCACCGTGCGGCTACCTCTCGACGATGCCCGACGGCACGGTGACCAAGGTCAACCAGACGTTCCTGTCGCTGACCGGGCACCGGCGGGAGGACCTGGTCGGCGTCCGCCGGTTCGTGGACCTGCTGGCACCGGGCGGGCGGATCTACCACGAGACGCACTTCGCGCCGATGCTGCAGATGCAGGGGTCCGCGCACGAGATCGCCTTCGACCTGCTGCGTGCCGACGGCTCCCGTCTGCCGGTGCTGGTCAACTCGGTGCTGGTCCGCGACGACGCGGGGCAGCCGGTCACGGTGCGGACGGCGGTCTTCGACGCGACGCACCGCCGGGAGTACGAGCGCCAGCTGCTCCGGGCCAAGGTCGACGCCGAGGCGGCCCAGGCCCGCGCGGTCGCGCTGGCCAGCACGCTGCAGCAGACGCTGGTCCCGCCGTCGGCCCCGGTGGTGCCCGGGCTGGAGGTCGCGGCGGCCTACCGGCCGGCCGGGCGGGTCGGCGCCGAGGTCGGCGGCGACTTCTACGACGTCTTCCAGGTCGGCGAGGGCGACTGGGTGGTTGCGATCGGCGACGTCTGCGGCAAGGGGGTGCAGGCCGCGGTGGTGACTGCCCTCGTCCGCTACACGCTGCGTGCGGCCGCTGTGCAGCACGACGCTCCGTCGGCCGCTCTCGCCGTGCTCAACGAGGTGCTGCTGCGGCACGAGACCGACCGGTTCTGCACGGTGGGCATGGTGCGGCTCCGGCAGGACTCTGAGGGTTGGCTGGCGGCGGTCGGCTGCGGCGGGCACCCGCTGCCGCTGCTCCGGCGGGCCGACGGCTCGGTCTCGACCGCCGGCGCCCGCGGCACCCTGCTCGGGGTGATGGCGACCGCGCGGACCATCGACACCGAGGTGAGGCTGGGCCCGGGCGACAGCCTGCTGCTGCTCACCGACGGGGTGACCGAGGCGCGCCGCGAGGACGAGTTCTTCGGCGACGACCGGGTCGTGTCGGTGCTCGACGGCTCACCCGCCTCCGCCGCGGCGACGGTCGACGGGCTGCTGGACCAGGTGCTGGCCTTCCAGGTCGGCTCCCCGCGCGACGACATCGCCATCGTCGCCGTCCGCGTCCCCGACTGACCGGCCACCCGCCCGCCGGCCGCGGCCTGCGAGGCACCGCCCCCCGGCCGCAGCGTCGCCGGCCCTCCAACCGCCCCACCACCCGTCGCCCGCCCCGCGGCCTCGCCGAGCCGCCTCCACCCCATGCGCGGTGTGTCCCTTCCGGACCCGTACCTCGCCAGCCGCAGCTAGCGAGGCCGAACGGGCGCCGATCCGGAAGGGACGCACCGCAGGGTTGTCCACAGATGTCGGCGCAATGCCGGTCCGACGCTCTCGGCCCGGCAGGCTGGTCGGTGTGGAGGTCCAGGACGCGCTGCGCGCACTCGGCGGTGCGGCCCGCTGGCGGGTCCTGCGGCACCACGTCGGCTGGCGGGCGCTCAAGCGTGCCAGGGCAGACGCCCAGGTCGTCTGCCACAAGGGGCTGTGGGCGCTGGTCGACTCGGGGCGTGACCGTCAGCTGGCCGCCGACCTCCTAGGCGTCCGGTCCCACGCCACCGCAGCGGCGCACTGGGGACTGGCCCTGCCGCCCGAGGAGTCGGAAGTGGTCCGACTGACGCTGCCGCCGCACGCCAACGTCAAAACTCGGCTGCCCGACGCGCGGCTGAGCTACCGGCGGCTCGACGCTGCAGAGCACTCCGGTGACGTCACGACCCCGCTTCGAACTGTCGTCGACTGCCTACGTGACGAGTCCCTCAGGGTCGCGCTCTCCGTCGGCGACTCGGCGCTGCGCGACGGTCTGGTCACCCATGCCGAGCTGGCCGCTGCCGTCCGAGGACTCCGCGGCAAGGGCGCGGCAGTCGCCAGGAGCAGGCTGCCCATGCTCGACGGGCGAGCGGCCAACGCCTTCGAGTCCTGCGCCAGGGCGATCTTGCTCGAGGCGGGCATCACCGGCTTCCGGACCCAGGTGTCGATCCGCGACAGCGACGGATGGATCGGCCGGGTCGACCTGGCCAACCGTGCGCTGCACATCGTCATCGAGTGCGAGGGCTTCGAGACCCATGGCGGCCGGCCGGCATTCGTCCGGGACCTGGTGCGGTTCACCTCGCTGGTCTCGGCGGGCTGGCGGCCGCTGCGGTTCACCTGGGAACAGGTGATGTTCCATCCGAAGTGGGTCGCCCGGCGGGTCCTGGCCACGATCGCCGAGGCCACGGGTGCGCCCCTTCCGGATCGACGGGCGATCCGGGCGTCCGGCAGGGCCGCCTGAGCGACGGATCCGGAAGGGAGCCACCCGACGCGCGGGCTGGGGCGCCGGCCGGTCAGGGTCGCCGGGGGTCAGGTCTTCGGTGGGGTCCCGAGCTCGTCGTCGAGCCCGTGCTGGATCGCGAAGCGCACCAGCTCGACCCGGTTGTGCAGCTGCAGCTTGTTCAGGGTGTTCTGCACGTGGTTCTGCACGGTGCGGTGTGAAAGCACGAGCCGCTCCGCGATGTCCTTGTACGACAGCCCCTTCGCCACCAGCCGCAGCACCTCGGTCTCGCGGTCGGTCAGCCGCGGCACCGGCGGTCCCGACGCCGGCGGCGGCCCCGCCGAGAGCCGTCGGTACTCCCCCAGCACCAGCCCCGCCAGCCCCGGCGTGAAGATCGCCACGCCCTCTGCGGTCCGCCGCACCGCGTCGAGCAGCGCCTCGCGCGATGCGGACTTCACCAGGTAGCCCGTCGCGCCGGCCTTGACCGCCTCGAGCACGTCGGCCTGCTCCCCCGAGGCCGACAGCACCAGCACGCGGGGCGGCCGTTCCAGCGACCCAACCAGCTCGCGGGTCACCTCGACGCCCGAGAGCACCGGCAGCTGCAGGTCGAGCACCACGACGTCGGGACGGGCAGCCGGCGCGCGACGTACGGCCTCGGCGCCGTCGCCCGCGGTGGCCACCACCTCGAAACCGCCCTCGGTGAGGTCCCGCGCCACCCCTTCGCGCCACATCGGGTGGTCGTCGACGACCATCACGCGCGTCACCGCGGCACCCGCATCTCGACCTCGGTGCCGCCGCCCGGCGCCGACTCGACGGCCGCGGTGCCGCCGAGCTGCCGAACCCGCCCGAGGATCGACGCCGCCACCCCCAGGCGTCCGTCGGCCGCGGCCTCGTCGAGCCGACCGGGCGGCATCCCGGCCCCGTCGTCGCGCACACTGACCACAACCTCGTCGCCGTCGTCCTCGACCAGCACCCAGGCCCGCGCCGCGTCACCGGCGTGCGCGGCCACGTTGGCCAGCGCCACCCCGACGGCGGCCGCCAGCTCGCGGGCGCGCGCCGCCGTCAGCACCACCGGCGTCGCGGGGGTCGAGACCGTCACGGCGCTCGAGGCGTACGTCGCCAGCAACCCGCGCAGGTCGACCTCGACCGCACCCGGGTCGGGCGCGGCGCTCACCAGGGCGCGCAGCGCCTGCTCCTGCTCGGCGGCGAGCCGGCCGATCTCGGCCGCCTCGCCGCCGGCGTCCTGGCCGCGCCGCCCGACCAGCGCGAGCACCTGCAGCACGCCGTCGTGGATCTCGCGGGAGAGCCGCTCGCGCTCCTGGGTCGCCGCCTGCACGGCGAGCGCCCGGGCCAGGGCGAGCTCGCCCCGCCGGGCAAGGGACATGGTGTAGCCCACCACGGCGCCGGCGAGCAGCAGCAGGACGATGTTGTTGGCGGTCGACACGGTGAGGGCGCCGCGGTGGACCAGGTCGGCCGCGCCGACGGCGGCCGCCGCGCCCACACCGGCCGGCCAGCCGCCCTTGATCCCGAACGCGAGCACCGGCGCGGCAGCCCAGACGACCGGCAGGGTCTGGGCCCCGGCCTCGATCCGGTCGACGTCGTCCAGCCACCGGGTCGAGACGACCGCGGCCACGGCCACGGCCAGGTCGACGCCGAGGACGGGCCAGGTCCGCCCGGCCGGCCGGGCGTAGATCAGGTAGGTGGCCACGGTCCACGCGGCCATGAGCCCGAGGACCATCCAGCCGGCCAGCGGGTGGGCGTACTCGTCGACGCGTCGGACGTACACCGCGACCGCGTAGGCCAGCCCGAGCGCGCGGAACACCGCCAGCGCCCGCCACACCGCCGTCTCGATCCCCACCCGGGTCAGGCGGCCTTGTCGTCCTTGTCGGCCTTCTCGGTCCGCTCGGCCCTGCCGGCGGCCTTGGCCTCGGCCCTCTCGGCCTTGATCCGGTCCTTGGCCACCTGGGCGTAGATGTCGACGTACTCCTGGCCGGAGAGCTCCATCAGCTCGTACATGACCTCGTCGGTGATCGACCGCAGGACGAACCGGTCGCCCTCCATGCCCTCGTAGCGAGAGAAGTCGAGCGGGGCGCCGATCTTGATGCCGACCCGGATGCCGAAGGTCGGCATCTTGCGTCCCGGCGGCTGGATCTTCTCGGTGTCGATCATCGCGACCGGCAGCACGGGGACGTTCCCCTCGAGCGCCATCCGGGCGACCCCGGTCTTGCCGCGGTAGAGCTTGCCGTCCGGCGAGCGGGTGCCCTCGGGGTAGATGCCGAGGCAGTCGCCGCGGCGGAGCACCTTGAGCCCGGTGCGCAGCGCCGCCTCGGACGCCGAGCCGCCCGAACGGTCGACCGGGAGCTGCCCGACGCCCTTGAAGAACCCCGCGGTCAGCCGGCCCTTGAGCCCGCGGCCGGTGAAGTAGTCCTGCTTGGCCAGGAAGGTGATCCGCCGGTCCACCACGAGGGGGAAGAAGATCGAGTCCGAGAAGCTGAGGTGGTTGCTGGCGAAGATGGCGCCGCCGGTGGCCGGCACGTGCTCGAGCCCGATGACGTAGGGCCGGAAGACCAGCTTGAGGATCGGGCCCAGGACGATCCGCTTGAGGAACCAGTAGAACACCGGCGGACCTCCTCCCGTGCCGATCGGGCAGCCGCCGCGGTCTGCTCGTCGCGACGTGCCAGGCCCGCCCGTCGTGCCTGGTGACGCGAACACTATGGGATGCCCGGCCGATCGTGCGACGATGCCGACCATGGGAAGCCGACCATGCCCGTGATGCCCGGCGCCGAGCCCTTCCACCACGACGGGGGGTCGGTGGGCGTCCTCCTCTGCCACGGCTTCACCGGCACGCCGCAGTCGCTGCGCCCCTGGGCCGAGCACCTCGCCGCCGCCGGGCTGACCGTCGCGCTGCCCCGGCTGCCCGGGCACGGCACGACGCTGGCCGAGGCCAACCTGACCCACTGGGAGGACTGGTACGCCGAGCTGGACCGCCACCTCGCCCAGCTGCGGGAGCGGTGCGACCAGGTGTTCGTCATGGGGCTGTCGATGGGCGGCACGTTGGCCATCCGGCTCGCCGAGGTCCACGGCGACGACGTGGCCGGCCTGGTGCTGGTCAACCCGAGCCTGCTGACCAAGCGCCCCGACCGGTTCCTGCTGCCGGTGCTGCGCTGGGTGGTGCCGACCTGGCCGGGCATCGCCAGCGACATCAAGAAGCCGGGCGCGACCGAGCTGGCCTACGACAAGATCCCGGTCAAGGCGTCCTACCAGCTGACCCGGCTCTGGCTGACCACCCGCGGCGACCTGGCCAAGGTGACCCAGCCGGTGCTGATCTTCCGGTCGACCGAGGACCACGTCGTCGAGCCGGACAGCTGCGAGATGTTCCACGCCAAGGCGTCCTCGACCGACGTGCGCGAGGTGGTGCTCGAGGACAGCTACCACGTGGCCACCCTCGACAACGACGCGCCGACCATCTTCGAGGGCAGCGTCGAGTTCGTCCGCGAGCTGGCCAAGACCCCGATCTGAGCGAGCGGCCGGTACCACGAGATGACCAACAGCGCACCCCGTCGGGACAACGGCCTGCACGCGCCGTCGTACGACCGGCTGCGCGACGTCGAGACCCACCTCGTCGACGGCCTCCTCGACCGGCTGCGCGACGTCGACGTCGCCGCCTACAGCGCGCCGACGCCGGGCAGGCGCGGCCCCTACGGCGACACCGTCATCCCCGGCGGACCGAGCGACGCCGTGTGGGTCGACAGCCGCCGCCGCGACGAGGCGCGGCAGGTGACCGACCGCTACCTCGAGGAGGTTGCCGCCGAGGTCGCCTGGGCCGGCATCGTGGCCGACTTCGACCTGGAGTCGGCCGACGAGGTGCCCCGGTGGCCGGCCAGCGAGGACCTGCCGGAGTCGACGGCAAAGGAGGGTACGTCCGACGGCGACCCGGCCGAGTCCTCGACGACGTACTCCTCCTTCGAGGAGCTGCGCGCCACCACCCCCGCGCCACCGGTCATGCGCCCCGACCCGGACGAGCACTTCGAGCCGCCGGCCCCGCCGCCGCTGCCCAAGGTCGACACGGTCGGGCGCTTCGCGTGGGCGGGGGCCGTGGGCGGGCCGCTGCTGCTGGTCCTGGCGACGCTGCTGGGGCTCCCGGTCGCCGGGTGGGTCGGGTTGCTGGCGCTGGCCGCCTTCATGGCAGGCTTCGTCACGCTCGTCGCCCGGATGAAGGACCGTCCCCCGACGGACTCCGGCCCGGACGACGGAGCAGTCGTCTAGCCGCTGTTCGTCAGGACAGTCGTTCAACGGAAGGACCGACCGTGCACAGCGAGACCGTCGAGGTACGCGGCCATCTGATCGACTCGGGCGTCCTGTCGCGGGTGCTCGACGACATCCTCGAGTACAACTGCGACTACTCGATCGACCGGTTCGAGGTCGGCCGGACGCCGGTCGACGAGTCCTACGCGCGACTCACTGTGAAGTCCGAGGACGCCGAGGACGTCGACCGGGTCGTGATGCGGCTGATGGCCCACGGCGTCAACTCCACCGACCCGGGCGAGGCGACGCTGCGCGAGGTGGAGACGGACGGCGTCTTCCCCGACGACTTCTACTCGACGACCAACCTCGAGACGGTCGTGCGCCTCGGCGGGCACTGGGTGCCGGTCGAGAACCCTGAGATGGACTGCGGCATCGTCGTGGTCGGCGAGCGGGCGCGCACGATCGCGGTCAGCGACGTGCGGGCCGGTGACCGGGTGGTGTGCGGGCCGGGCGGCGTCAAGGTGGTGCCGCTGCCGGCGATCGACCGCTCGCACGGGGGCTTCGAGTTCATGAAATCCGAGGTGTCGTCGGAGAAGCCGCAGGCGCTGCTGGTGCGCCAGATCGCCCAGCAGATGCGCGACGTCAAGGCCGAGGGCAAGAAGGTGCTCTGGGTCGGCGGGCCCGCGGTCGTGCACACCGGGGCTGCGCCGGCGATGGTCGCGCTCGTCGAGGCGGGGTACGTCGACGTGCTCTTCGCGGGCAACGCGCTGGCGACCCACGACATCGAGGCGGCGCTCTTCGGCACCTCGCTCGGGGTCGACCTCAGCCAGGGCCGGGGGGTCGAGCACGGGCACGAGCACCACATCCGGGCGATCAACCAGATCCGCAAGGCCGGTTCGATCACCAAGGCGGTCGAGTCCGGGGTGCTCACCTCGGGCGTCATGCACGCGATGGTCACCGGCGGCAAGCAGTGGGTGCTGGTCGGCTCGGTGCGCGACGACGGCCCGCTGCCCGACGTCTACACCGACGTGATCGAGGGGCAGCGCGCGATGCGGGCCGGGCTGGCCGACGTGGGCTTCGCGATCATGGTGGCGACGATGCTGCACTCGGTCGCGACCGGCAACATCCTCCCCGCCTCGGTGCCGCTCGTGTGCGTCGACATCAACCCCGCGACGGTCACCAAGCTGGCCGACCGCGGCTCGGCCCAGGCCCGCGGCATCGTCACCGACATCGGGCTCTTCCTCGAGCAGCTCGCGCTCGAGCTCGCGCCGGCCTACCGCGCCGGCGAGCGCCCCGGCTCCGACGCCCCCTAGCCGGACTGTCGGAGAATCCGCACGATGACCATGCGGATTCTCCGACAGTCCGGCTCAGGGACGGGCTGTGGACGAGCTCAGCCGCCCGTCGGTCGAGTCCGGCACGGTTGTCGGGGTGCCCACCACCTTGCACAAGCTCGGGAGCGACGAGTTCCGGGCACTGGCGGCGCACCAGGAGCACCTGGTCAGCCGGGTCCAGTTCGATGTGCACGGAGTCGGGCACCAGCTGGTCGCCCGGTGCGTCGGCTCCGGCTTGTGGCAGGCAATCGGACCTCAAGTGGTCGCCCTCTTCCCCGGCCAGCTCACTCGTTGCCAGCAGATGTGGGTCGGCGTCCTGCACGCGGGCGGCAACGCCGTGCTGGCCAGGCTGACCGCACTCGAGGCGGCTGGGCTGACCGGCTTCCACGACGACTGGATCCACGTCTGCCTCAGGCAGGGCGACAACACCGACGACCTCGTCCACGACCTGGTCCACGTCCGGGTGCACGAGAGCCGCAACGTGCCGGCCGAGCACCTGCTCCGCCATGCGTCGCCGCCCCGGATGCGCCAGGACCGGGCTACCGTCGACGCCGCCTCAGCTGCCGTGAGCGAGCGCGCGTGCCGGACGATACTGACCATGTCGGTGCAGCAGCGGCTCGCCAACGTCCAGCTGCTTCGCCCGATGGTGGTCGAGCGGCGCACCCTGCCCCGCCGAGCCACCATCCTCGAATGCTTGGACGACCTGCAAGGTGGGAGCCACTCACTCCCCGAGCAGGACTACCTGCGCGTGCTGCGGCGGGCCAGGCTGCCGTTGCCGACCCGCGAACGTGTCGTGCGGCGCCCAGACGGCCGCTACGTCCTCGATGCCGACTTCGACGCGTGGCTGGTCACAGTGGAGATCAACGGCGCTCACCACATGGACGTCCGGCAGAAGGAGTGGGACGACATCCGACGCACGCGGCTAGCCATCGGCGGCCGGCTGGTCGTCGACATCGGGAGCTGGACGGTCCGCCACGACAGCAACCTGGCGGTGCTGCTCACCGCCGACGCGCTGCTGTCACGCGGCTGGCGACCGACGAAGCGGCGGCGGGCGGCCCTCGAGGCGATGGCGGCCGAGCACCCGACGTTCACGTGGACCTCGTCAGCCGCCCTCAGGGCTCCGACTGTCGGGAATTCCGCATGATGAACATGCGCATTACCCGACAGTCGGCGCAATTTTCGGTGGTCAGTCGGTGGGGACACCGACCGTGACGAGGACCGGGCGGTGGTCGCTGGCGCGCTCGACGCCCGGCGCAGCCACCACCTCATAGCCGCGCACGACCAGCCCCTCGGTGCCGAACACGCCGTCGATGCGTCGGTCGGGTGCCGCGGCCGGGAAGGTCGGCGCGCTGTCCGGCGCCAGGTCGGGCATCCCGGCGTCGGCGAACGCCTGCCAGGCCGCGTGGCCGGGCCGCTCGTTCACGTCGCCGGCCGCCAGCGCGTGCCGGCCGCCCAGCGCGGCCCGCACCTGCAGCACCCGCATCGTGTGCTCCAGCCGCTGCGCGGCGTCCAGGGGCAGGTGCACCGACAGGACGGTCAGCCGCGCCCCGCCCTTGGACACCACCGCAGCGGCGACCCCGCGGGCCGGCCAGAGCAGCTGGCGCGACAGGCACACCTCGGTGGCGCTCTTGACGTCGACCCTCAGCGAGCCGAGCAGCGCCGAACCGCCGGTGGTCCCGCCGCCGGCGACGTACAGCTGCCCGCAGCCGCGGGCGAGGGCCGCGCACTTGGCCCGCCACCGCAGGTACTTGGGCGACTCCTGCACGCACACCACGTCTGGGTCGAGGTCGCGCACGACCCGCGACAGGACGGCGCGGTCGTCGCGCAGCCCGTGCACGTTCCACGACAGGATCCGGAAGTCGACCTCAGGCACGGACCGCACGCTACCGAGGTGTCGGCACGGCACGCGCGTTGGAGGCCAGCGCGTGCAGCACCGTCTTGACCTGGAACGGCGTCAGCCCCGGGTGCTTGGACAGCAGCCGCGCCACCAGCCCGGTCACGTGCGGGCAGGCGAACGAGTTGCCAGTGGCCCGGATCGTCCGCCCGCCGGTCCACGCCACGTCCACATCGACGCCCGGCGCCCCGAACTCCACCGGCGGGTCCGGGTTGTAGTCGTAGTCGAAGGGGTCGTCCCCCGCCCGAGCCGCCACCGACAGCACCGCCGCGAACTCCGACGGGTAGCTCGGCACCGGGATGTTGTTGACCGCGCAGACCAGCACCGTCCCGGCGAAGTAGGCCTCGTCGGCCACCCGGTGGAACGTCGCGAACTGCGAGGCCCGGCCCGACGAAAGGCTGAGGTTGGCCACGTGCATCCCGTTGTCGACGGCCCACCGCAGCCCGGTCACGAACGCCGCCGCGCGCCCGGACAGCCGAGCACCGAGCACCCGCACGCTGTAGATCTCGCACTCCGGAGCCGCCCGCCGGATGATGCCGGCGCAAGCCGTCCCGTGCCCGTAGAGGTCGGCGTGCGGCCCCTCGACCAGGGTGGTCCGGCCGGTCCGCGCGTCGACCTCGACCGCCACTCCCCCTGCCACCCCGCGGATCGCTGGGTGCGCCCCGTCGACCCCGCTGTCGATGACCGCGACCTTCACCCCCGCGCCGGTCGCGTCGCCCCACGCCCACTCGCGGGTGAGCGGCAGCTCGGCGGGCAGCGCCGCCACCGACGGCAGGTGGCCGCGAGCGAACTGCCAGGACCAGGCGGGCAGCACGCCGGTCACGGCGTCGCTCTCCCGTCTGTGTAGTCCAGGACGTCGGCAACCAGGCGTACGGCCAGCCGTCGCTCGGCCGGGCCGGCGGCAGCGAGCCGGGCGAGCAGCGAGCCGAGCTCGGCGAGGTCGGGGTCGACCGGTGACGACCGGTCGGACATGACGTCGTCCATGGCGTGTGCGAGTGACTCGAGCTCGGTGCCGCCGGCGGTCGCGATCGCGTCGAGCAGCATCCGGCCGGAGTCGGTGAACAATCGCGCCGACTCGACCGACAGCGCGGCCTGCTGGGCGAGCAGCGACAGCATGAGCAGGTCGCGCTCGGCCCCGGGGCGGCTGGCGTCGCGGTCGAGCACCTCGACCACGCCGATCAGGGTCTGCTCGGTCTCGAGCGGCGCCGCGAGGATCGAGCGCGGCAGGTAGCCCGTCTTCTCCGCCACGTCGGCCGCCCACCGCGGGTCCTGGGTCACGTCGGTGATCTCGAGGGCCTGCCCCGAGCTCACCACCCAGCCGGCCACCCCCACGCTGACCGGCACCCGCAGGCCCAACGTCGAGGTGGCCCCGACGCCGGCCGCGACGGTGAAGGTGAGCGTCTGCTCGTCCGGGTCGAGCAGGGCGATCGAGCAGGCCTGCGACCCGAAGGCGTCGCGCGCCGCGTCCACCAGCGACTGCAGCCGCTGGTGGTGGCCGGGCGGCGCCAGCGCCGGGCCGACGACGGCCGCGAGGTCGCGTAGCGCCCGCAGCACATCGGCCTCCCACGGGCCGGCCGCCCCGCCGTCGGTCACCTTGCCGCTCCGTCCATGAAGGGGCTCTTGCGAAGGATCAACCTACGGCGTCCGGCAACTGCGCAACAGCCGTCGGTGGCAAGGACTGGGCGAGGGTCTGCCCGCCAGACCCGGCAGGCAACCTCAGCTCCTGGCGTCCGGGTCGACACGCCGCCCCAGGCGACGCCCCTGCAGACAACTCTCGATGCGTTGCATGAGCAGCATGATTGCGAGCGCCGCGAACGGACCGGCGAGCGCCAGGTAGCGCAAGGGCTCAGCGCGCCGACGGCAGATCCCGAGGCATGGTGACCTCGATCTGCTCCACGGTCACCATGAAGCCCGCGATGTTGACGTCGACGGGGCCGATCCGCACCAGGTGCTTCGTCTCGTCGGACACCAGGGTGGCCGCTGCGGTGTGCCGACGGCTTCCCACGGCGACCGGTGTCCCGTCGACGTCGACGAGCTGGCCCGTCATGACGCCGGCTGCCGTGATCTGGCCGAAATCCGACCGGAGCCGCTCCAGGCGGTAGGTGCCGGTGAACAGTCCGCGGGCGCCGCTCGGGGTAGCGAAGGCACCAGTCACCTCACCGTTCGACGGCAGCGTCGAGGCGTGGGCCGTCGCAGGCGACGTCGGCAGGGCGCGGTCGGACGGGATGGGCAGGACGGTCATCAGGGTCACCTCGGGTTCGGGGACGTGCGGTCACCCCTGAAGACGGCTCGGACCGGATGGCATGACGTGGACCGCGACCTGCGGCGCCGACCCACGCGTCGAGGCCCGGGACGGCGACCGTGCGTGACCAAGCGATCACGCAATGACCCATGCGTTCCCACGTGATG
>Ga0126307_10000973_pt1 | contig 18919 bp, 16 predicted proteins | sample Plot28_FD_89955 | JGI IMG/M metagenome (GOLD analysis project Ga0126307, IMG submission 89955) | Serpentine soil microbial communities from UC McLaughlin Reserve, CA, USA - Plot28 | ecosystem: Environmental > Terrestrial > Soil > Grasslands | place: USA: UC McLaughlin Reserve, Lake County... | reverse complement strand
GGCCGCTTCACCGCCTCCACCGGGCGGGAACGATGATCGCCCCTGGACAGCCCCAATGCTCCCCAGGCAGGAGCAGCAGGCGCCAATCAACCTATGAAACCTCAATAAGGCGGCCGCCTCAGTCAGGAACCGCGCCGAGGTCTGGCCGCCTTCGTCGTCGTAGAGGGCGTGGTAGGCCACCCTTGAGCAGTCGTTGACCAGCGAGTGGACATGCTCATAGCCGACCGCCGCCCGGTGCCGGCGGCCCTGGGCGCGGCCGATCTTGCGGTGCCCGCCGGGCGGGATGCCCCCAGCTTCTTGATGTCCAGGTGGGCCGGCTCGCCGGGGTGCTCGCGGCAGTAGCGCACGGGCACGCCGGTGGGCCGGTCGCTGTCGGCCAGCCGGCTCAGGCCGTGGCGGCGCAGCACCCATACACCGTCGAGCGGGGATGGCCAAGGGCAGGGCCGAGCCGGTGGGGGCCGTAGCGGGTGCGGCGGCGCTCGTGCAGGATGCGCTGGACCTGCTGGTGGCCCAGGGCATAGGGGCAGCGCCGGGGCCGGGAGGAGCGGTCGGCCAGGCCGGCCTCGCCGTCGGCGCGCCAGCAGGCCAGCCACTTGTAGGCGGCTGTGGCCCGGCTGACGCCTAGCGACTCGGCGGCGGTGGCGACCGGCCAGCCCAGCTCGGTGATGCGCTGGACCAGTAGCTGGCGCCCGAACACGGTCAGCTTGGCCCTAGGATGGGCCACGAGAGCCTCCCTCTCGGCTGGGACTAGACACCCAACCGAGCAGGGAGGCTCTCGCCGCCTGTCAACAACCCTCGCGGGGAACTACACCTAGGTGGAGCCGCCGCTGCTCAGCTGCGTACCGTCACCGGCGCCGAGGGGCTGGACTTGCCACTGACGTTGCTGCCGAAGGCTTCTTTGGCATCGACCTGGTAGGTGTGGGTGGAGCCGGGCACCAGGCCGGTGTCGTCGTTGAAGGTGACGGTCGGCCGGATCCAGAAGGTGGACCGGACCGGGGGGCTGGTGTAGATCGGGGTGGTGCCGCCGTCGCGGTACACCCGGTAGACCAGATCCCAGTCGTCGTCGTCCAGGGTGGCCGGCCAGGTCAGGCGCACCCTGCCGCTGTTGGGGCTGGTGGCCGTCGGCGTGGCGGGCCGGTTGGGGTTGTCGGGGTCGGGGCTCGCCCGGAAGCGGGTGATCCCCTGCTGTGGCTGGTTGTTCACCGTGGTGAAGTCGCCGCCAACCCATAGCTGGGTGCCGTCGGTGGCCGACGTCCGCGGGCCGAGCGGCTGGCCGTCGGTGTTCGGGAACCACGGGCCGATCCGGCCGGTGGCAAGGTCCTCGACCAGCAGGTGCTTGGGGCTCACCTCGCCGAAGTCGCCGTTGGCCGAGCAGTTGTGGGCGTGGGAGCCCTTGTAGAGCATTTCACCGACCACCTCGACCGACTGGGTGGCCCCCAGGCAGTTGTTCCGCCAGATAAGCGTGCCGTCGCTCTGCCTGGCCGCAAAGGTGCCGTCGAAGCAGCCGCCGCCGTTGCCCTCGGCCGCGAAGTAGACGTTGCTGGCGTCGACCGCGATGTCCTTGACGTTGGAGTCGCAGCTTGTGGTCCTCGCCGGGACGACGTTGGCCGACGCCCAGGGCTCGTTGCTGCCGTCGACCGGGTCGAGCGACCCGGTCGCCCGCCGGGGCTCGCCGTTGAGGTTGCTGAAGTAGCCCCCGACGAACACCCGGCTCCCGTCCGGGGCCACCGCCACGCTGGTCACCGGGGCGTCGGCCGCCGCCGCCCAGGCGGTGAGGGCGCCGGTGGTGTTGTTGACCGCGGCCAGCCGAGTCTTGCTCACGCCGTTGAAGGTGAGGAACTGACCACCGACGTACACGGTGGCGCCGTCGGGCGCGACGCCGATGCCGCGCACTGGCGCCCACGACTTCGGGTTCCAGCTCTTCAGCGCACCGGTGGCGGTGTCGAAAGCGGCTAGTCGCGGCCGGCTGACGCCATCGACGGTGGTGAAGTCACCGCCGACGTAGATGGTGGCGCCATCGGGTGACGCGGTGATCACTGCGACGCGGTTGTCGAAGGTGTGGCTGAAGGGCAGCAGGTCGCCGGTGCTGGCGTCGAAGGCGGCGACGCGGCTGCGGGCCACCTCACCGGTGCCGGAGGCGGCGCCCGGTGGGCGCACGCTGGTGAAGTCGCCGCCGGCGTAAAGCGCGCCGTTGGCCGCGGCCATCCCCCAGACGATGTTGTTGGTCTGCCAGATGGGCGACGTATTGGCGACCACGCTGGCCTGCAACGCAACCGCCGGCTGCCCTGGCAGCACGAGCAGCACCGCCACCAGCGACAATGCCAGCAGCACCCCGAGTTTCCGCATCCTGTACCCCTTACTTGGTCGGTGGACGCTCCGACGAGCTAGGGGTAAAGCTGCTCCAGCGTCACGACTAGTGCCCCCCTGCTTCGCGCCAAGTGTAGCTCCCTGGCTCTGGCGAGGATCCCAAGGACTACGTAACGCTCGGTCCGCCAAATGAAGTATTGGGGCTGGCGGCGGCGGCGAGCTGGCCGTCGACTCACCGTCGATGAGGACACCCTGCAGGCCAGGGCGTTCTCATCAAAGGCCAAGGTGACGGGGGCGGCTCCGTCTACGTCGATGTCGTGGGAAGCAGGCCGCTCGACGAACTCAAGCCCTGACTGCCCGCATTCCGGGCAGCGGGCCGGTCGAACAGCTCACGCCTTGTGGCAAGCTGCTGGCATGGACCTACCAAGCAACCCGCCGGTGTCGCCGGCGGTTCGCATCACCGTCCTGCTCCGCCTGGCCAGCGAGGGGTTCCAGGACGTCTTCAACGCCCGCCCGGAGTGGCTGGAGGCGCCGCCGGTCGACCTGGCCGAGCTGCGTGAGGTGGTGGGGGTCGAGCGGATCGGCCAGCTTCGGGAGGCCACCGGCCTGCGGGAGGGTGAGAGCTATGCGGCCGGCGGCCCGGCCGGGGTAGTGCGGCTGGCCGCCGCCGCCCACGAAGGGGTGCTAGGGCTGCTCGGGGTGGCGGCGCTACCGCCCGACGTAATCATCGAGCAGACCGACGAGGGCCCGCGCTACCACGTCCCTGAGGACTGGTTCCTCACGACCCCCGCTGCCGAGCCCCCCAGCCGCGGCTGATCAGCGTGCTCCTCTTCCTGGGCGACGGCACCCGGGTCCCGGTCACCGAGCTTCCCGGCCGCGGCCCCTGGACCTTCGTGGTGCTCCATCCCGACCCCCGGGTCTCAGCCACCTCTGATGCCTCCCCGGAGGTTACGGCGCCACGAGCCTCCGCCGCCTCCGGCGCGTCCCCGGAGGTCCCCGACACCGGGCCCTCGGCCGCTTCTGACCCGGAGCCTGGGGGAGTGGCCGGGTTCATAACCCGGTTCGGGCGCGCGGTCGTCCCGGACCTGCGCGGGCGGCCGGGGTGGGGCGAGCCGCCGGGCAGCCCGGGGTTCCTGGACCTGGTCGACGACCTTGACCAGGTCCAGGACGAGGGCCGGGCTCGGCCAGCCGATCCTGGTTGGCTTGGGCGACCTAACCCCGGTGGCCCTCCGGGCCGCGGCCGACCAGCCATGGGCCTGGCGGGCCCTGATCCTTGCCCTACCCCCGCCCGACCGGCCCCCGCCAGCCTTGACCAGCTCGACCTCCCGGCCCTGGTCCTGGACGCCGTCCCGGCTCCGGCCGTGGCCGGCTCGGAGGAGGAGGCCAGGGCTGGGGCCGGGCGGAACCGCTGGATGACGCCTGGGCGCACCCTGGAGTAGTGGGAGCGGTGGAGCGGCTGCTGGGACGGCTCGGTGGGGGGCCCGGATGGGCAGGCATCGCGCCGGACGCGCCGCCGCGGTGATCGGGTTCTGCTTGGCCGCCGGTGCCGGGACCCGGCTGACGCCGCTCACCCGGGTCGTACCCAAGCCGCTGCTCGCCCCGGCCGGGCGCCCGCTGGTCGACCTGGCCGTCCAAGCGCTCAAGGTCGCCGGCGCGACCCGGGTCGTGGTCAACGCCCACCACGGCGCCGACATGCTGGTCGCCCAGCTCGCCGGCCAAGCCGGGGTCGAGGTGGTGGTCGAGCCGGTCCTGCTCGGCACCGGGGGTGGGCTGGTCAACGCCGCCCGGCTCGGCCTCCTCGGCGACGGCGACGACCCGGTGTTGGTCACCGCCGCCGACCACGTGGTCGACCCCGTCGACCTTGTCGCCCTGGCCGCCGTCCTGGAGCGGTCCGGCGCCCCTATGGTCGCCGGCCTGGTCCCCGCCTCTACCGACGTCTTCGCCCTTCGCCTGGAGGAACCGGCAGCTCGCTCACCCCAAGGGCTGTGGACACCCGCAGCGCCGCTCCCTCCCGGTCGGCTAGGCTCTCCCGCCGGGGGCCCCGCCGCGGCAGGCCGGGGCTCCCGCGTGCCCGTGGGGCGGGGCTGCCACGAGCCGGCGGAACCGGGTTTCCAGGATCCGGCGAGGCGGGGCCCCTGCGTGCCGGCAGGAGAGCCGGTGAGGTGGGCGATAGGTGAGGGGTGGGTGGTTCGCGACCCGACAGGGCCGTGGGACTCGGCCGGGGCCTATGCCCTGCGGGCCGGCCTGCTGCGTGACCTCGAACCGGGTCCCGCCACCCTAGTCGACCGCATACTCGGTCCGCTGCTGGAGCGCGGGCGCTTGGCCGGCCTGCCGTTCCGGGGGCCGATGGCCGACGCCGGGACCCTCGCCCGGCTGCTCGAGGTCTCGGCCGGGCTGCTCGCCGGCCGCTGGCCCTACCAGTTGCCACCGGGCCGGATGCGCCGGATGGTAGGGATGGAGCCGGTGTTCGTGGGCGTGGGGGCCGAGGTCGACCCGTCGGCCGTCCTGGCCGGGCCGGTGGTGCTGAACGCTGGCTGCCGGGTCGGGGCCGGCGCAGTGGTGACCAGGGCGGTGATCGGACCGGGGGCGATAGTGGGGCCGGGGGCCCAGGTGACCGGGTCGTTCCTCGGCCCTCGGGCTCAGGTGCCCTCCGGCGATACCGCAACCGCCGCCCTCGTCCCCGGCGCGCCATCCGATCCTGCGTCCCCGGACCACGCCGGAGCCCCCCAGCCTGGCGTCGAGCCCCCCACTGGGGGAGCGTAGCCCAACGGCGAGCTGCGAATGTTGCATCGTCCACAGCCCCGCGGCCGACTGCGATCCCGCGGTCTGTATCGGGGCGGCGGGCGACCGCGACCCCGCCCGGTCGAGCATGGAGCGACCCGGCCGGGGTAGCCTCGCGCGAGCGGGCCGCGCCGGCATCCGGCGCCCCACCAGAGCCGACCAGGAGGTCTCCTTGCCCGACCAGCTCACGATCGGCCTGCTCGGCGGCACCGGTCCCCAGGGGCGGGGGCTGGCGATGCGGCTGGCCCTTGTCGGCCACCGGGTGCTGCTCGGTTCGCGCAACCCCGAGCGGGCCGCCGGCGTCGTGGCCGACCTCCTCGGCGGCCTCGGCGGCCGCGACCTGCCGATCGAGGGTGCCGGCAACACCGATGCCGCCGCCCATGCCGACGTCATCTTTCTGGTCTTCCCGTTTGCCGGCCAGGCCGACGTGCTGCCCGGCCTGGCCGGCCCGGTCGGCGACAAGGTGGTGGTCGACGTCATCAACCCGCTCGGCTGGGACCAGCACGGCCCCTACCTGCTGGAGGTGCCCGAGGGCAGTGCCGCCGAGCAGGCTGCGGCGCTGCTGCCGCGGGCCAGGGTGGTGGCCGCCTTCCACCACGCCGCGCCCCGGCTGCTGGCCGACCCGGAACGCCAGGTCGAGACCGACGTGCTGGTGGTCGGGGACGACCCGGCGGCCAGGGGCCTGGTGCTGGAGCTGGCCGACCAAATTCCCGGCTGCCGCGGGGTCGACGCCGGGCCGCTGCGGCTGGCCCGCCAGCTGGAGGGGTTCACCGCGGTGATCGTCGGGATCAACCGCCGCTACAGGATCCACGCCGGGCTGCGCATCTCCCGGCTCGGCGACGGCAAGCGCCGGCGCGTGAACGCCGAGCTGCGGCCGGCCGGCGACCGCGAGGAGGGCCCGTGAGGATCTACACCCGCCGGGGCGACGACGGCACCACCGGGCTGCTCTACGGCGGCCGGGTCGACAAGAGCGACCAGCGCACCGAAGCCTACGGCACCACCGACGAGGCGGTGGCCGCCCTCGGCATGGCCCGGGTGTTCATCGCCGACAGCATCCTGGCCGACCTGGTCCTGCGCCTCCAGCGCGAGCTGTTCGTGGTCGGGGCCGAGCTGGCCACGGCGGTCGAGAACAGCCACAAGCTCACCCCGGGCACCACCAAGGTCACCGCCGAAATGGTCGACGACCTGGAGGCGGCCATCGACGAGTACGTGGCCAGGACGCGAATGCCCGAGGAGTTCATCGTCCCCGGCGAGTCGCGCGGCTCCGCGTTCCTCGACTACGCCCGCACCGTGATCCGCCGGGCCGAGCGCCAGACGGTGGCCATGGACCGCGACGGCCTGCTGGCCGACGGCGAGGTCGTGCGCTACCTCAACCGCCTGGCCGACCTGATCTTCGTGCTCGCCCGCTACGAGGAGGGCGACTTCCGCACCCTCCGCTCCGGCTGAGCCTCTCACATGTACGTAGCGATGCTAATGCCAATGGCGTGCTTCAAGCTGCGTAGCCCAACGCAGGCCACAGGATGCCGGATGTCAGTATCCTCATTGAGGGCCGGTCTCCCGTCGACCTGTTGCGCGGCGCGGCTTGTTGGGGCGGCCGGATGATGCGCCGATGAGCCTCACTCCCGGAATGTACGTACGAGGAAGCGATCCATGCAATGAGCGCAGAACCAGACCTAGCGGGATCGGTGGAGCTGAGCGACTACCTCGGCCTCCTGCGTCGCCGCTGGCTTCTGATCGTCGCGGTCCTCGCGCTGGCCGGCGCGGCCGCCGCCGCCTGGTCCTTTCAGCGCCCGCCATCCTACACGGCCACCACCTCAGTCCTTATCCGGCCGATCACCTCCGACCAGTTCGGCGGCCAGGTGCGGCCGGATCAACTGCTCAACATGGCCAACGAGCAGCAGGTGGTGCTCTCCACCCCCGTCGCCGCCAGAGCGGTGGTGCTGCTGCGGGCTCGGGCGACGCCCGAGGAGCTGCTGGAGCATGTGTCGGTTGACGTACCCGCAAAGTCGCAGATCCTCGCCATCCACTTCTCGGACCCCGTGCCCGGCACGGCCCAGCGAGGCGCGGACATGGTCGCCAAGGCCTACCTCGACGTCCGTTCGCGCGGCGTCGCGCGGCAGGTCAAGGCCAGCGTCACCAACCTGGAACGGCAGGTCCAGGCCCTCGGTCAACAGCGGCAGCAGCAGAGCGAGATTCTGTCACCCGACAACACCGCCACGCCCTCCCAGCGCCAGTCCGCACAGGCCCTCAGGGACACCCTGACGCAGCAGATTGCGTCGCTGAACGAGAAGATCGCCGCGCTTCGGCAGCTCGATCCCACGCCGGGGTCCATCATCCAGCCGGCCGCCCTGCCAACCACGCGGACGAGCCCCAACCACAAGATCGACCTCGGAATGGGCCTGGCCGTCGGCCTCGTCCTCGGCTTGGTGGTGGCCCTCGTGCGCGACCGCACCGACGGCCACCTACGTGGGCCCGAGGACCTGGCCGACCGGCTCGGCCGGCCGGTGCTGGCCCAGATCCCACCCTTTCCGCGCTGGCGGCGCTCAGGCGGCGTGGGCTGGCGGCGCCAGGACGAGAACAGGCTGGTCACCCTGGACCAGCCGAACAGCCCCGTCGCCGAGGCATACCGGACACTGCGGATCCGGCTGACCAGACTGACCGGGCAGCTCGACGTCAAGACCGTCATGGTGGTGAGCGCGGACGTGGGAGAGGGCAAGACCACCACCACAGCTAACCTCGCTGCCGTGATAACCGAATCGGGTCGGAACGTCCTGCTCATCTCGGCCGACCTGAGGCGCCCCCGCCTGCACCAGTTCTTCGGGCTGTCGAACGAGTCCGGGCTCAGCAATCTGCTGATGGACGGCAACCACGATGAGAAGAGCTTCCGAGCCGCCAAGAGCAATCGAGTCGAGATCGGGCTATGGTCCCTGATGCCCCAGCTTTGGATGGTGCTCTCTGGCCCACCTCCTCCACACCCATCCTCGCTGATGGACTCGGACACCATGCGTGAGCTGCTCAAGGAGCAGCGCGACCTGTTCGACTTCATCCTCCTCGACTGTCCACCAGCGCTGGTCGTGCCCGACTCTCTGGCACTGGCCCCGCTGGTCGACGCGGTCCTGGTGGTCGCCGACGCCAAGACCAGCTCGCGGTCGGCGATCAGCCAGCTCAGCGAGCAACTCCAGCAGGTCGGCGGGAAGGTGATCGGATCTGTCCTCAACCGGTCGAAGCGGCCCAACCGCGGCTACTACCGTGAGGTGGAGTAGCCGGTGGCCGCACATCCTGGCGTGAGGGTCTCGCCGATCCGCCCGCGTGAGCTGGGCTCCGCGGAGCTGGCCCGGTGGAGGGAATTGCAGGGCGGCGACCCGAGCCTGCAGAACCCCTTCCTAGCTCCAGAGTTCACGCTCGCCGTCGACCGGGCCCGCAAGCACTGCCTCGTTGCGGTGCTGGAGGACGGCCCCGGGATCGTCGGGTTCTTCCCGTATGAGCGGCGAGCACTGGGCGTCGGCCGGGCGATCGGCGCCGGTGTCTCCGACTGCCAGGCTCTAGTCCATGCGCCGGGGCTGCAGTGGGATCCCCGTGCGCTCCTGCGTGGCTGTGGGCTGGCGGTGTGGGAGTTCGATCACCTGCTTGCATCGCAGGCGCCGTTCGCGCCCTATCACATGCTCCCCGAGCGTTCCCCGGTCATGGATGTCTCGGACGGCTACCAGCGCTATCTGACGGCACGCCGGCCGTCGTCCAGGCGGCTGATCAAATCCACCGAGTACAAGGGCAGGAAGCTCGAGCGCGAGATCGGCCCCGTTCGCTTCGAGTTCGACGTCCAAGATCGCGTTGCCCTGCGGTCGCTGATGCGCTGGAAGTCGGTCCAGTACCGCCGAACCGGCCAGTTCGATCGCTTCGCCAGGGACTGGATCGTGCGGCTGGTGGAGGACCTCTACGAGACGCGTGAGCAAGAATTCGCCGGCGTCCTGTCGGTGCTGTACGCGGCCGACCGCCCGGTCGCCGGCCACTTCGGGATCCGCTCCGGGTCCGTGCTCTCCTGGTGGTTCCCGGCGTTTGACCCCGCCTACGCCAGGTACTCCCCAGGGCTCATCTCGCTGCTGCGGACGGCGCAAGCCGCGGCGGACGCGGGCCTTCGCCAGATCGACCTCGGAAGGGGACACGAGGGCTACAAGGAGTCCTTCAAGAGCGGGGACATCGCAATCGCCGAGGGCTGGGTCGAGCGACCGTCGAGCGTCGCCGTCGTCCGCAGGGCCCAGCGCACGCCGCCTCGCCTGCTCCGGGAGGTCATCGTGCGGCATCCCGTGTTGCGGCAACGCGCCCACGACGCACGGGAGCGGTTCGGGCGCCTTCGTGAGAGGGTCCGTGTCGGCGATGGCTGACCGGCTGGCCATTCTCGCCTGGCACAACGTCGAGGCGACCTGGTGGTATCCATCCCGTCCCGGCGAGGGGGTTCGGGGGCTAGTGCGCCAGCTAGACAGCGTCAGACGATTCGCCAACGTCGTGCCGCTCGAACCCGCCTTGGACGCGCTTGCCGCCGGGCGACCGCTGCCCCCAAGGGCCGTCGCGCTGAGCTGGGACGACGGCTACCGGGACAGCCTTGAACTGGTCGCTCCACTACTCGAGCGGTTCCAGATGCCCGCCACGTTCTTTCTCGTGCCTGGCCTGCTCTCCGGAGAGGTACGAGCATGGTGGGAGCTGCTCGCGTGGGCGTGGGCTCGCAGCCCGCGTAGCTCGGTCCGGTGGGACGGCCAGGATCTGCCGGTCGACGGCCCGGCGGGGCGCCGGTCCCTGCACTGGCTCGGACAACAGCTGCAGGCATATAGCCGCGCCGCACGTGACCAGCGGATCACCGAGCTGCTGGAGCGGCTGGGACCGGCCGGCGAACCCGACGACCGCAGGCTCTTCCTCGACTGGAGCGATGCCAAGAAACTGGTCGGCAAGGGCTTCGCCATCGGCTCCCACTCGATGTACCACACCATCCTGCGCTACGAGCCGATCGAGGAGCAGCAGCATGACCTGTCCGCCTCGCGTGCACGGCTCGAGCAGGAGCTGGGGGTACCCATCCGCCTGTTCGCGTACCCGAGCGGCCAGGCGAATGACTACGGCCCCGAGACCGTTCGGGCCGTCGCTCGAGCCGGCTACACCCACGCCTTCACCACCCGGGCCGCCTGGAACCGCCCCTCCACGCCGGTCCTGGAAGGGCACCGCGTCCTCATCGAGCCGCAGCGGTCGTTCTCGGACCTGGCCGCCCGACGCCTGGCCGGCAGGGCCGCCCGGCAGCTGCGGCGCGTGACCTTCCGCCTCAGCGACGAGCGTTGAGGAAGGGATGCTGGCCCAGCCGCATGAACCCGTCGAGTGACGCCGTCGAGGAGTCGAGGCGGAAGGTGCAGCCGCTCGGCCCATCCAGGCTGTTGAAGTACACGATCGCCTTCAGGTTGGGCAGCCGGTTCTGGAGGGCGGAGGGGACGTCCCCGAACCAGTCGCCCTTGGCGCTCTGGTCGGCCGGGTTCTCCACGCTGCCGTACTCGGACAGCATGAACGGCTTGTAACCGAGCCCATGCTGCTGAAGCCAGGTGTAGAAGACCTGGACCTTATCGCCGAAGGAGATCCACGGCGAGTCGTGGCAGGTGAACCAGTTATAGGGATCCCAGGCGATCCAGTCGACGTAGGCGTCGCCAGGGTAAAAGCGGTAGCTGAAGGGTGCGTCGGAGCCCACCACGTTCCAGACATACACGAGATTGGTCACACCGTCGGCGTCGAACACGTCCTTGATGTGGCGCCAGGCGGCCACGAACTCGGACGGCGAGCCCGCGATGGCACGGCTCGGATCGCAGGGACCATCCCGAGTCTCCGGTTCGATGTCGAACGAGAAGAACAGCTTGCGGCCGAACGCCTTGAAGTTCGCCGCGTGACGGTGTAGGTCGGCGTCCAGCGCACCCGAGGCGATGGCGGCCCAGCACTTGTCGGGCGAGGCGTCGAAGGTCCGGCTGGTCAGGGCGGTGTAGAGGATCCGCTCGGGGGTCAGCCCGGCCTGGCCGGACGTCGGGAAGTTCGACGTCCAGTCCTCGTAGAGCTTGACGATGTCAAACCTGCGGCCGATCCGAGCCTCGAGCTCTGGCGTGACGCTGCTGGATCCGAAGAGCACCCCGGTGTCGGGGACCAGGATGTCCGACAGGCCGCCGCCGGGCGAGGCCGTTGGTGGGCTGGTCGAGGAGGAGGCAGTCGAGCTGGGCCGGATGGTCGTCGTGGGCGTGGGCCTGGTGGTGGTCGGAGCGCTCGTCGTTGACGAGGTCGACCCTGACGGGCCGACGGTGATCGTCGGCGGGGCCTGCATCCACGGGTCGTTGGCCAGCCGCCTAAAACTGTCCAGCGACGCCGGCGTCGAGTCGGCCCGCCAGTCGCAGCGACGGGCGGAGTTGTGATAGACGAGCGCCTTGACCTTCGGCATGGCCGTCTGCAGGGTGCTGAGGGCGTCGTCGAACCATCGCGCCTTGGCCATTGGATCGGCGGCATCCTCCGTCGAGGCGGTCGCGCTGATCATGAGCGGCTTACCCATGGCCACTCCCCAGCTGTAGAAGGCCCGGAAGATGGCGCCGAACCCCCGCCAGGTGGCCGACGGACAGCCATACCAGTTGTACCCGTCCGCCCCGATCCAGTCGACGTAGGCGTCGCCGGGCCAGTACTGCTCGACCCCGCCGCGGGCGCCGGCGAAGGCGCTCGCCGTCGGGGACCAGACCCACGCCAGCTGCGCCCCGGCGAGGAGCTGGTGGACGTGGCGCCACGCGGCGACGTAGTCGGCGCCGGAGCGGACCCAGCTCTGGTCCGCGGCGACGTCAGGGGCCGGGGCATACCGCAGGAGGATCGGCGCGCCGAGCGAGCGCAGGCCATCGGCCACCGACCGGAGGTAGCCGTCGTGCAGGCCGCTGGCCACCTCGCGGGTGTCGCCACCGGCGCCGAAGGTGACGAGCGGCACGCGGCCGGAGGTGAGATCCCAGGCGACCCGTCCCAGCCAGGCACTGGGCCGCTGGCCCCAGGGAACGTAGGTGTGGTCGATGGCCAGCTTGCGGCCGAGCTTCGCCTCCAGCTCGAGGACCGCTGCGCGCTCGTCGGCCGCCGACCAGGACCCGGCCGGCGGCGCGTAGGCCCCGAGCATCGCGCCGCCCGACCCGGGGAGCGATGGCGCCGCCGCGGGCACCAGCGCCTTGGCCGACAGGGTGAGGGCCGCGAGCAGCGCCACGGCAAGCCCAACCGCGAGGAGGCGGCGCGGCCCGTGGCGAGGCCGAGTGGGGCCGCTGGAGCCAAGGTGGCGGGGGAGGGCGCGGCTCCGCGTCGGGCGGCAGTGCCGGGGGGTGTGGCGCAACAGCAACCTCCGGAGGTTTGCGGCCTACCCTAACGGTAGGTTTGGGACAATACAACGCTTGCTTGACCCGCCGGCTGGAGCCTGGGAGGGGACCGTCGGGGAAGGCAGCGCAGGGCCTGCACTATGTGGCCTGGGGAAGTCCGGATGGCGAGCGTGGGGGCGCTCGGCCGCAGTGGTCGATGGGGGACGTTGGCGGCGTGCTTTATATCAGGCAGTCTGGTTGCCGTCAATTCGGCCGTGTGCAGGGGTTCTGGACGCCATCCCTAGTGACCCCGCGTGATGGGGCATACTGGACTCATACACCGAGTGCTCCGGGGGGCGTAAATGGCCGTGGATTTCCCTGGCCGGCCGGACGAGGAGCGGTCGATGCCGAGCGCGCGTCTGCCGCCGACCGCCGCCACCACCGTCCGACCGCGGCCCCTGCCCGCTCTACCGAGCTGGCCGATCCGTGCCCTGTTCGTCGCCTTTCCGCTCTGGTGGGTGCTCGGCCTCGGCAACCTCATCTGGCCCGTCCTGGCCGTGCCGATGGCCCTCGCCCTCATGCTCCGGGGTCGGGTACGGGCACCGCGGGGCTTTGGTGTCTGGCTGCTGTTTCTGTTCTGGATGTTCGTGTCGGCGCTGGCCATCAACGACATCCGGATCGTCGGCTGGGCCTTCCGGGCAATGCTGTACGTCGCAGTCACCGTGCTGTTCCTGTACGTGTACAACTCCTCGCGCCGGAGCCTGCCGGTCCGGACGATCGCGGTGATCATGGCCACCTATTGGGTGGTGGTGGTGCTCGGCGGCTATCTCGGGGTGCTGATGCCGCAGGGTGGCTTCAGCACGCCGGTCGAGAGGCTGCTGCCGGGCAGCCTCGAAACCCCCTACGTCCGGGAGCTGGTGCATCCGACCTTCGCCCAGGTGTCAGGGGTGGAGCAGGGCTATCCCCCGCGGACCCAGGCGCCGTTCACCTATACCAACGAGTGGGCCGCCAACTTCGCTATGCTGATGCCGTTCGTATTCATCGCGCTGGCCCAGGTGCGGCGTGGCGGCTTCCGTCTGCTGCTCCTACTGATGCTCCCGCTGTCACTGGTGCCGGTGTTTCTCTCCCTCAATCGGGGGCTGTTGGTCAGCCTTGCCGTCGGGTTGGTGTACGCCGCCGTCCGCTCGACACTGCACGGGCGCGTCCGGGCCCTCCTCGTGGTGATCCTGGTGGCCGTGACCGCCGTGGCGGTCGCACCCGCGCTGCCCAAGCGCCCCGAGCAGGCACAGGGTGAGAGCAACGAGACGCGGCTCACGCTGTACGCCGAGACGGTCCAGCGCATCGGCGCCTCACCGCTGATCGGCTTTGGCGCGCCACGCCCGTCCGAGGACTCGACCAACCCGTCAGCGGGGACGCAGGGCCAGCTCTGGATGGTGCTCTTCTCCCACGGCGTCCCCGGCCTCATATTCTTCCTTGGCTGGTACCTGTGGGCGGTGTGGCGCTCGCGGGCCACGCCGTCAAGGACCCGGCTGTGGACCCACGTGACGCTGCTGATCGGGACGCTGGTGCTCCCCATCTACGGCATGCTGTCTTCCGGGCTGGCCGTGTTCATGGTGGCGGCGGCCGTATCATGGCGAGAACTTGACGCCGAGTCCCCTCGGGAAGCCGGCACCGCCGAGGCGTCCACCGGAGGCTCGCTGTCGGCACCGCCATGGCAGGCGCTGCCCGCCATGCGCGACAGGGGAGAAGGGGTTCACCCTGCTTGAGGGGAGGCGCGTTGGTGAGCGCCGATGGAGGGGACTCGCCATCGTGGTCGGTCTGGCGCTGGTCGCGGTCGGCCTCGGCGCGTTTGCCCGGTGGTCCGGTGAGCCCGCGCCCGGGTTGCCGCTAGCGACCGACCCGCCACCGGCCCGCCAGGCCGGGCCGGTGGTGATCATGGCCGCCGGCGACATCGCCTGCGACCCGAGGGACACCCGCTTCCGGAGCGGGGCCGGCACCGCCCAGGGCTGCCACATGCGGGCGACCGCCGAGCTGCTCACCGCCCGGGAGCCGGACGCCGTGCTCGCCCTCGGGGACCTCCAGTACGGCACCGGCGGGATGGCCGATTACCAGGCCTCGTACGGCCTGACCTGGGGACGGGCCAGGGCGATCACGCGGCCGGTCCCGGGCGACGACGACTACGAGAATGCCGACGCCTCCGGCTACTTCGGGTACTTCGGCGCGGCGGCCGGCCGGCCGGAAACCGGCTGGTACAGCTTCGATCTCGGGAGCTGGCACCTGATCGCCCTGAACTCAAACTGTCACCGGGTCGGTGGCTGTGAGGCCGGGTCTCCGCAGGAACGCTGGCTCCGAGCCGACTTGGCGGCCCACCGCAATCGCTGCACGCTTGCCTTCTGGCACCACCCGCGCTTCGCCTCGAGCGAGGCCGGGGTGGACGGAAGCCTGCTGGCGTTCTGGCGCGACCTGCACGCCGCCGGGGCCGAGCTCGTGGTCAACGGCCAGAACCACTTCTACGAGCGGTTCGCCCCTCAGGATCCGGCCGGTCGCCGCGACTGGTCTCGGGGAATCCGCCAGGTCATCGTCGGGACCGGCGGCCAGCAGCACCATCCCATCTCCTTGGCCGCACCCAACAGCGAGGTCCGCAACCACACGACCTTCGGCGTGCTTCAGCTCACCCTCGGGCGCGGCGGCTATGCCTGGGAGTTCGTCCCCGAGGCCGGCGGCGCATTCTCCGACTCGGGCCGCGGCACCTGCCACTGACGCTCCGTCGCCACCAGCGGGGCGAGGACGACGGCGGCAAGGATCACCAGCGCCAGGAGCCAGATGCCGAAGAACCACCCGCCGAGCACGTCGGCCATCCAGTGCCGTCCCAGGTACATCCGGGAGTAGCCTTCGGCCAGGGCGAGCAATGCCACCACCGTCCAGGCGGCCACGGCCGGCCGCCAGGCGGGGAGCAACCGGGTCAGGAAGTACGCGGCCATGCCGTAGGCGAGCAGGACCCTGGCCGAGCCGCCTGACGGGAAGGCGCCGGCCGGGCCGATGGAGGTCTCCTCCGGAGGACGAGGGGCGGCCACGAGACCGCCGAGCAGCTGCTGCAGGCGGATCTCGGCCGGCACGGCGGCCGCCAGCAGCAGCGGCAAAGGGTGGCGGACACTGACGGCGACGGCGACGGCGACCACGGCACCGACGGCGATGCTCTGGGGGAAGCCGCCGATGGCGGTGAAGGCGATCATCGGCCCGGTGGCCCAGTCCGCCCGGTGCTCGACGAAGAAGTCGTACAGCGGCCGGTCGAGGCCGACCACCCACCCAGTCATGGCGAGCTTCCCGAGGGCCCAGATCACCAGCACGGTCACCAGTGCCCCGGCGGCCAGGAGGGCCGCGGCCGTGGCGACCGCATGCCACCGCGGGTGGGCGGCGGTCCGGGCCCGCGTCCACCGTAGGACCGGCGTTGCCCCGAGTCGTGCCCGCCACCGGTCCGCCAGGGCCGTGACCTGCTCCGGATGCCGAGCGGCCCATCCGCCCGCGAGCAGGACCGCGGCGACACCGACGGCCGCGACGGCGAACGACGGCAGAACGGTGGCGACAGCGGTCGGGACGGTTGTGGGCAACGTTCCCCTCCATTCGGTTCCGGGCCTCGGTCACGAGCTCCAGTCGAGCCTGATGCCGAGGAGCTGGGCCAGTCGGTGGTTGTGCTCGGCATAGCTGGCCGCCAGCCGCCGCCTGGTCGCGGCGGCCATGCCGTCGGCGGGATGGTAGTTGTACCGTCGATGGTCGCGCAGCTTCCAGGCCGGCAGCCCCAGGAAGGCAAGGACCCGGTCCAGCACAGCCTGCGGGTCGGCGTAGAGCTGCTCGCTCGGCATGATCAACAGCTGCTCTGGAGGGAAGCGCTCGAGCCACCGGGGCAGCATTTCCAAGTAGCGGCCCTGCGAGAGGTAGGAGTGGTGCTCATGGGCGAAGCTGTGGTAGGTGGGGTCAGCGAGGATCCGCTCCTCCTCGCCCCGCAGCCGCTCGGGTTCGCGCTCGATCGCCTCCTCGAAGCTGCGGCAGGGTTCCGCGCCGTGGCGCACTCGCTCCTTGTAATGGGAATAGGCGCGTTCGACGGGATCCCGGAGTAGCACGATGATCCTCGCTTCCGGGACCGTCTGGCTGGCTCGCTCGGCGGCCAGAGGATGGAACAGGTAGTAGGGGCTGGCCTCGCCAGAGATTGTTCGGCGGGCGGTCTGGTTCTGGCGGCGTGGCGGGCGGGCCGCGGTCGGGAAGTGGGAGCGGTACCACCCGAGGCCCCGGTGGAAGTTGTTGTCGAAGAAGCGCACGCCCTTGATCTGCTGCCACCTCGGGAACAGGGGAGCGACCTGCGGGTGCTCGAGCAGGTAGTTGTAGAGCGAGGTGGTGCCTCCCCGCTTGGCCCCGACAATTATGAAGTCCGGCAGCGGGCGCCGGCCGACAGTCAGCCGGCCGTAGGCCCGCAACGACCCCTTTACGCGCGCCCGCAGCAGCGTCTCCAGCGCCGACCGCCGGGCCGGGCTCTGGTCGCTCATCCCGGCCGTGCCCCCCCACTATCGGCTCCCCGGACGCGGATCGCCTCGACGAGCGCGGGCAGCTCCAGCGTGGCCCGGGCTCGCCAGACCAGCACCAGGTAGAGGCCGGTGCCGGCGATGGCGGCGGCCCCGAGGCCGACCAGGGTCGCGCCCCACAGCAGCCAGGCCGCCAGCCCGAAGCCGCCGTAGCACAGCACCGCCTGTCCGGCCGCGACCCCCCAGCCGCGGCCGAAGGGATGGAGCCGCAGCAGCAGCCAGACCTCGACCAGCGCGGCCAGGTTGTCCACGGCGATGCCGGCCGCCCAGCCGACCGCGGCGCCGGTGACGCCGATCCGGGGCACCAGCACCAACCCGAGCCCCACGTTGACGCCGAGGGCGGCCAGGGTGTTACCGACGTTCCAGGAGCTCTTCCCGGCCATCAGCAACAGCACGGTCACGCTGCCGGTGGCGACGTTGAGCAGCATGGCGAGCGACAGGACGAGCAGAGCGGTGGCCCCGGCGGAGAACTCGGATCCGAAGATGGCCAGCACCACCGGGCTGAAGATCGCGAAGAGCAGGTACAGCGGCCAGCAGGCGGCGACCATCCACCAGGTCCCTACCTGGTAGACGACGCCGGCCCGGCCATGCTCGCCTCGAGCGAGCAGCCCACTGATCTGCGGGGCAAAGGGCAGCCGGACGGCCTCCATCACCAGCGTGCCCACCATCGCCAACTTGGCGACGGCGGCATAGATGCCAGCCTCTCCCGGTGAGCGCAGCGCCCCGACGACCAGCACGTTGAGCCAGATGGCGGCGATCTGGAAGACACCGGCCAGCCCACGCGGGGCCGCGAAGCGCCAGAACTCGGCGATCAGGTCGCGGGTCGGCCGGGCCGGGCCGGCGGCGGTGCCGGCCGCCAGCTCGGCGGCTCGGAGCTGGCGCACCAGGGCGACCACGGCCACCAGCAGGCCGAGTGCGATCGGCGCCGCCCAAACGGTCACCGCCGCCGAGGCACCCAGGCCGGCGGCCAGGACGGCCGCCACCAGCAGCAGCCGCACCAGGGGCTTGCCGAGGTTCTCGACCAACACGTACGGCACCATCGTGTCGAAGCCACGGGTGCCGGAGAGGGCGACGATGGTGGCGGCCTGGAGCGGGACGAACAGGGCCAGGAGGCGGATGCTGACAGCGGCGTCCTGCCCTTCCACCCCATGCAGGAACACCTTGGTCAGCCAGGGCGCCCCCACCCAGATGGCGGCGGCCAGGAGCAGGCCGCAGGCGAGCACCGGCACCACGGCCGCGCCGATCAGGCGGCGCAGGTCGGCGATTGCCATGACCGCCCGGCTGCGGGCCACGGCCCGCACCAGCCCAGTGTCGGCACCTAGCTCGGCGGCGTTGGCAAGGATCGTGAACATGCCGACGATCTCGAAGAACACCCCCGCGCCGTGCGCCCGCAGGCCCCTGGTGATGACCACGCTGAGCGCGAAGCTGGCCAGGGCCTGCACCACCAGGGTGGCGACGTTCAGCACCCCGGCCCGTGCCAGCCAACCCACGTCCGAGCGGGTCTGGTCCGCCAGTGACTGGCGCAGCGCGCCCTCTAGCATGACCACCCACTCCTCCGGTAGCCGTAACGGAGCAGCAGCGGCCAGGTGATCGCCGTCACCGCCAGCCGGTGGCGCCGCGCCATGCCCCGGCGCCAGGACTCGTCGACGCGCAGCTCCAGCCGCCCCTTCCGGAAGCGCAGGGGGTTGCCGGACACGGTATGGTCTGTCGCGAGCTCGACGGACCCGTGGTCGACGCAGTCCAGGGTTGGGTCGGTCGGCGGCCGTCCGGCGTGGCCCAGGACCACCGCGACCTGCTCACGGGGCGAGCTGACCAGTGACTCGTAACGAAGGCGCAGCGCGGGGGTGCCGACCGCGGGCAGCAGGTCGAGCACAGTGTTATCGATCAGCCACTCAAACGCGGTGGCGGTCGGCGACCTGGTCGCCATGTAGGCCT
>Ga0126307_10000972_pt1 | contig 18922 bp, 16 predicted proteins | sample Plot28_FD_89955 | JGI IMG/M metagenome (GOLD analysis project Ga0126307, IMG submission 89955) | Serpentine soil microbial communities from UC McLaughlin Reserve, CA, USA - Plot28 | ecosystem: Environmental > Terrestrial > Soil > Grasslands | place: USA: UC McLaughlin Reserve, Lake County... | reverse complement strand
CTCGACGACGGGCGAGATCTTCTTCGACGAGTGCCGAGTTCCGGCCGCGAACCTGCTCGGCGAGGAAGGGGAGGGCTTCCGGATCGCGATGCGCGTGCTCGACCGATCTCGGCCCGGGATCGCTGCGCAGGCGCTCGGGCTCGCGCAGGGTGCCACCGACTATGCGCTCGCCTATGCCACGAGCCGCGAGACGATGGGAAAGCCGATCGCCGAGCACCAGCTCGTGGCGGCCAAGCTCGCCGACATGGAGACGTACTGCAACGCGGCCCGCGGGCTGCTCTACAAGGTCGGCCTCCTGATTGACGAGGGAGTCGAAGGTCCGGAGCTGACGAAGGCGTCCGCCGAAGCGAAGCTCTTTTGCGCCGACACCGCGATGGCGGTCACGACCGAGGCCGTACAGGTGCTGGGCGGCTACGGGTACATGCGGGAATACCCCGTCGAGCGGATGATGCGGGACGCGAAGATCACGCAGATCTACGAGGGCACGAGCGAGATCCAGCGCCTCGTGATCGCCCGCGAGATGGTGCGCGAGAACCGCTCGTCGCTCCTCGCGGAAGTCTCCTGAGGACGCGGCCCGACGCGATCGTGGTCGGATCGGGGCCGAATGGCCTGGCCGCCGCGATCACGCTCGCCCAACGAGGCCTCTCGGTTCTGGTCCGGGAGGCGAACGACACGATCGGAGGCGGCGCTCGCTCGGCGGAGCTGACGCTGCCCGGCTATGTCCATGACCTCTGCTCGGCGGTTCATCCACTCGGTGCGGCCTCGCCGTTCTTCCGCACGCTGCCGCTCGAGGAGCATGGGCTCGAGTGGATCTTTCCTCCGGTCGAAGTCGTGCACCCGCTGGACGACGGGACCGCGATCGTCGTCGAGCGCTCCGTGGAGGCCACTGCGGCGGGACTCGGTGGCGACGCAGGCGCCTACCGAAGGCTTATCGGTCGCTACGCGGCCGACTGGCCGAAGCTCGAGCGGGAGGTGCTGGGGCCGCTCCTGCACGTGCCGCGATATCCGATCGTGCTCGGTCGGTTCGGGCTGGCTGCACTTCTCCCGGCGACTGCGCTGGCACGCCTTGCCTTTCGCGGCGAGAGGGCTCGCGCGCTCCTGGCGGGAGGAGCCGCGCACTCGATGCTGCCACTCGGCCGCGCCCCGTCGGCGTCCTTTGGCCTCGTCCTCCTCGTGCTCGCCCATGCGGTCGGCTGGCCGGTGCCACGTGGTGGTGCGCAGCGGATCACTGACGCCCTCGCCTCGCACCTACGCTCGCTCGACGGGGAGATCGAGACCGGGGCGCCCGTGGAGTCGCTCCGCGAGCTGGCGGCGCGCGCGATCATCTGCGACGTGACTCCGAGGGAGCTCACGAGGCTCGCCGGAGCGCAGTTGCCCCGCGCCTACCGCGAGCGGCTGGGCCGGTATCGGTACGGACCGGGGGTCTTCAAGGTCGACTATGCCCTCGACGCGCCGATTCCATGGGCCGCACCGGCGTGTGCCCGGTCAGCCTGCGTCCATCTGGGCGGAACGTTCGACGAAATCGAGGCCTCGGAGCGAGGGCCCTGGGCGGGGCGCGCTTCAGAGCGACCGTTCGTCATCCTTGCCCAGCCCAGCCTCTTCGATCTCTCGCGGGCGCCGGAGGGCAAGCACACGGCCTGGGCGTACTGCCACGTTCCGAACGGCTCGGAGCTCGACATGACGGCCCGGATCGAGGCGCAGATCGAGCGCTTCGCTCCCGGGTTCGGAAGTCACGTCGTCGCGCGCCGAGCCCACACGCCGGCTGACCTCGAAGCGTCCAATCGCAACCTCGTGGGCGGCGACATCAACGGCGGTGCGCAAGACCTCGTGCAGCTGTTCTTCAGGCCGACCGCTCGATGGGCCCCGTACTCGACGCCGGTGCCAGGGCTCTTCCTCTGCTCATCCTCCACGCCTCCCGGCGGGGGAGTTCACGGGATGTGCGGTCGCAGGGCGGCAGAGGCCGCCCTGCGAGGCGTGTTCTAGTAGCCGGAGCCTCCGCCGGAGCCGCTGTCGGAGCCACCTCCTTCGCCGATGTTGCCGCAGGAGACATAGGTCTTGATATCCGGCTCCGACTTGTGGACGTTGATCGCGAAGTCGCCGCTTTCCAGTTCGTCCAGCGCCACATTCACGGTCGTCTCCGAGTTCCCGCCCTCGACGTTCGTCAGCGGATAGGCCGGCGTCGGGTCGAGTTCCGCGCACGTTCCCTTGTGGATGTGCGCCGGTTGCGGGTCGGGCGAGGCGGGGTTCTCAAGCTCGAGCACGACCTTGGTGCTCGCGCCCTCAGCGGTCAGCGTCGCGGTCCCGGACTCGCCGGAGCCATTCTGCTCGTCGAGCGTCACCGTGACCGTCATCCCGCCGTCGCTTGAGCCCGCCGTCGTATTGTCGGAGCTCTCGTCGTCACTCCCACCGCAGCCTGCAACAACGGCCGTGAGCGCGAGAACAGCCGTGGCCGTAGCGAATATCGACCTTCTAGGCATGGAACCTCCCGTATCGCTTGCCCGGAACTAGTGGGGCGAGGGCGATTCGGATTGCGCAGCGGCGGCCTCGGCCCGGCGTGCGGCCTTGTGAGCTCGCTTCCGCGCCTGATAGGCCAGGAGCGCCTCCGTCGAATCGACATCCCCGAGCGTCGGGTGCCTCGGCACACGCTCTTCCCAGCCCGGAGGCCGGACGCCGAACCGCTTGGCCAGAACGGCGATGATCGTCTTGACCTTCATGGGGCCGATTCCCGGTAGGGCGAGAAGCCGGCGCTCCAGCTCGCCGGCGTCGGACACGTCGGCCCAGATGCGCTCCGGATCGCCGTCGTAATCATCGGCGAGCGTCGCGCAGAGCTCTTGGGTACGCGCCGCCATCGAGCCTGGAAACCGGTGGAGTGCGGGCCGCTCGCGAAAGACGCGCTCGACCTCGGCCGGATCCAGCTGTGCGATCGCGTGCGCGTCGAGCCCGCCGAGACGTGACCGAAGGACGAGCGGGGAGGAGAAAGCTTTCTGCACCGGGACCTGCTGGTCGAGGACGAAACCGATCAGGAGTGCCAAGGGCTCGCGAGCGAGCAGCTCGTCCGCTTCGTCGTTCTCCGTGAAGTGAAGGCGTTCGGGTCGAGTCGTTGCCATTCCCTGATTCTACGCCTGCTCAGAAGCGTCATCGCTCCGGGACTGGCTCGTCGCGGTCCGTGCGCCACGTGCGCGCTTTTCCCGGCTACGCTCGAGACCGGGGAGGAGGCCGGGTACACCTGTCTTCGACGCGCGCGAGTAACCCTGTGACTGGGCTCGCAAGAGCCTCCTTCGAGGTGGCTCGCGGCCCCCGGGCGCAGGGGTAATCTGGATCTGTGAAGCCACTGGCTCAGTTCTCCCCCGCGGTCAGCACCTGGTTCGAGCAGACCTTCGACGGTCCCACGCCGGCGCAAGCTCGCGGATGGCCCGCGATCGCGTCGGGGGCGCACACGCTCATTCAGGCACCGACAGGCTCCGGGAAGACACTCGCAGCGTTTCTCTGGGCCATCGACCAGGCAAAGCCCGGCGAGGGCGTGCAAGTGCTCTACGTGAGCCCTTTGAAGGCCCTCAACTACGACGTCGAGCGAAACCTGCGGGGCCCGCTCGCGGGCATCGGCTCCCCGCTCGAGGTCGCGGTTCGCACGGGTGACACTCCGCCCAAAGAGCGGGCCGCGATGCTGCGGAAGCCCCCCGACATCCTCATCACCACGCCGGAATCGCTCTTCCTCATGTTGACCTCTCAGGCACACGAGATGCTTCGCACGGTCCGGTTTTTGATCCTCGACGAGGTACACGCCGTCGCCGGTTCGAAACGCGGGGCTCATCTCGCCTTGAGCCTCGAGCGCCTCGAGCGCCTCGTAGCCGAGGCCGTGCAGCGGATCGCCCTCTCAGCGACGCAGCGCCCCCTCGACGAGATCGGCCGCTTCGTGTCGGGAGGCCGCGCGATCGAGCTCGTGGATGCGGGCACGCGGAAGGAGCTCGACCTGCGGGTCGTCGTGCCGGTGGAGGACATGAGAGAGCCCGGCGAGGGCAATTCGATCTGGCCGTCGATCTACCCGGCGCTGCTCAAGCTCGTCGAGGCGCACCGGTCGACGATCGTGTTCGTGAACAATCGCCGCCTCGCGGAAAGGTTGGCCCTCCGGTTGAACGAGCTTGCGGAGCGCGAGATCGCGCGGGCTCATCACGGCTCGCTGGCCCGCGAGCAGCGCGTCGAGGTTGAGGAACTCCTCAAAAGGGGGGAGATCCCGGCGCTCGTGGCCACGTCCTCGCTCGAACTGGGAATCGACATGGGGGCCGTCGATCTCGTCGTCCAGGTGGAGTCGCCAAAATCCGTCGCCACCGGACTGCAGCGCGTAGGCCGGGCGGGACACCGTCTCGGGGAGCCATCGAAGGGACGCATCTTCCCGAAGTTCCGCGCTGATCTGCTCGAGTCGGCGGTCGTCGCGCGGCGCATGACTGAGGGTGCGATCGAGGAGACCCGCATCGTCCGGAACCCGCTCGACGTCCTCGCGCAACAGATCGTCGCCGTCGCAGCTCGCGAAGAGATATCCGTCGACGAGCTCCACGACCTCGTCCGCGCGGCGTACCCGTTCCGTGACCTCTCTCGCCCGCAGCTTGAGAACGTCCTCGACATGCTGGCGGGCCGCTATCCGTCGGAGGAGTTCTCGGAGCTCCGCCCCAGGATCGTCTGGGACCGGGTGGCAGGGCTCGTCCGCGCGCGGGAAGGCGCGCGCCGCCTGGCAGTCACGAACGCCGGCACAATCCCTGATCGCGGGCTCTTCGGCGTGTATCTCGTGGAAGGGGGCGGAAGAGTCGGCGAGCTCGACGAGGAGATGGTGTACGAAGCCCGTCAAGGGCAGACGTTTCTCCTCGGCGCGTCGACCTGGAGGATCGAGGAGATCACACGCGATCGCGTGCTCGTCTCCCCCGCGCCGGGGATCCCGGGTTTGGTCCCCTTCTGGAAGGGCGAGGGGATCGGCCGGCCCTTCGAGCTCGGACGCGAGATCGGCCGCACTGCCCGTGAGCTCGTGGCCCTCGACGACGAGGCGGCGACCGCGCGGCTCACCGGCGAGCACGTGCTCGACGACCGGGCGGCGGCGAACCTCATGACCTTTCTCCGGGAGCAGGAAGCGGCCACCGCAGCGATTCCGTCCGATCGCACGATCGTCGTCGAGCGCTTCCGGGACGAGATCGGAGACTGGCGCCTCTGCCTCCTGACCCCCTTCGGGGGCCGGGTGCACGCGCCCTGGTCGCTCGCCCTGGCCGCCCGCTTGCGGGACACCCTCGGGCTCGAGGTCAACTCGATCTGGTCCGACGACGGCATCGCGCTTCACCTTCCGGACGCCGACGCCCCGCCGGGGACCGAGGATCTCTTAATCAACCCCGACGAGCTCGAAGAGCTCGTCGTCGCGGAGCTCGCGGGAACGGCGCTCTTCGGAGCGCGCTTTCGCGAGAACGCCGCGCGGGCGCTTCTCATCCCACGCCGCCGACCCGGGCAGCGAACGCCCCTGTGGCAGCAGCGGCTCAAGGCTCAGGCGCTGCTGCAGGTGGCCCGTCGCTACGCGGAGTTCCCGGTCATACTCGAGACCTTCCGGGAGTGCCTCCAGGACGTGTTCGACCTGCCCTCGCTCCGCTCTGTGCTTGGGGAGCTGCAGTCCCGACGGATCGACATCGTCAATGTAGAGACGCCCCGGGCGTCGCCCTTCGCCTCGTCGCTCCTTTTCGACTACGTGGCGACCTACATGTACGAAGACGACACCCCGCTGGCAGAGCGGCGTGCACAGGCCCTGGCGCTCGACCGTGACCTCCTGAAGGAGCTTCTAGGGCAGGAGGAGCTGCGCGACCTGCTCGATCCGCGCGCCCTCGAGCAGGTCGAGGGGGAGCTCCGAGGCTCTCCGCGGTCGCCCGACCAGCTTCATGATCTTCTCCTCCGCCGCGGCGACGTCGCCTCCGGCGAGTTCCAGGAAGAGCTCGCAACTCCACTCGTCGAGGAGCGGCGGGCGGTCCGCGTGCGAGTGGGCGGCCAGGAGCGTCTGATCGCGGCGGAGGATGCGGGCCGCTATCGAGACGCGCTCGGCTCGATGCCTCCCTCCGGCCTTCCGGACGCCTTCCTGGAAGCCGGGGACGCGCCCCTTCGCTTCTTGCTCGTCCGCTATGCCCGAGGGCGTGGCCCTTTCACCAGCGCGGAGACGGCGGCGCGGTTCGCTCTTCAACTCGAGCGTGTCGAGAGGGAACTGACCAGCCTGGAGCGTGAGGGACGACTCGTTCGGGGTGAGCTCCGTCCGGGCGGAAGCGAGCGGGAATGGTGCGATCCGGATGTTCTCCGGCGCCTGCGCCGTGCGAGCCTGGCCGCGCTGCGAAAGCAGGTGGAGCCGACCGACCAATCCGCCCTCGGCCGCTTCCTGCCCGCGTGGCAGGGCGTCGATCGAAGGTCGCCGCTCCGGGAAGCGCTCGTGCCGCTGCAGGGCCTTTCGCTTCCGTTGGGGCTGTGGGAGCGCGACGTGCTTCCGCGCCGCGTGCCCGGCTTTCAGCCTGCTCAGCTGGACCAGCTCTGCGCATCCGGCGAGGTGGTGTGGGTCGGAGCTGGGCTCGAGCGAGTTGCGCTCTTCTTCCGTGAGGACGCCCCGGTCCTCGGCCGCCCGGCCGCGCTGCCGCCGCCGACGGATCCGGCGCACCATGCGATCCGCTCGGCTCTGGCCGGTGGCGCACTGTTCTGGTTCGACCTGCTCCACGAGGCAGAGCTCGAGGCGGAGACCGCCCTGCCCGCGCTCTGGGATCTAGTCTGGGCCGGAGAGATCTCAAACGACGCCTGGCAGCCCTTGCGGGCCGAGCGCCGCTTCCGGGCTCCTCGGGCGGAGCGACGACCTCGGCGGTTTTCACGAAGTCGCGCGAACGCCATCACTGCGACGCAGGGACGCTGGTCCACGACCGAAGGGCTCTTCCCCGGAGCGCCGGAGCCACGCGCGCTGGCGGAGCTCTTGCTCGAGCGACAGGGCGTGGTCACGCGCGACGGCGTGCGGGCCGAAGGCGTACCGGGTGGCTACGGCGTCGTCTACCAGGAGCTCCGCAAGCTCGAGACACTGGGTGTCTGCCGTCGTGGGTACTTCGTTGAGGGCCTGGGGGGAGCTCAATTCGCGCTCCCAGGGGCAGTCGAGCGGCTCCGGGACTCGAGCGCGGCAACGGACGCTCTCGTCCTCGCTGCGGCCGACCCGGCTCAGCCGTACGGCGGGGCCGTGCCGTGGCCGCGGCGTGCCGGTTCGCGCGCTGCCCGCGTGGCAGGCGCCTACGTCGTCTTGCTCGGAGGCGAAGCCGCCCTCTTCGTCGAGCGCGGCGGCCGGACGATCGTCCCTCTCCGCGACCCGGAGGACGAATGGCTTCGCGACGCACTCGCGGCACTCGTCGCTCACGCGCGGAAGGCAGGGCTCAAGCGGCTCGCTGTCGAGCGCTTTGACGGCCGTCCGGTCGCCGAGACCGAGGCCATGCCCCTGCTCGTCGAGGCAGGCTTTCTCGCGGGTCCGCGACGCGCAATCCTCAGGGCCTGAGCCCGGACCTGCCCAGCTAGCGTTCTTACGGATGCCGGAGGGAGACAGTCTTCGTCGCGCAGCCGACCGCGTTCGTGTCCTCGAAGGGCAGATCGTCTCCGTCGAAACGCCGCACCCCCGGGCAGCCGTCCTGGGGCTTGCCGACCGGTTGGACGGAAAGCGGCTGGAGCGAGTTGAGGCGGTCGGCAAGAACCTCCTCCTTACGTTCGAGGGCGGGCTAGTCCTTCGAAGTCACCTGCGCATGAAGGGACGGTGGCACGTCCACCGCGGGGAGGAGAAGCTGACCGGGCGGCCGTGGCTCGTCCTGCGTGGGGACGAATGGAAGGCCGTCCAGTGGAACGGCCCCGTGCTCGAGCTCGGATCGAAGGCACCCGTGCAGGTCCGACGGCTCGGCCCGGACATCATGGAAGCGCCGCCAGATGTGGACGGGATGGTCGAGCGGCTGCGGGCGGCGGACCAGGGTCGTGAGATCGGAGAAGCGATTCTGGATCAGCGGCTCGTCGCCGGGATCGGGAACATGTGGAAGGCCGAGGCTCTCTGGCTGGCGGGGCTTTCCCCGTGGGCGCCCCTTCTCTCGCTCTCGGACCTCGAGCTCCGGCGCCTGCTCGAGGCTGCCGCTGGGGCGATGCAGGCACCCCGCGCGAGGCGGGCGACGTACCGCCGGGTGGGGCGGCCGTGCGTGCGGTGTGGGGAGCCAATCCGCTCCCGGCCCCAGGGCGAAAGGGCACGGACGGCGTACTGGTGTCCGGGCTGCCAGGCAGGAACGGGGATGACCAGCGCGTAACTCCGGGCGGTGGCCACGTCGATTCCCCGCTCCCCTGCCTTGCTCCATAGCCTTCGCGGATTCTGCCTCGGCGCGTTCTTCGAGCTGGGGCTCGAGCTCGAGCGGGGAGCCGACGTCCCGGTCGCACTCGAGGAGCACGCGACGCCGAACCGGCCGACGCTCTACGAGTATCGTCCGCTCGTCGGTGCGTTCGTGGAGTCCCGCGCCGAGCGGCTTGCTCAGCGCGACGACGCCCGCGATGCGCTCATCGTCTTGAAGGACGAGCCGGCGGCCGGGATCTTCGCGCAAGCCCACGCAGGCGAGCGGGTCGGCGAGGACGAGGCGCTCACACGCACCATCCTCGTGCCGCTGCTCGTCGCGACTGCGGAAGCCTGTGGCGGCTTCAACTGGGAGGACTCAGCCTTCGAGCACGCCTACGCCAAACTGGAGGCCTCGCTCTTCGGCGAACGGCGGCTCTACGGCGCTCTTGCGCCGCTCGTCGGCTTGACGGCGGGGGGCGCGATCGAGCTTGGTCGAGGGCTGACAGTTCGCCCGGCCGCGGCGGGCGAGCTCGCGTCGACCTGGCCGGAGGCCAATCGCCTCCTGCCTCGTGATTTCGGGCGGGAGATCGACCGGACGCTCGTGCTCGAGCTCGAGACCAACCTGGAGGGCACGGCTTGTCGCGTGCCCGACGCACCACTGGAGATCTCCCGCGCGGTCACCGCGCTTCGGCTCGCAACACCGGGTGCGATCTCGGCGGGGCCAGTGATCTTCGAGCGCCTCGACTGGCGTCCGTACGACGTTCGGCCTGTCCCCGCCCTGGCGGCCCAGACACCGCCGGGAGAGCCGACCCGGCTCGATCCGTTCCGGGCCCGTCTCGTGGTCGGCCTGCAAGAGCGGCTGGCGGCGGTGCCGAGCGACTCGGAGATCCTCGAGGCGCTGGATCGGTGGGAGCTCGCTCTCTTCCAGCAAGGACCCGTCCGGGCGGACGAGCTGCGCGAGGCGTTGACAGCGCTCCTCGGCTGCGACGAAGGCCCTTGGGCGGCAGCGATGAGAGCCGCGGTCCTGCTCGGGGACAACGCCGGGGAGCGTGGCGAGCTCCTGGCGGCATTGCGCGCACTCGTCGACGGCGACGGCCCGGGTGCGAGGGCCGAGGAAGCTGTTCGCCGGGCGTTGGTCGAAACGATCCTTCACGACTCCCGGCCGGCCCTCGTCGCGGCGCTCGACGAGGCGCTGCTAGGAGTGCGGCCACGGCCGCAGACGACCGCGGCACGGGTGGTCGCAACGGGATGAACCGGGGTGAGCTGCTCCGGCTCCGCCGCTGCCGGCTCCTTCTCCTCGCGGGCGCCTTCGGGATTCTCTTGCCGATTCTGCAGCCGAGCTGGATTACGGTCACGGTCGCCGTCGTGGGGATCGCGCTCCTGGCATTCGCCTACTGGCGCGAGTGCCGGAGACTCGACTCCTAGGCTCGGCCGCGTTCCGTTTCAGAGCCGCGACTCATGCGGCTCACCCCACGCGCCACTCGCGCGCTTTCTCCAACTACCGTCGGCTTATGGATGAGGCCGCACGCGTTCTGGAACGCCTAGAACGGATCGATGCCTTGCGAGCGGAGGGTGCGGCCTCACCAGTCCTGCTCGTGGAGGTCCGCGAGCTCCTCTCCGACGCGGAATCGTGGATCCGCGCCGAGGGCGGCGGCACGGAGGGCGCCGAGCGCGCACTCGGGCGTTGCCGTGCCGCACTCGAAGGGGGCCGAGGGGCGGAGGCGACCGTGGCATAGAATCGACCCGCATGCCGAGGTACGGACCGCCGGACGCCTTCGAGACGCCGCGGTTCTCGGGCCCTCGCACCTTCATGCGCTTGCCGCACGTGCGCGATCTGGAGGAAGTCGACGTCGCGATCGTGGGCATTCCGACCGACGGCGCGGTCGTCTACCGGTCGGGGGCCCGGTTCGGGCCGGAGGGAATCCGGTCGGCCTCGGTCATGCTCCGTAACTTCAATCCGATGCTCGGAGTCGACGTCGTCGAGCGACTTTCGCTCGTCGATTACGGGGACGTTCCAACCGTCCCGGGCTCGACGGCAGACTCCCTCGAGCGATCGGAGCGTGCGCTCGTCGAGGTCGTCGACGGGGGGGTGACGACGCTGTGCCTCGGCGGCGACCACACCGTCCTCCTGGCCGAGCTGAGGGCCTTGGCGCGGAGGCACGGACCGCTTGCGCTCATCCAACTCGACTCTCATCACGACCTCTGGGACGAGTACTTCGGGCAGAAGCTCTTCCATGGGAGCGTGGTTCGGCGTGCGGTTGAGGAGGGGCTGGTCGACCCGTCCCGGTCGGTGCAGGCCGGCCTGCGCGGGTCGCTCGGGTCAGCCGCGGAGGCTGGGTACCCGGCCGAGCTCGGCATTGATGCTCTTACCTACGAAGAGCTGGCGGCTCTCGGGCCGGCGGGGTTCTCGCAGCGCGTTCGAAATCGCGTCGAAGACGCCCCGTGCTTCCTGTCCTTCGACATCGACTTCGTCGACCCCGCATACGCGCCCGGCACCGGGACGCCGGAGGTGGGAGGGCCGTCGAGCCGGGAAGCTCTGACCTACATCCGCTCGCTCGCGGGACTCGACTTTCAGGGCTTCGACTGCGTGGAGGTCTCCCCGCCGTTCGACCCTGCCGGGCAGACGGCGTTCGTGGCGGCGAACGCGTGCTTCGAGATGCTCTCGCTCCTCGCGCTGCGCCGGTAGCCCCACCGCCAGGGGTGACGCGAGAAGTGCCGAGAGCTTGCCTCGCCTGACTTCATGCGGGAATCCGCGTCATTTGGCGCGGAAGGATTGTGCTAGCCTGACCCGAAAGGAAGGCTCCGGATGAGCCTACTGAACACTCTCTCGCGCTCGCGCAAGCAAGCGCCCGCCTCTCAAGGAGTGACGCTGGGACAGGTCATCTCGTTTGCGAACCAGAAGGGCGGCGTGGCCAAGACCACGACCACCCTCAACCTCGGCGTTGCCTTCCAGGAGCTCGGTCACCGGGTTCTCGCTGTCGACCTCGATCCCCAGGGGAATCTCACGATGAGCCAGGGGATGGATCCGGACACCGTCGACCGCTCCATGTTCGACGTCCTCGTGCACTCGCTGCCGATCAAAGACGTTATCCATCAGGCGGAGGTCGACATCGCCGTCTCGTCGATCGACCTCGCAGGCGCCGAGCTTGCCCTCTCGAGCATGATCGGGCGTGAGCGCGCTCTCCAGAAGGCGCTCTTGCCGGTCCGGAACGAGTACGACTACATCCTGATCGACACTCCTCCTTCGCTCGGCCTCCTCACCATCAACGCGCTGACAGCGTCGGACCACGTGATCGTTCCGGTGCAGTGCGAGTACCTGTCCCTTCGCGGCCTCGTGCAGCTCGAGGGAACGCTCCAGATGATTCGCGAAAACCTGAATCCGTCCGTGGAGATCAGGGGCATCCTCCCGACCATGTTTGATGGAAGGACACTCCACGCGAAGGAGGCGGTCGAGATGCTGAAAGAAAACTTTGGCAACCTCGTCTTCGACACGAAGATCAAGAAGACCATCCGCTATGCCGAGGCGCCCGTCCAGGGCAGCTCGGTGCTCAAGTACGACCCGTCCGGCTCGGCCGCGAAGGCGTATCGCGACCTTGCCCAGGAGGTGCTCAATGGCTCGACGCCGCGTTAGCATGCGTGAAGGCCCGCTCGCGGAGCTCTTCAAGGCGACGGAAGCGGCCCAGCGGCAGTCGGGTCGTGAGGAGCCAGCCCGCGAAGCACCCGGCGAGGATCTCCCGACCGCCGAGCACGTTGGACCTGACGCCACCCCTCCGGACCGGGTCGAGCCTCCGACGCCCCCTGCACAGGGAAGTGGGGCCGCGCAGGCCGCTCCGGCGTCCGAGCCCGAGCAGGCCCCGCGCGAAGAGAGAGAGCACAACTGGCTCGAGCCGCCCGTGACGAGGATGGCCGATCCGCAGCGCCTCCATCGAGCGCCGAGACCCGACTCGTCCGCATACCTGGCTGTCATTCGCGTAGTCGGTGTCGGCGGGGGCGGGCTGAACGCAGTCAACCGCATGATCGAGGCCGGCATCTCCCAGGTCGAGTTCGTGGGCGTGAACACGGACATCCAGCAGCTTCGAAGCTCGGATGCGCCCGTCAAGCTCCACATTGGGCGCGACCTCACTCAGGGCCTCGGCTCGGGTGCCGATCCCGAGGTCGGCCGGAAGTCGGCCGAGGATGCATACGACCAGATCAAGCACGTCCTGCGCGGCTCGGACATGGTCTTTGTGACCGCGGGCGAGGGGGGCGGCACGGGCTCGGGCGCGGCTCCGGTCGTGGCGCGGATCTCTCGCGAGCTGGGCGCCCTAACGGTCGGCATCGTCACCATGCCGTTCCGATTCGAAGGGACGCGCAGGCGCGGCCAAGCGGACGTGGGAGTGGACGAGCTTCGGCGTGTCTGTGACACCGTCATCGTGATTCCGAACGACAGGCTGCTCGAGGTGCTCGACCGCTCGACCTCGATGATCGATGCGTTCCGGATCGCCGACGACGTCCTGAGGCAGGGCGTTCAGGGCATCTGCGACCTGATCACCACGCCGGGACTCATCAACCTCGACTTCGCCGATGTTCGCACGATCATGAGCGACGCGGGCTCGGCCCTCATGGGGATCGGCTTCGCAACGGGCGAGAACCGCGGCAGCGAGGCCGCGACCCGGGCCTTGCAGTCGCCGCTGATCGACACCGAGATCGTCGGGGCGAAGGGGATCCTCCTCTCGATCGCCGGCGGAGAGGATCTGACCCTCCAGGAAGTCAACGCCGCAGCGGAGGAAATCCGGGGCGCCGCCACCGAGGAAACGAACATTATCTTTGGGGCGACTATCGACCCGCGGCTCACAGGGCAGGTCTGGGTCACGGTCGTCGCCACGGGAATCGGGAAGAGCAGACGGCCCATGCCACGCGCCACCATGGAGCCAGGGCGGAGCGAAGAGCCTCTGGAACCACCGAGCTTCCTGCGCGACCTGTAAACAGCTCTGCAACCATCTAGGCTCTCCCGATGAAGGGCGCAATCGCGGCCGGACATCCCCTGACCGCAGAGGCCGGCGCGCGCATTCTCTCCGAGGGCGGGACCGCGGTCGATGCCTGCATCGCCGCTGCCTGCGTCTCCTGGGTCGCCGAGAGCCCGTTGACAGGCCCGGGGGGAGGGGGCTTCCTGCTCGTGCATCGAGCCATGGCAAGTCGAGGGCGCCCCGACACGGTGCTCGACTTCTTCGTGGCCGTGCCGGGGAAGGGTCTTTCGAACGAGAACCGAGCGCCCATGAAAGAGGTCGCAGTCTCCTTCGATGGGACGACTTCCCAGACGTTTCTGGTCGGCGCCGCGTCGTGCGCGGTTCCCGGTGCAGTCGCCGGGCTCGCGGAGGCCCACCGTCTCTATGCGCGCCTGCCCTGGCCTGTCTTGCTCCAGCCTGCAATCGAGCTCGCCCGACGTGGCGTGCCTCTGAACGAGGCGCAAGGGTTCATGCACGGCGTGCTCGATCCAATCCTCCGCCACACTGAGGCTGCCCGTGCCATTTACGGAGAGGCCTGCGGGCTCGGCCCGGGGGAGACGCTCCACCTGGGAGAGCTCGCGGCGACGCTAGAGCAGCTGGCGGAAGAAGGTGAGGCGACGTTCTACCGCGGCGAGCTCGCGTGGCGGCTCGCGGCCACGGTGCAGGAGCAAGGAGGCAGCCTCACGCCTGAGGATTTGGCGACTTACCGGGTCATCCGGCGGGGGCCCGTCCGCGTCGCCTACCGTGGCGGCGAATTCGTCTCGAACCCGCCGCCCGCGGCGGGCGGTCTGCTGGTCGGGTTCGCGCTGCGGGTGCTCGACCGGCTCGGCGACGCGAAGCGCGCGGGGAGTGCGGGCGAGATCGCGACGCTGTCTGAGGTCATGCGTCAGGCGACCGGTGTGCGTGGCACGGGGTTCCTCAGCGGCTTGCACCGCGGCGGAATCGCAGGGCGCGTCCTCGCGGACGAGCGGGTTCACCGGGCCGCGGACGCCGTCCGCGAGGGACTTCGGGGTAACGTCATGGAGCCGGTGGGGCTGCCGTCGACCACCCACATCAGCGTCGTGGACGGGGACGGCAACGCGGCGTCTCTCTCGGCCTCGACCGGGTGCGGCTCCGGCGTCGTGGTGCCGGGTACCGGCGTCCACGTGAACAACATGCTGGGAGAGGTCGACCTCAACCCGGGCGGAAGGGCCGGTTCTCCGGGTCGACGCCTGACGAGCATGATGGCGCCGTCCGTCGTGCTCGAAGACGGGCATGCAAGGCTCGTGCTCGGCAGCGCCGGGTCGGCTCGGCTCCGGGGCGCCATCGTCCAGATCATCCGGAACGTGGTCGACCACGGGCTCGCACTCGAGGAGGCGCTTCCGGCGCCTCGCGTGCATTTTGAGGAGGGTCTGCTCCACCTCGAGGGCGGAATCGATCCGGGGGTGGCGGACGAGCTCGAGACCGACGGATATAACGTTGTCCGCTGGAGCGCTCGAAACCTCTACTTCGGAGGAGCGGCTGCGGTCGCGTATCGGGCCGACGCGGGCCTGGAAGCTGCGGGCGACCCACGCCGCGGCGGGGCTGGAGTCGTCGTTCCATGAGCTTTCGGGTCCGCCACGCAGAGCCTGGGGATGCCGGCGCACTGGTCAAGCTGGCGAGTGAGGTCGGCGCCGAGCCCGAAGGTTGGCTCATCACCGGCGGCGAATGGCGGAGCGCCGCGGAGGAGCGGCGCTACATTCGGGCGATCCGACGCTCTGCGCACGCAGCCGTCTTCGTGGCGGAGAACTCCACGGGGCTAGTGGGCCGGCTGTCGATTGCCCGGGACACTCATCCGGCCAGCCGACACGTTGCCGATCTCGGTCTCCTCGTCGCGCTCGCGCATCGTCGGCGCGGCATCGGCCGTGCGCTGATGGAGGCCGCCGAAGAGTGGGCCGTGACGGCCGGCGTGATGAAGATCGAGCTACACGTTTTCCCCTACAACGATGCGGCGCAGGCTCTCTACCGTGAGCTCGGCTACGAGCAGGAGGGGTTCCGCCGCGGCCATTACCGCCGCGGTAGCGACCTGGTCGACGCGATCCTGATGGCGAAGCAGGTCCGGGGTAGACGGTGACGGAGCTACCGGAGACCGGCCGGGGAACCCTGACCTTCGAGGACGAGGAGCTCGTTCAGGACGAGGAGCTCTGGACCGACGAGGGCGGCGGTGACTACGACGGATGGTTCTGCGTCCGGACGGATCCGTTTCCGTGCCCGGCCGCAGGCTGCAGCTTCGTGGCGAACTTCATGACGGCTGCGCACCTCATCCTCGTCTGGCAGGAGAGTGACGACCCGAATCTTCTCCGCCACGCTCAACGCGCTGTAGAGGTGGGCCGAAACCCGAGGATCGTCCCGTATGAGCGCGATTTTGGCCCGAGCGCGTCGTACTACGCGTGGGAGGCGGCGGGCCGGCCGGTCCACGGCATCCGCCGCAGCGCCTAGACGCTCGCGGCGTCCTGCCTAGACCACGGCTACGTACGCGACGAGTGCGAACGCAAGCGCCAGCAGGAAGACGACGAGCGCGGCGAGGGCAACAATGAGTGGGTTCGCCACGGTCACGCGGACTCGTACGCTAGCGCCCGCTTCGGAGGTCCCGCGCCGGTAAGTGGTTGGCGATAATCGGCGCTCTAGGGGACCGGCTCGACCCGGCCGTTGCCCGAGGCTCGCTCGCGCACAGTCCGCTCGCGGAGAACGGCCTCTGCAGCCCTCGTCAGAATGGGCTCGAGCCGGACGACGCGCTCCCGCTCGGAGCGCAGCTCGAGGAGATCCTGCTTGATCTCGTTGCCGAGCTCGATCCGGGCCCCGATCTCGAAGGCCAGGCTCTCGGTCGCGGGGTCTAGCTCGTCGAGCTCGGCCTGGGCGGCCTCGACCACCTTGTCGTAGGCGGCCAGCACGCGCGCACGCTCGTCTTCCGTGGGGCTGTCCCCCTCGTCCTCGAGGTCGTCCACCTCGGCCGTCTCGTACGAGTGCCCCTCGGTCAGCTCGAGCAGGCGGAAGCGCTCTCCGCCCTCGATGACGATGTTCAGTCGCCCGTCGTCGAAGTGCTCCAGCACCTCCACGACTGCAGCGCGCGTCCCTATCTCTCGCAGGCCGTCCTCGTCGGCGAGGACGAGGCCGAACTGGTCGCCAGTCTCCAGGCACTCGCCGATCAGCTCCCGATACCGCGGCTCGAAGATGTGGAGCGGGCGCTGCTCCCCCGGCAGGAGCACCAGCTCTAGCGGGAAGAGACCGATCTCGTCCATCCGCAAAGCGTAGTCGCGCCGGTTCGGTGGCGGAGACCTTCTAAGCTCTCCACGTGCCCCAGGATTCTCTCGTTCGCCCCGCCATCGCCGATCTGGTGCCGTATGAGCCCGGCAAGCCCGTGGAGGAGGTCCAGCGGGAGCTCGGGCTCGACCGCGTCGTGAAGCTCGCATCGAACGAGGGCCAGTTCGGGCCCTTCCCGAGCGCGCTCGAGGCGCTCGCCAAGGGGGCCAGGGACCTGAACCGCTATCCGGACGGCGGCGCCTATCGTCTGCGGGAAGCGCTGGCCGCGCGTCACGGGGTCGATTTCGCCCAGGTGGCCCTCGCGGCCGGTGCCGACGGCATCATCGGCTACCTCTCGCTCGCGGTCCTCGATCCCGATGACGAGATCGTCTGCGGATGGCCCTCGTTTCCGAGCTACGTGCTCGGGGCGATCAAGATGGGAGCCGACGCGAAGCGGGTGCCGCTCGTCGAGCACCGTTATGACCCGCGGGCGTTGCTCGCCGCGGTGACGCCGCGAACCAAGCTCGTCTACCTCTGCAACCCGAACAACCCGACGGGCACGATGATCGGCCGAGCGGCCATCGATGCGTACTTCGAGCGCGTGCCCGACCACGTCCTGACCGTTCTCGACGAGGCGTACTTCGAGTACATCGACGAGCCCGAGTATCCCGACGGGATCGAGGAGTACTTGAAGCGGGACGGGCGACGCGTGCTCGTCCTCCGGACGTTCTCGAAGATCTACGGACTCGCGGGGCTTCGGGTCGGGTACGGGGTTGGCCCCGCCGACGTCGTCCAGGCGATCGGCAAGGTTCGAAACGCGTTCGACATCAATCAGCCCGCTCAGGATGCCGCGCTAGCCAGTCTCGGCAACGACGGCGAGGTCGCCCGCCGACGGCAGGTTACCGCCGAAAGCCGGGCCGAGCTCCTGCTGGCGTGCGAGTCCCTGGGCGTGGAGGTTGCCCAGCCGGCGGTGGCGAACTTCCTCTTTCTCGACGTCGGCCGGGACACCCGTGAGCTCTTCGACGCCCTTCTGCACGAGGGGGTGATCGTCCGGCCACTCGCACCGTTCGGCGCCCCCAACGCCATTCGGGTCACGGTAGGAACGGCGGACGAGAACGAGATCTTCACGGCGGCGCTTACACGCGTTTTCACCGTTTCGTCACAGACTGTCGCCTAGAACGCCTCGGACCTTCGCCGGCGCACGACTCCAGGGTCTCGCGATGTTAGGTTGCGGCGCGTGACGTCGGGCCGCAGCGGCGCCGGACTCGGGCTGATTGCAGAAGCGGCGAGCTTCAGGCGGCTCTTCCTCGCGACGTTTGCGTCGAGCATCGGCACGTGGCTCGCGTTCGTGGCCCTGGTGGTGGACGTCTACGACCGCACCGGGGATGCCAACTGGGTCAGTGCGCTCCTGATCGCCGACTTTCTACCCATCGTCCTCGTCGGGATCCTGCTCGGGCCGCTCATCGACCGCTTGCCGCGCCGCAATATTCTGGTGGCCGCGGATGTGCTGCGCGCCGGCGTCTTCTGTGTCCTTCCGTTCGCGAACAGCGCCGCCCAGATCGTCGGGCTTGCGTTGATCGTCGGGGTCGCAACGAGCCTCTTCAGGCCGGCGGTGTTCGCGGGGCTTCCGAATCTCGTCCGCGACGACGACCTCGGCCATGCAAACGGGATCCTCCAGTCGGCCGAGAACTTCGCCTGGGCGGTCGGCGCCCTCGCGGGCGGAGCGCTGGTCGCCGCCTCCGGCCCCGATGCCGCGTACTGGCTCAATGCGGGCACATTCGTCGTCTCTGCGCTGTTCGTCCTCGGGATTCGCCAGAGTCTCGAGGAGCGGCTACGAAGCCCGAGCGTGGGTCACCGCCGCGATCTCGTCGAAGGCCTGCGGATGGTGACGCGCTCGCGAGGCCTTTTGACGATCCTCGTGGCCTGGAGCATTGTGACGCTCGGCCAGGCGATCGGGAACGTCTCTGAGATCGTCCTCGCCAAGGAAGAGTTCGATGCGGGCGATTTCGGCTACGGCGTCCTCGTCGCGACCGCCGCCGTCGGGCTGACAATCGGGAGCCTTGCCGGAGGAGACCTCATACGCCGCTACGGCATCCGCACCCCATACGTCGCCGGCGTGGTGCTACTCGCCGACGGTTTTGCTGCAGCCGCTGTATCTCCGAACGTCTGGATGGCGGCGGTCTTCGTGGTCGGCTCGGGTCTCGGGAACGGCGCGGTCGTCGTCTGCAATGCGGTGCTCGTCGAGCGCAGCGCGCCGGACCGCCTGCGCGGGCGGGCCTTCACCGTGGTCATCAGCGTCGGCTACGCGTTCTTCGGCCTAGGGATGATGGTGGCCGGCCCGCTCACG
>Ga0126307_10000970_pt1 | contig 18960 bp, 15 predicted proteins | sample Plot28_FD_89955 | JGI IMG/M metagenome (GOLD analysis project Ga0126307, IMG submission 89955) | Serpentine soil microbial communities from UC McLaughlin Reserve, CA, USA - Plot28 | ecosystem: Environmental > Terrestrial > Soil > Grasslands | place: USA: UC McLaughlin Reserve, Lake County... | reverse complement strand
GTCGCGCGTAGCTCGGTGAGCCGGATGGCCTCGGCTGCGGCGAACTCGTCGTCGGCGAACTCCGCGAGGGCGTCGCCCCGCCACAGCGCGAGCGTGGCGTCGAGGTCGGCCACCGCGCGGGCGTGGTCGCCCGCCGAAGCCGCGGCCCGGGCCGCGCCCAAGAGCTGCTCGAACTCCGCCGCGTCGAGCGTCGCGGTCTCCAGCGACAGGCTGTACCCGGGTGGGCGGTGCCGCAGGTTCGCGGCTCCACCGAGGACGCCGCGCAGGCGCGACACGTAAGCGCGCAGCGCGGTCAATGCGCCGGCGGGCGGGTCGTCGCCCCACAGAGCGGCGACCAGCCGGTCGGCGGGCACGACCTCACCCCGCGCGACGAGCAGGACCGCGAGCAACGTGCGCGGCTTCGGGCCACCGACCGCGACCGGTCCGTCCGCGTCCTCGACCTGCAGTGGTCCCAGGATCCGGAAACGCACCTGTCCTCGCTGTCGTCGCTTGCAATCGATCTGCAATCGGCTGGGCCGACAGTAGCGGCGCCGAGGAAGGGAGGACCAGATGCGGGGGAAGACGGACTACCACCCGGTCGCCCGGTGGCTGAGCTGGAGTACGCGCGAGGCGCTGCGCCTGACGAGCCGTCCGGCCGATAAGGACTGCAGGGGAGGTGCTGGCACCGGTGGCCGCGACAGCGGACACCACGCACGGACGGGGGCTAGATTCCGCGCATGGTGCCTTCCTGGATTCTCGCCGTCGACCGGGAGGATCTGGCCCGGACGACCTTGCTCGAGCCGGCTATCCCCGAGGTCGGCGATGGGGATGCGCTGCTGCGTGTCGACCGGGTGGGTGTGACCGCGAACAACGTCACCTATGCGGTGCTCGGGAAGGCGTTCCGCTACTGGGACTTCTTCCCCACCGAGCCGGGTTGGGGAGTGGTGCCGCTGTGGGGCTTCGCGGAGGTGGTCGCGTCCGCCGCGGAGGGGGTCGAGGTCGGCGGGCGCGTCTACGGGTACCTGCCGTCCGGGAGCCACCTGACGGTTCGACCGGGCCGGGCGGACGAGCGCGGTTTCCGGGACGCAAGCGTGCACCGGGCGGAGCTGCCCTCGCCGTACAACGTCTACGCCCTCACGACGGCCGACCCGGTGTACGAAGCGGGCCGGGAGGACCTGTTGATCCTCTACCGGCCACTGTTCTTGACCTCGTTCATGCTGGCGGACCAACTGGAGGAAAACGACTTCTTCGGCGCGCAGGTGCTGGCGCTGTCGTCGGCATCGAGCAAGACGGCGTACGGCGCCGCGTTCCTGCTGCAGGGCAAGGCGCCGCGGGTCGTCGGCCTCACCTCGGCCGGGAACGTCGCCTTCACCGAGAGCTTGGGCTGCTACGACGAGGTTCTGTCGTATGACCGGGTGGGCCGGCTCGACCCGGACGTCCCGACGGGGTACCTCGACCTGGCCGGTAGCAGTGATCTCCGGCGGCGGCTGAGGGAGCATATCGGTGACCGGCTGGTGCACGAGGCGATCATCGGGGTGACCTCCCAGGAACTGGCCGGCGCTGAGGCATTGACCGGGCCACGGACTAGCGTCTTCTTTGCGCCGGACCAGATGCGCAAGCGGACTGCCGACTGGGGCCGCGCCGGCCTCGACGAGCGCTTCGCGGACGCCTGGCGCCGCTTCGCTCCCGCCGCCGAGAACTGGGTCGACGTCGAGGTCCGGCACGGACCCGAAGCGCTGCGAGACGTGTGGCTCGAGGTGCTCGCCGGTCGCACCGCACCTCGCGTCGGCCACATCGTCACGCTCTGACAAGGTCCGGTTGTGCGCGCGGTTGGCATCAGGCCGGCGCGTAGCGCGAGTAGGTGATGCCGCTACGGAAGGACTTGGCGTCGAGCAGCCTCAGCGCCGGTAGCTGGAAGCCGTCGGGGAACAGGCGCCGGCCGCTGCCCTGGACGACGGGGTAGACGAACAGCCGGTACTCGTCCACCAGGCCGGCCTCGATGAGAACGTGGCACAGCTTGATGCTGCCCGTGACCACGATGTCCTCACCCGGCTCCTCCTTCAGGGACCGGACCTGTCCGACGATGTCGCCGGACAGGACGGTGGAGTTCTGCCATTCGGGGTCGGTCATCGTCGCGGAGACCACGTACTTGTGCACGCGGTTGAGGTACTCGGTAATGCCCGTGGCGTCCTCGGCCAGGGTGGGCCAGTAGCCTCGCAGGTCCTCGAAGGTCCGCCGGCCCACCAGCAGGGCATCCGCCTCGCTGTCCTGCCGGTGCAGCTCCTCCAGCAGGTCGGAGTTGTCCACGCCGGCCTCGCCCTGGGGTTCGAACCAGTCGCCCAGCATCTCGATCGAGCCGTCGACGGTGACGTTCTGCGTGATGGCAAGTGTCCGCAACGCTGCCTCCTGCCGTCTCGGTTGCGCCTCGGTGTCCATTAGCAGGCCCAGCGCGAGGGAGACAAGGATCCCAAGCGCGGGCTTCAGAGGTGGGCAGCTGGGAGACGCGCGGGCTGCGGCCGTCATCGTCGGAGCCGTCCGGTCGCCCGTCGGGAAGCGCAACGGCGGTCTCGCCGGCGTCCACCCCGCGGACCTGTCGGCGCACGTCCTACGCACGCTGGTTGAGCGCACCGGTGTCGATCCGGCGCTGATCGAGGACGTGGTCTGGGGCTGTGTGGGGCAGGTCGGCGAGCAGGCATTCGACATCGGCCGCACGTCGGCGCTCGCGGCGGGGTTCCCGGAGTCGGTCACCGGGGTGACCGTCGACCGGCAGTGCGGGTCGTCCCAGCAGGCGGTGAGCTTCGCCGCGGCTGGCGTGATCGCCGGCCAGTACGACCTCGTGGTGGCCGGCGGCGTCGAGAGCATGTCGCGGATCCCGTTGAACCTGCAGAACAGCATCGGCGGCAGTCCGATGGACGCGACGGGCTGGATCGAGCGGTACGGGCCAGGGATACCGACCCAGGCCGTCGGGGCGCAGCTGATCGCCGACCGGTGGGGGTTCAGCCGCACCCGGATGGACGAGTTCTCGCTGACGTCGCACGAGAAGGCGGCGCACGCCCAGGACACCGGTCTGTTCGACGGACAGCTCGCGCCGATCGCCGGCGTCACCAAGGACGAGGGGATCCGCCGCGGGGGGACGCTGGAGACTCTGGCCGCGCTCAAGCCGGCGTTCAGAGAGGACGGCACGATCACGGCGGGGAACGCGAGCCAGATCTCCGACGGTTCCGCGGCGGTGCTGGTCACCTCCTCGGAGCGAGCGGCCGAGCTCGGGCTTCGCCCGCTCGTGCGCGTTCACACTGCGGTGACGGCCGGGGCTGACCCGATCGAGATGCTCAGCGCACCGATCCCGGCGACCCGGCGGGTGCTGGCCAAGAGCGGCCTTCAGCTGGCCGACATCGGGGCGTTCGAGGTGAACGAGGCCTTCGCTTGCGTGCCGCTGGCTTGGCTGGCCGACGTCGGCGCCGACGAGAAGCTGCTGAACCCGAACGGCGGGGCGATCGCCCTCGGCCACCCACTCGGTGGGTCCGGCGCCCGGCTGATGACGACGCTGATCCACCACATGCGCGACAACGGCATCCGGTACGGCTTGCAGACGATGTGCGAAGGTGGCGGCCAGGCCAACGCCACGATCCTCGAGCTGCTCTGACCGACCTCAGCAGCCCTCACGATTGGGCCGTCAAACGGCTCCTGAGAGCGAGGGGCTGACGACCGGCGGTCTCAAAGCGGTCATCGCAAACGCTCCGCGATCTTCTAGGCCGCGCGGCGCCGGCATCGACTCCGCACTGGTGGTCTTAACGCCCTCCCCGGGCGACGGCAGCATGAGGGACACGGCAGGGGGAGGGCAACGATGCCAGCTACCCCACCCAGGGACGGTAGGGCGACCGGCTCGAATGGGGGAGCCGGGCGGAGACCGGAGGCCGGTGCCGGGACTGAGCCCGACCGCTTGTCCGCGCCCGATGGCCAGGTCACCACCGAGTTCGTACAACAGTGGCGCAATGCTGCGTACAACTGGAGGAGTCGCGCCGCGGCGCGCGGCACGTGATGATCCCCGACTACCCGCTGGCCGACTCCCTAGCGACCATCAGGAAAGCGGACGAGCTCGGTTTCTACGCCTGCTACGCGGTGGACGAGACCTGGCACAAGGACATGTGGCTGCTGTTCGCCGCGGCCGCGGACAAGACCCGCAGCATCCGTCTCGGCCCGAGCGTCTCCGGCATCATTCTGCGGGAGCCAACGCTGATCGCGCAGGCAACGGCCACCCTCGACGAGCTCACCCGAGGGCGAGCCGAATGCGTCATCTCCTGCGGGAACTTCGGCCTGCTGTCGCAGTACCACATCGACTGGGCCGGGATGAAGCCACTGACGCGGGTGGCAGAGGCGCACCGGGTGATACGCACCTTCCTGGACGAGGGCAGTCTCAACTTCGAGGGCGAGTTCTACAAGTACACCGGGCTGTTCACTTTTGCCCGCCCGGTGCAGCAGCGCCTCCCGCTCAAGCTCGGCGCGGTGCGTGGGCCGAAGTCGTTCCAGGTTGCCGGCGAGATCTCCGACGGCGTCCACCACGCGCTGAGCTCCACGCGGGAGGCGTACGACTACCTGGTCGAGAACGTGAAGATCGGCGCCGGGCGGGCCGGCCGTGACTGGCAGTCGCTCGACATCGGCGCCTGGGTCGTCTTCGCCACCGGCCGGGACTCGGCCGTCGCGAAGGAGGCCGCGCGCAGCATGGTCGGTCTCTACGCCTCGTCCATGCCGGCCGAGCAGCTCGAGCGCAACGGCGTCGACCCGCAGGACCTGCAGCCCGCGGTCGACGCGCTCGGCAAGGGCGACCCGGCCGGGGCCATCGAGCTCACGTCGCCGGAGATCGCCGAGCGGCTGTCGGTCGCCGGCACGCCGGAGGAGTGCGTCGCGAAGCTCCGCACCGAGATCGCCGACGCCGGCGTCAACCACCTGATCCTCGCGATCACCGATGCGGCGCTGGTGAAGGCCCTCATGGGCAGGGACCTCGACAACGTGGCCACCGTGGACGACCAGCTGCAGCTCGTCCACGACGAGGTGATGCCCGCCTTCGCCTGACGCCACGGGCGCGCGCTCGGGGCCCGCACGTCGACCGGCGCCGCGACGGTGGACGCCACGTGGTGCCGTGTCCGCAGACGTACTGCCCCGCTGCCTTGTTTGAGCCCGATGTCTCACGGGCGGCAAGGCCGGAGCTGGGTACGGGTTGGGACGCCGCCGAAGACGTCCTTGCAGAGTGCCTGCTCCGTGGCGATCGGCGACCTGCGTGGCCGCGGACGCCGTCGCTGCCGCGGCCTCGCCGGTCTGCATGTCGAGAACGGCGGCCCGGCTTCTACGTCCCGGGTGCAAGCACTCGAGAGGAGGGCGATTCCCATGTCGAGGCAGACCTACATCGGGCTCCCGGTGCGGGACCTGGCGAGGGCCCGGGAGTTCTACGAGCGGCTGGGCCTGTCGTACAACCCGTACGCGTCGGACGAGCGCACCGCCTGCATGGTGGTCAGCGAAGACACGATGGTGATGCTGAACGCCGAGCCGTACTTCCGGGAGTTCACCCAGAGCGAGATCGCCGACACCTCGACCGCGAGAGAGGTGGCGCTGGGTCTGTCGGCCGACAGCCGCGAGCAGGTCGACGACGTCGCCGAGCAGGCGGTCGCGGCCGGCGGCCGGGCGCTGGGTGGTCCGGTCGAACTGGGCCCGATGTACATGCGGGCGTTCCTTGATCCCGACGGGCACCGGTGGTCGGTGAACTACTTCGCCGTGCCGAGCCAGTAGCGCAGCGCGTCGTCGACCCAGCTCGCCATCTCCCACGCGAAGTTCCGGACCTGCCACAGCGACCCGTTGTGCGGGGAGCCGGCCGACGCGGGAGGCGGAACATGCGTGGCGACCCGGCCGAGTGCCCGGTCGACCGCGGGGTAGGCGGAGAGGATGAATACGCCCGCCGCCCTTCTCGATGCGGTCGCCTGCCCCCTGTCGGCCGGGTTCGAGAGGCTGGCGGCGCTGCGGGGCGGCGAGGCGGTGCACCGGCGCGGGCTGGTGGTCGGCGGCCGGATCCGGATACGGCCGGGGTGCCGGCCTACCGGCGCGTTGCTACTGGACCGGGACCGCACGTGTGCCGTTCAGGCGCGGCTGTCATGGGGGGTCGGCGCCGGCGGCCGGCTCCCGGACCTCGCCGGGCTGGGGGTGCGGGTGCTGGACGCCGACGGTCGTGGCGGCCGGCAGGACCTGCTCGTCAGCAGCTCGCTGCCGCCGCCGCACAGCCGGCTGATTCTGCCCCGCCGCAGCCTTGGCGGCTGGTACGGCACGCCGCTGCGGCTGCGGCTGGGCGATGCGACCGGCCCGCTCGTCCACCTCGCGGCTCGGGTCGGCGTCGAGACCGGTGGCCGGCACCGGCTCACCCTCGCCGGCGCGCGGGCCGCCGCCGCGGCCGGTCGCCTGCAGGTGCTGCTGGTCGTGCACGACCGCCACCGGGAGCTGGCGACCGGGTGCATCGCGCTGGACGAGGTGAGCAACCCGGCGAACCCGCCGCGGCCCCGGTTCGACATGGGCAACGCGGCCGGCGGGCTGGTCTACGCCGGCTTCTGGCAGGCGGTCCGGCAGCGGACGTACGCTGCCTCCCGTCGGGGCGACCCGCGCACCGGTGAGGGGCGCCCCCACTCGGCGGGAGCGGGATTTCGGAGCATGAGGTAGGCGACGACCTGCCGCCCGGGCTGCAGGGCTGGACAGCACGAACAGCAGCCGGACGGCTCCAGGGGGACCAGCCGCAGCGCCGGGCGATGCCGGCGCAGACGGCCGCCCTTCTCCGCCAGCGACGAGCTCGAGCGGTTCAACTACGGCTGGAGCGCGCTGCGCTGCCTCCCGCCGAGTCTCACCGAGACGACCCCATCGGTGCCGCCAAAACTCGAAGGGTTGAATGATGGGCTGAGCGTGTTCCGATGAAGTCGAGTCGTCCGAAACAGACCGGGAAGGGACTCGCAATCCGGGTCCGGGAGCTCTTGTTCAGCCGCTGGCTGGGGTCTAGCCTGCGGGCGACGCCAAGACGTGTCGAGGCAAATCTGTATTGTCGGGGAGGAATCATGCTAGACAGCGGAACGGTCACGGCCAACGTTCCTGCCGGCGACCTCAATCGGGCTCGTCAATTCTATGCTGAGAAGCTTGGGCTGACTCCATACTCCGAGTTCGAAGGCGTCATGCTGCTCTACCGGACTGCGGGCGGGACGATCTTCAGCATCTACGAGACCGAGTACGCCGGGCAGGCTGGCCACACCGTCGCCCAGTGGCACGTCGACGATGTCGATGCCGAGGTGCGCGACCTGAAGGCCAAGGGGATCACCTTCGAGCAGTACGACATGCCCGGGGTCGAGTGGAACGACGGCGTCGCATCCATGCCCGGGATGGGCAAGGCCGCATGGTTCAAGGACAGCGAGGGAAACATCCTGTGCGTGGATGACGGTCTTCCACAATCCTGATCGTCTCCGCCACGCCCGTCGCGCGACCAAAGTCGCGCTCGGCGGTTTGGGTCAACTCGTAAGGTGGGCGGCCTCGGCGGCCGCACGAATCCATGCCGGTTTATCGCAGCATCCCGTGAACGGCGATGCGAGCCGACGCGCACGGGCGGAGAGACCGGACGCGGCGAAACCGTAGTATCGGTCCATGAGCGGCCCAGGCGGAGCAGGCTTGAACCAGGCCCTGTACGGCTGCACGGTGGCGACCCAGGCAGAGCCGGAAAGCGTACTGCTGCCGGGACACGATGTGCCGCTGGGCCGGTACACAACGGTGCGCCGCCTGCTGCCGCAGCGGGAGCGCCGGCTGGTGGGCGCGTGGTGCTTCGTGGACCACTTCGGCCCCGACGACGTGAGCGGCCGCCGGGGAATGCAGGTGCCCCCGCATCCGCACACCGGTCTGCAGACCGCCACCTGGCTGGTGGAGGGCGAGATCCTGCATCGGGACAGCCTGGGCAGCGGACAGACCATCACGCCGGGTCAGCTGAACCTGATGACCTCGGGATTCGGTATCGCACACGCCGAGCAGTCGCCGCCGGAGCATCCGGCGGGCATGCACGGGCTGCAGCTGTGGGTGGCGCTGCCGGACGGGGCACGGCTGGGTGAGGCGCGATTCGAGCACCATCCCACCCTCCCGGTCGTCGACGCCGGTGATGCTGCCATCACCGTCGTGGTGGGAGAGATGGGCTCGGCACGGTCCCCGGCGACCGTGCACTCGCCGCTGGTCGGGGCGGAGGTGCTGTTCGCCGCGTCCGGCCGCTGTGGACTGCCGGTCGATCCGGGGTTCGAGTACGCGGTGCTCGTCATGTCCGGAGCGGCGGAGGCCGCCGGAGTCGCGCTGTCGCCCGGTTCGCTGCTCTTCCTCGGGCGAGGCCGGTCCGAGCTGACGCTGGACGCCGCCGCGCCGGCCCGACTGTTCGTGCTCGGCGGCGAGCCGTTCGACGAGCCCCTGGTGATGTGGTGGAACTTCGTGGGCCGATCGCACGAGGAGATCGTGCGAGCCCGGGACGACTGGATGCAGGGCAGCCCACGCTTCGGGGCCGTCGTCGGCTGTCTCTCCGAGCCGCTGCCGGCACCAGCGTTACCGACTGTCCGGCTGAAGGCCCGCGACCGGGACGGCCGGACGATAGGCTGACGCCTGCAGGTCCTCGAACTCGCACACCCTCAGCCGCTGAGCCCGCAGACGATCGACGCCTGGTACAGGATGAACGCGAGGACTGTCGCCAGGATCGGTGTCACCGTGAAGACTCGTACGGACATCGGCTTCGGCAGCAGGATCAACAGAATGATCAAACAATTGTCGTGAGTCCTGCGGCGAGCGCCGGGTTGCCGGCCACCGCCGTCCGGTTCGGCCGGGAAACCTGATCGGCGAGGAGTTCTGGTGGTCCGGTCAGGCGGGTAGGGTGCCGGCGTGTCGCGGCCGGCCGGACGGGAGGCGCCGGCGGCGGGCCGCGGCGCGAGAACGGTTTTGAGTATCTGGATCGTCAGCCGGGTCGTGCTGGCCTCCTTCGTGCTGATCGGTGCATACCTCTTTGGGGAGGACGCGGAAGACCGCGCGCGCGATCCGGTGCATTGGGCGGTGCGGCGGTTCGGTATGTGGGACGCCGGTCACTTCGCCCGGATCGCAAGAGAGGGATACTTCGGGCCCGGGCGCGACTGCTGCGATCAGGCCTACTTCCCGGGCTATCCGCTGGTGTCCCGGACCGTGGCGCCGCTCGTCGGCGGTGATGCGCTGCTGGCCGGTGTGTTGGTCGCATGGATCGCCGGGGCGGTGGCGACGGTCATGGTGTGGCGACTCGGCGTCGTGACCGCGGCAGGGGACGGGCGGGCGGGAACCGTCGCTGCGCTGGTGCTCGTGTTCAGCCCGTACGCGCTGTTCCTGTCGGCGGGCTATAGCGAGTCGCTGTTCCTCGCGCTGGCGATCGCGGCGTGGTGGGCGGGGACCACGGGCCGCTGGGGCATCGCCGGCCTCCTCGCCGCTGGAGCGGCTGCCGTCCGGGTGAACGGGGTCTTCCTCGCCGCCGGGCTCATCGTGCTGTATGCGCAGCAGCTGTGGTCGGCCCGGCGGCGGCCGGGATCGGAGGCGCTTGCGCTGCTGCTGCCAGGAGTCGTGACCGTGGCGTACTTCGCCTGGCTCCACGCGGTGACCGGGTCCTGGGACGACTGGCGGGTGGCTCAGGTACGTGGCTGGGACCGGACGAGCGGCTGGCCCTGGCAGAGCTTGCATGCCGGCTGGCAGGCCGCGCAGCATGCGACGACACCGGACCTCGTGGTCTCCCGATGGGCTGAGCTCGTCGCGGCGGTCGGCGGCATCGCGCTGGTCGCTGCACTGGTGGTGACCCGACGCTGGGCAGAGATGGTCTACGTCGCAACGTCGCTGGCGGCGATGCTGTGCTCCACCGTGCTCTACTCGCTCCCCAGGGCTGCGCTGCTCTGGTTCCCCGCCTATCTGCTGCTCGGACGAATCGCCAGCCGGTGGCCTCGGGCCTGGTTGCTGTTCGTCCTGCTCGCCCTCTCCGCGGCTTTCCAGGCCACACTGGCACTGGCTTTCGCGACTCACCATTGGGTCGCCTAGGTCCCCCCGCCCCGCTGTGTCCAGAGCCATGGCTTGCACGTTCTGGCCCGGCGGCCGGACCTGGCGGCCGTGGCGCGCTCAATCGGCGATACGCAGGGCGACCGCGGGTCGGATTCGCGACGCCTGCCGTGCCGGCCAGAAGGTGGCGAGCAGTGAGGCGACCGCGGCCGCGCCGACCAGCAGCGCGATCGTCAGCCAGGGGACAGGAAAGCCGATGCCGGTGCCCGCGAACGCCGGATCGTTCTCGAACAGCAGGTAGCTCGTGGCAACGGACAGCACGGTGCCGAGGACGATCCCTTCGAGAGCCACGAACGAGCTCTCGGTCAGGAACGCCCGCTGGACCGTACGCGCCGGGAAGCCGAGCGCGCGGAGTACTCCGATGGTGCGTCGGCGCTCCCGTACCGCGCGCACCATCACCACACCGAGACCGGCGATCCCGACTAGTAACCCGAGCGCGAGGAAGCCCTGCATGAGCTGGAAGAAGCTGCGGGTCGCGCCGAATCCCTTCTCGACCGCCTGCCGTACCCGGGTAGCGACCAGGCCCTGGGGCAGGAATTGACCCTGAAGGTCGGCGGCGAGTGCGTCGTCGGACTGTCCAGTCGCCGGCTCGACGAGCACTGATGCCACCTTGGCCCGGCCGCCGAAGAGCTGCCTGGCGGCGGCGTCCGACATGATCGTGGGGCCGACGAAATTCGTGCCGGCGATGCCGTAGAAGCCGTTGGCGGACCGCAGGATTCCGGCGATCGTCTTCTGCTCCGCCCGGCCGGTCGCCGGGTCGGCAAGTGTCAGCGCGTCCCCCGGCTTGAACATGACGGTCGGCCCGAAGCCGGTCGACCCGAGGAACGGGTCCACGATGACGTACCGGCGGTCGGTCATGACCGCCTTCCAGGTCGCCCGGTCGTCGCCCAGGCTCTCGAGCCGCTTGACCAGCGGATACAGGCCGGCCTCGGCGATAGCGGGCGCGGCGCCGATGGCCACGGTGTCGACCGGCTTGGGAAGGCCGAGGCCGCTGACCTTGCCGTCGCTGAGCCGCAGCGGCACCGCGGCCTCGACCCGGCCGGCGAAGCGGCCGGACGAGAGCGTGCGGGCCGGATCCGGCACCGGGTTGGCAGGGCTGAAGTCGGCCCGGATCGCGAAGCCGCCCGAGGCGTTGGCGACCTCGTTGTCGACGGTGGAATTGATGAGGTTTCCGAAAACGGTGATCAGCACCAGCGTGAAGACGACCAGGCTGTACATCAGCAGGATGGCGCCGGTCCTGAAGCGCCTCGCGACCGGGTACGCGACCGCAAGCCGTGAGGCCAGGCCCCCCGGCGTCGACCGGGCGATGAACGGGCGGAGCGGACCGGTGATCACGTCCTGGTTCTGGCTGACGAGGAAGACCGCGGAGAACGTGAGCAACACGCCGAGAAGGACGAAGGTGACCGTCGAGCCGTCCTGGAGGATCTCCGGCCGCACCGTGTTCGCGGCGAGGGTCCAGCCGAGCACGGCCAGTGCGGCGCCGGTGTACGCCCAGCGCTTCGGCATGAGCCGCACCAGCAGCGGGCACAGGAAGAACACCGCGAGCGCCGGGTAGAGGTAGCTGCCCACCCCCTGGCCGGCGGCGATCGCGGACACCGCGGCAGCGGCGAACAGCGCCGCGACGACTGTCGAGGCGATCATCCATCGGCGCTTGAGCCGGCGCCCACCCTCGGTTGGCAGGTCGCGGATGGCCGCGATGACGTTGATCCGGCTGATGCGGATGCTGGTGAGCGCCACGGTGAAAAAGGCGATGAGGAATCCGATGGCGAACCCGTTGATGATGCTGACCGGGGTCACGTGGAAGGCAAGGGTGAGGCCGCCCTCCTCCGCGGAAAAGCTGTTGAAGATGTTGGCTGCCACGACGACGACGGCGCGCCCGACGGCGATGCCGACGAGGATGCCTATCAGCGAGGCGACGAGTGCGTAGACGGTGCCTTCGATGACGAAGCTGCGGACCAGGCGGCCTCGCTTCATCCCGATGGCCCGGAGCATGCCGAGCTCGGATTTCCGCTCCTCCGCGAGCATCACGAAGATGTTCACCAGCAGCAGGACTCCGGCGATGATCGAGAAGCTCCCGATGAACAGGAAGAACGAGCCGAGGCCGTCGCCGGCCACTTTTGCCGCGTCCAGCAGCTGCTGCTTCGCCTTCTGAACCGCGGTCCCCCCGGCCGCCAACGGGCCGAGCGCAGTCTTGATCTTGCCCTCGACCGCGTCGCTGGCGGCGTTGCCGTCCTCGACCCCGCCGGCGTTCGAGACGAAGGTGAGTGTCCGTGGCTGGCTCTTTCCGCCGGCGGCCCGGGCTGCCGCGGTCAGCCTGTCCGGCGCCAGGAAGGCGTTGCGGGTGATCGTGCCGTTCCCGACGCCGGCCACCCCGCTCGTGGGCACGACCCGAGCGACCCGGAACTCCTGCTGCCGGCCGTACAGGTAGAGGGTCAGGACGTCGCCCTGCCGGAGAGCCAGCGTGTCGGCGAGGTCGGCATTGACGACCGTCTCGTCCGGGCCTGGAGCGGGGCCGGTCAGCCCGGAGCCGCCGTCGACGGTGCCCCCGAAGGAGGCCGCCGCCGCGAGGTCGGCCTCCCAGACGTTGATCCTCGGCTCCGCCTTGCGTGCGCTGCCAGTGCCGGTCGTGCCGGCAACCTGGTCTCCTCGTACCGTCAGCAAGCCGTCGACCTGCGGGTCGCGACGGAGAGCGTCGAGGCGGCGGGCGACCTCGTCGCCCTGGCTGATGTTCGCGGAGGTGACGATCTCGTCGATCGGGCCGAGGTTGGTGTACGCACCTTGCCGGACCGAGAAGTTGAGGGTGTCGCCGACTATCAGGCTGCCGATGATGATCGCGGTGCCCAGTACGGACCCGGCTATGACGAGGGCGGCTTCCCCTCGGCGGCGGGACACCTGACGTAGCGCGAGCCGGCGCAGGAACGGTCGGCGCACAGCCATGTATGCGGCGACGAGCGCACAGGCGATCAGCAGTGCCACCAGGACGGGCGTACGTTCCGGATACACGGCTCATGCCCCGGACTCATGCAGCGTTACACCGCCGCCGTCTGGTGCGGTCCCGGCGCCGGCCTGAACCTCGTCCGTGACCAGTCGACCGTCGCGCATGTGGATCAGCCGGCCGGCCGAGGCGCCGATGCCGGCGTCGTGGGTCACCAGCAGGATGGTCTGCCCGTCGACCTCGTTGAGCTCATGCAGCAGCTCGACGACCTGGTCCGCCATCTGGCTGTCGAGGTTGCCGGTCGGCTCGTCGGCCCAGACGATCGCCGGCCGGGATGCCAGCGCCCGCGCTATCGTGACCCGCTGCTGCTCACCGCCCGACAACTCGTTCGGCCGATGGCCGGTCCGCTGGCCGAGGCCGACTCGGGCGAGCATCTCCGTCGCCCGCTGCCGCGCTTGGCGAGCTGGCGCGCCACCCAGCAACAGCGGCAGTTCCACGTTCTCGACCGCGGTGAACACGGGTATCAGGTTGAAGGACTGGAAGATGAAACCCATCGCCTTGGCCCGGTGGGTCGTCCTCGCCGCATCCGACATGGCGAAAAGGTCCCGACCCTCCACGAGCACGCGGCCGCCGTCGATATCGTCGAGTCCCGACAAGCAGTTGAGCAGAGTCGTCTTGCCCGAGCCGGACGGACCCATCACCGCGACCAGTTCGCCGCGGTTGACCGCGAGGTTCAGGTCGGCGAGCGCCTGGACCTCGATCTCCCCGGTGCGATAAACCTTGCGGACCTGCTCGGCGATCAGCAGCGGCTGACCGTCCTGTCCCGCTGACACGACGAACGCCCCCTCGAACTCGGCACGGGCCACTGCGTTCCGGCCACTGTCCTGCGGTCGCTCGTGTCGATGCAACCCGTTTTGGGTCGGGCTCAGCCTCGAATCGCGCGGAACACCGGCGTAGCCCCAAGCCCGGGAAGGGTGGCGGTGCCGTCCGGCACGAGCACTGCCTAGCACCGCTCGCCGTCCGTCTCGATCAGGTCGATCTCACTGTCCGGCACCGGGGTCTGCCGGACTTGGAGACGGAGTGCGGACGGCATGGAGGTTGTGCGGAGATCATCCGGAGGCTTCGACCGCGGGTCGAGGTGCGGTCGCCGCCGGCTTCCTCGTTGGCAATCGGATCGTCGGGGGTTGTGGCAGCATCCCAGCGTTGGCGGCGGTCTTGGGGGCGACGATGAACGGTCGGGTGCTGCATCGGGGGCGCCGCCGTGCCCATGGCGACCGCCGTGCGGCGGAAGCGCCGATCGTGGGTCAGGGGAGGCACCTTCGTCGCCATGCCCGAAGTCGCACTCCGTGGACAGTGGGTCAGCCGTCGCCGGCGGCCGCGATGGCGGCCGCCGCCATGCTGGCGCTGGTCGCCGTCGTCGTTGCCACCGGCCAGCAGGGCCCGGCGACCAGCACACGGGACGCCGAGGGCGGGACGGAGATGGCGACGGAGTCGGCGGCGCCGTCCGGGCGAGGCTTGCCGAGCGCGGGCCGGCTGCTGCCGGTCCGACCTTCGGCCACCGGCCTGGGCGATCAGGCCCAGCGAAGCGGGACGGGACGGGAGCAGGTCAAGGATCTTCCCAGTCCGAGTCACCGGACCAGCAAGCCACGCCCGCGGCCGTCCCCTCCGCCCCGGCCGCGACCCTCGCCACCGCGGCAGGCCGCTACGCCGTAGGGCCGGCGGCCGCCTCACCTCCGGCCATTCGATCGGCACCCGCGCACCGATCTCCGGAGCAGAAGTGGAGCGCGTCTGCTTACGGACGCGTCTGCCGAGGCGGGCGGCGTGGAGCGGACCCCTGCACTCCTCAGGCGGGGACGGCGTAGCCGACGACGTTGTCGCAGTAGCGGCCGGTCTTCTCGTCGAACGGCCCGCCGCAGGTGATGAGGACCAGACGGGGCCGCCCGCGGACGGCGAAGACGTCGTCGGGCAGCTCGTACTTGGGGTAGTCGCGGCGGGCGGCGAGCTTGTAGTCGTGCCTGCCGCCGAACGCGTCGGTGACCAGAACCCGGTCGCCGATCTTCATCTCGCGCAGTGTCGCAAGGGCACCGACACCCGTTCGCGCCGAGTCCACGTGCCTGGCGAGCACCGTCGAGTCGGTCGCGTCTCCGACGGGAGCGCTGCGGACCCACCACCCGACGACATCAGGGGACTCCGGCAGCCGCAACTGGCCGTTCGGCAGGGTGCCTACCGGCAGGATCCGCGCAGTGACCCGCGAATCCGGCAGCGCGAGCCGCGTCGGAACTCCGGGCGGGACCGACGGAGGCGCCTTCGACCTCTCTGCTGTGCTGGCCCGTGCGCTTGGCCTGCCGGCTGTCGAACCCGGCGCCGGACGCTCGGGGGCTGCTGGCGGCGCTCGGCACCTCGCCAGCGTCGGAGGGCGGCACCAGCCGGATTCCGTCGAGCAGCCGGACACCGGCTACGCCGCTCAGCACCGCCAGCGCGGCGAACGCCAGCGCCAGCGCCACCCGTGCCCCCGCCGAGCGGCGCCGGCGATGTCGGCCGCGGGTGCGTGGCGCACCTGGCCTCACGCTCTGCTCCGGCGCCCGGCGAGCAGCAGGGCTCCAGCCCCCAGGACGATGGCCACCCCGAGAAGACCGAGCCCGAGCGGCGCGGATCGGGCCGGCTCTCCGGCGGACTGGCCGCCGGCGCCGGCTTCGACAGCGTCGGGTGTCCGACGACCGACGGTCTCCTCGAGGATCGACAGATGGGCCTGGACCACTGGGAGCATCCTCCGTGCCAGGCCCACGACCTGCGGAGTCGAACCGGCCTCCAGTTCCCGGCGCGCCGCCTGGACGCACTCCCGGTGCATCCGGGTCTGATGTTGCAGCCAGGCGGCATCGAAGGCCGGCCCAGCCAGTCTCGACAGCCGGGCCACCTGCTCCTGCTGGGCCGGCGTCATGGCGGCGGGCAGCCGCAGCCTCACCGACCCGGCGGTTCGGCGGAGGTCCTCGTCCAGGCGGCGGTGGTCGTTGACGAACAGTCGGGCGTGGCGACGGACCTCGTCGGACGCCGCCTTCCTGAGCGCGAGGTTTCCCGACGAGATCTCGGCCAGGTTCGCCTGATGGACCGCCCGCAGGAAGGTCGCGTCCTGAGCCGGCAACCACGCTGCGTCGGCATGCCGGACGGGGACAAGCAGGAGACCGAGACCGAGGGCAACGACGACCGCCCCGTATCGCCCGAGCATGCCCAGTGACCTTTCACGCTGGAACTACATCCCGATTCGCTCCCTCGACCGCCATCTCTACCCGGTCGCTCGCTGGGCTACCAGCCCGGCCGGGCCGGAGCGAAGCGGCCGGGATTCTCGCCAGCCGGCCGGCGCTGGCATCTCCGGCCTGACCGGCATCGCCTCGCCACCGTCGCTCCGCGGTTGAGCAGCAACCGGGGCTGATGGTGACCACCTTGTGAAGAAGGCGAGATCACCTCTGCTGCCGGGCGCGAGTCGACTCCGTTCCCGCCAGCCGAGCACCGCTTCGGCATGCTCCTGCAGATCGAGGTGCGGGTTGGCCGGAGAGGTGCGGCAGGCCCAGGCAGATTGGACTTTCCAACGGCCAGCGAATCGCTCGCCGGGATCTGAGCGAGCTGGCCCGATGACGCCTTCCGCGATGGTTGGTCGGGGTCCGGTCGGGTAGGCGCAGCGGCAAGAGGTTGCCGGGTCGGGCCTGGACTAGGAGGGGCGATGACGACCGAGGTGGAGAAGTCCATCGAGGTGGCCGTGCCGGTGAGCACGGCGTACAACCAGTGGACGCAGTTCGAGGAGTTCCCGCGGTTCATGGGTGGTGTTCGCGAGGTGCGCCAGCTCGATGACCGGCGGCTGCATTGGATGGCGGAGATCGCGGGGGTCCGGCGGGAGTGGGACGCCGAGATCATCGAGCAGGTCCCGGACCAGAAGGTGGCCTGGGCGGCGACGGAGGGCGCGACCAACGCGGGCGCAGTCTTCTTCACGCCGCTTGGCTCCGACCGCACTTCTGTCCGGCTGCACCTGGAATACGAGCCGGAGGGAGTCGTCGAGCAGGTCGGCGACAAGCTGAACATCGTTGAGAAGCAGGCCGAATCGGACCTCGAGAGGTTCAAGTCCTACATCGAGAGCCGGGGTGTGGAAAGCGGCGGCTGGCGCGGCAGCGTGGAGGGCAACGTCGGCACGCCGGACGTCGAGGCGGCGGAGGAGACCCGCGGGGACAGCGGTAAGGCGGGTGTGTCGCCGAAGGCGGTGGTTGCCGGTGCGGCGGTCGCGGCGGCCGGTGTCGCGGCCGCTGGTGCGTTGCGGGGCAAGGGCGACTCGGACGAGACCGGGGATGTCGGCGAGGTGGGTCTGGAGTCGGCTCCGGCCGCGGTGCCGGTCAGGGAGGTCACCGAGACGGCGGAGCCGTACGGGTCCGGTGCGAGGACCGACCGGGACGAGCCCGGCGTCTGAGCCTTCGCGGGTAGGGCTGAAGGGGGAGGCCGCGAGCCTCCCCCTTTCAGCCGTTGGTGACCGCCCGTTCCGCAGCCTCTCGCCGCTGTCGCTAGTGGACAGACGCAGCCCCCTCTGATCGCTCGAGAAAGACGCTCACCCGTCCGGGTGAGCTACCGCCGGGCCTACCGATGGGGGTCGAGGCCTGGTCCGCGGCGGGAGCCGCGGACCAGGCCCCAGCTGCCGCTACCGCCGGTCGTCGGTAGTCGTCGTGGCCTTCCTCATACCCGATCAGCTGGGACGCCAGCAGCACACCGACAACGGTGGCCAGGTGGGCCAACAGCTCGGTGGTCTTGTACGAGGCCTTCGTCTCCGTGCTGAGCCACCGGGTCGGCCGGTGCGCACCGGCCACGCCGGTGCCCGCCGACGCCGAGGCGTTCCCCGGCCGGACTTGGGGTGGCCTTGGTTACCAGCCGAGGCCCGGAAAGTAGCGGGCGGCGGTGAGCTCGGCGGCGTAGGCGGCGAGGGCGAGGAGCACCAGCGCGGTAAGAGCGGTCGCGAGTCGCAGTGTCCGGGGTGGGACGTCTGTGACGGGGACCGCCGCGGTCAGCAGCCGGGCGGTGGCGGCTGCCACGGCGAGCGCGAAGAGCGGCGCGAGAATCATGGCGACTCCCACCAGCTGGGGTACGTTCGGTGCCGCGTCCTGAAGCTGGGCGGCGAGCGGCGGGATGCCGACCACGACGATCCCGCCGAAGGCAATAGAGCGAACAGTGCTGCGGAGCGCGCGGCGGCCCGCGCTGTGGTAGCCGTGGAGCGCGACGAGGACGCCGACCAGCAGCGCTCCGACCAGCCACTGCGCGGGGCGCTGTGGTATCGCATCGCGCGGACGGGCCAGTTCGACCACGTCGGCGGAGCCCCGCGCAGGCGCCCGGACGCTCTCGAAGCTGACGGACCAGCGCATGGAGGGCGGTTGCCTCGGCAGGCGCACGACGTCGAGTGGCCCGGCACGACTGGCGACGGCCGTCCAGGTCAACGTGCCATCGCTGAGCTGCCAGCGCCGCTCGTCCGCGGTCTCGTCCAGGATGACCATGCGCTGGGGCGAGCCCTCGAAGCTCAGGACCAGCCGCTGGCCTCCGGTCGGGGGGGCGACGACCGGTCCTGCGGTTCGGGACGGCGCCATGGTGGGCCGATCAGTCGACGGGGAACCGGGCGCCGAGGTCGGTCGAGCTGTCGGCGCCGGGACGAGGGGAGTGGAACCTGCTGGGGAGGAGCGGCTCGCGGACGGCGATGGCAGGCCCGGCTCCCCAGGGGCGGGAGCAGCTGCGGGGCGGTCGAGCAGCACCAGGGTGTCGTCGCCGTCGGTGGCGACGCCGACCGCGCTGACCGTCGGAGACGGGCAGGGTGGCGTCGAGCACGGCACGGGCAGCGGCAGCAGCTGGTCTGCTGCGTCTGCGACCGTGCGGGGTGCGACCCCGGGGACGTACGAGAGCGTGTAGGCGCAGCCCAGCAGGACCAT
>Ga0126307_10000969_pt1 | contig 18961 bp, 15 predicted proteins | sample Plot28_FD_89955 | JGI IMG/M metagenome (GOLD analysis project Ga0126307, IMG submission 89955) | Serpentine soil microbial communities from UC McLaughlin Reserve, CA, USA - Plot28 | ecosystem: Environmental > Terrestrial > Soil > Grasslands | place: USA: UC McLaughlin Reserve, Lake County... | reverse complement strand
GGGGTCTCTATGCCTCTGACCTGGCGACGGTGGACGGCCAGGCGCAGGCGTTCGTGCTGCGCCAGGCCAAGGCCCTGCGCCAGCAACGCAAGCGGGGTTGCTCCGGGAAGGGCAAGAAGAAGGGCCGGGCCGCCGCCTCCTGTGCGCCGCCCAAGCTCGCGATCGTGCTCGACATCGATGAGACGTCTTTGTCCAACTACGCGCAGATCGACGTCAACAACTTCAGCAACGCCCCGGCGGCGCTGGCGGTGGCCGCCGTCACCGGCGCGTCCCCCGCCATCGCGCCGACGCTCGCGCTCTACCAGCAGGCCCGGGCGGCGGGAATCTCCGTCTTCGCGATCACCGGGCGGCCGACACTGGTCGAGACCCAGACCAGGCAGAACCTGAGCAACGCGGGCTATACGGACCTGCAGGGAATCTTCTTCAAGCCGAGCTCAGAGGCCACCGTCGCGTTCAAGAGCGGCCAGCGCGCTGCGCTTGAGCAGCAGGGCTACCGGATCGTCGCCAACGTCGGGGACCAGGAGAGCGACCTCGCCGGCGGGCACGCGGATCGCAGCTTCAAGCTGCCGAATCCCTTCTACTTCATCTCGTAGCCAGCTACTAGCCTTAGCGGCGCGCATAACCCGGAGAGGTGTCCGAGTGGCTTAAGGAGCTCGCTTGGAAAGCGAGTGGGCGGGTTAAACCGCCTCGTGGGTTCGAATCCCACCCTCTCCGCTCGATATTTGCGTCACGCCGTGGCCGGTGCGGCGCGCTCTCGCCGGGCCCGGACCGTCAGCAGGATGCTGAGCACCAGGATGAGCAGCCCTGTCCCGACGAATGCCGCGAATCCGATCGGTGGAATCAGTCCGACGATCCCGAGCGCGATCGCGACCCAGCCGAGCCACTTCGGCAGTGCCCCGCTTCGGAGCACCGCGATGCCGAACGAGAAGAGGAACACCAAGATCCCCAGCGCGATCGGCAGGAAGTCGTTGTCCCAAAGCGCCTGCAGGGTCTGGACCGAGGACGGCTCGATGTCGTCGGCTGTCTCGGACAGGGCGATCATGATGGTTCCGTCGATCGCGAACCCGACGTCCATGATCACGAAGCCGAGCAGCGGCAGGAGCGGCAGAACCCACATCGACTGGTCCGCTGCCCGCAGCACCTTCGCCAGATACGCGCCGAAGGCGATCAAAAGCAGTCCCGAGATTAAGCCGATCGCCTGCCCGGCAATGATCGAGTCCTTGTTATCCAGATAGAAGTCGACGATCTCGTTGACCGGATCGTCCGCGCTCTTCGGCTCGCCCTGGACGGCGAAGCTGACGATCGCGAGCACGAAGAATCCAGCGCCCGTGAGCGGCAGCAGCCACCCCGGGCCAGTTCTCCCATTCATATGGCCTCCTCCACTGGTGTGGCGCCGCCCCACGCGACGCGACGGCAGTATGCCAGGGGCCGCGGTCATCAGTCGGCTCCCGCGGTCAAATAGGGTTCGGCCATGGCGCAGGTATCGACGGTGACCGGGATGGTCGACGCCGAGGAGCTCGGCACGACGTTGATCCACGAGCACCTACGCAACCAGGACGAGGCCGTGCACAACCAGTGGCCGCAGGCCGGCGCCGCCAAGGAGGAGCCGCCGCACGAGGTCGCGCCCGGCGAGGACTACGACATCGCTGTTCGTGAAGCGAAGGCGGCCGTCGATCTCGGCATCAAGACGATCGGCGAGCCAACCGCGATGTTCCTGGGACGCGACGTCGGCTTCATGAAGAGGGTCTCCGAGGAGACAGGCCTCCAGATCGTCCCCTGCACGGGGATCTACACCTACGACCACCTGCCGCAGTTCTTCATCAACCGCGATCCGGACCAGATCGCGGAGCTCTTCGTCGCCGACATCGAACAGGGAATTCAGGGGACGGACATCAAGGCCGCCTTCATCAAGTGCGCCGCCGACGAGCCGGGCGTGAATGAGAACATCGAGAAGATCCATCGCGCTGCGGCTCGCGCGAGCCTGAAGACCGGGACACCGATCATGGCTCACTCCCGCCCTGCCAGCGACACCGGCCCCCGGCAGGTCGAGATCTTCCTCGAGGAGGGAGTGGAGCCGTCGAAGATCCAGATCGCCCACACGGGTGACACCGACGACCTGGACTACATCGAGGGTCTGCTCGAGAAGGGCGTTTGGATCGGCCTGGACCGCTACGGCCTCGATCTCTTTCTCCCATATGACAAGCGGCAGGCGACGGCGAAGGAACTGATCATGGAGAGGGGCTACGCCGATCGGATCTTCCTCTCGGCCGACTCGGTGGCGACTACCGACTGGTTCCCCCCGAACGTGATCGAGCAGCTGATCGCGGCGGGTGCCGCTAACGATTGGACGATCCGCATCGTGCCGGAGAAGGTCCTGCCGGAGCTGCGCGAAGCCGGCATGAGCGAGGAGCAGGAGCGGACGATGATGGTCGACAACGCCGTCTCCTGGCTCACCGCCTAGCGGCGAGAGCTGAAGAACGAAGCGAGTAGAGCAGCGGACTCCTCGGCGAGCAGGCCGCCCGCAACCACGGGTCTGTGATTGACGACCGGCTCGGCGAACAGATCGATCACGCCTCCGACCGCGCCGCCCTTAGGGTCGGCGGCGCCGTAGACGAGGCGCGGGACGCGCGCCAGGGTGATCGCCCCCGCGCACATCGGGCACGGCTCGAGCGTCACGTAGATAGTGGTCTCAAGCAGGCGCCAGCCGCCCAGTCGCTCGGAAGCCTGGCGCAGGGCCAATACCTCGGCGTGGGCGGTCGGATCGCCACGCAGCTCGCGCTCGTTCCCCGCCTGTCCGAGGACCTCGTCCCCGCGAGCGACGACCGCCCCGATCGGAACGTCGCCGTGCCCCGCCGCGTGCTCGGCGAGCTGCAGGGCCGTCTGCATATGGCGCGTATCGGCCTCGCTGAAAATCGTCTCGGCCACCGGTTCGCCAGTATGGACCCCTGCGGTTCCAGGAACTTTTCGCGTCAGGCGGTGTTCCGAGGACGATGCGAAAGCTGATCGCTACAACCCTGCTCGTCCTCGTGACGGCCGCTGTGCTGGCCGCGGGGGCCACGGCTGCCGAGGCGGCGCCGGGCGCCCCGTACGTGCCGGGCGAGCTGCTGGTGAAGTTCGATGGCGGCGCAGAGCGGATTCTCAACCTTCCGCAGGGAGTGAGCCTCCCCGCGGCCCAGGAGGCGCTCGCCACGAACCCGGCCGTCGCCTATGCGGTGCCGAACTACGTCGCGCACGCCTCCGCCATCCCGAACGACCCGGGCCCCGCGGGCACGCCGGGCGGGTGGCAGCAAATCCAGTGGAACTTCCTGCCCTGCGGCTCGCTGTGCGGCGCCGCGCCGTCCACCTATCAGGCCAAAGGTGGCCTGAACGCGCCCGAGGCGTGGGACATTCTCAAGCAGCGGGGCGCCGCGTTCGGCAAGCGCGCTCGGGTTGCGGTTCTCGACACCGGCATCGCCTACATGAACAAAAAGCCGCAGTTCCGCAAGAGCCCGGACTTCTCCCGCGGCCAGTTCCTCCCCGGCCACGACTTCGTTGACAAGGACCGAAGGCCTCTGGATGAGGACGGACACGGCACCCACGTCGCCGGCACGATCGGCGAGCGGGTCAACAATCACGTCGGCCTGACCGGGCTGGCCCCGAAGGCGAAGCTCATGCCCGTCCGCGTGCTCGACTCAGAGGGCTTCGGGACGGCCCGCGACATCGCCCGCGGGATTCGCTTCGCCGCCACCCACAAGGCACAGGTGATCAACATGAGCTTCGAGTTCTCGCTTGGCGTGAACAGCTGCGCGAAGATCAAGGGGATCTGCTCGGCGATCAAGTTCGCGTTCAAGAAGCGCGCGCTCGTGGTCGCGGCGGCCGGCAACGAGAACGGTGAGCCGGTGGCGTTCCCGGCAGGCGCCCCACACGTGATCGGCGTCGGGCGGACCACCAAGGATGCCTGTCTGGCGAGCGACTCACGGACCGGCGCGGGTCTCGACGTGGTCGCACCGGGCGGTGGCTTCCCGCTGCTCAGCAATTGCGGCAGCGACGACGCGGTCTTCTCCCGTGGTCTCCCCATCTTTCAGCTCACCTTTGACGGCCCCGGGTACACCAACTTCGGCTATCCCGGCGGCTACGAGGGAACCTCGATGGCGGCCGCCCACGTCTCGGGGGTCGCGGCGATGATCATCGCCAGCCGCGTAGTCGGCAGCTCCCCCACCGCCGTCGAGTGCCAGCTCGAGGGGACCGCGCGGCGCACCGATTCTCAGCTCGGGCAGCCTTATGACCCGCGTCTCTTCGGGGCCGGCCTGATCGACGCGGCGGCGGCGGTCAAGGCCAGAGCGCCGGGCTGCTAACCATCCCCACATGGACGAAGTCTCCTTCGAGCTCGCGACTGCGGGCGGCGACTTTGCGGACGATCTCACGCAGATTCGGATCGAGGTGAACGGGAGGGATTTGGTCGACCTGGTCCGACAGGCCGAGCTGCCCTTGGCCCGGGCCGACGAGGAGGAGGAGCTCGCCGGCACCTACGTCGGCTTGGTCCCTGGATACATCCGGATGGACCTGGCGGGGCAGTTCCTCGGCGGCTCCGGCACCTGGCTCTATTCGGAGGGTGAGGGAAAGACCGCGCTGCTGAGCTGCAACTGCGGCGAGGTCGGCTGCTCACCGCTGCTGGCCCGCGTGACGGTCGACGACGACACGGTCACTTGGGACGAATTCGAGCAGCCCACGCGGCCGGACTGGGACTACGACGGTTTTGGCTTCACCTTCGAGCGTCCACAGTACGAGCGCGCGCTGATGGCGATGTTCGAGTGAGCGCTAGCTCGCGATTCGCAGAAACACCGTCGCCAGAGCCAGGAACTCCATCATTATCGGCGTGGGAGCGTTCTCGAGATCCTGGCTCCGCACATGCGCCGCGATCGCGACCAGGAAGTAGACCGCGATTGCGATGCCAGCGGCGATCCCGAGCGGAGCCCAGAGAAGGCCAAGCAGCAGACCCGCGGCGCCCGCGAGGAGCGTCAGGGCCAGCAGGTTGAGCCTCTTCTCAGGCACCCCCACCCGCGCGTAGCTCGCCACCACCTCGGGCCGATGGGAGAGCTTCCTGGCCGCGGCGTAGGCCATCAGCGCCGCGAGCAATACGGAAACGATCACGCTGGCAAGAGACATCCGGTCCTCAATATAAACATATGTTTAGCTTTAGAGGAACGCCCGGAAGATGAGTCCACAGCGAAGCAACCGATCCAACCTGCTCGAGGGAACCCTGCGCTGCTTGGAGCGCCTGCCCCCCGAACGGATCACCGCGCGCGCGATCGCCGAGGAATCGGGCGCGAACATCGCCTCGATCGCGTACCACTTCGGCTCCAAGGACGAACTGGTGACGGAGGCGGTGGTCACGGGGCTCGACCGCTGGTTGGTCGAGATTGGGAACGCCCTCGGGGAGCTCGAAGCGCTGGAGCCCGAGGCTCGCTTTCGTCGGGCGGCAACCATCTTCGAGAGAACCCGACAGCTCCACCTCGGTCTGGTACGAAACTTCCTCGGAGCTCTGGCCAGGGCGCAGCATGATCCTCGCGTCCGGGAGACCCTTGCAGGCGGCTTCCGGCGGACCCGACCCCGCGTCGCGGCTCTAATCGGCCTCGGCGAGGATCAGACGGGCGAAGATGCCGCGGGGCTGGTTCACTCGCTATTCACCGGACTGCTGTTCCAAACGCTCGTCGATCCGGACCTCGCGATCGAGGGGCGACGCATGAACCGCGCCCAGGCACGACTCCGAACGGTGCTGCCGGTTAAGTCGTCTTGACGATCCACACGTCGCAGGGCGCGTGGTGCGAGATCTTGTTCGGCACGCTGCCCAGCAGGAACCGCTTGGCGCCGGTCATGCCCTTGTTTCCCACCAGGACGAGGTCAGCGTCATTCTCCTCGGCGACATCGAGGATCGCGTCGGCGGGATCGCCCTCGCGCGGGTGGGTGACGACATCGATCTTCGCCTTCTTTGCCTCGGCAGCGGCCTTGTCGAGCACGAACTGGACGTCCTCGCGGGGATTCACCGCGTAGGCGACGTCGCCCGAGATCCCCTGTCCCTCGTCCTTGAGGCGCGACTGCGGCACGGGCTGATAGGCGCTGACGATCTCGAGCTTCGCCTTCGAGATCTTCGCGAGCTCGATCGCCGTCCGCACCGCCTCTGTGGCGGTCTCCGAGCCATCGGTTCCAACCACTATGCGGTCGAACATCATCCCTCCTCACCGTGCCGGAATTTGCGCGCCGATACTACTCGGCAGGGCGCGAGGGGCGCTCAGCTGAGCTTGACGATGGCGATCACCATCGAGGCGATCAGGCAGATGACGAGGATCACGAGGCTGGCGGCCCAGAGGCGCGGCATGTACCGATCCTAGGTCACTCGTCGGGGTCGATCGGCTGCGGCTCCGGGGCGACAACGCCGCGCAGGGCGCTCGGGGGCGTACCCGGCGCCACCGCGTACCAGTCGACGTAGCGGCCGCAGGCCTGAGGGAGCGGGATCATCTCCCGGGCGGGGTCAGAGCGCGTCGCGGCGAGGCCGCTCAGGTAAGCCTTGCTCTCGGTGCGCAGCAGCCGGCCGACGAGCGGCGGGTCGCCGACGTCCACGTTCACGATCACCGTGCCGGCCTGCTTCACATCCAGCGAACCGACGGGGTAGTACGGCGAGGGCCCGCGGAAGAGCAGGTTTGTGCGCAGCTCCATGCTGAAGGGGGAGGTGAGGCCCGGGCCGCTCGCGGTCACCTCCAATGGCTGGGTGCTGGCGTACTGGATCGAGAGGTCCCATCGGCCGTGGGTCAGGTAGAGCCGCATGTGCGCGGGCTTGGTCTGCGTCAGCGCGGGACTGGGGTTCCAGACCTTGCCGATCACGGGCTGGACCGTGAAGACCGTCGCGGTGCCGTCGACCTTCGTGATCGGCGCCTGCTCCGGGTTGTCGCACTCGAGCGGGGCGCCGGGGTTGATCGGCTCGTACAGGGTGCGTCGCTGGCCGACCGGCTGCTCGCGGTGCCAAAGGACGAAATCGCCGGTGCGCAGGCGGGGGGAGAAGCCGCGCGGCCTCTCGCTCTGCATCGCGGCGCTCGTCGTCACCACCCACTTGAACTTGTTCATCACGAACGGCGGGACGTTGTCCCAGTCGAACTTGGCGTTCAGGTCAGTCGCCCGGTAGAGCGGGTGGACCTCCTCGACGTCGTAGTGGTTGGTGATCGGCGCGTAGACCTCCGAGCCGATCAGCTCCCAGGAGACGAAGTTGTCCCGGCCGAGGAAGAGGACGTTCTGCCCGTCGACGATCGGGCGCATGCGCAGCATCTCCTGGAGGTGGTAGTCCGGCCCGACCGCGGACTGACGGAGCGGCAAGAGAGTCGAGAAGGCCGCGGCCGCCGCGAACGCGATCGTGAGCAGCGGCACAGCGAAGCCTGAGATCGGACGCAGCGCGCGGGGCGGCCACCATGCTGCCCCTCCCCCCTCGGGGACGTCACGCTCCTCGCCCGCCAGCGAGTCGGCGGAGAGCAGGCCGCGGACCGCGATCACCATGATCAGCGGCGCGGCGATCGCCAGGGCCTTGGCCTGGGTGTAGGGCGTGCCGACCGCCAGGGACACGAGGTAGAGCAGGGTCGACGCCAGCAGGGCCGAGGGCAGGGCGGATTCGCGCCGCGACAGCGCCCGCCCGAGCCCCCAGGCGAACGCCACCAACGCGAGCAGGGCGCCCAGGTAGAAGGCGATCTCGGGCGTGGTCGAGTTTGCCGGCGTGATCCGGAACTCGCCGGACGGCCAGACGCCGAACGCCTCCAGCGGATTGAGCGGCTGGCGCAGGTTGCCGAAGCCGACGGTGGGGCCCGTGCCCGAAGGGCTGAACGCCTTGAAGTTCGAGAAGCTGGCGAGCCGGAAGATCTCCGGCAGCGCGGCGACGATCGGGATCGCGATGCCGAGCCAGATGGCCGCTTTCGCTCCGCGGAGCCGTTCGCGGACTCGCAAACCGGCAATGGAGGAGGTCGCCGCGTCGCGTTCGCGGATTGCGATGACGAGCATCCAGACCACGGCCGTGCCCAAGAGCCAGGCGAGGCCCGGGAAGCTGTAGTTGTAGATCGTCCCCGCCGCGATCACGCCCAGCGGGATCGCCACTCGCACGGAGGGTGTGTGTGGGGTCTGGTCGCGCTCGCGATCATTTTGGTCGCGCCGGCGACCAGTCTCAGCCGACCATGCCGAGTGGAGGGCCGGCAGTGCCAGCGTGAAGCCGAGCAGGGCCAACGCCAGCAGCGGCTCCTTGAACGCACCCTGGGCCAGGTAGGCCGCGGCGAGGTACGGGCTCGCTGCCAGCACGGCGCCGGGCACCCGCAGCCAGCCCCGAACGCCGGACAGGGTTCCGTAGGCGGTCAGCGCGAGTAGGCCGGCGATCGCGCCCGTCAGGCCGGCAAAGGCCTCGATCAGGCTGGCGCCGCTCACCTTTGCGGTCGCGGCGACGATCGCGTGCGGGCCGAGCGGGTAGCCGTCCTTGATCAGATCCGGGGTCGGACCGGCATGGGAGGTGATCCAGTCGGTGAAGAGCAGATGGGAGGCCATGTCGTCGTTGACCAGGCCCTGGCCGAGGATGCCGACACGGCCGCTGGTCGCGAAGGGAATGGCGACGACAAGGACGGCGCCGATCACGGCGACGATCGCGCCGATCCGCACGGTCCCGGCCGGGACCCGCGTGCGGCCGAAGACCAGGAAGCAGGCGACCAGAGCGACGCCGGTCACGGCCGCGGCGGCGACCGCGTGTCCGGGCAGCTTGATCGCGATGCCGCAGATCACCAGCAGCGCCGAGATCCCGGTCGCGGGACCGGCCGCCGAATGCCGTGGCAGGCCGGCGATCGACATGATCGCCGCGCCGAGAAGCAGGGAGGCGGCAGCGATCAGCGCGCCCGCCAGCAGTGCCGAAAACATCGCGGAAGCCTAGAGGCCGGGTACGTGCCGGGCGACGAAGCCCTGCGGATAGGCGTCGTAGGGGTGCCAGCGCGGGCCCGAGCCGCGGGCGTCACCCACGGTGTCCCAGCGCAGACCCGCGATCACCGCGTAGACGTGGGTCGGGCTCGCATAGATCGTCAGCCACCGCCCCGGTCCTGGCTCTCCGTATCCCATGAACCCGCCCGACGCCATCGGGGTCTGCAGCAGACCGGCTCCCGCGAGCGCGTAGCTCACGGCGCCCGAGCAGTCGTATCCCTTCGACTGGAACGACCCGTGACCGCCGCCCCACCGGTAGGGCTGGCCGACGATCAGGTTGGCGGCGCTGATTATCGCCTTGATCGGGTCGGGCGCGGACGCCGGCGCGAGCGCGGTCCGGTTGAGCAAGAGGGCCGGGTCGCTGCCGTTGACTGCGTGGGTGGCCGTGTAGACCCGCTTTCGCTCCTCGGGAGACGGCGGTGTGAAGGATCCGTTCGTGCCTGCCGATGCGGCCGGCATCCCCGTCGTCGGGTCGATCGGAGCCGGCTTCGCCTTCGGCTGCTTGGCCGCCGGCGTGGACGACGCGTTCGCGGGGTCGTACTTGGGGTCGGCCGTCCACGGTTCAGGCGCCAGCTTCGTGTCGGCGAGCTTGTTGGGAGTCGCCTCGGAGCCGCCGAGCTTCGGGCCGGCGATCAGAACCGCGGCCGCGGCGACAACAGCGACGACGCCGAAGGCGAGCACGCTGCGCCTGCGTAGGTGGCGACGGAGCCTTCGGAGCACGTACCAACTGTAGGCAGGATCAGGCGAGCGTGATTCGGTAGATCCGCACCACGCCGTGCTCGGTCGCCTCGACCGTCCACCGCGCCTCCGCCTCCTCGAAGAAGGCCCCCGCGGCCGGCCGGCCGGGATCGGCGATCCAAGCCACCGGCGCGAGCCGGGGAAGCAGGTTGAGCAGCATGGCGATGCTGGGCCGTTCGTAGAGGACGTCCGACGCCAGCACGAGATCGAACGGCCCCCTCTCGATCAGCTCGTCCGGATCGGCCCAGTCGAGGGCGGCGGTCTCCACTTCGACGCCGTTCACCTCGGCGTTGCGACGGACCAGGGCGAGTGCGTCGATGTCCCCGTCGGTGGCGATTACCTCTGCTCCGCGCCGGGCGGCGGCGATGCTCGGTATCCCCAGCCCGCAGCCCAGCTCGGCGACTCGCTTGCCGCGCAGATCGCCAGCGTCGAGCTGACGCGCCAGCGCCACGCCACTCCGCCAGAGCACCGACCAATAGGGCGCGAGCGGCGCCCATTCGACCTGGTGGTCGTCGGGGATCTCCGCTGCTTCCCCCGGCTGGAGGATCTGGAGCTCCCCCGTCGGCAGCTCGATCGTATGGGTGACGAACTCGTCGGTCAGGCTGCCGTCTCTTGGGCTGCCCAGTCGGCGCGGAAGACTCGATGGCTGCCGGCGAGTCCCTTGAGCTCCAGCTCTCTGCCGTCGTCGAAGCGCAGGCCGTTCCCATTGTCGGCGGCGGCGACCTCCCGCATCTCCTCGGAGACGAGGATCTCGCCTCCCATCGCCTGGGCCGCGATGCGGGCGGCCAGGATCACGTTCTTGCCGAAGTAGTCGCCCTCCTCCGAGATCACCTCGCCCGTGTGGAGGCCCATCCGGACCCGCAGGAGCTCCCCGCCGCCGTCGCGCTCGCGCTCCGCGAAGGCGCGCTGCACGTCGATCGCGCAATCGAGCGCCTCGCACGGGTCCGGGAAGGCGAGCATGAAGCCGTCGCCCTGGCTCTTCACCTCGTAGCCGTCATGGCGGGAGATCTGCTCGCGGAAGATTGCGTTGTGCTCGCGGAGAACCTCGAGCCACTGCTCGTCGCCGAGCTTCTCGGTGAGCACCGTCGAGTCCTCGATGTCGCTGAACAGGATCGCGACCGTCCCGTCCGGCGCCGCATGGGCGCGCATGTCCGGGCGTTCCTCCTCTAGGGCGGAGACCATGTCGTCGATCGAGGTGGTCACGTCGACGCCGCTCAGGCCCTGCGCCTCCAGCCGGTCCCGCAGCGCGCGATCGACGATCCAGCGCGCGCCCATCTCGCGGGCGGTGCCGAGGACGGTCGAGAGCATCTCCTGCGCCAGCTCGCGGTCGTTCGCCTGGTCGCGTAGGAGGAGCATCTCGGCCAAAGCCAGGCCGCAGACCGCCATCCCGGGCCGGTCGCCCATTCGGGTCGCGATCTCGACTCCGTTGCCGAGATGCCGCTCGGCGTCGTCCATGCGGCCCAGCGTCGCGGCGAGCAGACCAAGGACGCGATCGACGGGCCCGTTGCAACCCGCCGCCCTGGCCACCACGATGACCAGCCCCTCATACGGAAGCAGCGCCTCGTATGCCTGGGCGGCCCGCTTCTCGTCGCCGATCAGCGCAATCGCCTCCCCCATCAGGCTCATCGCCGTGAACCAGTTCGCGTCCGCCGGCAGGGCGCCGAAGTCGTCGCCCGCGAAACGCTCGAGCTCGCGACTCGCCAGCTCGGTATCGCCCGAGCGAGCGGCCAGGGTGATCACGGCGGTGCGCCAGGCGGGGATGCCTGGGAACTGCTCAGCCAGCTCACGCGCCGAGGGCAGGAGCTCGGCGGCACGCCCCTGCATGCTGCGGATCTGGGTCATCTGGATGCCGTAGTACTGGCGCGCGAGGGGCTGCTCGGCCCGGTCGCCCGCACGTCTCGCCTGCTCGGCAAGCCGCTCGGCCTCGTCGACCTTGCCGTCCAGCAGCACGCGCATGCCACGCAGCGCGTAGGTGTGCCAGGTGTGCTCGGGCATCCGGAGCTCTTCGGCGAGCCGGGCGTAAGCGGTCAGGTCCCGGTCCACCGCGGCGACGTCCCCGAGCTCCAGGGAGCTCCAGAGCCGGTAGGCGTGGCCGCGCAGGACGGCCTCTCGGTCCCCGGCGGCTGAGCCGAGCTCCAGCAGCTCCTCGGCGATCGCGAGCCGCTCGCGCGGCGCGTTCGGGCCGGTCGGGATGAAGATCTTGCGCTGCAGCGCGGCGGCGAGGGATGCGGGCGCATCGACCTCGCGGGCGATCTCGATCGCCTCGTCGACCAGCCGCGTCGATTCGACGAGATCGTTGTCGACCCAGTACAGCTCCGCCGACTTGGCGCTGAGGAGGGCGGCGCGGCGGGCGGTCCGCTCCGGCCCGATCCGCTCGAGCGCCTCATCCAACAGGACGAGCAGCTGCTGGTCGAGGCGCCCGGCGTCACTCATCATCGCGATGCCGATCGCCGCGCCCACCAGGCTGTCGGTGTCGTCGAGGCGCCGGGCGGATTCCGCGGCGCGCTCGAACGCTTCGCGGGCATCCGCCACGCGTGCGGATTTCGCCTCCGCCCCGCCCAGCGAGAGCAGGAGGCTGCAGCGGAGGGACTCGTCGGGCTCGTCCATCAGCTCGAGCACCTCGAGGGCACGCCCGTACACGTCGACCGCGTCCTCGTAGGCGAGCTGCTCCATGTCCTGCGCGCCGGCCCGCTGCGCGTAATCGATCGCCTTCGCCAGATCGCCGCGAGGCGCTGCCTCCAGGAAGTGGTGGGCGAGCTCGCCGAGCCGCTCGTCCACGTTCCCGCCGCAGATCTCCTCGATCGCCAGGCCCGCGCGCTCGTGGAGAGCCGAGCGCTTCGGCGGGCTGAGCTCCTCGTAGAGGGTGTCGCGAACCAGCGCGTGAGCGAAGGAGTACTGACCGTCCCCGAGATCGGTGACCAGCCGCTCGTCGATCGCCTCCTGCGCAGCCTTCATCAGTTGCTCGGGCTGCTGCTCCGCGACTCGCCAGACGAGCTCCCGGTCGAAGTCCCGGCCGATCACCGCGGCGACGCGCAGCGCCGCGTTTGTCTCCTCGCTGAGGCGGTCGAGGCGGCGGCCGACCACCTCACGTACGCCCTGCGGGATCTGAAGCTCGGCCGCGCTGCCGCCGGCGCTCAGCTTGCCCTCGCTGGCCAGCAGTCGAACGATCTCTCCGACAAAGAACGGGTTGCCGTCGGTCTGCTCCTGGACCGCATCGGCGAGGCCGGGCGGGGCCGGGGCGCCGGCGGTCATCTCGATGTAGCGCTCGACCGCAGCGACGGAGAGCCCGCGGAGCGGAATGCGGCCGCTCCCCTCGATCCCCGACATCTCCCCCAGCATCCGGGCCAGCGGATGGTGGCGGCCGAGCTCCACGTCGCGGTAGGTGCCGAGGATCAGCAGCCCGCTCGAGGCGAGCTCGCGTGCGGCGAACCGGAGCAAGAGAAGCGACGGCTCGTCCGCCCAATGCAGGTCGTCGAGCACGATCACGATCGGGCGGTCGCGGGCCGCTGCAAGAAGCAGGCTGGTGACCGAGTCGAAGAGGCGGAAGCGCGCCTCCTCCGAGTCGGTGCCCTTCGCCGGCTCGATGTCGAGCTTCTCCGCGACCTCGGGGATCAGCTGCGCGACCTCAGCCGCGCCGGCACCGAGCTGCCAGGCGAGGGCCACCGGATCGGAGTCACGGATGTAGGACCGGATCGCCTGGACCCACGGCCAGTAGGCGGGCGCGCCCTCATCCTCGCGGCAGCGGCCCCAGTAGACGCGGGCGCCGCTCACCCGGGCGTAGGTGGCGAGCTCCTCGGACGCGCGCGTCTTGCCGATGCCCGGCTCGCCAACCAGCAGCTGGAGCGAGCCGCGCCCGCCGAGCGCGGCGTCGACGGCCTCCCGGAGCCGCTCGAGCTCCCGCTCCCGCCCGACGAACACGCCGCCGGCGAGGCTCTCGAGCGGATTGACGGGCTTCGCCTCCTCGGCCTGCTCGGACAGCGCGGCGAGCATCTCCTCTCGTGCCTCGGTGGCGTTGGAGGGACGGTCCTCAGGCCGCTTGGCGAGCAACCGCAGGACGACCCGGTCGAGGGCCGCCGGCACCTGCGCGTTGTGGCGTGAGGGCGGGACCGGGTCGGCGTGCAGATGCTGGGAGATGATCGAGACCGCATCGTCGCCCGGGAACGGTGGCTGGCCGCTGAGCATCTCGTAGAAGAGGGCGCCAAGCGAATAGAGGTCGCTCTTCGGGCCGCCCGCCTCGCCCACCGCCTGCTCGGGTGGCAGGTACGCAACCGTGCCGACGAGCGTGCCGCCGCTGACCCTGGCGCGCGCCTCCGTGGTCGCCAGGCCGAAGTCTCCGAGCCGGGCACGTCCGTCGTCATCGATCCAGACATTCGCCGGCTTCAGGTCGCGATGGACGACGCCTCGCGAGTGCGCGTGCTCAAGAGCGCGGGTGACGTCCGCGGCGATCTCGGTCGCGCGCTCCACCTCGAGCCGCCCACCCGCCGCGGCGAGCATGCCGTCGACGTCGCCGCCCGGCATGTAGCGGCTGACGATGAACGGATTGCCGTCCTCCTCGCCGATGTCCAGAACCGTGACCACCTGGGGGTGATCGCCGAGCTTGCGCATCGCCTCCGCCTCGCGGCGCGCCCTCGCCTGGATCGAGGCGCCGACCCCCTCGGTGTCGAAGAGCGCGACCGCGACCTCCGTTCCCGAAGCAGTGTCTTCGGAAAGGTAGACGCGCTTCCGCCCGCCCTGTCCCAGGAAGCGCTTGACGCGATAGCGACCGGCGATCTCGGCGGGAACGTCTGCGGGCAGCGCTTCCGGGCGAGGCTCGGCAATGGCCGGCTCGACGGTCAGCTCACTGCCGCAGGAGTCGCAGAAGCGCGCACCCTCACGGTTCTCGTTGCCGCAGGACGGACACCGCATGGCGTGACCCAGTATCTCAGCCCACCGCCGCGGTCCAATCCGGAATGACCCCTAGGCGACCCGGATTCGCGTGCGCCACTGCGTATGGAACGGGCACGAAATTCCATCCTTCCGCCGGCGCGCTGGGAAGTACGGTCGTCCCGTGGCACGGGTTGCGACCGATGCGGACGCGGACGCGGTGCTGGCGACGCTCGTCGCCGCGTTCAACCGGGACCCGCTCTGGTCCTGGGTCTGCCCCGACCCGCTGCGGCGAGGCGCCCAGCACGCTGGGATCCTCGGGCTCTACGTCGAGTGCGCGCTGCCCAGGGGCGGCGTCTGGATGAGCGACGAGCGTGCCTCGGCGGCGGCCGTCTTCACTCGGCCGGGAGAGTCCGAGCTCAGCGCTGATGCCGAGGAGAGGCTCGATCGCTTCATGACCGATCAGCTCGGCGACCACGCGCCCGCCGTGCTGGAGACGCTGCGCCGCTTCGAGGCCGCTGCCCCGGCCGACCCGCCCTTCTACTACCTGAGCTTCCTCGGCACCCATCCCGACCGCCGTGGGAGCGGGATCGGCATGGGCCTGCTGGCCGAGCTCGTTGCCGAAGCCGACCGGGACGGCAGTCCGACATACCTCGAGTCCACCAATCCGGCCAACGACGTCCGCTACGAGCGACTCGGCTTTCGCGGACAAGACAGCTTCACGACACCGGACGATCTGCACACCGTGACCACCATGTGGCGCGAGCCCGCGTCGTCTAGCCGTTGAGCCGCGCGAACATCTTGCGCTGGGCCTTGTACAGGCCCGGAAACTCCGCGTAGAGCCGGTCGTAGGCCTCCCGCGTGCCGGGATCCGGCTCGAAGACCCGGTCGACCGGGACCAGCGAGCGGATCTCGTCGCGGTGGATCGCACCCAGCCCGAGCGCGGCGAAGAGCGCGGCCCCGCGCAGGTTGGCGTGCATCGGCTCGGCGACGCGCTCGATCGTCCGGTCCATGACGTCGGCGTGGATCTGGCACCAGAGGTCAGGAATCGCCCCGCCGCCGAAGATTCGAAGCGGGTCGAGCCGCCGCTTGGTGAAGCGCTCGACGGCCTCGTTCAGCCAGCGGCTGTTGTAGGCCACGCCCTCCAGCACCGATCTGATCAGATCGGCGTTGCCAGTCTGGACCGAGAGGTTGTGCCAGCCGCCGCGGGCGTTTCGATCGTCGACCGGGGAGCGCTCGCCGGCGATCCATGGGGTGAAGATCACACCGTCGCTGCCGGGAGGCGAGCTCGCAGCCAGCTCGATCAGGTGCTCAAACTCGCCCGGCTCTCCCAGCGTGAAGCTGTCCCGGAGCCAGCGCAGGCAGAGGCCCGCCGCCTCGTGGTTGTTCGCGATCAGATAGCTGCTCGAGTCCAGCCCTGGGACGGTCGCAATGGAGTGCAGTGCGTCGGTTTTCTTGCGGGGAAAGGGCATCGAGATCCAGGAGGTGGTGCTGATCGTCAGGTGCGGCTCGCCCTCGCCGATTGCACCGCAGCCGAGGGCCGCGGAATGCAGGTCCGGGGTGCCGGTGACCACCTGGGCGGTGGGACTGATACCGAGCTCGGAGGCGACCTCCTCGCCCACGGTCCCGATCAGCGAACCGGTCTCGACCAGCGGCGGCAGCCTGCCGGCGTCAAGCCCGAGCTTGCGGACCAGCACCGCGTCGTACTCGAGCCGGTCGAGGCGCCGGTTGTCCGTGAGCCAGGCAGCGCTCATCGAGGCGTGCGATGCCGCCGCGCGCCCGGTGAAGCGCATGGTCAGGTAATCGACCGGCTCGAGGTACCAGCGGGCGGCCGAGGCGATCTCGGGCGCGTCGCGCTCCAGATGGAGCATGTGACCGATCGGGTCGCCGCCGAACACCGACGGCACGCCGCCGGTGTGGCGAACCCAGGTCGCCAGGGCGCGCGGCGAGTAGCCCATCAGGGGTCCGCCGATCGCCTCGCGGGTACGGCGCCCCCCGCGGGTGTCGAGCCACATCACGCATGGGCCGACTGGCTCGCCGGCCTCGTCGACCGGCACCGTGCTCGCCCACTGCCCTGTGCAGGCGACCGCCACGACATCCTCGGCGGAGATCCCGTCGAGGACGGACCTCGAGAGCTCGCGGATGATGCCCCACCAGGCCGAGGCGTCCTGCACGGCCCCGCCGCCGGGAAGCCGCTCGGTCTCGTAGCTCCGCTGCTCCACCGAAGCGATCTCCCCCCTCAGCGACACCGCCCCGACCTTGAGAGCCCCGCTGCCGAGGTCGATCGCGAGGGCGAACTGCGTCACGCCGCGGGAACGCTCTGCTGCGAATCCATCAGCTGCGCCATCACGCCGCGGATCATCTCCTCGGCGTCCGCGTTGAGCCCGCCCGGCACCCCGCCGTAGAGGGCAGTGGACTCCGCCGGCTCGTCGCCATGGTCACGCGCGTAGGAGACCGCCGCGTCCAAGTCCTCCGCGAATGACTCGACGACGCCTGGCTTGGTCTGCGGCCGGGTGACCGTCATGTGCAGCGCGTTCGGGTACTGGAGGCCGTTGAACCGCCAGCCGCGCCTCTTCATCTCGTCGTTGACGTGGTAGATGTCGAACGCGTCCGAGGTGAAGGCGAAGAGGAAGGTCGGCTCGCCCATGATCCGCAGCTCAGGGTGCGATCGGACCGCCTCCTGCATCGCGGCCGCGGTGTCGAAGATCCGCTTCGCGTAGGTCCGGTACCCCTCGCGGCCGATCGAGACGAGCGAGGCCCAGGTCGCCGCCAGCAGGCCGTCCGAGCGTGAGCCCTCCATCCCCGGCGAGAAGTACTTCCCCCCGCTCCAATCCGGCATGAAGAAGTAGCAGCGGTTGCGCAACTCGTGGTCGCGGAAGAGCAGCGTCGAGGTGCCCTTCAGCCCGTAGCCGTACTTGTGGGTGTCGGCGGAGATGCTGGTGACGCCGGGGACGCGGAAGTCGAACGGCGGGATCGGAAGGCCGAGCTCCTCGCCGAATGGCAGGAGGTAGCCGCCCAGGCAGCCGTCGACGTGCATGCCGACGCCGCGGTCGAGCGCGAGCTCGGCCAGCTCTGCAATCGGGTCGATCGTCCCGTAGCCGTAGTTGCCGGCCGAACCGATGATGGCAACGGTGTTCTCGTCGATCAGCTCGGCGACCGTCTCAGGCCGGACCAGCGTGGTCTCGGGATCGATCTCGGCGCGGCGGATCTCGACGCCGAACAGATGGCCGGCCTTGTCGAACGCCGGATGACCCGTCTCGGGCTTGACGAGGTTGGGGCGAGCGATGTCGCGGGCTTCCCTCCCCTCCTCGCGGTAGGCGAGCACCGCCTGGGCGATGCTGGCGCTCCCGCCCGAGGTGACCATCCCTGCGGGATCGGCATCCTCCAAAGCGCTCGCGTGCATCAGATCGAGGGCCATCGCGATGATCTCGCCCTCGAAGCGGGTCGCGCTCGGGCACATGTCCCGCTGCAGGGCGTTCTGGTGGGCGAAGTAGCCGAAGGCCTCCTTCAGGAAGGCGTAGTGGTCGCGGTCGCCGCAGTACATGGTGCCCGAGCACTTGCCGTCCTCCCAGGCCCTGTCCTCTTCAGTCGCCATCTCGCGCATTTCGCTGAGAATCTCCTCGCGAGAGCGACCGCTCTCCGGAAGCTCGCGGTTCACGCCGAAGCGCTCGGCGTAGGGATGGAAGTCGAAGAGGTCGCTCATCAGATGTCTCCTTCACTGAAGGTGTCGCAGGACTCCAGGTTCCCCGAGTCGAAGCCAGTTTGCAGCCAGTGGGCTCTCTGCTCAGAGGTCCCGTGCGTGAAGGACTCTGGGTCGATCCGGCCCTGGGCCTGTGACTGGATCCGATCATCACCGACGGAGGCCGCAGCGTTCAGCGCCTCTTGGAGATCGCCGTTCTCGAGGATGCCGCGGTCGTAGGTGGAGCGGCCCCAGACGCCGGCGAAGCAGTCCGCCTGCAGCTCGAGGCGCACCGAGAGGTCGTTCGCATCGTCAGGGTTCTGCTGACTCTGCTGGCGGACCTTGCCCTCGATCCCGAGCTGCTGCTGGATGTGATGGCCGATCTCATGGGCCAGCACGTAGGCCTGCGCGAAGTCGCCGGGCGCCTTGAAGCGCCGGTTGAGCTCGTCGAAGAAGCCGAGGTCGATGTAGACCTTCTGGTCGAGCGGGCAGTAGAACGGCCCTGTGTCGGAGCTGGCGAGCCCGCAGCCCGAGCTCACCTGGTTGCGGAAGAGGACGAGCTTGGCCCGCTGGTAGGGCTTGCCGGCCGCCTGAAACTGCTGCTTCCAGAAGCCCTGCGCGTCGTCGAGCACGAAGGAGACGAAGTCGACCTCCTTGTCCTCGTCGGGGCTGCCTGGGACCGACGCGCCGCTCCCGCTCTCCGGGACCTGTGGG
>Ga0126307_10000968_pt1 | contig 18973 bp, 9 predicted proteins | sample Plot28_FD_89955 | JGI IMG/M metagenome (GOLD analysis project Ga0126307, IMG submission 89955) | Serpentine soil microbial communities from UC McLaughlin Reserve, CA, USA - Plot28 | ecosystem: Environmental > Terrestrial > Soil > Grasslands | place: USA: UC McLaughlin Reserve, Lake County... | reverse complement strand
TCCATTAATTTATTGAACGGAAGAAATGAAATGGTATTCTCCTGATCCTGTCTCTGCTACCGCATAGCCTTTTTCATACCGGGAGACCGAAAAATTTTTCCCGCTTTCTGTGACAGGATTATGTTCCTTCGACGGAATATAAATAGTCGCTGTTGCATTAGCAGGAATAATAACATGAAGTATAAATTTGTCTCCCTCTTTCTTCCAATCGCTAACGATATTGCCCCTGACTGATTGATAACTTCCTTTGGCCCATGTAAGACCTCCTGCGGGCTGAGGCTTGATAATAATTTTGTCGAATGCCGGCGCTGCTGGATTGATCCCCAAAAGAGAACGGTAAAACCATTCGTCGATAGAGCCAAACATGGGATGGTTTTGCGAAGGAGAAGCTTCAGGATAGGCCCATGTTTCCCAAAGCGTAGTGGCATTATGGCTGATCATATTGAGCCACCCGGGAAAGTCAGGTTGATTTGCTACCTGGTAGGCGATTTCGTTAGCATCATTTTCTCTAAAAACATCAAACATCATTTTTGTAGAAAAAATGCCAGTAGACAGGTGCAGGTTATGACGGCTGAATTCGTCCATCAATACCTTCCAGCTCATTTCTTTTTCAGGAGTAAGGCTATACCACAAAGCAAATATTTGTGCACTTTGTGTGGCATTATCAAAACGACCCGTTGCATGTACCAGGTATTTTTTTATTATAGCTGCTTTGATCTGCCTTGCCAGTTTGTTGTATTTGAGTGAATCATCCTTTTTATTTAAAATGCCGGCAAACTCTTCTGCCAAGAGGGCATGATGATAATAAAAACAGGAAGCGGTAAATGCTTCCGGCTTTGTATCCAGGGCCTCATGGTCACTGATATCCCAATGGAATAAACCGTCGTAGGCCTTTGCCTGAAGAAAATCCATTTGTTTAGTAAAGGCCTCATAATTATTTGCTATCACTCTTTTATCACCATAGTAATCGTACAGCTGCTTTTGAACAAACGGAAAAACAAGTTGCCAACCCAATGGTCCGGAATCATCACCGTATCCCTTGTCGGCTATGCCTGTAAAGGGTGCAATTTCAGTAATGCCTCCCTGGGGTCTTTGTTCATTGGCAAAATCACGCACTGCTTTGTTGTAAAACTGCGCCATATCATAGTTATAAATAAAGGAGTTAGCAGTTGCCACTATATCGCCACCATAACCCATTTTTTCCCGCGCAGGACAATCGGATTGCACACTAAATATATTACTGAGGAAAGTCCATTGAATGACTTCATGAACTTTGTTGAAGGATTCATTCGAGCAAGCAAAGGACCCGGTTTGTTGAAGATCGGTATTCATGCGAAGGCCTTCAATATCTTCTGTTGTTGGTTTACCGGGCCATCCTGTGATCTCTACGTATCGAAACCCGTGAAAGGTAAAACGTGGCAACCATTGTTCTGTTCCTTCTCCTTTGAGCGTGTATTCATCTTGCTGCCAGGCTGTTTCTGGTGCACCGGGCCCGCCTTTGATACCTCCTTTTTTTATTTGTGTAGCGACAGACGTCAGATAGTTTAAGGTTCCATTCTTAAATACATCTTCACCATAGCGTAGCGATACTTTTGTTCCTGCTTTACCCTTCACTTTAATCCGCGCAACTCCAGCAAAATTCTGACCCATATCTACGATAAAAGTATCTTTTCGTGGCTCGGTTATTTTAACAGGCTTCACCAGCTTTGTAATTCTTATTGGCGGTTGCATTTGGGCAGTAAGCACACCCGACGGACCTTGTACTGCTACAGCATTTTTCCAGGAAGTTTGATCTGCGCTCAATTCATTCCAGTTCTTTTGCTCTAATCTTGCATCATATTTTTCACCGAGGTAAACATTGTTTTGCGTTATGGGTCCAGGCGCCGTAAGCCAACTTTCATCCGTAATGATTTTATCTTTTGAACCATCTGTGTATAGTATGTGAAACTCTGCTTTTACACAGGGCCGGCCAGTTTGTTGGTAGTCTCTTAAATCCCAACGTCCAAATAATTTAAATGGCAATGGATTCCACCAACCGTTTCCTAACATGACACCTAGTACATTTTCCCCTGAATTCAGCAAAGATGTTACATCGTATATGGAATAAGCCACTTGCTTTCTATAAGTTGTAAAGCCCGGATCCAACACATGATCACCTATTCTTTTACCATTGAGCCAGGCTTCATAGTATCCAAGACCAGATATATATAACCGTGCAGTTACTATTTTTTTAGAAGCGTTGAATGTCTTTCTCAACAAAGGCATCCTGTCCGGCTTATAGTAATCTTCATCTTTTGCCGGATTTGTACTTCCGTCGTTAATCCAACTGGCAGTCCAATCACTTGCTTGCAACATAGCGGTTTCAAACCAGGCTGGTTCACTCCAGGAAGACGCATTACCATCCTGGTCGTAAACTTTTACACGCCAGTAATAACGTGTAACTGAATAAAGTGCCTTGCCACCATATTCAATATGCAAAGTTTGAGACGAAATCACTTTCCCGGTTGTCCATAACTTACCTTTGCCCGCATTTATCTCTTTTAAATCATCACTCAAGATTATCTCATAAGCTGATTGAGACTGGTTTCGTTCTTTTGAAACGAGTGTCCAGCTAAAGCGTGGATGGGTTACATCAATTCCTAAAGGGTTTTCTAAATATTCTGTTTTCAGAGCACTCAATTGCAAAGAAGATCCAGCGTTTGAAACAGAAACCATTATCAAAGAAAAAGCGGCAATCAATAATCGTTTCATGATCTGTTTTAGAAATAATAACTAGCAGGGTCTTATTGAAACTTTGATCATTAAGGAAGCAGGTTTTTCTCTGTAAAAGAAAGAGAGTATTCAAAAATATAGGTACCTGATCCTAGTTCTATTTGTACATTTTTGCCCACCTGTTTTACATCCTTAAAAACAGCCTGCAAACTTTTACCGCTTTCCTTCACTTTCTCTGTCTCTGTATTTGGAAGTTGAACGGTGGCGGTGGTATTAGCCGGAACGGTAACAGAAAAAACAAAATTGTTGTCTTTTATTTCCCAACCGGATGCAATAGTCCCGTAACTGCTTTCATAACTGGCTTTGGCAAAGGATATTCTTTTATCAGGCTGTGGTTGTATCAAAATATGTTTATAACCAGGTTTACCAATTTCTATTCCTGCTACAACACGGTACATCCAATCGCCAATAGCACCATAAGCATAATGATTGAACGAATTCATACCCGCATCCTGAAAAGTGCTGTCTGTTTTTTGTCCATCCCATCGCTCCCAAATAGTAGTAGCGCCCATTTTTACAGGATATAGCCACGAGGGAAAACTTTGTTGCAAAAGAAGATCATAAGCTACGGGCGTTTGACCATGTTGCGATAATACGTGACATAAATAGGGCGTTCCCAGGAACCCTGTTGATAAGTGATTTCGCCTTCTCTTTATATCCTCTGTTAGATATGCAGTAGCCTTTGGTTGCATCGCCTGTGGTAACAGGTCAAACATTAAAGCCAGTACATAGCCAGTTTGAGAATCAGAAAAGATGCGTCCTTCGGAGGTAACATAATTTTTATTGAAAGCTTCTTTTACTTTTTCAAACACGCCCTGGTAAGATTTTTCATCTTCTGTTTTATTGAGAACAGCAGCCGCTTGTGACAACAGTTTGGCAGAATAAGCATAAAAGGCGGTAGCAATCATATCGGGATTAGTATAGCCATCAGGTTCTGTATGACTTTCCATCCTCGGTTTATAATATAACCAGTCTCCAAATACGCTGCCGCCCTTCCATATAGAGGAATCGCCTGCTTTTTTACGAATGTATTCCACATAAGCTTTCATGCTTGGGTATTGTGTTTCCAATATTTTTTTATCGCCATACACCTGGTACATTGTCCATGGTGCAATGGTACTTACGTCGCCCCAGCCGGCAGAAGTACCGCTATTATTCTTTAACACATCAGGAATAACAAAGGGTACTTGTCCATCGGGATATTGGTCTGCTGCAAGGTCTTTCAGCCATTTAGTAAAGAAAGCTGATACATCCATGTTAAATGCTGCGGTGCGGCAAAATGCCTGTGCATCTCCTGTCCATCCAAGCCGTTCATCACGTTGCGGACAGTCCGTTGGCACGTCCAGGAAATTTCCTCTTTGTCCCCACTCAATATTATGTTGTAGTTGATTCACTAAAGAATCTGAGCAGGCAAAGGTCCCGTTAACGGGCATATCTGAGTGAACTACTATACCTGTGATACTTGACGGAGATAATTCGCCTGGGAAACTATCTAAGGCTACGTAACGAAAGCCCATAAAGGTGAAGCGTGGTTCATAGGTTTCTGTTTCACCGCCTTTCAATGTATAATGTAAAGAAGCGCTGGCCCCCCTTAAGTTTTTTGTATAAAATTCTCCAAATTTATCAAGTACTTCTGCATGCCTTACTGTTATCGTTTGACCTGCATTTCCTTTGACTTTAAGTCGCACCCAACCAACCATATTTTGTCCCATGTCAGCTACTAACGTGCCCTTGGGTGTACGAAATATTTTTACCGGCGTCAATTCCTTAATTTTTCTAACAGGCACTGTTTCCATTGCAATTAAATTGCTGTTATCATATGTTGCTACCTGTACAGACTTCCATGATGCATCATCAAAACCTATTTTATTCCAGTTGGGTATTTCTTTGGTTGCATCATATTGTTCACCATCATAAATTCCATTTGCAACAATAGGCCCTTCCTGGGTTCCTTTCCAGGTATTATCTGTTATCAGTAATTCTTCGGTTCCGTCGGTGTACCTAATATGCACCTGGCCTAACAAACCCAGTTTCTTACCCCATATTCCCCAATTCACAACCCATCCTAAAGAGCCGCGATACCACCCGTCGCCTAACATAGCACCGGCAGCATTCTTACCTTGATTTAGTAAACCAGTGATATCATATACCTGGTATTGCAGTCGTTTTTGATAAGATGTCCAACCTGGAGTAAGTAAATAATCACCTACTCTTTGACCATTTATATAGAATTCATAAAAACCATGGCTGGTTACATACAATCGTGCGGAAGCAATTTTTTTCTGCAATGAAAATTCTTTTCGTACCATTAAAGCAGGTATATGTCTCGTTGTATCCTGTACCGGTTCTATCCATTGCGCTTTCCAATCATTAAGACCAATCAAACCAGTTTCGAAAAAAGCAGGGCGGCTCCATGCTGACTCTTTGTTTTTTCCATTCCACACTTTCACCTGCCAATAATATCTTTTCGCTGTTTGCAATGCAGGTCCTTTGTAAGACACCAGCACTGACTCATCCGAAGAAGTTTTCCCACTCTCCCATACCATGTTCTTCTTAGAAAACTTGTCGTCTGAAGCCAATCTTAACTGGTAGGCGCTTTGGAGCATGTCTCTTTCTGAGGATTTAATCTTCCAGCTTAGCCTGGGTTGCAACTCCACTATACCCATGGGATTTGTCTTGTGCTCACATGACAAGTCATATACCATAAAATTTTGCGCCCGAACAGCAATACAGAATAAAAAGAAAAAAGCAAGGCTTATAAGTTTCATACTTCTTTTTTAAATGTTATTCTACAAGAGACCCTGATTATTCCAGTAGAAATTTCTAAACGGATTTAGGGTTTTCGATAGCGCTTTGAATAATCATCTATGACTAAAATCCAATCTTGTCCATAGCCTTTAGTTGGAGGGTCGAATTTTTTGGTGCCCGTGTTTGCAAATGTGCCAACGTCTTTTGTTTTACCATTCCGCGGATTATACCAATAGGTTTGCAAACTATCGCCTTTAATTTTATTCATTGCAACAGTAAAAGCTTTGCCAGCTACTGAATAAATAAACGCATAATCGCCTCCTCTTGTAGCCTGGACGCGTTCCGAAGGAGCATAATTATTTTCCTGAACCAGGGACTGATCTGGCATACGATCCAACACTGGATGAGACTCCAACAACTTTCTTACATAAGTCATTTGATTGGCTCCGGGCAAATCCAAAGCATCATACCAATACATGCGTGGGCTATTAATACCTTCCCTTTTAGGCGAATACATTTGCCATATATCGTGACAGCCATATGTATGTCCGAAGGCACCGGCAAATAAATCGAGGTAAGCAAATTTCCGAACATCATAAGCACTGGATATCCCTAAATCCTTAGCATTAAAACAAACAGGATGATCTTCATAAATGGGCTCTGCATCCATTACCGGTTTTACCGGTTGCATACCATATACCTTTTCAATTTTATCGTACACAGCTGCGTCGCGGCAATGGCCGTTTTGAAACATATTGAAGCTTAACCATGGCTCATTATGAAACCACTCTGCAGAACCTAAAGAACTGGGCTGTGGATGGTAGCTGATGATGGCTTTGTTATTAGTTACTTTTTGTATGGCATAACCCATGGACCGCCATACAGCAACATCTTTTTCATTGCGGGGATTGCGATCACCACCTAATATCCAGATAACATTTGTTTTGTTTTTATACCGGTTAGCAAGCCAGCTTGCATAAACAGCAGCATTTTGCTCATTAAATATTTCAGGGCCCTTACCCCAGCCGTCTTTATTTAGTTTGTCTCCCCACGTTGGCAGTAACCCGATATTAATGCCGTAATCATCTGCCTTGTTGATGATATAATCTACGTGTTCAAAATATTTTTCATTAGGTTTTGCAGGATCATCATTAACAAGTGGTGTTTCACCATAAGCATTTGGTTCATGCAAACCGTCCAACTCAGCCAGCACCACGGCTTGTATGATAGTAAATCCCTGCTCACTTCTTTTTTTCAAATACCTGTCTGCCTCTTCACGGTTCAGCCGATGAAACAATTCCCAGGCTGTATCTCCCAGCCAAAAAAAAGGCTTACCATTCTTCAATAAAAAATGTCTGTCAGGACTGACGGTAAATTGAGCGCCTGTTGTTAACGCCATAAACATTAAAACAAGTAATATGATTTTATTCTTCATTTAATTTTTGACATCTTCAATGCTCGTCGATATTAATTTATTTTTTTTCACCTGGTAAGGCAAACGCTACATAACTATCACCCGACCTGGTACCAAGTTTACCACCGCCACACGCAATTACCACATATTGTTTTCCATTTACTTCGTAAACAGAAGGGGTTGCAAAAGCCGGAGCCGGTAAATTTACTTCCCATAATAATTGTCCATTTCGTTTATTAAAGGCCCGGAACTTTCCATCTTTTGTAGCTCCAATAAACAGGAGGCCCCCGGCCGTAACAACGGACGCGCCATAATTTTCTGTACCTGTTGGTTCTTTTGTGTTTTTAAATGCCGTATCATGACCCAGTGTTCTTTTCCACACATACTCACCGGTGGCAAGGTTAATTGCATTTAGTGTACCCCACGGTGGTGCTATAGCAGGATAGCCTTCTTTGCTTAAAAATTTATTATACCCTGTTATAGAATAAGGAAGTTTAAAAACATCGTCTTTTTTATTGTCTTCGAATGGCCTTGCTTTCTGATGTTCTACACTTAATACGAAGGAAGCAATGGCTTCTCTTTCATTTTCGTTTAATTGTTTAAATGCAGGCATCATTCTTCTGCCTGATTGCAACAGGTTATGAAGAGAAGCAGTTGTGTATTTTTTTTCTGACCCAATTAACGAAGGAAAATTGCCGGAACCTTTTCTTTCCGGGCCATGGCAAGTCATGCAATTGCTTTGATACAACCGTTTTCCTGCCTGTTCATAATTTTCTTTCAGTGGGCGTTTGTTTTTGATATCGACTATTGTTAAAGCCCACGCCATTTCATTGGCATTGACATATAGTATTCCAGTTTGTGGATCAAAGGAAGGTCCACCCCATTCACCTCCCCCGTCAAGCCCTGGAAAAACGACTGTCCCCTGAAGTGAAGGTGGATTAAACATGTGATCATTTTTATAAGAGGCCAATCGCTTTTTGACATCCTGGTAAGAGCTATCGGAAAGAAATGGGTTGATGTCATTTTCTGTAAACAACTGCCGCATAAAGGGCTTAGGCCATACAGGATAAGGCTGTGTAGGGGCTAGTTTCTCGCCTTTTAGTTCGGAGGAATCGGGAACCTGCTTTTCTACAATATCATAAAAAGGCTTACCTGTTTCCCGGTCAAATAGAAAAATGAAACCCGTTTTTGTAGTAATCGCTACAGCATCCGTTTTCTTCCCTTCTTTATTTATAGTTACCAGTGCCGGTGGTGAGGAAAGATCCCGGTCCCACACATCATGGTGAATTTCCTGGAAATGCCAGAGACGCTTTCCTGTAGTAGCATCTAATGCAAGCAAACAATCAGCAAAGAGGTTGTTACCGGTTCTTTTACCTCCATAAAAATCATAAGAAGCAGAACCGGTGGAGGCAAACACAATCCCTCTTTTTTCATCCAAACTAAATCCGCTCCAGGCATTAGCGCCGCCAATGAACCGGTAAGCGGCTGTATCATCCCATGTATGATAACCCTCTTCACCCGGTTGGGGAATTGTATGAAAGATCCACCGCCGTTTTCCTGTGCGTACATCGTAGCCACGAATATGCCCGGGTGCTGCCAAAGCACCCTCGTCTACGCGTGAACCCATAACCAGGAAATCTTTATAAATAATAGGTGGGGAAGTGGATGTAATGAAAAAATCGCTGACATCCCTGTCAAGGCCTTCATGCAAATCAAGCGTCCCATTATTGCCAAAACCTGAAACAGGTTGACCATTGCTTGCATTTACAGCATAAAGAAGCGAACCTGCTGTATAATAGATGCGTTTATCATCAGGATTTTGTTCATCTTCCCAATAGGTTAGTCCTCTTGAATTGTTCAAAATAAAAAACATTTGTTTATCAGTGCCTAGTGAATCAAACGGATTGAACACCCATTTTTCCTGCCCTGTAGCAGCATCCAAAGCAAAAAGTTTCATTTGCGGAGAGGTGCCGAAAAGAACGCCATCCACTATAATAGGATTGCATTGAATTTGCGAGTGATGGACTGTGTCAGCATCACCGGTATGGTAGTCCCAGGCTATCTGCAACTGTTTTACATTACCCGTATCTATTTGTGACAGGGAAGAATAATGAATGCTTTCCGGCGTGCCTTTGTAATGTTGCCAGCCAGAATATTTTTCGCCAGACCGACAGCGACAAAAAAGGAGGCAAAATAAACCGGGCAATACAGCAATCGTTATTCTCATAATAATGAAATATCAGTAATAACCCAGTTGACAGGTTATTGCTATTTTGAAAATTACTGATTTTACAAAGAAATAATTGCTGTAATATTCTGCTTTCTTAAACTATCATTAAAACCATGGGAGTCCTGTAGGTTCTTGATTTGAGATGAATAATTAATTTATATTAGGCACTGAATTACTCGTCATGAAATTTGTAACGGCTGCTTTCGCTTTATGTTTTTGCTGTATTTTGCTTGAAGGCTGCCACTCCCCTTCCTCCACTTTATTTAAAAAGATACCTTCTTCCCATTCAGGGATATCGTTCAATAATAAGATCGTAGAAAATGATTCTATCAATCCTCTTGATCTCGAATTTTTATATAATGGCGGTGGTGTGGCCGTAGGAGATTTCAATAGGGATGGCCTGCCGGATCTGTATTTTACAGCCAGTGAAACTTCCAATAAGCTTTATCTAAACAAAGGTGGTCTTTCTTTTAAGGATATTACAAGTGAAGCTAAGGTGACAGGCGAAAATGAATGGGCCAATGCGGCCTCCGTTGTTGATATAAATAATGATGGATGGGAAGACATTTATGTTTGTACGAGTATAAAAAAGAATGCTGGGCAAAGAAAAAACCTTCTTTATGTCAACCAGGGATTAAATGCTAATAAAGTCCCTGTCTTTAAGGAAATGGCCAGTGAGTATGGATTAGCGGATACCAGCTATTCGGTGCATGCTGCTTTTTTTGACTATGATAACGATGGTGATCTTGACATGTATCTGGTGACCACGAGGCTGGCAAAAAGAGACGCTTCCCGCTTTAGTGAACAGAAGGCTGACTCTAATTACATAGATATTGACAAACTTTTCCGCAACGATTGGAGCCAGGCACTGAATCATCCTGTTTATACAGATATCTCCAAAGAAGCAGGTATCATACACAGGGGATATGGTTTAGGCGTTAGCATTGCAGATATCAATAAAGATGGTTGGAAAGATATTTATGTGACCAATGATTTTTATACCAGCGATGTTCTTTATATCAACAACAAGAATGGAACCTTCACCAATAAAGTGAACGAGTGCTTTAAACACACTTCACAAAATGCAATGGGTAATGACATAGCGGATATCAATAATGACGGTCTTGCCGATGTGATAGCGGTAGATATGAATCCAGAGGACAATTTCAGGAAGAAAAAAAACATGAGTGGCAATAATTATTTTCTTTACCAGAACATGCTCTATGAAAAAATAACCCTGCAATACGTTCGTAACACCGTGCAACTGAATATGGGCCCAAGGGTCAATAGCAATGATTCGATAGGCGAACCCGTTTTTAGCGATGTTGGTTTTCTTACCGGCATGGCTGAAACGGACTGGAGCTGGACACCTTCTATCGCAGACTTTGATAACGATGGAAATCGCGATGTGATTATTACGAATGGCTATCCAAAAGATGTTACCGATCATGATTTTACAGCCTTCCGGACTGAAGTCCAGTCCGTAGCCAGCAAAGAAGAATTGTTAGATGCCATTCCTCAAATCAAAATAGCTAATTATGCTTTTCACAATAAAGGCCAGCTAGAATTTGAAAACAGTACAGAAAAATGGGGCTTACAAGAACCAGCTTTTTCTGCGGGGGCAGTGTACGTAGATCTTGATAAAGATGGTGATCTCGATTATGTAGTCAGCAATATTAACGATGAAGCTTTTATTTATGAGAATACTACCAATAGCAAGACAAAGGTGGCCGCAAATTTTTTGGAGATCAGTTTTGAAGGAGACAGGAATAACGTAAAAGGCATTGGCGCCTGGGCTGAAATTTATTATAAAGGAAAGTTACAGGTGTATGAGAATAATCCCTATCGTGGGTATCTTTCAACCGTAGACACCAAAGCGTTTTTCGGCCTGGATACAGCATCGGTCATTGATTCAGTTATCATTCGGTGGCCCCGAAAAAAACAAATAATAAAGAACGTAAAAGCAAACCAGTTTTTAAAAGTCTCTTTTAAAGACGCCGATATTGAGGATAATTGGATAACGCCCGCCCTAGTATCAAATCCTTTATTCAAAGAAGTTACGCAATCCTATGGCATCAGTTACCAACACACGGAAATGGATGTTATAGATTTTAATATTGAGCGACTATTACCTCATAAGCTTTCGCAATACGGGCCCGGACTTGCTGCAGCTGATATAGATGGAAATGGCTTCGATGACATTTTCATAGGTGGTACTGGCGATACGCCAGGAATATTCTTATTACAACAGCCAAACGGTACATTTATTTCAAAAGATCTCATCTTGCCCAACTGGCCCAGCCAGAGAAGACCTGAAAACCTGGGCGTTCTTCTATTTGATGCAGATAACGATGGCGACCTTGATCTTTACTGCGCCAGTGGCAGCAACGAATTTTTACGAAACAGCAATAATTACCAGGACCAGTTCTTTGTAAACGATGGCAAAGGAAACTTTTCATTGGATACTTTGGCCTTGCCTAAAAACTATAGCAGTAAAAGTTGTATCAAAGCCGCAGATATTGATAATGATGGTGACCTTGATCTCTTTATAGGCGGACGAGTGATGCCTCAACAATATCCGAGGCCGGTAAGTTCCTTTATTTACAGGAATGATTCAAAGCCCGGAAAAATAAAGTTCACAGATATTACACATGAAGTTGCCGCGGAATTAGAAAACGTAGGTTTAGTATGTGACGCCTTATGGACAGACTTTGACAATGATGGAGCAACAGACCTGGTGGTTGCGGGAGAATGGATGCCTATCACCTTTTTCAAAAATGACCATGGCAAATTTCGTAACGTTACTTCGGGCACCGGAATAGGCAACGAATTTGGTTGGTGGAATAGCCTGGCAGCAGGTGATTTTGATAATGATGGAGACATCGATTATATAGCCGGTAACCTTGGAACCAATTCCTTCTACCGCGCAAGCAAAGAATACCCTGTTCGGATATATGCAAAAGACTTTGATAAGAACGGCAGCTATGATGCCATACCGGTTGTGTACTTGAAAGACGAAAAAAATAAATTAAAGGAGTTTACGGCACAAAACAGGGATGATATTGTTGAGCAATTGCCAGCTTTAAAAAAGCGTTTTTTACAGTATAAAGATTTTGCGAGAGCAGACTTTCACTCCATATTTACTTCCGAAGAGTTAAAAGACGCGGTGGTATTACAAGCCAACAACTTTCATAGCTGTTTGATAAAAAATAAAGGCAATGGAAAGTTTGAGATGGAGCCTTTACCTGTCATGGCGCAACTGGCTCCCATCTATGGCATGGTGATAGATGATTATAATAACGATGGCAACCTGGACGTGGCAATGGCGGGTAACGACTTTGGAACAGAAGTATCTAATGGAAGATATGATGCCATGAATGGCTTAGTATTTCTTGGAGATGGCAAAGGCGGTTTCAAGCCTCAATCTATTTTACAAAGCGGGTTATTTATCCCGGGCGATGGGAAGGCCCTTGTTAAATTACGGAGCAGTAATAATAATTATTTGGTGGCGGCCTCACAAAACAATGGACCGTTAAAACTGTTCAGCCATCAATCGGCCCAGGTACAAGTTCCATTGCAGGCAATGGACAGAGTTGCTATTCTAAGTTTGCAAAACGGGCAAAGAAGAAAGGAAGAATTGTATTATGGAACTTCGTTTCTTTCCCAGTCATCCAGGTTTATTAGCATCAATAAAGCTGTGAAAAAAGTTGAGATCATTGACAATACAGGGAGAAAGAGAGAAATAAACTTTTAGGCTCTTTGTAATAACTAGCCAAATCTTCGGAATACGTAGCAAAATAAGTCGTCACTTCCACCATGAGCTTTTTTGTTCTTCGACAATCAAAAATTCATAGATTTTAAACCAATTCGTTTAATCCATTGGGATACGGCATAGAACAATTTTTCTTTTTTAAAAAAACAATTGTTCAATTTACACGCTTTGCTATAACTTGTTTACCGAAAACAAAACTTTACTTCAATAACTGTTATTTTTTGCTTGCTAAACATCATTGCTTATGAAATCAATCAATCGTAATCAACTATTTGTTGCCAGTTGTCTTGCTTTGTTAGTTACTTCTCTTTCTTTTGGTATCAGGGCCGGCATCCTGGGTTCGCTGGGTGAAAAATTCGGATTAAACGCTTCACAGCTAGCTAGTATTGCAGGCACTGCTTTTTGGGGCTTCCCTCTTGCCGTAATCATCGGCGGTTTTTTAGTGGATGTTATTGGAATGAAACGCCTGCTGGTTCTGGCTTTCTTATTACATATAGTTGGGATTATTCTGACTGTAATTGCCAAAGGTTATTCAGGTTTATTTATATCTACCCTTTGTATTGGCCTGGCCAACGGCACCGTGGAAGCAGCTTGTAATCCTTTAGTTACAGCATTGTACCCGGAAAATAAAACTACGAAATTGAACCATTTCCATTTGTGGTTTCCAGGAGGAATAGTGTTGGGTACATTGATTGTCTATTTTACAAATCAAAGTCTTAATCTTACTGGATCAATTGAGTTATGGCAGGTGCAGGTGGGCTTAATGTTAATCCCTACAATCATTTATGGCTACCTATTTTCCAAACTTCATTTTCCTGTGACAGAAAGAGTAGCCGCAGGTGTTACTTCATCGGAAATGTACCGTGCTTTGCTAAACCCGCTATTTATTTGCATGATCATTTTAATGTTCGGTACTGCTATTACGGAATTGTTTACCGGGCAATGGATTGATGTTTTACTAAAAAATGTTTCTGATAACGCTCTTTTGCTATTAACTATCGAAACTGGTATTATGGTGTTGGGGAGAGGGTTTGCTGCACCGGTAGTTCATCGCTTTTCTCCACAAGGAGTATTATTGATCTCTGCTATTCTCTCTGCAATAGGTTTATATATTCTGGGCCATACTTCTGGGAGCATGCTCTTTGTCGGCGCCGTCATCTTTGGCATGGGTGTTTGTTATTTCTGGCCTACCATGTTGGGATTTGTTGCTGAAAATTTACCAAGAACCGGCGCCGTAGGCTTAAACCTCATGGGCGGTGCGGGCATGTTTGCCGTTTCTATTTATATGATGCTCATGGGCGGTTACTATGACACATTAGTTGCAAACAAATTACCAGTAGGCGCTGAAATGAGTACTTATGCTAACGCAGTTGCCGGCAGTGACATGGCCAATACTTACAATGAAGCAAAAAAAGTAGCGGGGCCTGAAGTCATAAATATTACTTTGATCATTCCTATTATACTCATTGTTGCCTTTACGATTTTGAACTTTTATATGCGCGGCCGAAAAGAACAAAACAGAAAAGTATTGCAAACTGCCTGATCGCTTAAATGTCGGGGTGCCCGCTCCCTAAAAAGATAAGCGTTCGACTAATAATTGCAACTTGTTTTTGTGTTTCTCGCAACTATCAAGGTGTCTATGGTTTTACTAGTTGCGGTAAAGTAGCGGCCTTATTTAAACTTCCGCAGTCTTTACCAAAATTAGAGCGTATGTGAGTAGTAAGGCATTCCGCCCGAAGGTTAGAAAAAGGATGTGTACGAAAGAAATCCTCTACCTGGCTATAGCGGTTTTCATGACTGGCCATCTCTTTCCAAAAGGACACGGCTGTACACACATCATAGCCCAGCTCATTAGTAAGATTAATGCCATAGTAATCGGCTTCCAATTCATTTTTTTGATTGAAAGAAGCTGTCAAAAGTTTTTTTAATTCGAAAATAGTTGCACCTGTCTCTTCTCCAAATACTTTGTTCGATAATTCCAGTTCCTCGATAGTAGCTTTTATATGTCCCATTTCAGAATGACCGATTTCGTGCCCTATGATTGCATATAACAGGGCCTCGTTTTCGTCGCATTTTTTCAACATAGCACGGGTAACATAAATACGACCTCCGAAGGTGAATGCGTTGATGGCAGTGTCCTCAAGAAGATAAACTGAATACCTGATCCCGGAAGGTTGGTTTCTTACAGCGAGAAGTTGGCCTAATACCGAATTTAGTTTTTGATTAAGGGCTTTATTATTAATTAATTTAAAAGCACCCTCCTTCACCATTTGTTCGTGAAAGACCTTTCCGTATTCTGTTTGCACACTATCTGTAATGCTTTTTTCTGATATGGCAAGATTGCGGAGAAGGTCACCGGCTTTTTCTAACCGACGACTAACAGGTTTGCCATTTAAGGTACTGTCTAAGCAAGCAAATGAATAAGTAATATCCTTCTTTTTGTCTTTACCTAAAACCCGGTCTACATCGTTACAACCCAAAACGATGATGACGACGAACAATACCGCAATACGCAACATGAGGTTGTAACTACAAAAGCAAAGCCAAAGAAATACACCGGCAACATGATGAAGAGTCTTTTGAGAAAGCTGTTTCACCCTCTCATTTGTCTAATTACGTAAAGCTCACACATTCTTTCAATTCTTTTTCGCTATAAGAGATGCCGTATTGTTTCAACACTTCATCAGGAACTCCATTCCACTGATTAGGTTTGTTGCCTATGTAACCAACATCTTTAATCCCTATTTCCGATGTATAAAAACCAGAAGCTGTTAGATTGCGCATCAAACTGAAAAAATTTACTCCTGGCTTCATGCCTGGTTTGATCTTTCCTTTCTTTACTTTATTCCCTTTTTCATCGGTATACTCTACCTCGGGATAGGCAATGTCATCCACCATTGCTATCTGTTGTTGCGATGTGCAATCTTTAAAAGACTTACCGTGCAGCTTTGCCATTTGCATATCCAGCCAACGTAATCCTCCACGCATTGGCGTTTGTAATTCGGGTTTATCTTTTACCATGAATTCAATAAAGTCAGGCACTTTGGCGTCAGTAGCACTTCCTGAAATTTCATCTGCAGGAATAATAATATCAGCTAATACTGCCATGGTTGCCATTTCATGTTCTGTAAAAAACTTTTCAGCCACAATTTTTTCATAAGCTGCCTTTTCTTCTTCTGTCCTGTCAAGCGTTGATGCGGAAGCCTCTTTTGCTGCCGGCTTTTCTTCCGGTTTGTCTTTTGTTTTGCATGCATCTGCAATCAGGCTTGTAGAGATAGTACTCCATGCAATTAGTTTCAATGATTCTCTTCTATCCATAATCAATTCTTTGAAATTAGATGTTTTGTTTCTTTAATTCATTTACCAGGTACTCCGACGCCCTCATAGAAAGCGCCAAAATGGTCCATGTAATATTTTTATCGGCCTGCGATACAAATGAACCACCGTCCACTACAAATAAGTTTTTACAATCGTGTGCCTGGTTAAACTTGTTCAGGGGTGAACGGTTCCGATCATCGCCCATCCGTACAGTACCTGCTTCATGAATAATCTTTCCAGGTGCTTCTAAACCATAATCATTTTTTTCATCATCATTCCCTCCCCAGGTAACCACAGCTCCCATGTTATGCATGATCTCTTTGAAAGTTTCTTTCATGTGCCTGGCCTGCTTAATTTCATAATCACTCCACTTCACATTGAAACGAAGCACGGGGATACCATATTTGTCTACCACGGTAGGATCAATCTCGCAATAGTTATCTTCCCTCGGAACTGCCTCTCCTCTTCCAGCCATACCGACACCGGCGCCATAAAAAAACCGGTAATCTTCTTTTAAAGATTTGCCATACCCTCCTGCCTCTTTTTGTTGGCCCTTCACCAGGTATTTTCCGTTTAAATTCTCCATCCCCCAACTAAAGCCGTAGGCTGGCATTCCCATTCCACCCCAATATTCAATATGATAGCCACGGGGAAAATCAAGTTTTTTATTATCAAGCCACCATGGTGAATACACATGCAAACCACCTACGCCGTCTTCATTATATCTTTTCCTGTCAAACAGTTTCGGTAATATACCGCCAACCGCTGCACCGGTAGAATCGTGCAAATATTTTCCAACTACATTACTTGAATTTGCCAAACCGTTTGGATGGCGATTGGATTTAGAATTTAAAAGAAGGCGGGCACTTTCACAGGCGCTTGCAGCGAGAAGAACTGTTTTGCCTTTTACCTGGTATTCCTGCATATCACCTTTATCGATATAGGATACGCCTGTTGCTAAACCTTCATTATTAGTTAGCACTTCGCGTGCCATGGCATTATCATATAAATCTACCTTGCCTGTTGCCAATGCTGGCTTTACCAAAACAGACGAGGCAGAGAAGTCGGCATAGACCTGGCACCCCCTGTTGCACTGTCCGCAAAAAAAGCAAGCACCTCTTTGATCATTAAGTTTTTTAGTAAGAATAGAAAGCCTGGAAGGAATCACTTTCACCCCTGCCTGTGTAGCAGCATTCCTGATAAATAATTCATGAAGACGCGGTTTGGGAGGAGGAAGAAAGTATCCATCCGGATCGTTTTCTAATCCTTCGTTTGTACCAAACACGCCAATCAGTTTGTCAACCCTATCATAATACGGCTTTATATCTTCATAGCCGATAGGCCAGTTGTCTCCTAATCCATCGATGCTCTTGCGTTTGAAATCTTTAGGACCAAAGCGAAGCGAGATACGTCCCCAGTGATTGGTTCTACCTCCTAACATTCTGGCTCGCCACCAGTCCCACTTGGTACCTTCCTGTTTTGTATAAGGTTCGCCGTCAATTTCCCAACCCCAATAGCAGGCATCAAAATCACCAAAAGGACGAAACTTAGTACTCGCGCCTCTCCGCGGCGATTCCCAGGGCCATTTTAATTGGGTTACGTTTTTTTGTGGATCATAATTGGGGCCTGCTTCTAGTAAGGCCACACTTAATCCGGCATTAGCAAGCATGTAGGCAGCCATTCCTCCACCTGCACCAGAACCCACAATAATTGCATCATAATTTTTTGGCTGAACTTTTATCTGAAAGTCTCCCATAAACAATAAGTAGTGATTAAAAAGATATTGAATTGAAAGTTATTGAAAAGATTTTTATCCGTTTTTTAAAATATAGGAGAACAGAGTAACAAGCATGATTTTTTTAATACAACTGACACAATAAAAAATGGAATTAATTCAGTGACATGATTCTCTGCATATTTAAAAAAGATAAGGACTGCTTGGGAGATCATCATCCAAAATTTTTTTTAGGTCCTTAATAAAGTTGGTTCCTTTAGAAAAGCAGGTTCACTTCCGAATTGCTTTGTTTTTATCAGTAGGATATTTGTTCTTGGCAGAGCAAGGATAGGTGCAATTAGCTGCTTGAAATATAACTGCTTTAAAAAAGCAAAAGCTATAAATATCGCAATGGCTTTAATGAAATAATAAATCCTGGCCAATAAAGACGATTACACCGGCAAGAAATCCAAGAAGGGCAAGCCACGATATCTTTTTCAAATACCATATGAAATCAATATTCTCTATTCCCATAATGGCTACACCGGCGGCTGAACCAATAATAATGGCACTTCCACCTGTACCGGTGGTTAAGGCCAGGAATTCCCAGAAACTATGATCGGTTGGATATTGGGACAGGTCGTACATGCCTTGAGAGGCAGCTACCAAAGGCACATTATCCACCACCGAGGAAAGCAGCCCCAGTACAATAGCAATGGAATAATGATTTGGAAGAATGCTGTTTAAAAAAACAGCCACTTCTTTTAAAAAACCAAAACTATCCAGGGCAGAAACCGCTAATAAAATGCCCAGGAAGAATAAAATACTGGGGCTATCAATTCTTTGTAACGCACTGCTTACGGTATCTCTCTCATCAGCCTTCATTTTATATTGGATAATAGAGGTCAGTATCCACATAAAGGATAACGCGGTCAACATACCCATAAACGGAGGCATATGAGTTACAGTCTTAAAAACAGGCACAAAAACAAGCATAGCAATGCC
>Ga0126307_10000967_pt1 | contig 18984 bp, 20 predicted proteins | sample Plot28_FD_89955 | JGI IMG/M metagenome (GOLD analysis project Ga0126307, IMG submission 89955) | Serpentine soil microbial communities from UC McLaughlin Reserve, CA, USA - Plot28 | ecosystem: Environmental > Terrestrial > Soil > Grasslands | place: USA: UC McLaughlin Reserve, Lake County... | reverse complement strand
TCGACGCCGGCCCGCTCGGCGGCCAGCCAGCGGACGTGGTCGGTCCAGGCGTACTGCTCGACCGACCGGCGCTGGTCAGCCAGCCAGGACGCGTGGTCGGCCCACGCCTGCGCCTCGACCTCGTGGCGCTCGGCGTCGGCGCGCACCGCGCGGGTGCGCTCGGCCTCCTCCTCGCGGGCGTGGCGCCGCGCAGCAGCGCGCTCCTGGCGGGCTGTCGCCTCCCGCCGGGCCAGCGCCTCCAGCTCCTGGTGCAGGATCTCCGCCTCGCGCAGCCGCTTGTTCTCGGCGGTCACCCGGGTCTCGTCAGCGACCGTCTGCCGATGCGCCTCCTCGGCGGCCGCGGCTGCCGCGGCGGCCGCCGCCACGGCTGCCTCCGCCGCGGCCGCGGTCTCGGCGTGCTCTCGCTCGGCCTGCTCGCGCTCGGCCTGCTCGCGGGCGTCGGTCTCCTGCGCGGTGACCAGCGGCAGCACGAGCTCCGGACCGGCCTCGTCGACCGGCTCGAGGTCGGCGACGTCCTCGACCTCCGCCAGCTCGACCTCGACCTGCTCGACCTCTGCGGCACCCGGCACCGCGACCAGACCGGCCTCGGCCAGACGGGCCACGACCTGACCGGCCTCGAAGAGGGTGAAGCCGCACTCACCGGCCAGGTCGGCGACGCTGCGGGAGCCGTCGACCTTGCACAGCAGCGCCCACTCGTTCGGGCCGAGCGGCACCTCGTCGGACGGGGTGCCGGAGTCCAGCTGCGGCGCGCCGTCGGGGCCGCCGATGGCGGCGAGGATCTGCTCCCAGGTGGTGGCCCGGGCGCGCAGCTCGTCGATCAGGGTCGACACCTCGGTGGGCGGCGCCACGTCCTGGCGGGTCTTCTTGTTCTTGCGGAACTTCCAGGCGGCGACCGGCCAGCCGAACAGGTCCGCCAGGGCGTCCTTGAGGTGCTCGACGACGAACTCCTCGACGACCGTGAGCTCCACGTAGCCCAGGTGCACGAGCAGCTCGCCGAGCCGCCAGCCCTGCAGCTCGGTGCGCTGGATCTCCAGCGCCTCGGCGAGGGCCTCCGGGGTCAGGGCGCCCGAGGACATCAGCCGCACGCCGAGCATCACCCGGCGACCGGGCACGGAGACGGCGTAGACCTGGCCGTCCCGGAGGAAAACCTCGGCCTCGTCCCCCTCATGGTCGCGCACGACCAGGCAGCCGGTCGACCGGGACTCCGCCAGGTCCACCAGCGCGGCCTCGACGGTGTTGGTGAGGAGGGCACCCTCGGGCACTGAGTTCCTCCTTCCCCGGTTCGACAGGTAGGCGCGTCGCAGCTCTCGCCGGCGGCGGGAACGGGCACTTCCGCCACCGGACGTCTTCATGGCATCGGCAGATGAGCGCCGTTTGTTGAGCGGCCCGCGCGGCCTTTCCGGGCCGGCCCGCCCGGCACCGGCCGACGGCCCGCCGGTCCGGGCGACGGCCCGCCGGGGCGTGGCACGATGCGGCCCGTGGACTCCCGCACCGAGACCCTGATCACCGTGGCGCCCACGGGCGCCGCGACCGCAAAGGCCGACGTGCCTGCCCTGCCGGTCACGCTCGGCGAGCTCGTCGAGACGGCCGTGGCGTGCGAGGCGGCCGGCGCCGGCCTGGTGCACGTGCACATCCGGGACGCCGACGCCCGCCCGACGCTGGACCTGCAGCGGCTTCGCGACGCGGTGACGGCGCTGCGCGAGGCGACGACGATGGTCGTCCAGCTCAGCACCGGTGGCTCGGTCCACGACCCGCTGGAGCACCGGCTGCGGGTCCTCGACGCCGAGCCGGACTCCTGCTCGCTGACCTGCGGCACGGTGAACTTCGGCGACGACGTGTTCCTGAACCCGTGGCCGTTCATGGCCGAGCTCTACCAGCACACCCAGGCGCGGGAGGTCGTGCCCGAGTTCGAGCTGTTCGACCTCGGCCACGTCGCGGGCATGCACCGGCTGCTCGACACCTACGGCGCCCCCTACGGCGGCCAGGTGCACTGCGACCTGGTGATGGGGGTGCCCGGCGGGATGCCCGGGACGGCCGAGGCGCTGGTAGCCGCGTTCCAGGCGCTGCCTGCCGGGTGCTCGTGGTCGGCGACCGGCATCGGGCGCACCGGTCTGCCGGTCGCGCTGGCCGCGCTGTCGGCCGGCGGCCACCTCCGGGTGGGCATGGAGGACACCCTGACCTTCGCCCGGGGAAGGCCGGTCACCGGCAACGAGGAGCTCGTGGCCCGGGCCGCCGAGCTGGCCCGGCTGGCCCAGCGGCCGCCGATGTCGACCGACGGCGCCCGCGCGATGTTGGCCGTCAAGGACCGCCGCCAGGTCAAACTGCCTAGAGTGGCGACATGAGCGAGACGCCTGCGACGCCCTACCCGAACGGTCGGCGGCGCATCGACCGCGTCCTCGGCGAGGGCTTCGCGTCCGGCCTGGGCGACCTCGGCATCGACGAGCTGCGCAGCCGTCGGCGCGAGGCCGAGCAGGAGGAGGCCGACCTCTCGTACGTCCGGCGGATGCTCCAGGGACGCATGGACATCCTGCGGGCCGAGCTGGCCCGTCGGTCCGGTGGCGGCGAGGAGATCGTCGACCACCTCGCCCAGGTCCTGGGCGACTCGGCCCGCAGCGACCACGGTCTCGGCCGGTTCCTGCGCGTGGAGCCGTCCCGGGTCGACGAGCACCGCCGGCTGGTCGAGCAGGTGATCGCCGACATCGGGGTCTCCGACGTCCAGGGCCGCTCCGACGAGGAGCTGCGCGCCGCCGTCGAGCGCCTCGAGGGTTTCGAGCACGCCGTCTCGGAGGATCGCCGCCGGGTGCAGCAGGTCATGGACTCCCTCACCACGGAGGTGGCCGACCGTTACAAGTCCGGCGCGGCCTCCGTCGACGACCTGCTGGCCGAGCGCTAGACCCGCGAGCCGCTCCTCCCCATGCCCTCAGTCCTGCTCGCCGAGGTCGTGCGCTCCGGGTTCGTCGAGGGCGGCCACCGCGGCAGCCTGGTCGCCCTCGCGGCCGACGGCTCCCGGCTGCTCGAGCGCGGCGAGCCGGACGCGCCGGTGTTCCCCCGCTCGTCGAACAAGCCGCTGCAGGCCGTCGGCCTGCTGGAGCTCGGCCTCGACCTCGACGGCCAGCTGCTGGCCCTGGCCGCGGCGAGCCACTCCGGTGAGTCCTTCCACCTCGACGGCGTGCGCCGGGTGCTCGCCTCGGCCGGCCTCGACGAGACCGACCTGCAGACGCCGCCCGACCTGCCCGTCGACGAGGTGGAGAAGCTGGCGTACGTCGCTGCCGGCGGCACGGCCTCGCCCCTGGTCATGAACTGCTCGGGCAAGCACGCCGCGATGCTCGCGACCTGCGTGGTCAACGGCTGGCCGATCGACAGCTACCGCGACCCCGGCCACCCCCTGCAGCAGTCGCTGCGCGCGACGGTCGAGCGGCTGGCCGGCGAGAAGTCGCCGGTGGTCGGCGTCGACGGCTGCGGCGCCCCGCTGTTCGCACTCTCCCTGACCGGCCTGGCCCGGGCCTTCGCGGCAGTCGCGACCGCACCGGCCGGCACCGCGGAGCACCGGGTGGCGGCCGCGATCCGCCGGCACCCCGAGTGGCTCGGCGGCACCCGGCGCGACGTGACCGCACTGGTCGCCGGGGTGCCGGGGCTGGTCGCCAAGGACGGGGCCGAAGGCGTCTACGCCGCAGCCCTGCCGGACGGGCGCGCCGTCGCTCTCAAGATCGACGACGGGGGTCAGCGGGCCCGGCCGCCGGTCATGGCCGCTGCGCTGCGGGCCCTCGGCGTGGAGGCCGCCGTGCTCGACGACCAGGAGACGGCGGCGCTTCTCGGTGGCGGGGTGCCGGTCGGCGCGGTCCGCCCGGTGCTCTGAGGCCCGCCGTGCCCACCGACGAGTACGTCGTCGTCGTCCTCGGCGCCGGCTCCGGCGGCCAGCCGGTCGCGGAGGGGCTGGCCGGCGCGGGGCCGGACGTCGCCGTCGTCGAGGGGCACCGCGTCGGCGGCGAGTGCCCGTACGTCGCCTGCATCCCCAGCAAGGCCTTGCTGCTGGCAGCGGCCGCCGGGGTCGGCTGGGCGGAGGCGGTTCGCCGGCGCGACCACGCCGCCGAGCGCCGGGACGACAGCGGGACCGCCGAGGGGGTCTCGGCGGCGGGGGCGACCCTCGTCCGCGGCCGGGGGCGGGTCACCGGCCCTGGAGGGCTCGTGTTGGGCCACCGGACGCTGCGCTGGTCGCGCGCGCTGGTCATGGCTACGACGGCGTGGACTGCGCACCGGTGCCACGGCCACCTCGGTGCGGCGAGAGGCGACGGCGTGCTGCTCGAGCTCGAGGGCGGGTCGGGCGGTGTCCGGCGACCGGTTGCTCCGGGCGGGTGGGCGGGCGCCGCGACCGGGTCGTCGTCGGGGCGGCGGTCGTCGCGCCCGCCGCCGAGAGCCGGGGTGGTGAGCTCGCCTCGCCGTACGCGCCGGCCTGACCGCCGACCTCCTCCCGACCACGTGCACCCACACCGGGCTGGTCCGAAGCCGTGCACCCCGCGGCGCTCGACCTCATCCGCGAGCTGGACCGCGACCGAAGGTGAGCAGTGAGCACCGACGACGCCTTGCGTGACGACGAGGTCGCCCTGCCCGGCGGCCCCCGGCTGGCCCTGCGTCGTGCCGAAGGGCCGGGCCGGCCGTTGCTGCTGGTGCACGGTCTCTCGTCGAACTCCCGGGTGTGGGACGGCGTGGCCCGCCGGCTCGCGGCGGCGGGGCACGAGGTTGTCGCCGTCGACCAGCGCGGGCACGGCCGGTCGGAGGAGACTGTGGCCGGCTACACGACGGACCGCTGCGCCGACGACCTGCTCTCGCTCATCAGGGCGCTGGGCCTGACCGGGGACCGGGCCCCGGTGGCTGTCGGCCAGTCGTGGGGCGGCAACGTCGTCGTCTCGCTGTCGGCACGCCACGGCATGGTGTCCGGCGTGGGTCTCGTCGACGGTGGGTGGATCTCGCTGGGCGAGCGCTACCCCACCTTCGACGACTGCTGGGCCGAGCTGGCCCCGCCGGTCTTCCCGCCGCAGCCGCTTGCCGAGCTGGCCGGGCGGTTCCGCGCCTGGCACCCCGACTGGCCACAGGAGGGCGTCGACGGGACGCTCGGCAACTTCCGGGTCCGGCCCGACGGGACGGCGCAGCCCGCGCTCCGCCGGGACCACCACCGCGAGATCCTGCACTCGCTGTGGGCCGACGACGTGACCGAGCAGCTCCCCGGAGTCACCGTGCCCACCCTGGTGGCGCCCGCGGTCGGGGAGGACGGCCCGGACGGCCGCGACCCGCGACGGCGCGGCCCGGAGCGGGCGCTCGCCCTGCTGCCCGACGCCGTCGTCTCGTGGTACGTCGGCGCCGACCACGACCTGCACGCGCAGCACCCGGGGCGGCTCGCCGACGACCTGGTGGCGCTGGCCGCGCGGGTGGAGGCTGGACGTCGATGAGCCGCATCGTCGTCATGGGGTCGGGCGAGACCGCGCCGACCATGGTCCGCGTGCACCGCGAGGTGTTCGCGGCCGCCCCGGCCGGCCCCGCGGTGCTGCTGGACACTCCGTTCGCGTTCCAGATGAACCGCGACGAGCTGGTCACCCGGACCGTGCAGTACTTCGCGCAGAGCGTCGGCCGGCAGGTCGAGGTCGCCCGGTGGCCGCGCCGTGACGGCGACGCCGCCGCCGTCGAGCGGGCGCTGGCCCTGCTTGACCAGGCCGCCTGGGCCTTCGCCGGCCCGGGCAGCCCGACGTACGCCCTGCAGCAGTGGGCGGGCACCGGCGTCCCGGGCGCGCTGGCGGCCGTGGTCCGCCGCGGCGGCACGGTCGTCATGGGCAGCGCGGCCGCGCTGACCCTGGGCTCGCACACCGTGCCGGTCTACGAGATCTACAAGGTCGGCGCCGAGCCGGCCTGGGTCGAGGGGCTGGACCTCCTGGGCGAGATGACCGGGCTGCGCGCGGCCGTCGTGCCCCACTACGACAACGCCGAGGGCGGCACCCACGACACCCGCTTCTGCTACCTCGGCGAGCCGAGGCTCTCGGTGCTGGAGTCCGGCCTACCGGACGAGGTAGGAGTCCTGGGCGTCGACGAGCACACCGCCGCGATCCTCGACCTGTCGGCGCGCACCCTCGAGGTCCGCGGCAACGGCCTGGTCAGCGTGCGGCGCCGTGGCAGCACGACGACGTTCGCCGACGGACAGCTGCTCGCGTTCGACGACCTGCGCGGCCTGCTGCGCGGCGAGCAGTCGACCGGCCGGGCGCCCGCCGCTCCCGGACCGGTTGCGACTGGCGTCGTGGCCGGGGCACCGGCCACCTCGCTGCGGGCAGAGGCCGAGTCGTGCCGCACCGTGTTCGACCGGGCGCTCGCCGACCGCGACGTCGACGCGTGCGTGCAGGCGGTGCTGGCCCTCGAGCAGGCGATCGCCGACTGGAGCGCCGACACCTTGCAGAGCGACGACCGGGACGAGGCGCGGCGGGTGCTGCGCGCGATGCTCGTCCGGCTCGGCGACCTGGCCACGGTCGGCGCGGCGGACCCGCGCGAGACCCTCGCGCCGTACGTCGACCTGCTGCTCGACCTGCGCACGTCGGCCCGAGACGCCAAGGACTTCGCGACCTCCGACCTGGTCCGCGACCGCCTCGCAGCGGCCGGTGTCGAGGTGCGCGACACGTCCGACGGCGCCGAGTGGTTGCTGCCTGGGGACGGGGGAGACGCCGTGCGTCCGGTGTGACAGGGGTCACCCGGAAAGGCGCTTGCCGGCTGCTTGCCGCAGTTAGCACCCGGGGTAGGATGGCTGCATGGCAACGCTGAAGGTCACCTCGTTGGGTGACTACATCCGGGAGCAGCGCGAGTCCGCGCAGGTGTCGCTCCGGCAGCTCGCCAAGTCCGCAGGCGTCTCGAACCCCTACCTCAGCCAGATCGAGCGGGGCCTGAAGAAGCCGAGCGCCGAGATCCTGCAGCAGATCGCCAAGGGTCTGCGCATCTCCGCGGAGACGCTCTACGTCCGCGCCGGGATCCTCGACGAGGAGCACGGTGGAGGCGACGTCACGGCCGCAGTGCTCGCGGACACCGGCATCGGCGAGCGGCACAAGCGAGTGCTGCTCGACATCTACGAGTCGTTCCGGGCCGAGCACGCGGCGGCCACCGTCGCCACGTCGGCCGCCGAGAAGACGGCGGTGCGCAAGGCCGCCGGCGGCGCACCGAGGGCGGCGACCGCCAAGCGGTCGACCGCCGCCAAGAAGTCGAAGCCGGCCACCCACAAGCCGACCGCCAAGGGCGGGACGGCCACCAAGACCACGAAGACCACGAAGACCACCCAGGCACGTCCCAGGAGGAACCCATGAGCCTGACCACCATCACCCGAAGCAAGCCGTTCTACGTCGTCGCCGGCGCCGGCGACCTGGCCGTCAAGACCGTCCGTCAGGCCCCGGCCAAGCTCAGCACCGTGCGCATCGAGCGCAAGGACGTCGAGAGGGCCGTGTCGACGCTGCAGGCCGAGACCGCGGCCCTGCCGGCCAAGGCGCAGACCGCGGCGGTCGGGGCGGCCGTCGAGGTCGCGGACCGCGCGGACGCCGTGTACGTCGAGCTGCTGACCCGCGGCCGCAAGGTCGTCGGCCGGATCCGCCGCCAGCAGGCGACGCAGGACCTGAAGAAGGACGCCGCGACCACGGTCCGCCGGACCAAGGCCGCGACGACCACCGCCAAGAAGGGCGCAGCCACGACCCGCTCGGCGGCCAAGGGCACGACCACGACGGCGCGCAAGCAGACCGCCGGCACCAAGAAGGCCACCAAGTCGGCCTCCACGTCGGCGCGCAAGACGGCCACCTCGGCGCGGAAAGCCACCAAGGCCGCCGCCGCCAAGACCGGCAGCTGACGAAAGCCACGCTGGCCGTCCCTCCGGAGACGATCCGCGGTGTCATGACCGCGTAGTCCCTCCGGAGGGACTACCGAGCGCCGCCGCACGACCGGGCCGGCCCGCGACGCGCACACCGCGACGCGGGTCGGCCCTCCCACGTCGGGCTAGGCTTGGCGCCGTGGACATCCTCGGCCCGGTGCAGAGCTTCGTCCTGCTGCTGCTGGGCATCGGAGCGCTCGCCCTGACCGGCTTCGCGGCCGTCGACGCCCTGCGCTACCGCGCGCAGCTCTACCCGGCCGTCGGGCGCCAGACGAAGGTCTTCTGGGTCGCGATCCTCGTCGTCGCGTTCCTGCTGGCGATCGTCTTCTTCTTCAGTGCGATCAGCTTCCTCAACGTCATCGGCGTGGTGGCCGCCGGCGTCTACCTCGCCGACGTGCGGCCGAAGCTCAAGGCCGTCAGCGGTGGCGGCGGCGGCACGAGCTACGGCCCGTACGGCCCCTACTGACGATGGCCGCCGAGACGCATCCAAAGGCTGGACGCACCACCCGGCTCGAGCTCGACGACCAGTCGCTGCGCGAGTGGGACGCCACCGTGCTCGACAGCTCGCCGGACGGCATCGTCCTGGACCGGTCGGCGTTCTACCCCGGCGGTGGAGGCCAGCCGCCCGACCACGGCAACTTGTTGTGGGGCGGGGTCCAGACCCGCATCGTCGGGGCCCGCCGCGGCGACGACCTCGTCCTCGTCCCCGCCGAGGGCGACCCGCTGCCACCGGCCGGCACCGCGGTCCGCGGCGCGGTCGAGGACGAGCGACGTACGGCCCTGATGCGCACCCACTCCGGGCTGCACCTGCTCTCCGGCGTGGTCTACCGCGACTTCGGCTCCCTGGTCACCGGCGGCAACATGGAGCCGCTCGAGGCGCGGATGGACTTCAACCTGCCCGAGGTGCCGGAAGGGTTCAAGGAGCGGGTCGCCGAGGCGTGCGCGGCCGAGATCGCCGCCGACCGGGCGATCGAGGTCGGGTCGCTGCCGCGCGACGAGGCCTTCGCCCGGCACCCGGACCTCATCCGGACCGCCCAGGACCTGCTGCCGCCGGACCTCGAGGTGGTGCGGATCGTCGACATCGTGGGCCTCGACACCCAGGCCGACGGCGGCACGCACGTCGCGTCGACCAGCCAGATCGGGCGCATCGAGGTCGTGAAGGTGGAGAGCAAGGGCAAGGGATTCCGCCGGTTGCGGGTGCGGCTGCTCGACGGCTGACCTACCCTCGGGGCCTCGGGCCGTTCGGGTTCAGGGGGACGTCATGGGCGCACGCACAGACGCCTGGGGACTGCCGGTCACCGGCGACGCCGACGCGGTGGCGCTCTGGGACGCCGCCGTCGACGACTACCTCGCGTTCGACGGGCCGGACCGCGTCGTCGCTCTCGTCGAGCAGGCTCCCGACCTGGCCGTCGGGCACGCCCTGTTGGCGCTCGCAGCCATGGATGGCGAGGCCGAGGCCGACGCCGACGTCGAGATCGCGGAGGCCGAGCGGCTGGCTGCCGACGCCAGCGAGCGGGAACACGCGTTCGTGGCAGCGATGAAGGAGTCGCTGGGCCAGCCGATGTGGGCCCTCGACCGGGTCTGGGGCCCTTACCTGGCCGACCACCCCACCGATCTTCTCGCCCGGTTCACCCTGATGTTCGCGGTGCTCTTCGCGTTCCGCGAGGACGGCGGGGCGGAGGCCCAGCGACTCGTCCGTGAGGGCCGCCGGCTCAACGGCGCCCATCCCCTCGTGCAGAGCATGCTGGCGATGGCCGCGCAGGAGCGCGGCGAGCTCGACGAGGCGCAGGCGTACGCCGCCGAGGTGCTCGCCGACCGCCCCGGCTACATCCCAGCCGGCCACGTGACGGCGCACGTGCACTTCGAGCGGGGCGACCACCAGGACGGGTTGGCCTGGCTCACCCGCTGGGTGCGCGACCAGGTGCGTCCCGGTGGTCCCTACCTGCCGCACCTCTCGTGGCACGCCGGTCTGCACGAGCTGGCTCTGGACGACCGAGCGGCGGTGCTGCGCCGGCTGGTCGAGCTGGCCGGCCCGGACGGCGACGAGAACTGGTACCTGAGCAACGGGGCCTCCTACGCCTGGCGGCTCAAGCTCGCGGGGCTGGTCCCCGCGGGCGAGGACCCGTCCGGCGGACTGCTCGGGGAGCGGGCCGGTGCAGTCGCGGAGTCGCCGCCGTTCCTGTTCGTGGGATGGCACGCTGCGCTGGGTCTGGCCTGCGCCGGCGACGTGCCAGGACTGCGGGCGATGGCCCGGCGGTTCGAGGACGCCACGGGTGACGAGGTGGCCCCCGGCGGACCGGAGGTGCTGCCGCCGCTCGCCGGCGCGCTCGCCGACCTGCTCGAGGACCGGCCGGGACCGGCAGCCGACGCCGTTGCCCGGGTGACTGCGCACGGGAAGCGACTCGGCGGCTCGCGGGCACAGCGCGAGGTGCTGGAGGACACCCTCCTCGCCGCGCTGGTCCGAGCGGGCCGGACCGAGCAGGCCGGAAGCCTGCTGCAGGAGCGGCTGGACCGCCGGCCCAGCGCATCCGACAGCGTCCGGCTGGCGGCGCTGCAGCTCCCGCTGGCCAGGTCGTCCCCCGACCCGTCGGCTACGTCGCTGCCCGGCTGACCCAGACCAGCAGCGGCTTGCCGTAGTAGGCCTCGCTGGTGCCGTCCAGGTGGAGCCCGAGCCGGCGGCAGACCGCCTGCGACGGCGTGTTCGCGGGGTCGGTGAGGGCCAGGATCTCGGTGAGCCCGGCCTGATGCCCGCGGGCCAGCACCGCTCGCGCCGCCTCGCTCGCGTAGCCGTTGCCGTGGCTGTCCGGGTGCAGCGTCCAGGCCACCTCGACCTCGGCGTCCGGGTCGGTCGAGGCCTCGACCGTCACCAGCGCGACGGTGCCGGCGACGACGCCGGTCTCGCGGACCTCCACCGCCCACCAGCCGGTCGGCCGGCCGGCTTCCCGGTCCGAGCCGTTGCGCAGGTCGGCCCGGTCGATCCGCTCGCACGCCGCGGCCAGCGAAGCCATCACGGCCGGTGCCGCGCCCAGGTAGCGCACCACGTCGGGCCGGGAGTAGATGTCGTAGAGCCGCTCCGCGTCGGGCTGCTGCCAGTCGCGCACGACGAGCCGCTCGGTCTCGAGCACGACCGTCATGACCGGCGGTCCACCTTGTGCTGGGCGGCCTGGGCCAGCGGCTTCACGACGAGCAGGTCGACGTCCACGTGGGCCGGCCGGGTCACGCACCAGGCCACGCAGTCGGCGATGTCGTCGGCCGTCAGCGGCTCGGCGACGCCCTCGTACACCTTGGCCGCCCGCTGGGCGTCACCGCGGAACCGGGTGAGCGAGAACTCGTCGGTGGCGACCATGCCGGGGGCGATCTCGGTCACCCGGACCGGCTGCCCGTTGAGCTCCAGCCGCAGGGTCTCGGCCAGGACGGCCGCGCCGTGCTTGGCCGCGGCGTAACCGGCGCCTCCCTCGTAGACGATCCGGCCGGCGGTCGAGCCCATGACGACCACGTGCCCGGCACCGCTGCGCACGAGCGCCGGCAGCAGGGCCTGGGTGACCCGGAGCGCGCCGACCACGTTGACCTCGTACATCGCCCGCCACTCGTCCGGGTCGGCCTCGGCGACCGGGTCCATCCCGAGGGCCATCCCGGCGTTGTTGACCAGGACCGTCGCCTCGGGGACCTGGGCCGCCAGTGCCGCCACCGAGTCCGGCGACGTGACGTCCAGCGTGACCGCGCGGGCCCCGGTCTCGGCGCTCAGCGCGTCCAGGCGGTCCCGCCGCCGGGCCGCCGCGACGACCTCGAAGCCCTCAGCGACCAGCCGGCGCGCGGTGGCCGCCCCGATGCCGCTGCTCGCGCCGGTGACCACCGCCACTCCGCTTGTGCCGCCGGTCACCTCGCTGCCCCTCTCATGGCGGCATCCTCACACGCTCACGCCGGCACGGATCCGGGCCGGGGTGCCTCCATTCGGTTCCCGGCCAGGGAATCGGGCACGATGATCCGCGGTTCCAGTCCAGGCGGAGGTGGTTGACGCGTGACGACGACGCTGATGCGCGGGCGCGCTTCGCTCCCGCGCCGCGTGGCGATGGTCACGGTCCACACGTCCCCCCTCGACCAGCCCGGCACCGGCGACGCCGGCGGCATGAACGTGTACGTCGTCGAGCTCTCCCGCCGGCTGGCCGCCCTGGGCGTCGAGGTCGACCTGATCACCCGGGCCACCAGCTCGGACCTGCCACCGGCTGTCGAGCTGGTTCCCGGCGTCACCGTGCGCCACGTGACCGCCGGCCCCTTCGAGGGCCTGGCCAAGGAGGACCTGCCCGCCCAGCTGTGCGCGTTCACCTCCGGCCTGATGCGCCTGGAGGCCGCCCGCCCGCCCGGCTGGTACGACCTGGTCCACTCCCACTACTGGCTCTCCGGGCAGGTCTCCTGGCTGGCCGCCGAGCGCTGGGACGTCCCGCTGGTTCACTCGATGCACACGATGGCCAAGGTCAAGAACCTGACGCTGGCCGAGGGCGACGCCCCCGAGCCGCTCGCCCGGGCGATCGGCGAGGCCCAGGTGGTGGCGGCCGCGGACCGCCTGGTGGCCAGCACGACCGAGGAGGCCGACCAGCTCGTCCAGCTCTACGACGCCGACCCGGACCAGGTGGTGAGGGTGCCGCCGGGCGTCGACCTCGGACTGTTCACGCCCGGCTCCCGCTCGCGGGCCCGGGCCGGGCTGGGCATCCCCGACGACGCGCACGTGCTGCTGTTCGTCGGCCGGATCCAGCCGCTCAAGGCCCCCGACGTCCTGCTGCGCGCGGCCGCCCGGCTGCTCGAGCTCCGGCCCGCGTTGCGCGAGCGGCTGGTCGTCGCAGTCGTGGGGGGGCCCTCGGGGTCGGGCCTGAGCCAGCCACGGGCGCTCGAGGCCCTGGCGGCCGAGCTCGGGGTTGCCGACGTCGTGCGCTTCGTCGAGCCGCAGGCGCAGGACGCGCTCCCTGACTGGTACCGCGCGGCCGACGTCACCGTCGTCCCCTCCTACAGCGAGTCCTTCGGTCTGGTCGCCATCGAGTCGCAGGCCTGCGGGACGCCGGTCGTCGCGGCCTCGGTCGGCGGGCTGCGCACGGCGGTCGCCGACGGCCGGTCCGGCCTCCTGGTGCCCGGCCACGACCCCGACGACTACGCGGCGGTGCTTGCCGCGCTGACCGACGACCCGCACCGACGGGCGGTGCTCGGTCACGGCGCCGTCGAGCACGCTGCCAGGTTCGGCTGGGGCGCGACCGCGGCCGGCGTGCTGGACGTCTACGGCGACGTGCTCGCCGAGCGCGCGATGCCGACGGCCATCGCGGTCAACAGGTGACGGTCCGCCAGCGGTGACCGGGGAGCAGGCACGGGCCCTCGACGTCCTGCTGGGCGCCCTGCGGGACGGCGAGGTCGAGCACGAGCAGCCGGAGCCCGGCACGGTAGTGGTCAGCCTCCCCGGCGAGCGCAAGCTCAAGACGACCGTCAGCCTGGTGGTGGGTGCGCACAGCCTGTCGGTCAACGCTTTCGTGGCCCGTCACCCGGACGAGAACCACGAGGCGGTCTACCGCTGGCTGCTCGAGCGCAACACCCGCCTCTACGCCGTCGCGTTCGCGCTCGACCACCTCGGTGACGTCTACCTGAGCGGCCGCCTGCCCCTGCACGCCGTCACACCGGCCGAGGTCGACCGGCTGCTCGGCACGGTCCTCGACGCCGCTGACTCGTCCTTCAACACCCTGCTCGAGCTCGGGTTCGCCAGCTCGATCCGCAAGGAGTGGGAGTGGCGGCTGTCCCGCGGCGAGCCGACGTACAACCTCGCCGCCTTCCGGCACCTCGCGCCGGGAGCCGCACCACCGCCGCCGGCCGACGGCTGACCCGCAGGCCGCTCAGTCGCCGCGGCGGACCGCCTGCTCGGCCTCGTCCCGGCCCTCCGGTGCGGGGGCCGGCACCGCGCCGGTCGGCGCGTGCTCGGCCGCCCGGATCTCGTCCAGCCGGCGGGACCGCGGCGGCCCGGCGAGCAGGTGACCGACGGCCGCCGCGCCGCACAGCACGCCGCAGCCGAGCCACAGGACCGTCTGGCCGAGGTGGTCGTAGACCCAGCCGCCGGCCACCGGTGCCACGAGGGCGGCGCCGCTGAAGGTCAGGCCGAAGGCCCCCTGGTAGCGGCCGCGCATGCTCGCGGGCGACAGGTCGGCGACGACAGCGGGTCCGATGGACGAGCCGATCAGCTCGCCGATGGTCCAGACGACGACCGTGAGGGCGTACGCCGTCATGGTGCTCGCCCACGCCGTCGAGGCGAATCCGACCGCCATGAACATCGCCGCCGTCGCGAGGACCCGCGCCGTGGCGAACCGCTCGACCCAGCGGGTGATGGGCACGGTCGCCAGGACGATGAGGATCGCGTTGAGCGAGATGACGACGCCGTACTGCGCGGGGGTGAGACCGTCGTCGGCCATCTGCACCGGCAGCGTCGACATGTGCTGCATGAAGACGAGCGCGAAGGCGAACGTCAGGCCCATGTAGGCGAGGAAGACGTGGTCCTGCAGCACGTCGCGCATCGACCCCGTGGACCGGACCGGGGCAGCTGTCCCGGGCCGCATCCCGGGATGGCTCTCGCGGACCTTGGCCCAGATGAGGACGGCGAACAGCAGCGTGGTGATGGCGTCGGCGATGAACAGCGTGCGGTAGCCGGCCGACGCGAGCAGGCCGCCGCCCACAGCCGCGGTGGCGAAGCCGAGGTTGATCGCCCAGTAGTTCAGGCCGAAGGCGCGCACCCGGTCGGCCGGCGGGACGACGTCGGCGACCATCGCGGCGAACGCCGGGCGGGCGGCGTTGCTGGACAGGCCGAGCAGCACCGAGAGCGCGAGCACGGCCGCGGGCGACGTCCAGAACGCCATCACGAGGAGCGTCAGCGCGCTCAGCAGCTGCGACCACAGGAGCACCGGCCGCCGGCCGAGCCGGTCGGCGAGGACGCCGGCGACCAGGCTCGCGACGGCGGCGCCGAGGCCGACCGCACCGAGCACGAGACCGGCGAAGGCGGTGCTGTAGCCGAGGGAGTCGGTGAGGTAGATCGCCAGGAAGGGCAGCACGAACGCGCCGGCCCGGTTGACCAGCGTCCCGGTCCACAGCCACCAGAACTGGCGCGGCAGCCCGGCCACCGTGCCGGCGACGGCGCTGCGCAGACTCACCCGCAGCACGCTACGTGGACGCCCCGACAGCGCTCGACCCGGTTTCTGGCAGGCTTCCCGGCATGAGCGACGGTGCGACGTACCCCCTCGTCCTGCTCCGCCACGGCCAGAGCGACTGGAACGAGAAGAACCTCTTCACCGGGTGGGTCGACGTCGGGCTGACCGAGCTCGGCCGCACCGAGGCGGGCCGTGGCGGCGAGCTGCTCGTCGAGCGCGGCCTGCTGCCCGACGTGCTGCACACCTCGGTCATGCGCCGGGCCATCGACACGGCCCAGGTCGCCCTCGACGCCGCCGACCGGATGTGGCTGCCGGTGCGGCGCAGCTGGCGTCTCAACGAGCGCCACTACGGCGCCCTGCAGGGCAAGAACAAGAAGCAGACGATGGAGGAGTTCGGCGAGGAGCAGTTCATGCTCTGGCGCCGCTCGTACGACAACCCGCCGCCGCCGCTCGCCGACGACGACGAGTGGTCGCAGGTGAGTGACCCGGCGTACGCCGCGCTGCCCGACGAGGTGAGGCCCCGCACCGAGTGCCTCAAGGACGTCGTTGCGCGGATGCTGCCCTACTGGTACGACTCCGTCGTGCCCGACCTGCGGGCCGGCCAATCCGTGCTGGTCGTCGCACACGGCAACTCCCTGCGCGCGCTCGTCAAGCACCTCGACGGCATCTCCGACGACGACATCGCGGCGCTGAACATCCCCACCGGCATCCCGCTGCTCTACCGCCTGGACGAGAGCATGCGACCGGTCACCACCGGTGGGGAGTACCTCGACCCCGACGCGGCGACCGCCTCGATCGAGGCGGTCAAGAACCAGGGCCGCTGAGCCTCTCTGTCTGTGCGCCGCGGCCAGGCGGCGGGACGGTTGCCGAGCTGGCACACACTGTGCGGATCTCCTGGTTGCCCGATCAGTCGTCGCGCCCACGCCGTCGTGGACAGGGAGTGTCGCCGGCGGCGAGCATCGCCACGAACACGGCGATCTTCCGGGCCCTCGTCCCGGGCCGCTTGGCCGAGAGGACCCGTCCTTTGTCGTGTCAGGGGACGATCATGGCGGAGGCTGCGCTCTCTGCTGAGCCCGTGCGACCGCCTCGTCGGCCACGGCCGGGGGCAGGGACACTCAGACCGGCTCGGTGAGCTCCTGCGGCTGCTGGCCGGTGACGAGGAAGACGACCCGGCGCGACACCGCGACGGCGTGGTCGGCGAACCGCTCGTAGTAGCGGCTCACCAGCGTCACGTCGATCGCCGCCTCGATGCCGTAGGGCTCCGACACGTCGAGCAGCGCGGCGAACAGCTCGCGGTGCAGCCGGTCCATCGCGTCGTCGTCCCGCTCGATCGCGAGCGCCGCGGCGACGTCGTGCGACGCGATGACCCCGCCGGCCTTGGCCACGAGCCGCTCGGCCACCTGACCCATCTCGACGATGGTGGCGCGCAGCGGGGCGGGCACGGCGGGGTCCGGGAACCGGCGACGGGCAGCCCGCGCCACGTGCCGCGCCAGGTCGCCCATCCGCTCCAGGTCGGCGCTCATCTTCAGCGTCGTGACGATCGTGCGCAGGTCGCTGGCGACCGGCTGCTGCCGGGCCAGCAGGTCCATGGCCCGCCGGTCGATGTCGTCGCGCAGCGCGTCGACCGCGTCGTCGGCGTGGATCACGCTCTCGGCCAGCGCCAGGTCGGCGTCGAGCAGTGCGGTGGACGCCCGGCTGATCGCCGAGCCGACCAGGCGGGTCATCTCGACCAGCGCCTCGGTCAGGGCAGCGAGCTCCTCGTGGTACGCGTCGCGCATCGTCGTCCTTCGTCGGGGGGCGGGACGCCCGCACTCTGGCAGCCGCCCGTGAACGGGCGCGGACCCCGAGGTGAACAGTCGCCGAACGAGCCGGCCGGAGCGGCTTCGAGCGGCGGGCCGGCCCGTGGGGCGCGTCTACGATCGGCCACGTGGACGCCTGGCTCGCAGCTCTCTCGGGCGTCGTCGGCGTCCTCGTGGGCGCCGGCGCGGTCCTGGCCTTCAACCTCAGCGAGCGCGAGCAGCGGCGGGTGGTCGCCGCCGAGTCGCCGACGAGCCTGCTGCCTGCAGGGGTGGCCGACGTCCTGGCCGTCCTGCGCTCCTCCGCAGTGGTCCTCGACGTCGACGACCGGGTGGTCCGGTCCAGCCCGGCGGCCCTGGCGATGGGCCTGGTCCGGGCCGACCGGCTGGTGTCCGAGGAGCTGCTCGCGCTGGTGCAGCGGACTCGTCGGGACGGCGAGATCCGCGAGGAGCGCCTCGACCTGCCCCGCGGGCCGCTCGGCGACGCGACCTTCGCCGTCCTCGCCCGGGTCGCCCCGCTCGGGGCCTCCTTCGTCCTGCTGCTCGTCGAGGACCACACCGAGGCCCGGCGGGTGGAGGAGGTCCGGCGGGACTTCGTGGCCAACGTCAGCCACGAGCTCAAGACCCCGGTCGGCGCGATGGCGCTGCTCGCGGAGGCGCTGGTGGACGCGGCCGACGACCCGGAGGCGGTACGTCGCTTCGCCCGTCGGATCGAGCACGAGAGCGGGCGGCTGAGCCGGCTGGTCCAGGACGTCATCGAGCTGTCCCGGCTGCAGAGCCACGACCCGCTCCAGGCCCCGACCCTGGTCGCCCTCGACGACGTCGTTGCCGAGGCCGTCGACCGCAGCCGGGCCACCGTCGACGCCCGACGGATCACCCTGGTCTGCGGCGGCCGTCGTGGCGTGGTCGTGCGCGGCGACGCCCGGCAGCTGGTCACCGCGCTGGGCAACCTGGTCGACAACGCCGTGCGCTACGCGCCGGAGGGGACCCGGGTCTCCGTCGCCACCGCCCTGTCCGGCACCCCCCCGACGGCGGTGGCCGAGCTCAGCGTCACCGACGAGGGGCCGGGCATCGGCGAGGTCGAGCGGGACCGGATCTTCGAGCGGTTCTACCGGGTCGACGCGGCCCGGTCGCGGGACACCGGTGGCACCGGCCTCGGACTGTCCATCGTCAAGCACGTCGCGGCCGGCCACGGCGGCGAGGCGACGGTCTGGAGCGCCGAGGGCACCGGCTCCACCTTCACCCTGCGACTCCCCGCCGCAGCCGTCTCCGAGGAGAGTGCGTGACCCGCATCATGGTCGTCGAGGACGAGGAGTCGTTTCGCGACGCCCTCTCCTACATGCTGCGCAAGGAAGGCTTCGAGGTCGTCCTGGCCGACACCGGCCCGGCAGCCCTTGAGGAGTTCGACCGGCACGGCGCCGACCTGGTGCTGCTCGACCTGATGCTGCCCGGTCTGTCCGGCACCGAGGTGTGCCGCGCGCTGCGGGCGAGGTCCAACGTCCCCGTGATCATGCTGACTGCCAAGGACAGCGAGGTGGACAAGGTGGTCGGGCTGGAGCTCGGTGCCGACGACTACGTGACCAAGCCCTACTCCACCCGCGAGCTGCTCGCCCGGATCCGTGCGGTGCTCCGCCGACGCGGCGAGCCGGAGGACCTGGCGCCGGCGACGGTGGAGGCCGGCCCGGTGCGGCTGGACGTGGACCGGCACGTGGTGAGCGTCGCGGGCGACGAGGTCGCGATGCCGCTCAAGGAGTTCGAGCTGCTCGAGCTGCTGCTGCGCAACGCCGGCCGGGTGCTGACCCGCGGCCAGCTGATCGACCGGGTGTGGGGGTCGGACTACGCCGGCGACACCAAGACCCTCGACGTGCATGTCAAGCGGCTGCGGGCCAAGGTCGAGCCCGAGCCGGCCACCCCGCGGCACATCGTCACGGTGCGGGGGCTCGGCTACAAGTTCGAGCCCTGACCCGCCGGCTACCGGCGGTGATCACCGAGCGGCGGCGGCCGGGCACGTTGCGCGAACCGTCCGTTCTGCCTATGTCCGACATGCGGTCGGCCGTCCTAGCGTGCGACCGCAGGGGGCCGCGTCGGGGACTGGGAGGGAATCGTGACGAGGACAGCACGCGGACGGGTGGGGGCGGCGGTC
>Ga0126307_10000966_pt1 | contig 19005 bp, 13 predicted proteins | sample Plot28_FD_89955 | JGI IMG/M metagenome (GOLD analysis project Ga0126307, IMG submission 89955) | Serpentine soil microbial communities from UC McLaughlin Reserve, CA, USA - Plot28 | ecosystem: Environmental > Terrestrial > Soil > Grasslands | place: USA: UC McLaughlin Reserve, Lake County... | reverse complement strand
GATCCCGATCAAGGCGCTGCGGTAGCGCCGCGACGGGTACGACAGCGCGAAGATATCGACCAGGGACGATGGGATCAGCCACGGCTCGTGCAGGTGGTAGAGCGCGAACAGGAAGCCGTTGGCGACCCAGTCGAAGCGCCCGAACGCACCCTTCATCCGCGGCAGCAGCAACCCGCGGAACAGCAGCTCCTCGCCGAGGGCGGTGTTGAACACGAACAAGGCGACGATGACGGCGAACCAGACCCAGTTGCCAGACATGAACGCCTGACCCGCGTCGGACCCGAGGAAGACGGCGAAGTCGTGGCTGGCTACGGGTGGGATCACACTGAGAACAGGGATGGCACCCTCGGCGGCGAAGAGCAGCACGAACGGAATGAGCACGAGCCAGAGCCGGCCGCCGAGTCGTCCGGTTTTGGGGCTGCGTGGTGCCCTAAGCCACAGGGCGTCCTTGAGGACCGACCAGCGCAGCGATCCCCGCTCTCGGTAAACCAGAACCATCACCAGCGCGAACTGCCAGATCAGGCCGATCGTAAGGAGCGCGAGAAGCGTGCGCATCAGGGGTGCGGGCCCGTCGAGCTGGCCTGCGAGCCATGGAGCCACGACCCATGCCAGTGCACCCATCGGCAGCGCCGCGGCGGCCCAGATGCCCAGGATCTTGGCCAGAGAGTACTGCTCGCTAAGTCTCTCGCTCGGCATCCCTTCTACCGCGGATACCCCTTCAACTCCGCCGCACCCGATCTGACCTTCCGCATTCATCTTTATCGAACCTCCTTCCGAATTCGTGCTTCGGTACATCGTCTTCGCTGCTTCTTTCGAGGTCTGCAAGCAGCCTAATCCGCGCAACGTCCCGCCGTCATGAGCCCGGCGTCCTGTTCTTTGTCCCCTCATGACAGGGACATTCGTTGGGACAACGAAGTTCGCGGCCCGCGGACACGAAAAAGGGGCCGGAGATCCGGCCCCTCTTATCCGTCTATGTTTGGTGGACTACGCAGGTATGTCGAGGACTATCTTGCCCATCCCCCTGCCTTCTTGCATGAGGTGGAGGGCCGAGGAGGTCTCTTCGAGCGCGAAGGTCTCGTTGATCATCGGGCGCAGGCCGTGCTCGGCGAAGAGGTCGAGCATCGCGCCGAACTCCTCGGGGGTGCCCATCGCCGTGCCTAGCACGTCGAGGTGCTTGAGCGCTATACGGATCGTCATCGCCTTCGGCGTCGGGCCGGCCGTCGCCCCGAAGACGACGATCCGACCGCCCGGCTTGGCGAGCGAGACGAGGGCGTTGAAATTCTCGCCGCCGACGTGGTCGACCGAGAGGTCCACGCCCCCGGTCATGCTCTTGAGCTCCCTGCTCCAGTCCTCGGAGTTGTAGTTTACACCCCCCTGCGCGCCGAGCTCCTTCGACTCCTCGATCTTCTCGTCGCTCCCCGAGGTGACGAAGACGCGGGCGCCAAGGGCGCTCGCGATCTGGACCAGAAAGGTAGCCACCCCGCCGCCGACCCCGGGCACGACGACGGTCTCGTCCTCCGCCACCCCGCCACGCGTTACGAGCGCCCTGTAAGCGGTCAGACCGGCGAGCGGCAGCGCCGCGGCCTCCTCGTGCGAAAGATGCGAGGGCTTCGGGAAGACGTGATCCGCCGGCATCTTGATGAACTGGGCGAAAGTCCCGTCGTCAGGAATACCGAGTATACGGTACTCCTTGCCAGGCACCCGCGGGTCGTCGCCCCAGTACAGCGCCGGGTTTATAACAACCTCCGTCCCCTCGTCCGGACCTTCCGCCCCCTCTCCACGGGCCACGACCTCCCCGGAGCCGTCGGAGCCCGGAATTATCGGGAGAATATCCGGCCTGACGCCAGGATACTGGCCCTGCGTGGCGAACAGGTCCCGGCGGTTCAGCGCCGCCGCCCGCAGCCGGACCACGGTCTCGCCGGAATCAGGCTCCGGCTCAGGCACGTCCTCATAAACTAGCTCGTCGGGACCTTCGAGTTCGCGAAGTCGAATGGCTTTCAAGGTTCCTCCCTACGGTCGGAAGCATTTCAGCTGGTCAGCATTTCAGCTAGTCAGCTTAGTACGGATACCGGCCCCGCGCTTTCACATAAGCGATTCTCTTGCCACGCTTGGTCGGTTGCCGGGGTAACGAGCCATCTCGAGAAGTCTTTAGCTGAAATGCTGAAGTGCTGACAAGCTTCTACACGAACGCGCTTATACCCGTTACATCGCGCCCTACTATTAGCGACTGTATCGTGTCAGTACCCTCATACGTGTAGACGATCTCCATGTCGGAGAGGTGGCGCGCTACGTGGTACTCGAGCAAAACACCGTTGCCCCCCATGATGTCCCTCGCGTCGGCGCAAACTTGCTTGGCTTTGCGGGCGTTGTTCATCTTGGCGAGGGAGGCCATCGGTCCGGTCATCTTGCCCTGCTCCTGCAATTGGGCTAAGCGGTAACACATTAGCTGCATGTTGGTGATCTCGGCGAGCATGCCCGAGAGCTTGTTCTGGATGAGCTGGAAGCTGGCTATTGGTTTGCCGAACTGCACCCGCTCCTGGGCGTACTGCAGCGCCGCCTCGTAAGCGGCGACGGCGTGCCCTATGGCCTCCCAGGCGACGCCGCTGCGGGTAGCGGTCAGGACTTTGTTGGTGTCTTTGAAGGAGTTGGCGCGTTCGAGCCGGTTCTCGTCCGGGACGCGCACGTTTTCTAGATATATGTCCGGCTGCCAGACGGCGCGCTTGCCCATCTTGCCCTTTATTAGTTCTGTGGAGAAGCCGGGGTGATGCTCGCCGTTCTCGTCTTTTTCGAGGACGAAGGCTTTGACCTGGCCGTCTTCGACGGCGCGGGCCCAGATGATGACGAGGTCGGCGAATGTGGCGTTGCCGATCCAACGCTTCTTGCCGTTTATGACCCATTCGTCGCCGTCACGACGCGCTGTCGTCTCCAGCATTACGGAGTCAGACCCGTGGTCAGGCTCCGTAAGGCCCCAGGCCCCGATCTTCTCCATCCTCGCCATCTCGGGGAGCCACCTTCGTTTCTGCTCCTCTGAACCGCAGATCGCCACGGTCCCCATCGCGAGCCCGGAATGGACCCCGAAGAACGTGTTCAGGCTACCGTCCCCACGCGCCATCTCGATGGCGACCAGCCCTGCCGCAACCTGGCTCATTCCTGGACACCCGTACTCCTCGATGGTTCCACCCGCAATATTCAGTGCGGCGACCTTGGGTACTAGCTCGAACGGGAACTCTGCCTTCTCCCAGTACTCGTTTATTATCGGGATGACCTCGGCGTCTGCGAAAGCCCTGACCCTGTCCCGGATCTCACGCTCCTCGTCAGTGAATAGCTCGTCGAGCAGATAGTAGTCGGTCCCCAAAGACCGGGTGACGTCGGCGATCACTCGCACTCCTCCTTCTCTTGTCCTCTCCGAATCCCAACTCTATCGGGACCCAGACCTTCACGCAAACTTATTATCCGTGTTATTATCAATTTTGACAAATTTTCGATAAGGGGGTAGCTATGGGAAAAGCGGCGGGACGGTCGGTGGAGAGGACGACACCGAAGGATATCTTCTTGAGCGAGGTCAAGACGCGGGACGTCTTTCCGCTGCTCATCTTGCACATCGTGAGGGAGGAGCCTGCTTACGGGAACAGCATCATGGCACGGATACGTGAGATCTGTGCCGGGACCATGAGCGTCTCGCCGAACACGGTGTATCCGCTCTTGCGGCGGCTGGAGGAGAAGGGGTATGTGGAGGGTGAGTGGGAGCGGCCGGATACGAGGAGCCGGCGCTTCTACAAGATAACGGGGCGCGGGGAAGAGAAGTACGCCGAGATCAAGGGCAGATTCGAGGCCCACCTCCTGCGGGTAAGTGAGGCTATCGAGTCTTTGCACAGAGAACTCTACGGATAGGATCGGGAGGCTTGATGTCGCACAGGATCAGGAAGGTAGCCGTACTCGGGGCGGGCACTATGGGCGCCGCCATCGCCGCCCACTGCTCCAACGCGGGCTTGGAGGTGGACCTGCTCGACATAGCACCGGATGACGACAAGAACGCCGTCGTGGAGGCTGGCTTCGAGAGGATGAAGAACGCCAGGCCCGCGGCGCTCATGGCCGAGAATGTGGCTGAGAGGATCAGGATCGGCAACTTCGAGGAGCACTTCGGGCGCGTCGGCGAGGCGGATTGGATCGTCGAGGCAATAATCGAGAAGCTCGAACCCAAGAGAGAACTCATGCAGCGCGTCGAGGATACGGCGAAACAGGGCGCCATCATCTCGACCAATACCTCGGGCATACCGTTGCACAGCATCTCAGAGGGAAGGTCCGAAGAGTTCAAGAAGCGTTTCGTAGGGACGCACTTCTTCAACCCGCCGCGCTATCTGAAGCTCATGGAGATCATACCGACGGAGGACACGGACGCCGAGATCGTCGAGGCTGTCCGGCATTTCGGAGAGCGTGTGCTAGGCAAGGGCGGCGTCATCGCCAAGGACACCCCGAACTTCATCGGCAACCGTCTCGGGAGCTTCGCCGGCATGCAATCCGCGCGCTACGCCTTCGAGAACGGCTACGGGATCGAGGAGGTCGACGCCATAACGGGACCGCTCATCGGCCACCCGAAGACGGCCACCTTCCGCCTCAACGACCAGGTCGGACTGGACATCTCCATCGCGGTGGCCGAGAACCTCTACGAGGCTGTCCCCGAGGATGAATCACGCGAGGAGCTCAAGCCGCCGGAGAAGCTCGAGGAGATGCAGGAGAAGAACCTGCTCGGCAACAAGACCGGCGCCGGTTTCTACAAGCGGGACAAACGTGACGGCAAGACCGTCTTCGACGTGCTCGATCTCGAGACCTTCGAGCACCGCCCTGCGGAGAATCCCGAGATCCCTATAGCGAAAGAGGCGCAACAGCAGGGCGACCTCGCCGCGAGGCTGCGTTTCCTCATCGACAAGGCCGACGAGGACAGGCACGCCCGCTACATCAGGGACACCCTGTTGCCGTACATGGCGTACGCCTCGCGCCGGGTGCCGGAGATCTCCGACACCCTCGAAGACGTTGACCACGCGATGGAGTGGGGCTTCGCCCACCAGACCGGGCCATTCCGTACCTGGGACTTGCTCGGCGTGCGCGAGACCGTCGAGAAGATGGAGTCCATGGACATCGAGGTCGGCGGTTGGGTAAGAGAGATGCTCGACGCCGGAAACGAGACCTTCTACAAGATCGAGAACGGCACCGAACTCCAGTTCAGCCCCGTAAGCAAAGAGTACGAACCCGTCCGCCAGGACCCGATGTACGTCTCTCTCGACCGACTGCGAGACGAGGGCAAAGAGCTCGCCAGCAACGATTCGGCGAGCCTGCTCGACCTCGGCGAGGGAGTGCTTTGCCTGGAGTTCCACTCCAAGGGCAACTCTATCGAGGCCGGGACGGTCGAGATGGGCAACAGAGCGCTCAATGCCCTGGAGCGCGATGACGTAGTTGGGCTCGTCATCGGCAACGAGGGCCGCAACTTCTCCGTGGGAGCCAACCTCGGTGAGCTCGCCTACGCCGTCCAGAATGGAGCCCTGGATCGGGTCAGTGAGAGCGTCGACGCCCTGCAGGACCTCGTGATGGGCTTCCGTTTCGCCCCGAAACCCGTCGTCGCCGCCCCGCACGGACAGACTTTGGGCGGAGGACTCGAGGTGTGCCTCCACTCGGACCGCATCGTCGCCGCTGGCGAGACCTACATGGGCCTGGTCGAGTCCGGCGTCGGCCTGATCCCCGCCGGCGGAGGCACCAAGGAAATGGCCCGCCGTCTCGTCTCCCCCCCGCTCCACACCGCCCCGAACTCCCCACCACTGCCCTTCCTCCAGAAAGCCTTTGAGCAGATAGCCCTGGCCAAGACATCGACCAGCGCCCTAGAAGCCAGGGAGATGGGCTTCCTCACAGAGGACGACCGCATAGTAATGAACACAGAGCACCTCATCTCGGCAGCCAAGCGCGAAGTCAGTGACCTGGCCGACGGCTACACGCCGCCCGAGCACGCCAACACCGTCTACGCCTCCGGTCGAACCGCGAGGGCCGCACTCGAAATGGGCGTCAAAACCATGCAGTGGGCTCACTACGCGAGCGAGTACGACGGCGTCATCGCAGGCCACGTCGCCCGGATCCTCACAGGCGGCAACCTGTCACTCCCGCAATGGGTCCCCGAAGAATACCTCCTAGAGTTGGAGAAGCGGTCATTCCTCGAACTCCTGAATCAACAAAAGACCCACGAACGCATCGAAGCGCTGCTGAAAACAGGAAAGCCAAAAAGGAATTAGCTATCAGCCGTCAGCTATCAGCCCTCAGCCAAAAAGCTGACTGCTGAAGGCTGATAGCTGACAGCTCTCGACCGAAGGGAGAGACCATGCGCGAAGCCGTAATAGTTTCGGGGGCCAGGACCGCTGTGGGACGTGCGCCAAGGGGTACGTTACGGGCCAGCCGTCCGGATGATATGGCCGCCGCCGCAATCGGTGAGGCCGTGAGGCGCGCGGAGGGGCTCGAGAAAGAAGATGTGGAAGACGTGATCATCGGGTGTGCGATGCCTGAGGGGACGCAAGGGTATAACGTCGCGAGACTGTCCTCGCTGCTCGCGGGGATGCCTGATACGGTGCCCGCGCAGACTGTGAACCGGTTCTGTTCTTCTGGGCTACAGACCATCGCGATGGCCTCCGAGCGGATAATTGTCGGCAACGCGACGACCATTGTAGCGGGGGGGACGGAGCACATGTCTTCTACGCTCGAGATGCCCAATTTTTCGCCCAATCCGAGGCTCATGGAGATCAACCCCGCGGCCTACATGGGCATGGGCCTTACCGCAGAGCAGGTCGCCCGCGAGTTCGACGTGAGTCGCGAGGACCAGGACGAGTTCGCCCTTCGCAGCCACACCCTGGCCAAGAAGGCTGTCGAGGGAGGCGTGTTCGACGCGGAGATCGTGCCTCTCGACGTCGAGTTCGATTGGGTGGACGAGAGCGGCGCCCTACAGCACATGGAGACGAGCTTCGGGCGTGACGAGGGGCCGCGCGACACCTCGGCCGAGAAGCTCGCAAACTTGAAGCCAGCCTTCCAGAACGATGGCACCGTCACGGCGGGCAACGCTTCGCAACGGAGCGACGGCGCGGCCGCGGTCGTGGTGATGGACAGGGAGGAAGCCGAGAGGCGCGGGCTTACGCCGCTCGTCCGGTTTGTCGGTTTCGCGGTGGGGGGCGTCAGGCCCGAGGTCATGGGCATCGGGCCGACGGTGGCGATCCCGAAGGTGTTGGAGCAGACCGGGCTCACGATGGACGACATCGACCTCATCGAGTTCAACGAGGCGTTCGCCGCCCAGGCGCTCGCCGTAATCCGTGAGGTCGGGATGGACCTGGAGAAGACCAACGTCAACGGCGGGGCCATCGCCCTCGGCCACCCGATGGGCGCCACCGGCACCAAGCTGACGGTTCAGCTGATTCACGAGATGAAGCGGCGCGGCTCAAAGTACGGCCTCGTCACCATGTGTATCGGCGGCGGCATGGGAGCAGCCGGGATCTTCGAGAACCTGCAGAACTAGCCGTCAGCTTCCAGCTTTTTTGGCTGACTGAGAGCCGCCCTTAGGGCGGCCTGCTGAAATGCTGACCAGCTGTTACAAAAGCAACAGAGTCAGAAGGCCCAGGTAGAGCATTGCGGCCGCAGATACGATGAGCTCGAACCCCAGGTTGCGCCTGGGTCCGATCTCCAATGGATGAAGTCCAGTCAGGCGCGAGAGCATGGTGACGGCACTTGAAAACGGGGTGAGAAGGAGGGTGGACTGGGCGCCGAGCAGGAGGGCCGCCGCCCACAGCGCGGGTGCTGGTCCGCCGTCCAGCGGGAAGGCCGTGTTGAGCAGCAGCACCATCGGGATGACGTGGATGCCAACGACGAATCCTATGGCCATGATGAGCGCTAGCGCGGGTGCGACCAGGACGGTGGGCAGGGCCGAGAGCAAATCGCCGAGCGGCGCGAGGGCGCCGAGGGCTTTCAGTGACAGCACCAGGATGCCAGCGGATCCGAAAAGTGCGAACTCGGCGTGCGAGGACGTCAGCGAACCGCGCGTCTCCCGCCCGAGCCGTGCCAGGGGTGATACTCTGCGGGTGAGCGCCGCCGCGAGCGCGGCGATACAGAGTACGATGGTCGCGACCGTTATTGCGATGGCCGCCGTAAGCGGCAGCTCCGAAAAGATCAGGTTGACCAGCGCGACGGCGGCGATGAGCAGAACAGGGTAGAGGAGGATGGCGGCTGCGCCCCGGTCCAGCGGCGTCTGCGGGATCTCCTCGACTTCGCCCCCAGCCCTCTGGGCGAAGATCAACGTCCCCGCGAGGCCAAGGATCACGAAGGGGAGTGTGACCGCAAGGAGCTTCGGGTAGGAGACTCCGGTCAGAACGATGGTCGTCGCGGTCAGGACGTTCAGGTTGGTCCAGAGGGGGGCAAACGAGAAGGCGCGCCCGGCCCATTTCAAGGCTTCCAGGCGCTCTTTTGGCGCAGCGCGGCCCGAGATCACATCTATAAGGACGAACGCTCCCACGTCCAGGACTGCCCCGAGGATGTGTCCCAGTGCTCCGGCCGTCGCCTTTATGCTTACACCCCTGCGGGTCAGCGCCGCCATCAGGGCCCGGATCTGAACCTCGTAACGGACCGCCCGGATCGGGTAGCCCGCGATGCTGAGGACGAGCAACACGGCCACTATCCCGAAGTACGTCGGCATGCCTTCGTAGAAGTTCGCAAACTCGAACCGTCCCGTGAAGATCGCGAGGCCAAGTGTGGCGAAGGCAATTAGGGCGAACCCCCTGTGGAAGGTGCTCGACCACGGCACGGAGATCACGAACAGCGAAGCTCCCACCCCCAAGAACAGTGTCGTCCCGAATGAGCCTGGCGCGAACGTCTGCCAGACGTAGGCGGCCAGAAAGACGACACCGAGCACAGGACGCAACCCATTCAGTCGCGACCTCAAGCTCTCCGTTCTCTGTGGCTTGTCGGTGTTCTCTCTTACCTTTAACCCGCTTCCGGATCGCCAGAATGCAGCCTGCACCCACGATTCTAGATCATGGACGAGACGACAGTACGGACCGCTGAGGCAACCTCAAGATCCTCGCCCGCCGGAAAGGACGAGCGTTCAAGGGTGGCTGCCGGACCGTGCGCAATATAATCATCATCGCCGTCGCAGTAGAGAGGACGTGGCCATGTCAGGATCAACCCGGAGTAGCGAGTCGTGCGGCAGGATTGTGTTGCTGGCCGTCCTGCTCGCGCTCCTGTGCGCGGCCTGCAACCGGTCCACGGAGGAGAATGGGAAAAGTGGCAATGACTTGGAGCCGATCACCACCACTCAGGAAGTGAAGAAGGAGGAAACCGCGGATGCCGGTGGGCCGTCCGTGACGAGGGTCGAGGTGAGCACCCTCGCCACAAATCTGGAGGTGCCCTGGTCTTTCGCATTCTTGCCCGATGGGGATGCCCTCGTTACCGAGCGCGACTCGGGGAGGCTTCTGCGTGTTAGTCCCTCCGGTGACGTGAGCGAGATCCAGACCTTGCCTGAGGGTGGCTCCGGCGAGGGTGGGCTCCTCGGTGTCGCCGTCTCCCCGAACTACGAAGATGACCACTATATCTACGCCTACTACACGACCGAGGTAGACAACCGCGTGGTAAGGTTCCGCATGGGCGAGAGGCCTGAGCTCATATTGACGGGCATACCCTACAACACGTATCACGACGGGGGTAGGATCAAGTTCGGACCCGACGGTATGCTCTACGTAACTACGGGCGACGCCGGAGATTCTGCGAACTCCCAGGACCGGAACTCCCTGGGAGGTAAGATCCTGCGGATAGAGCCCGATGGTTCCATCCCACCCGACAACCCGTTCCCGAACAACCCCGTCTACTCCTACGGCCACCGCAACGTTGAGGGCCTCGCATGGGACGCACACGGACGGCTCTACGCGAGCGAGTTCGGTGAGAACACTTGGGATGAGGTAAACAGGATCGAGCCTGGGAAGAACTACGGCTGGCCAGAGGTCGAGGGCATGGGCGGGGAGGACCAGGGGTACGTCGACCCTATTACCGTATGGCCGACCTCAGAAGCCTCCCCGAGTGGGGCTGAGATCATGGTCGACGGGGCCATCCCACAGTGGGAGGGCGACCTTTTCGTGAGCGCCCTCCGGGGAGAGCGGCTCTGGCGCCTGGAGTTGAACGACAACGGCGAGGTCGTGGACAGGGAGAAGCTTCTCGACGGGGAGATCGGCCGCGTGCGAGACGTTACGCAGGCCCCCGACGGGTCCCTGTGGGTCTCGACCTCTAATTATGACTTCTATGGCACCCCGGTCAGCGAGCAGGATGACCGCATACTGCGTCTGGCGCCGGCGGGGGAATAGAATGAGGTCAGTGGAAGACACACGGAGAGCTACACAGGATGCCTACCCGGCGGACCTCGCCCACTTCATTCGTGAGCGGTGGAACGAGGATAGAGCTGGTCCGCTGCCTGATCAAGGCGCACTGGAGACCCTGGTCTCCGCGTGCTACCAGGCCAGTCTGCTGCGTGAGGAGGAGCGTGCCGTGACGTTCAGGGTCATCCTCTGCGACCCCGACCGTCTACCCCCGAACGAGGGGCCGCCCGGTGGGATACACAGGCTGGAGTTCCCTGAGCCCAGGCAGTTCGACGTCCAGGAGATAAGGCGGCTTTCACCGGCCGCGGACTACTACCGCTCGCTCATTGGAGTCTGCTTCGACGAGGAAGAGGGATTGAGGATCTGGGGTCTCGTCCACTCAGGGCCGAGGTGGTTGAGAGAGGGCCAGGGCGGGAGAGATGCCCCGCCGCCCCTGCCGCGTGCCCTGGTACTACGCGTACACGGACCGGGGCGCATCGCCGCCGACGTTGGCCAGGAGACACTCGGCAAGCTAGACGAAGGCAAGATTTCGGACGTCTCGATGGACGTGTTCGAATCGCGCTGGCTCCCCGACACCTTCGCGCCAGTAAGGGAAGAGCTTGCGGAGACACACGACGGACTCAGGGATCAGGCGCGCAAGAAAGGACAAGTCTGGGGCCGCCTCGACAACGACATCACCCGTGTGATCGGGCAACACGCGATCAAACGCATCATCGCCGCCGTTCGGGATTCCCACCACGGGGGAACCGTCGTCATCGTCCCGCCGTACCTGGCCGACGACATCCTCCAAGACCGCTACATCACCCTCAAATACAAGTTCATCGACGAGGAGCCGCGCCGGCGCTTCCGTACGCTCATAGTAGACGTGATGAGCGAGCTGGCCCGCTCCTACGCCGGTACGCCGGCCAGGGACCCCGTCGGCTGGGACGACTACGAGGCGAGCAGCGACAGGCGATTGACCGAACTCGACGAAGCCATCTTCGAGGTGGCGCACCTGATCGCCGGCCTGACGGCCGTCGACGGTGCCGTCGTGATGACCCAGCGCTTCGAATTGCTCGGTTTCGGTGGTGAGATCTCCGGCGAGCTTGCGGCTGTAAGGACGGTGGCCAGAGCTCTCGATGCCGAGGCGGACGCCGCCGTCGAGGAGTCGGCCGAGGGCGTAGGAACCCGCCACCGCTCCGCATACCGGCTCTGCAAAGCGCTCCCCGACGTCATATCCATCGTCATCTCACAGGACGGCAACGTGCGCTTTATCAAGTGCAAGGACGAAGCCGTAACGTACTGGGATCAGGCGTAGGCGGGCTCGACGGTCGCTGACATCGAGCCCTTGCAACGTGGGATGAGCGGGTCAGGGCCGAAGGCCTGGATCTGATCCCGCTTCAACTCAGCCTGCTCCAGGTTCGTAGTCGCCACGACGACCCGGCCCGTTTCGTCGACTTCCCGCGCCATCTCGTAGCCCTTCTCTACGGGATGGCCAAAAATCCTCTTTAGCATCAGGATCACGTACTCATAGCTGTGATCGTTATCATCGAGCAACACCACATTGTATGGAGGCAGTTCCTCTGTCTTCTGCTCTTCCTTCTCTACCGGCCGGGCGATCGTAGCCGTCATGGTCAGCCCTCCCGACTCAGAGGCCCTTCCACTCAGGCTCTCGCTTCTCCAGAAAAGCGCCCATGCCCTCCTGCGCGTCCGCGAAGGTAGCGTTGAAGGACATAACCTCCTTCGTATACGCGTAGGCCTGTTCGGTTGGCATCTCGAGCTGGCGGTAGAACGCCTGTTTCCCAACTCCGACTACCAGCGGGCTGGCCTCCGCTATCTTCTCGGCCAGAGAGCGCGTCTCGGTCTCGAGTTCCTCAGCCGAAACCACCCTGTTGACGAGGCCTTCAGCGAGGGCTTCGTCCGCCGAGATGAACTCGCCCGTGAGCAGCATCTCCATCGCCTTCTTCTGGCCGACGGCGCGGGAGAGGGCGACCATCGGGGTCGAGCAGAACAAGCCGATCCTGACACCAGGTGTGGCGAACCGTGCCTCCTCGGAAGCGACCACTAGGTCGCAGGTTGCGGCGAGCTGGCACCCTGCGGCGGTAGCCGTTGCGTGGACCTGCGCTATCACGGGCTGTTGGATCGCCTGGATGGTCTCCATCAACTCGCAACAGACATCGAAGATGTGGCGGTAGAACCCGGGGTCGCGTCCGATCATCTCCGAGAGGTCGTGGCCAGCACAGAAAGCAGGCCCCTCCCCGCGCAGGACAACGACCGAAGCGTCCCTACCCTTTCCTATCTCCTCGAAGCAAGAGATCAACTCCTGCATGTGGGCGAGCGAGAGGGCGTTGCGCTTTTTCGGACGGTTCATGGTCACGTAAGCGACAGCTCCGTCCTGCTCGAAGAGTATGTGCTCGTAGGTCTTCTCGGCTTCGATCATGGCGCCTCCTCTAATTCACCTGCTTTTCGCGGCCCGCCCATTCCTTCTCGCGCAGGACGAACTTCTGGACCTTGCCCGTCGAAGTCTTGGGCAGCTCGGTGAACTCGACGGCTGCGGGGGCCTTAAAGCGCGCGATGTGCTCCTTGCAGAAATCTATGATCTCCTCCTCGTTTGCTTCCTGCCCCTTCTTGAGCACGACGAACGCCTTGGGGCGTTCGCCCCACTTTTCGTCGGGGATGGCGACGACGGCGGCCTCCATGACGGCAGGGTGGCGCGAGACGGCCTGCTCAACCTCGATGGTCGAGATGTTCTCGCCGCCGGAGACGATTATGTCCTTGTTCCTGTCCCTGATCTCCACGTACCCGTCGGGGTGCCACACCGCCACATCCCCTGAGTGGTACCAGCCGCCCTCGAACGCTTCCTCGGTGGCCTCCTCGTTCTCGAAGTAGCCCTTGGCGACCATGTTGCCATGCATCACGATCTCACCCATCGTCTCCCCGTCGCGCTCCACGTCGTTCAAGTTCTCATCGACGACTCGCACCAGATCAGCGGTCGTGTATCCCTGACCTTGGCGGGCCATCAGACGGGCGCGCTCGTCCGCGTTGAGCTCCTCCCACTCGGGATGGACCCCGCTCGTGGTCATCGGACCGTAAGTCTCGGTGAGACCGTAGATGTGCATCGGACGGATGTTCAGGTCGGTGAGCTGGCCGAGCAAGGTAGGGGACGGTGGCGCTCCCGCGATGGCCGCGGTTACGGGCGTCTCTAGCGGGTGTGCTGCTTCCTCGTTGACTATACCGATCTGGACGGTCGGGGCGGCGCAGTAGTGCGTGATCCCCTCTTCTTCGAAGAGCTCCCAGATGCGTGGCGGCTCGACTCTCCTGAGGCAAACGTGCGTCCCCGCGACGGCCGTCACGGCCCAAGGATACGTCCACCCGTTGCAGTGGAACATCGGGAGGGTCCACAAATATTTGGTCTCGTAGCCCATCCCGATCTCGATGGCGTTTCCGAGCGCGCTCAGGTACGCCCCCCTGTACGTGTACATTACGCCCTTCGGACGGCCCGTAGTGCCCGAGGTGTAGTTGATGGAGATGGTCTCTTCTTCGTCCTCGAGCACGTCTGGCACAGGCTCGGGCGAGCCTTCGGCCAAATAGTCCTCGTACGGGTCTCCCTGCTCCCCTGTGTCGTCTATGCGCACGGTCTCGACGTCCTCGAGCAAGTCCTCTAGCTCGGCGTCGACGAAGGCCATCTTTGCGCCCGAGTGCTCGATGATGTGGGAGACCTCGTCCTTGCCGAGACGGGTGTTGATGGCGACGAGCACCAGCCCGGCGGCTGGCACGGCGAAGTGGGCCTCCAGCATGGGCGGTGTATTGGGGCAGAGGAAGGCAACGCGGTCACCCTTCTGCATCCCGCCGTCCAGCAGCCGCGAGGCCAGGCGGTCGACCCGCTTCTCCAACTCGCTGTAGGAGTAACGCCGTCCGCCATAGACGACGGCGGTCTTCTCGGGGAACATGTAGGCGCTGCGCCTGAGGAAGCTGACCGGTGTAAGCTCGCTTCGGTAGACCTTCTCGCTCATGAATCACTCCTTTGCTCTCCCTGACAGAGTATATAGGCCGAGGCTCCATCTACGCTACGTTGGGCAGGCTACGTGGTCTGAGTTACGCTTCGAGGTCAGCCTTCGTGGGATGAAGCGGCTAATATCTACGACTGGCGTCGGGTCCGAGTAGAGGGAGATGAATGAACACCCGCGAGAGGCATCGTCTGGACCGTCACAAGATCCGCGTCGAGGAGTTGAGGCTGTGGCGCAACGCGAGAGAGAGCCACATCGAGAAGTGGCGCTTCGCGGCTGAGGGCGGGGAGGGGAAGGAGATCAGGCTCGGAGATCTCTGGCCCGAGGACGCGTTGCCGGCAAACTTCTCGGCGGAGGCTAAGATACCCGAAGACTGGGCCGGCTCTCCCGTCGAGCTGGAGCTGTGGCTCGGCGGTGAGGGTTTCGTCAGGCTCTCGACGGGGTTCAGCGGTGGCCTGAACCCTTTCCACCGTAGCTTCCCCGTAACACAGAAGGCTAAGGGCGGGGAGACGGTCGCGGTCGAAGCCGAGGTCGTGCCTAGAGGGATGTTCGGCACGAATGTGGCCGAGCCACGGCTAAGGCGGTCTTCGCTCGTGGTGCCTGAGCAGGAAGTACGCGCTCTGGAGCGGGACCTGGGGCTCATCGTCGAGGTCTGCGAGCAGCTCGGGGATCACGAAGTCGCCCCGCACCTCCTCGACATCATCGACGCCGCCTTCGCCGGCCTGTTCTCCTCGTGGCCTTCAGGAAGCGAGGTCGCCCTCACCCGTTACCTCCAGGCGTACGTTGAGTCGACCGACGGCGGCCCGTGGAGCCTGCCGCCCACGCCGCGGCCCGTCGAACCCCTCTCTGAAGAGACGCGCAGGGCCATGCGCGAGGCGCGCAGGATGGTCGCCTCCCGCCTCGAGGAGCTCGAGGAAGAGTATCCGCCGGTCGGGCGCCTCGCTCTCACGGGCCACGCGCACCTCGACCTCGCCTGGCTGTGGCCCGTCTCCGAGACCCTGCGCAAGGGGCGCAGGACCTTCGCGAGCGTCCTCTCCCTCATGGAGCGCTACGATGATTTCGTATTCAACCAGTCCTCAGCCCAGCTCTACAGCTGGATCGAAGCCGAATCGCCTGAGATCTTCGAGAGGGTCAAAAAACGGGTCGAGGAGGGACGCTGGGAGCCCGTTGGCGGCTCGTGGGTGGAGTCTGATTGCCAGATCCCATCAGGCGAGTCCATGGTGCGCCAGATGCTCTACGGCCAGAGGTACTTCGAGGAGAAGTTCGGCCACCGCTCGCGAGTAGCCTGGCTCCCCGACGCCTTCGGATTCTCTCCGGCGCTGCCGCAACTGCTCAAGGGCGCGGGGATGGGGGGCTTCTTCACCTATAAGCTCAACTGGAGCGAGACCAACGAATTCCCGTATGACCTCTACGAGTGGGAGGGCATAGACGGGAGCACGGTCATCGCCCACGACTTCGAGAACCCTGGCCAGGACTACAACGGCAACATTACGCCCCAGGATATCTACGGCACGTGGCGCAACTTTGAGGGCAAGCGTCACCACCCAGAGAGCCTCTTCTCCTTCGGGTGGGGCGACGGCGGTGGCGGCCCGAGCGAGCAAATGCTCGAGAACTACGCCCGCCTGAAAAGGTTTCCCGCGATGCCGCGCCTCCGCATGGCCCGCGTCGACGAGTTCTTCGAGAGTCTCCCCAAAGAAGGGCTGCCGAGGTGGACCGGCGAGCTCTACCTCGAGCTGCACAGGGGCACCCTCACAACCCAGGCAAGGGTGAAGAAACTGAACAGGGAGGCCGAACACCGCCTTCTCGAGGCCGAAGCCCTCGCCACCCTGGCCGCCGTCCACGGCGCCGAATACCAGCGCGAAGAGCTCGAAGCAGCCTGGAAGACGCTCCTCCTCAACCAGTTCCACGACATACTGCCGGGGACCTCGATAAAGGAGGTCTACGACGTAACCCACAAGGAGCTTGCAGACGTCGTAAGAAACGCACGAAAGCTGCGCGACAGAGCCCTGAGCCTCCCGCTGGAAGCGCCTGCACAGCCCGCGCTGCTCGTTGCCAATGCCTCGTTGAATCCACGCCCCCTCTCCGTACTTCTGCCGGAGGGATCGCTGGGCGGAAAGACCAGCGTGGCCGACGCGAACGGGAAGCCCCTGGCTTCACAACGGACGGCGGACGGCTTGCTCGTCCACGACCCGCAGCAGAGCGTGCCCGGGCTCGGATGGACTACCGTTCGGCTCGAAAACCAGGGCATCTCACCCGAGATCCCGGGCTATGTCCTGACGGAGGTCTCGGGCGGGACCGTAGTCCTAGACAATGGGTTACTTCGCTTGGAGATCGGGGCCGACGGGACGCTCCACCGCTTCAGCGACCTTGAAGTGGACCGCGAAGTGCTGGACGGGCGGGCCAACCGGCTCTGGGCCTACACGGACAAGCCCCGCGAGTGGGAGGCGTGGGACGTGGACGAGGCGTACGAACAAGAGGGGGAGGAGATCTCCGCGGTCGAGAGCGTCGAGGTCGTCGAGGAGGGACCGCTCCGTGCCTCGGTTCGTGTGAAGCGGAGATGGCGCAACTCCACCATCGAGCAGACCTACAGGCTCCTCGCCGCCTCGCGGCGCCTTGACGTGGAGTCCTACGTCGACTGGCACGAGAGGAGAGTTATCCTGAGGACGCTCTTCCCGCTCGCCGTTCGCTCCCACGAGAGCGCCTGCGAGACGATGTTCGGCGCCCTGCGGCGGCCGACGCATCACAATACTCCCTGGGACGCGACCCGTTTCGAGGTCTCGGCCCACCGCTTCTGTGACCTCTCGGAGCCCGGCTATGGCGTCGCGCTCCTCAACGACGGCAAGTACGGCCACAGCGCCAAGGGTAACGTACTCGGTATCAGCCTGCTGCGCAGCCCGCTCTACCCAGACCCGTTCGCTGATGAGGGCGAGCACCGCTTTACCTACTCGCTCTTCCCCCACCCCGGCGACTGGACCGCGGCGGGGGTCGCGCGGGAGGCCTTCGCGCTCAATGCACCCCTCTTCCCGGTCATGGCGCAGGAGAACGCCCTGCCGCAGGAATTCTCCCTCGTGGAAGCTGAGGGACTCGAGCTCGCGCTCGGCAGCCTCAAGATGGCGGACGAGGGGAGGGGTGTGATCCTGCGCCTCTACGAACCCCACGGCGCCCGCGGGGAATCTACGTTGCGCTTCACGCGTCGCGTCGAGAGGGTGGAACGCGTGAACCTCCTCGAAGAGGCCGAGGAGCCTGTCGAGGTCCATCAGGGTTCCGTGCGCCTCAAGGTGCGGCCTTTCGAGGTGGTTACGCTGCGCGTGGAGTGGGAAAAGGGGTAGGGAGACCGAGGAAAGGGGCGAGGTGTGGAACACCGTCGTTTGGGACGTCTTGGACGTGAGAACTCCGTGCTCATCTTCGGCGGGGCCGCGCTTGCGGAGGCCACAGAAGTGGACTCCGACTGGGCCATTCAGCAGGCGCTCGAGGCGGGCGTAGACCACTTCGACACGGCGGCCGACTATGGGGAGTCCGAGCTGCAATACGGGCGCTGGATGTCCGAGATCAGGGATCAGATCTTCCTCTCAACCAAGACCGGCCTGCGTGAGAAGGACGCGGCGAAGCGCCAGATCCACGCCTCCCTCGAACGCCTGCGCGTCGACAATGTCGACCTCCTCCAACTCCACGCCGTGGGCGACCTCGAAGACCTCGGCCGCGCAACAGGCCCAGGCGGCTCCCTCGAAGCCGCCATCGAGGCCAAGGATGAGGGCCTCGTCAGGGCCATCGGCATCACGGGCCACGGCAACGAGGCCCCCGCAACCCACCTCGAAGCCCTCAGGCGTTACCCTTTCGAGACGGTCCTTACGCCCTGGAACTACATCCTCTCAACCGACGAAGGCTACCGCGCCGATTACGAGGCACTCGTCGATGAGGTTCGGCGCCAGGACGCAGGGCTTATGATCATCAAGACCATCTCGCGCCGTAACTGGCCGGAGGGAGACCCGATCGGCGACCAGAGGTACACCACCTGGTACGAGCCCTTCGACCGGCAGGAATACATCGACGCCGCCGTCTCGTGGGTGCTCTCCTTTGAGGAGGTTACAGGGCTCGCGATGGTCGGGGACGTCACCCTCGTCCCGATGATGCTCGAGGCTGAGAATCGCCGGATGTCGCGCGAAGAGGCCGAACAAGTCCTCTCCCGAGCCCCCGACTACTCCTCGCCATTTATCTCCGTACCGTTTTAAGTGTCGGGCGTCAGCTGTCGGCCGTGGGCGTTCCCTGATCTCGGGCCCCGCGAGGAGGAGATAGCGGCGGCTATGCCAGGGGTCTGAACCACCCACAGGTTTGACTCGGACATTACGAGGGTATTACCATTCCTATCGGGAAGAACCGAGGAAAGAAGGGAGAAGGTTACGGTGAATAGTCTGGCGTTGGTACAGCCAATGGTTACGCCCCACGAAACGTGGATCGACTACTTCATTATCGGGGTGTACTTCGTGTTCGTGCTTGGCATCGGGGCCGTGCTCAGGAACAAGATGCAGACCTCAGAGGACTACTTCCTCTCCGGGAGGTCTCTGCCGAGCTGGATCACGGGCCTCGCCTTCCTTGGTGCGAACCTGGGGGCGCTGGAGATCATGGGGATGGGCGCAGGGGCG
>Ga0126307_10000965_pt1 | contig 19007 bp, 18 predicted proteins | sample Plot28_FD_89955 | JGI IMG/M metagenome (GOLD analysis project Ga0126307, IMG submission 89955) | Serpentine soil microbial communities from UC McLaughlin Reserve, CA, USA - Plot28 | ecosystem: Environmental > Terrestrial > Soil > Grasslands | place: USA: UC McLaughlin Reserve, Lake County... | reverse complement strand
CTCGCCCGGCACGCCCAGCTTCCTCGGCTCGGCGCCCATGGCCAGGACCACGCTGCGGGCGCGAATTTCCTGCCCGCCCACGTGGATCACGTGCGTGCCGCCGTCCTTGGAGAGCTCGATCTTCGTCGCGTCGTCGGTGATGAAGCGTGTTCCGAAACGCTCGGCCTGGTCGCGGAACTGTTGCATCATCTCCGGCCCCATCACGCCCTCGGGGTAGCCGGGGTAGTTCTCGACGTCGGTGGTGTTCTGAAGCAGGCCACCCCACGTGAAGCCCTCGATCATCAGCGGCTCGAGATCCGCGCGCGAGGCGTAGAGCGCGGCGGTGTAGCCGGCCGGTCCGCTTCCCACGATTACGACGTTCTCTGTCTTCAAGTGGCCTCCGCCTTTACTTTACTTTCTGAAGTATAGCCCTCCTCCTCCCATGCGTGCACGGTCCGCCGCAGGGCGAAGTAGGCGACGATCCCCGGCGGGATCGGCAGCCAGAAGGCGATGATGCGGTAGGTGAGGACGGCCGGGAAGACGACGGAGCTGTCGACCCCGAACAGCGCGAAGGCGGCGATCATGCCCGCATCGACTGGGCCCGCCCCGCCGGCTGGCGACGGGATCAGATTGGCTGCCATCCCCACGAAGAACCCCTGGATCAGCACCGCAACCGGCACGTGCCCGCCGAAGGCCTCGAAGCTGGCCCACAGCGTGGTGATCTGCGCCGCCCAGAAGCCGATCGCCCCTGCGATGGCCACGGCGCCCTGACGCGGGTGGCGCACGTAGGCGATCGCCGTCCTGATCCCGCGCGCGACGGTCGCCGGACCGGCGGCGAGCCTGGCGCCGAGCCGGGCCGCGCGCGGGCGGTCGCTGAGCTTGCGCATGCGCCGCTCGACGTCGCCGGGAATCAGCGCGACCAGCGCCAACACGAAGATGACCGCGCCGGCCACCGCCGCGGGCACGATGGTGCCGCCGGCCGGGTTGTCGCCCGGCGCGACGCCGGTTCGCAGCAGCACGCCGAAGAGCACCAGGGAGCCCAGATAGACCGAGTACATCAGCGCGAGGAAGGCGACCATCCGGGAGGCCGAGCGCCGACGCGGCATGCCCGCTCGCCGCAGCGCCCAGTAGGTGAGCGCGATCCCGCCGGCTCCCCCCGCGGAGAAGATTCGGGTGGCGGCCAGGCCCGCCAGGTTGATCTGAAACGAGGCCTTCATGTCCAGGCGGCGGCTGACCTGCTCGTCGCCGCTGCCCACGACCCCATGGAAGAGCATCACGTAGGCGAAGAACCCGGCGACCGTGGCGGCCACCGCCACGACCACCCAGTACCACTTGGCGCTGTCGACCCGCTCGAGGCTGCCCTCCAGGCCGACCACCTGCGGGAAGAGCACGTAGATGGCGACGACGGCGAGGACGATGGCCAGGCCCGCCGAGGCGAGCTTGCGACGGTCCTGGAGCAGCGCCTGTACCCGGGAGACCTCCTCTTCCTCGGCGGCCTCCGCTTCGACCGTCCTCACGGTGAGAGCCTCGCCAGGCCGTCGGACACCGCCACCCCGAGCGGCTCGAGTCGCGGCGCCACGCGGACGATCCCCTCGGCCAGGGCGAACCCGGCGATCAGGTCGACCACGTAGTGCTCACCCAGGTAGACCAGACCGAACCCGAGAGCGAGCGCGTACGTCCAGGCCGCGGCGCCGTGACCGGGACCCACCCGCTGAAGGAGGCGCGCGGCCATCACCGAGGTTCCGAAGTGAAGCGACGGCATGGCAGCAAAGGGATTGCCCTCGAGCGAACTGTAGAGCGGCTTCCACGCCCGACCCCAGACGCGCTCGCCGGTCTCGGCCATGATGCGCCGGACAGGCGCCATGTTGCCGTTGGTCCCCGCCCACCACGGCGGAGCGGTGGGGACAACCCAGTAGACGACACAGCCCAGGTCGAAGCAGGCCGCCATCAGCGCGGCCGAGCTCGGGTAGAGCCGCCGGTGGCCCAAGAGCAGGTAGGCCATCGCGCTGTGGGGGACGGCGAACCAGCTCCAGTGGACCGCCGACAGGATGAGGTCGTGGAGACGGATCTCCCCGGGGCGGCCGAGCGCGCGCTGCAGGCGGAGCGTCGGCTCCTCTCCTCCTCCGATCACGCGGTCGGCGCGGATCGGGTAGTCAATGTGGACGCGCTCGGCGAAGGCCACCGGATCGTCATCGGGCATGTCGAAGTGGGCGAAGTAGGCCCACATCTGCAGCGCGTAGATGCCGGCGTCGCGCAGGCGGGTGCGGGGGGCCGCTATCGCCAGGGCGGCGGGGGCCTGGTAGGAGAGTACCGTGACGGCTGGGACCGGAAGCTTCAGGCGGCGCCGCAAGAGCGGTGTGACCACTCCGATCGCCACGGCGCCCCAGGCGAGCGTCCGTAGCGCAGGAGCGGAGGCCGAGCGTCGATCGGCCGAGCACCGCACGCTCCGTTTCCATGGCGCGCGCGAGCTCCGCACAACGGCGCGAGCCTACGCGACGGTCGCGACGGCCAGAGACGAGCTCTCCGCGATCGGCCCGGGCATGAGCTGCTCGGGCGGCGGGACCTCGATGCCGAGGAGCGCCATGCGGCGCTTGAGGGTGGTGTACGCGTAGCCGTAGATCTCCGAGGAGTGGTAGCCGTAGCTCAGGAAGTCCGACGGGTCCCGGGCGTAGGGCGGCACGAAAACGTGGCCCGCCTTGGGGACCAGGTCGAGCACGACGTCCTCGACGGTTTGGCGGTGGCGCGGGTCCTCGGCCACGGCGTCGCGGAGGAAGCGCATGCCGAAGGCGATGTGGCGGTGCTCGTCGCGCTCCACGAGCCCGAAGCCCTCGACGAAGCCGGGGTACATGCCGTGATCGGCGAACCACTCGCGGACGAACTTCTGCCCCGTCACGGCGAGGAAGCCCTCGACCACCATGTGGTAGGTCGCCACGCCTTTGACGAACAGGCTTCGGTCGTCCGGGCGAGCCCGGAGCTGTGCCGCCGTCTCGCGCAGCCCGTCATCGAAGACCTGCCGCCACGCACCGGCCAGGCTCTCCTCCATCTCGCGCATGCGCGCGCGGAAGTCCTCGCCGTCGAGGGCCATCACCTCCGCGCCGAAGCGATCGAAGAAGGCCGCGTGGCGCGCCTCGTCCACCAGCTGGGTGGCGAGGAACAGCTCGATCTCGCCCGTAGGGGACGCGAGCAAGAAGGGCGCCAGGTCGGCCGTCACCCTCTCCTCGCCCACGTAGAAGGCACCGATGCTCCAGAGCGTGCTCTCCTGCGCGTGTGTGGTGGTGGTCAGCCACTGCTCGCGGTCCAGCGAGAAGTCGAGCTCGGTGGACTTCCAGTTCTGGCGCTCCCACAGCGCATAGAGCTGGCGGTAGTCCATGAGCTGCCCGCTGGCGGCCTCGTAGCCCCCCGCACGACGCTGCTGCACCCCCCGCTGGCGCTCCTCGCGCTCGAGCTCGGCGTCGTCGCGGCCCTGGCCGCGATCGATCCAGCGTCCCAGCAGCGAGATCGGCCAGATGTCGCCGTCGACCTCGATGACGCGGTCCTGCATGGCGGCCGTCGGGGTGAGCTCCCCAGAGGCCAGGCGCTGGTAGCCCTCCGCAGTCACTCGGGCGGCGCCGGCCACGCCCCAGGGAGGCGCCTCGCGGGAGACCGTGAGGCGCTCGCCGTCGTTGACGGTCACGAACCACTCCCCCTCGCCCGTGACCTCGTAGCGGACGGTGAAGCGGTGACCGCGCGTCCACTCGGGGTCGACCACCCAGGGCAGGGACCGGTAGAGGAGGTCCGGCTCGAGGCGGGCGCCGGCGCGGGCGACCTCCCCCATGTCCATCCCGCCGTTGCCCATCGCGCGCAGCTTGAGCGCCTTCAGCCTGCTGCCGCGGACGCGTATCTTCCCGGTCGCGGCGAGCTTCAGCGGGCTCGCGCTGCCGGCGGCCAGCTCCACGAGCTCGCGCGGACCGCAGCTGAGGCGGAAGTCGACGCGACCGTCCTCCCCGGGTTCCACGCGCGCGCGCCCGTCAGACACCGACACCCGCCAGGTGCCCGTGCCCTCTACCTCGAGCTGGTAGGCCAGCGTGTCGTCGATGCGCGCCGCGGCGGCCGGCAGGCCCATGACCACGAGCCGGGCGCCCAGCTCGGGGTCGTCGGCGGCCAGGCGCTCCAGCAGCTCGGCCTGGGCGCTCACCCGGCGGGCTCCAGGAGCTTGACCTCGACGGGCGCCCTCTCGGCGAACTCGCGCGCGTCGGCCTCGCTGCCGATTTGGTGGCCCCAGTGCATCGGCACCGCTACGCGGGGCTGGATGCGGCGGGCGGCCTCGGCCGCCTCGAGAGCTGTCATGACGTAGGTGCCGCTCACGGGGAGAAGGGCCACGTCGACCCCAGCGACATTGTCCATCTCGGGGATCACGTCGGTGTCGCCGGAATGGTAAAGACGCTCCCCGCGGACATTGACCTCGAAACCGATCCAGCCCGCCTGGCGCGGGTGGAAGAGGTTGCCCTTGGCGTCTCGTTTCGAGGTGTTGTAGGCCGCCACCGCCGCCACTCCCACACCGGGCACGAGCTCGTGCTCGAGGTCGTCGCCGGGGCCCAGCGACAGCACGCGCCCGCCGGCGCGCTCGGCGACGGCAGCCGGGGCGATCATCCACGTGCCGTCGTGCGAGAGCAGCTCGATGTCGCGCGGCGAGAAGTGGTCGTAGTGCCCGTGGGTGACGAGGATCAGGTCGGCCTGCGGTGAGCCGGCAGGGAGCCGGTAGGGGTCGATGTAGACGTACGAGCGCCCGACCCTGACGCGAAAGCCGGAGTGGCCGAGCCACTCGACCTGCTCGAGCAGCATTGACGCATTATGGTCGCCGGAGGGCGACCGATGACCTCCGGTCTGCGGCAGGATGCCGCAGGGGGTAGTTTGCGCTCCGCATGAGCTACGAAACCCTCATCTGGGAGGTCTCGGACGGCCTCGGGCGCCTGACCCTCAACCGCCCCGAGAGCCTCAATGCCTGGACGATCCAGTTCGGCGAGGAGATGAAGTCGGTGATCGAGGGCGAGGCCGCCGACCCCGCTGTGCGCGCCGTGCTGGTCACCGGCGCCGGCCGGGGCTTTTCCTCGGGCGCCGACCTCAAGGAGGGCTTCATCCAGGCCGACGACGGCTTTCCGGACATCAACAGGGCGCTGATCGAGTACTACCACCCCGTCCTGGTGGGAGTGCGGCGCCTGGACAAGCCCGTGCTGGCCGCCCTCAACGGACCGACGGTAGGCATCGGCTGCTCGCTGGCACTGGCCTGCGACCTGGCGATCGCCGCCGAGTCGGCATTCCTGAGCCTGGCCTTCGTCAACATCGGCCTCATGCCCGACGGCGGCTCGACCGTCTTCGTGCCCGCCACCGTCGGCAAGGCCCGCGCCTTCCAGATGGCCCTCCTCGGCGAGCGGGTACCGGCCCCCCAGGCGCTCGAGTGGGGGCTAGTCAACGCCGTGCACCCCGACGACCGGCTTGCGGCCGAGGCCGACACCCTGGCGACCAGCCTGGCGCACGGCCCCACGCGCTCCTACGCCGCGGCCAAGAGGGCGCTGAACCAGTCGATCTACCCCCACCTGGAGTCCCAGCTGGACCTGGAGGCCGAGCTGCAGCACGCCCTTGCGCGCACACAGGACTTCGCGGAGGGCGCCACGGCCTTCCTGAGCAAGCGCGACCCCGCCTTCACGGGCGCCTAGCTCGTCGACTCGGCGGTGCTCGGCCGGCCGACGCCCGGCCTGCGCTCCGGCGGGTAAGCACACTTCTCGCCGGGTAGACTGGCCGCCGCCTTGTCCTCTCGAAGGTTCCTCCTCGTGCTGGGCCTCGCCTTGGCCGCCCTGCTGGTACTCGCCGGTCCGGCGGCGGCCGATATCTGGTCCCCGGAGAGCGGCGGGTCGCCCAACGCGGACAAGATCGACACGCTCTACAAGATCACACTGTTCGTGGCGATTCCGATCTTCCTGCTCGTCGAGGGAACGCTCATCTGGTCGCTGGTCAAGTACCGGGTTCGCCGAGGCGGCCAAGCCGAGCAGATCCGCGGCAACCAGCCGCTTGAACTGGGCTGGACCGTCGGGGCCGCGGTGATCCTCGTGATCCTCACCGTCGTGACGTTCGCGTTCCTCAAGACCATCACCGACCCCGAGCGGTCGGGGCCGCAGATCGCCGACGGCGCCCAGGTGGCCTCGATCGACCAGCCGGATCCGCCCGGAGGGGGTGGGATCCGCATCGGGGTAAACGGCCAGCAGTACCTGTGGCGCTACGACTACGGGAGCAAGAACGACCTCTTCTCCTACAACGAGATGGTGGTCCCTACCGACACCACCGTCTCCCTCGACATCAGCTCGTCCGACGTCCAGCACTCCTGGTGGATCCCCAAGCTCGGCGGCAAGGCCGACGCGGTCCCCGGCCACGTGAACGAGACCTGGTTCAAGATCTCCAAGCCCGGCCGCTACGAGGGTCAGTGCGCCGAGCTCTGCGGCGCCAACCACGCGGACATGCACGCCGTCGTGCGGGCCGTTCCCCCCGACGAGTTCGAGCGCTGGGCCCGCCGCCAGCGCGCCGACATCAAGGCGGCCCGGGAGGAACTGGCGACAACGAGGCGCGCCCGCGAGGCCGAGGTAGGGAGGTAGTCAGCGATGGAAGCGACTAAAGCCCGCCTCGCCGGCGCCCCGGAAATCGCGATGCACGGCCTGGAGGAGCAGCCCAGGGGGTGGCTGTCGTGGCTGACCACGACCGACCACAAGCGAATCGGCGCGATGTACCTCTACGCCACCTTCATCTGGTTCATCCTCGGCGGCGTGATGGCGCTGATCATGCGCCTCCAGCTCGCCACGCCGGACAACACCCTCCTCAACGGCGAGACCTACAACAGCCTGGTCTCCATGCACGGCGTGACGATGATCTTCCTGTTCATCGTGCCTGTGCTGGCGGGCTTCGGCAACTACTTCGTCCCGCTCATGATCGGCGCCCGGGACATGGCCTTCCCGCGGCTCAACGCGCTCTCCTTCTGGCTGCTCGTGGGCGGTGGCGTCGCGTTCTTCGCATCCATCTTCTTCGAGCCACCCCAAGCCGGCTGGACCTCCTACGCCCCGCTGTCCGACGACGCCTACTCGGCCGGCGGCGGCATCGACGCCTGGATCTTCCTGGTCCACCTCACGGGGCTCTCGTCCCTGCTGGGCGCGATCAACTTCGTGGCCACCATCCACAACATGCGGGCGCCCGGCATGAGCTGGGGCCGGATGCCCCTGTTCATCTGGACGATCCTCATCTACTCCTACCTGCTGATCGCCGCGCTGCCGGCCATCGCGGCCGCGGCCACGATGCTGCTCACCGACCGGCACTTCGGCACCGGTTTCTTCAACGTGGCCGACGGAGGCGACCCGCTGCTGTGGCAGCACCTCTTCTGGTTCTTCGGCCACCCCGAGGTCTACATCATGATCCTGCCCGCGTTCGGGATGATCTCGGAGATCCTGCCGGTGTTCGCCCGCAAGCCGATCTTCGGCTACAAGGCGATCGCGGCGTCCACCGTGGCGATCGCGTTCCTGGGTCTCCTGGTGTGGGCGCACCACATGTTCACCACCCCGACGGCGAACGTGGTCCTCGCCTTCTTCATGTTGTCCTCGTTCGCGATCGCGGTGCCGACGGGCGTGAAGATCTTCAACTGGATCGCGACCCTCTGGCGCGGCCAGATCATGCTGAAGACGCCGCTCTACTTCGCGGCTGCGCTGCCCGCCCTGTTCGTGATCGGGGGCATCAGCGGGATCATCCTCGCTGTCTTCCCCGTCGACTGGCAGATGCACGACACGTACTTCGTAGTCGCTCACCTGCACTACGTGCTCTTCGGCGGCTCGGTGTTCGGGATCTTCGCGGGGCTCTACTACTGGTTCCCGAAGATGAGCGGCCGCCTGCTCTCCGAGCGCCTGGGCAAGCTCTCCTTCTGGGTCATGTTCGTGGGCTTCAACCTCACGTTCTTCGTGCAGCACAGCGCGGGCATGTCCGGCATGCCACGACGGGTCTACCGCTACCCGGACGGAGCGGGTCTCGAGGCCTACAACCTCATCTCGACGATCGGTTCCTTCCTGCTGGGCATCGGAGTGCTGATCACGGTCATCAACGTGATCAGGAGCGTGAAGGGCGGCCGGCGCGCGGGCAACGATCCGTGGAAGGGCAACACGCTCGAGTGGTTCACCCAGTCGCCGCCGCCGCCGAACAACTTCGACGTGATCCCGCGCGTGCGCAGCGTCGAGCCGATGAAGGACATCCGGCGCGAGGTCCAGAAGGCGGGCAAGGCCTCCGAGACCGTCGCCCAGCCGGTCACCTCGGGCACGTCGTGAGCAGCAGCCGATCGGCGGTGCTGGGCAGGCCAACGCCCGGCCTGCGCTCTGGCGCTAGGCGGCCGTCGGCCGGCTTCCATCGCTTGGCGCTGGCCACCGGCCTGGCTACGTTCGCGCTCATCCTCGTCGGCGGCGTGGTGCGAGTCTCGGACTCCGGGCTCGGTTGCGGCCCCGGGGGCAGCGGCTTCCACGGCTGGCCCTTCTGCAACGGCGACGTGGTGCCCGGGCTCGACCTCAACTCGGTGATCGAGTACACCCACCGGGCGCTCGCCGGCGCGGTCGGGATCATGATGATCGCGCTCGCAGTGATGGCCATCCGCCGGCGCGTGCTGATCCGGCCCACCGTGGCCGCCGTGGGGCTGGTGATCGCCCAGGGCCTGCTCGGGGCGGCCACCGTCGAGGAGAACCTCGAGGAGGGCCTGGTGGCCGCGCACCTCGGGCTGGCCATGGGGTTGCTGGCGCTGATGCTCCACGTCTGGCGCGAGAGCCGCGAAGGCCCTCGCGCCGAGCGCCCCGAACCGGCCGACGAGCCGCGGCTGCGCATCCTCTCCGTCGCCGCCGCCGGGCTCGTGCTGTGCACCGTGGTGGCAGGCGGGTACATGGCCGGCACGCAGAAGTACGGACGGCCCGACTACCAGCTCGGCGACGGCGCCCATCACGCCTGCGGGAAGGAGTTCCCCACCTGCAACGGCGACTTCATGCCCTTCGGCGACGCCCGTCTGGTCGACATCCACCTGACCCACCGCCTGTTCATGTATCTGGCCGTCATCGCGGTGGGCGTGCTCGCCGTGATGCTGCTGCGCCGGGGTATGAAGCGCTCGGCGCACCTGCTCGGCGGGATCCTCCTGACGCAGGTCCCGGTCGGCGCCCTGAACGTGTGGCTGGACGAGTACGAGCTGCTGATCGTGGCCCACCTCGCCCTCGGTACGCTGCTGTGGGCGGCCTCGATGAACGCCGTCTTCGAGCTGCGCCGCGAGCCGGCCCGGGCCGCGGCCGGAGCCCCGGCCCGGGCGGTGACCGCCTGATGGAGGCCGTCGCACTACGCCGCCGTGCCGGCTGGCGCACCGTCGTCTCGGACTACTTCGAGATGACCAAGCCGAAGGTGCAGTCGCTGCTGCTGTTCACCACGGTCGCCACGATGTACGTCGCGGGCGACCCCTCGCTTGGGCTGGTCACGCTCACCTGCCTGGGCGGCGCGCTCTCGGCCGGAGGCGCCGGGGCCATCAACCACGCCATCGACCGCGACCTGGACCGGGTGATGAAGCGCACGGCCGGCCGGCCGGTCGCCTCCGGCCGAGTCTCCCCCACCGCCGCCGTCGCCTACGGCGCCCTGCTGGGCTGCGCGTCGTTCGCGCTGCTGTCGCTGGCGGTCAACCCGCTGGCCGCGGTGCTGTCCATGTCCGGCCTGCTGGGCTACGTCTTCGTCTACACGCTCTGGCTCAAGCGCTCGACGCCGCAGAACATCGTCATCGGTGGCGCCGCCGGCGCGGTTCCGCCGCTGGTGGCCTGGGCGGCGGTGACCGGCGGGCTGAGTGGCACGCCGCTCTACCTGTTCGCGATCGTCTTCTTCTGGACGCCACCCCACTTCTGGTCGCTCTCGTTGCTGATGAAGGACGAGTACGAGAAGGCGGGCGTGCCGATGCTGCCGGTGGTTCGCGGCGAACGCGAGACACGGCGCCAGATCCTGCTCTACGCCGTGCTGCTGTACGCGGTCTCGCAGCTGCCCTTCTGCGCCGGCGCCTTCGGCACCACCTACCTGGTCTGCTCCGTGTCCCTGGGAGCGGTGTTCATATTCGGGGCCTGGCGCCTGCTGCGCAACCCCGATCGCCGCACCGCCCTGCGCCTCTACCTCTATTCGCTGGCCTACCTGGCGCTGCTGTTCGCGTCGATGGTGGCCGACGTCCGCCTGTAGTCAGGTTCAGGCTCCGTCCGCCGACCGGTCCACAATGGCCGGTCCGATGCTTGCGGTGACACTCACGTGCAGCGACAGCGACTGCGACCACGAGGTCGTGGAGGTCGTCTGGTCGCTCGAGCAGGTCGACCTCATGGTGTGCGACGGCTGCGGCTGCTGCCTGCAGGCCGTCGGCTACGAGGACGCCGTGGAGGTCCGCCCGGTCATCCAGCCCGGCCTCAGCCGGGCCGCGTAGAGCGCTTGATCGCGTAGCCGTAGGAGGACGAGGAGTCGCGGATCTCCGGATCCGCAGCCGCTAGCCAGCGGCCGCGAGGCGCTCGCGAGCCTGGCGGCGTGCCGCCTCGCCGGCGTCCTGTTCGGCTCCGGCCTGGAGCCGCGGCTCCGCCCGGCGGGCCTGGTCCTCCGCCCGGGCCTGAGCCCGCTCGCCTGCTCGCTCGCGCGCGAGGGCGCGGGCGCGGCGCGCGGCGGCGGCGCGGGCCGGGGGGCCCCCGCGGCGGTCGGCGTCCAAGCGCGCGCCGGAGCGCGCGCGGGTGATCGCCCGGCGCTCGGCCGAGCGCGCGTCGGCGCCGGGCGCGCAGGCCCGCGCCCGCCCGCGCACGCGCACGCTCGCCCTGGCGCCGGCCTCGGCGGTCAGCGACGCGCGCGCGACGCCCCGGCGGGTCGCCGTGGCGGTCACGGTCACGCTCCCGGCTTCGCTGCGCTCGGTAGCGGTCTCGGACGCCGTGACCGCCACCGGCTTGCGAGCGGTCACCGTGGCGCTGGCGCGGGCGCTGCGCGTGACCCGAAAGCGCCCGGCGCGGCGCACGCAGCGAACGACCCCGTCGCCGTCGCCGCCCCCGGCGCCGGGGTCGGGGTCACGCCCGCGCTCGCCGCCGCCGGTCAGCCCGCCGGCGACGGCCACCGCGATCAGCACCACGAAGCCGATCGCCGTCAGGCCGATGGCCAGCGACGGACGTGCGCCGGAGCGCAGACGGTCGAGCGGCCCCGGCAAGGGTCAGGAGATGTTCTCGGCGCGGGCGCGGGCGAGCTCCTGGCCCAACCCGAAGGTGCCCACCTCGAGCCCCTGGTCAGCCCGGATCACGTGCATCACCGCGTTGATCAGCGCCAGGTGGGTGAAGGCCTGGGGGAAGTTGCCCAGGTGGCGGCCCGAGCGGGCGTCGATCTCCTCGGCGTACAGCTGCAGCGAGTTGGCGTAGGAGAGCATTCGCTCGCACATGTCGCGCCCGCGGTCGAGCTCGCCGATCTCGACCAGCGCCGAGACCATCCAGAACGAGCAAATCGCGAAGGTGCCTTCCTCGCCGGAGAGGCCGTCGTCGGTCTCCTCGGTGCGGTAGCGCAGGATCATCCCGTCCTCGCTCAGCTCGTCGGCGATGGCCAGCACGGTCTTCTTGATGCGCTCGTCGCCGGGGTCCATGAAGCGCACGAGCGGCATCAGCAGCACCGACGCGTCGAGCGCGTCGGTGTCGTAGTGCTGGCCGAACACGCCGCGGTCGTCGAGCGCGTTCTCGCAGATGTCGTCCTTGATCTCGTCCGCCGCGTTCTGCCAGCGCTCGGCGAGATCCTGCTCGCCGCGCACCTCGGCCAGGCGCGCGCCGCGGTCGGCCGCCACCCAGCACATCAGCTTCGAGGAGGTGAAGTGCCTGGGCTCGCCTCGCACCTCCCAAATGCCGCGGTCGGGGTCGCGCCAATTGTCCAGCGCCGCCTCGACCTGCTTGGTGAGGATCGGCCAGATGCGCTCGGGCAGATGGTCGCGCGACTTGGTGTGCAGGTAGAACGAGTCGAGGATCGCGCCCCAGACGTCGTGCTGGTCCTGGTCGTGAGCGCCGTTGCCGACGCGCACCGGCTTGGCGCCGTCGTAGCCGGAGAGGTGGTCGAGCGTCTCCTCGGGCAGATCGTGCTCACCGTCGATGCCGTACATGATCTGGAGCTGGGACTCCTCGCTCTCGGCGACGTCGGCGATGAAGTAGAAGAAGTCGTTGGCCTCCCAGTCGAACCCGAGCGTGTAGAGGCCCCAGAGCATGAAGGTCGCGTCGCGGATCCAGGTGTAGCGGTAGTCCCAGTTGCGCTCGCCGCCGGGGGACTCGGGCAGCGAGGTCGTCGCGGCGGCCACCAGCGCGCCCGTCGGCGCGTAGGACAGGCCCTTCAGCGTGAGGGCGCTGCGCTGCAGGTACGTCCGCCACGGATGGTCGGGGAACTCGCCGTGGTCGAGCCAGTGCTGCCAGTGGTGAGCGGTCCAGACCAGGCGGTCGTAGGCGTCCTCGTAGGTCGTCGGCGCCGGGTGCTCGGACCAGGAGAGGGCGACGAACAGCGTGTCCCCCTCCTTCACCATCGTCCGCGCGGTCGCGCGCGGGCCCTCTATGCCCATGTTGAGGTCGGTGGTCAGCCGCAGCTGGATCTCGCTCCCCTCGGCGGTGCACACCGCCTCGTGGTAGCCGGGGCCGTCGTAGCGCCACTCGCCGGGGGCGCGCCCGTAGTCGAACTGCGGCTCGCAGTCCATGTTGATCTGGACCTCTCCGTTCACGCAGCGCACCGTGCGGAGCAGCACGTGGTCGGCGTCGTAGTCGGTGGGCGAGCGCCGGTGGGTCGCCGAGCGGTCGTTCTCGTGGTGCCAGGGGCCGATGAGCAGCACGTCGCGGACGATGATCCAGCCGCCCTTGGTGCCCCAGCTGGTCTCGATCACCATCGTGCCCGGCAGATAGCGGCGGGCGGCGGGGACATCCACACCGTCGGGCCCGAGCCGAAAGCCGCCGGCGTCGCGGTCCAGAAGCGCGCCGAACACGCTCGGCGAGTCGAACCGGGGCAGGCACAGCCACTCGACGTTCCCGTTGGGCGCCGTGAGCGCGCACGTCTCGCAGTCGGACAGGAAGCCGTAGTCGGCGATGGGCGGGAAGGCGTCAGCCCGCACCGGCTGGGCTCCCGGCACCTCCCTCACAGACGGCTCGCTGCCGCGGCGTCGCAGACGACCCTGGCGGAGTCGTTGCGCACCAGGCTCGACGGGGCCGAGGGGTCGGGCTCGCCGAGAGCGCGCTGCAGCGCGTCGGCCTTGCCCTCGCCGGTCACCAGGAAGATCAGCTCGCGGGCGGCGTCGACGACCGGCAGGGTCAGCGTCACCCGAGGGACCAGGGGCTCCATCCCCGCCTCTAGCACGCCCACCACGTGCTCCTCGCGCTCGTCGAGGGAGGGCGAGCCGGGGAACAGCGAGCAGAGGTGCGCGTCGGGGCCCATGCCCAGCAGCATCAGGTCCAGCTCGGGCAGCTCGTGTCCGAAGACGGCGCCCAGCTCGCCGGAGTAGTGGCGGGCCGCCCCGTCCGGCCCCCGCTCCCCCTCCATGCGGCGGACCTCGGCGCCGGTGGTGTTGCGCAGGAGCGCCTTCTGGACCATGCGGTAGTTGGAGTCCTCGTCCTCCGGCGGCACACAGCGCTCGTCCGAGAACCAGAAGATGACGCCCGACCAGTCGTGGCGCAGCTCGGCCGCGCGCTCGTATGCCTGCCGAGGCGTGGAGCCGCCGGTGAGGACAACTTGGCCACTGTGGGCTACCAGGCGCTCGGCCACCGTCTCGGCCGGGTCGTCCACCACCTCCACTTCCGCGCGCACGGCGGGCATCCTATGCGCGCTTCAGGCCAGCATCGACGCGGCGGCCTCCAGGGCCGGGGCATAGGTGTGGTCGCGCAGCAGCGCCTGGCGAATGCCCTCGCCGAGGATTCCCGATTCGCCGCGCGACGCGCCCATCACCGTGAACGAGGAGCTGCGCCCGTCGGCCAGCGTGCGGGTGGCGGCCAACCCGCCGGGCCCGCGGTCCAGCGAGAGCGACATCCCCGAGGCCGTCTCGACGGTGATCCCGGCGAGCCCGGGGGCGCTCATGCTCGGATCGGGCGACATCGTCAGGGTGACCTCGCCCCGCCTGGCGCGGGCCTTGCCCCAGCGCGAGCCGTCCTGGCCGACCAGGCTGTCGGCCTGCCAGCCCAGCCGCGTCGCGAGCCAGCCGAAGAACAGGACCGCCGCCGCGCCCGAGTCGGGCCGGTGGCGCACGGTCACCGAGCTGATGCGGTACAGCTCGTCGCGCCAGAGGGGCGGGTCGAAGCTCGCCGCCACCCGCTCGCGCCACGGGGTTGAGCGAAGCCACGCCAGGTCGACGACGTAGGCCTCCCGCGAGAGCTCCTGGGCACGCTGTACCGCGCCGGCCGGGTCGGGCTCGTTGACCGAGTCCACCAGCACGATCTGGGCCAGGCTCAGGAGCGAGTCCAGACCCTCGCGGTGCCCGTGCGGCGCCCAGATCAGGGTGGCCAGATCGGTGACCACGAGGGGGTCGACGATGCTGTCCAGGCCCGCTAGGTGCCGCCCCCCGCAGGTGATCGTGATCTGCTCGGTGCCGGCCACCATCTCGCCCGAGGCCCCGGTGTCCTCGACGTCGATCTCGGCGTGTGCCTCGAGGGTCTCGCGGCCTGGCTCGACCGCCAGCAGGATGGTGCGCGAAGCGTGGTTGCGCCCAACGTGGTCGAGCCGGTTCTGGATCTCGCCCTTCCAGTCGTCGTCGGCGAGGACGACGAGGTTGAGCACCCGCGCCGGCGCGAAGCTGTCGTGCTCGGCGAAGCGCTCCTTGAGCAGCTCGCGGAGGGCCGCCTCGATCTCGCCCGGGGAGGTGTCCTCGGCCGCCCAGCGACCGGGTCCTAGATCGCCCGCCACGTCTGCCCCTCGGGCATGAGGTCGTTGGCCTCCTCGGGCCCGTCGCTGCCGGCGGGGTACTGCGGCAGCGGGCCCTCCTGGTCGGCCCAGGACTGGAGGACCGGATCGCAGATCCGCCACTGGGCCTCGACCTCGTCGTTGCGGGTGAACAGCGTGGCGTCGCCGCGCATCGCGTCCATGATCAGCCGCTCGTAGGCCTCCGGCGACTCCGACATGAACGAGGTCCCGTACAGGAACTCCATGTTCACGGGCCGGATACGCATGCGGGTGCCGGGGATCTTCGCCCCCAACGACAGCGACACGCCCTCGTTGGGCTGCACGGTGAGCACCAGCGTGTTGGGCTGAACGCCGACCGAGCCCTCCTGCTCGAAGGCCAGGTGCGGCACGGGCTTCAGCGTCACCGCGATCTCGGTGACCTTGCGCGCCAGCCGCTTCCCCGTGCGCAGGTAGAAGGGGACGCCGGCCCAGCGCCAGTTGTCGACCTCCAGCCGCAGCGCCACGAAGGTCTCGGTGGTCGAGTTCTCCGGCACGTCGGACTCCGAGAGGTAGCCCGGCACCCTCTCGCCGGCCGAGACCCCTTCCGTGTACTGGCCCCGCACGGAGTCCTCGGCCCGGGGCGTGGGCACCGCCTGGAGGACCTTGACCTTCTCGTCGCGCACCTCGTCGGCGGTGAAGTGCACCGGCGGCTCCATGCACACGTTGGCCAGCAGCTGAAGCATGTGGTTCTGCACCAGGTCGCGCAGCGCGCCGGAGCTGTCGTAGTAGCCGGCCCGCGTCCCCACGCCGATGTCCTCGGCCGCGGTGATCTGCACGTTGTCGATGTAGTTGCGGTTCCAGACCGGCTCGAATAGCCCGTTCGCGAACCGGAAGGCCAGCAGGTTCTGGACCGTCTCCTTGCCCAGGTAGTGGTCGATCCGGAAGACCTGGGACTCGTCGAGCACCGCGAGCACGTCGCGGTTGAGCTGCTCGGCCTCCTGGAGGTGCCTGCCGATGGGCTTCTCGATCACCACGCGCACCTCGGCCTCCTCATGGTCGTCGAGGCCGTGCTCGCCCAGCTTGCCGACGATCACCGGGAAGAAGGTCGGCGCGGTCGAGAGGTAGAAGACGCGGTTGAACGGCTGGACGCCCTCCTTGTCGAACTCCTCGGCGGTGCTGCCCAGCCGCTCGTATACCGAGTCGTCGTCGAAGGACCCGGGGACGTAGCGCATCGGTGACACCAGCGCGTCGAGCACCGTCTCGTCGGGCGGCCGGCGCGAGAACTGCTTTATCGAGTCGCGCGCCTGCTCGCGGAAGTCGTCGTCGGACATCTCGCTGCGCGAGTTGCCGATCAGGTGGAAGCGCTCGGGCAGGGCTCCCTCGTGGGCCAGGTTGTAGATCGCCGGGAGCAGCTTGCGCTTCGCCAGATCGCCGGTAGCGCCGAAGATGACCAGCGTCGTGGGGTGGACCGGAAGGCGCTCGAGGCCCTCGGCCAGCGGGTTCTCCTCGACCGTCGCCATCAGCCGTCGGCCTGCTTCTGGACCGCGTGGCCGCCGAACTGGTTGCGCAGCGCAGACAGCACGCGGCCGGTGAAGTCACCGTTGGCGCGGGTGTAGAAGCGGGCGTAGAGCGAGTTGGTTATGACCGGCGTCGGGACGTCGAGGTGCATCGCGTCCTCGATGGTCCAGCGCCCCTCACCGGAGTCGTTGGTGTAGGCGGTCAGGTCGGCCAGGTCGTTGCCCTCCTGCTCGAAGGCCAGCGCCGCCAGCTCGCACAGCCACGAGCGCACGACCGAGCCCTGCATCCAGAGGTGGGCGATCTGCGCCTTGTCGAGCTCGTACTCGCACTTGTCGAAGATGTCGAAGCCCTCGGCGTAAGCCTGCATGAGCCCGTACTCGACGCCGTTGTGGACCATCTTCACGTAGTGCCCCGCCCCGGTCGGGCCGAAGTGGCCCCAGCCCGGCCCGTGCTCCTCGGTCTCGGGCGGGGCGAGCACGTCCAGGATCGGCGAAAGGCGCTCGACGGCCTCGTCGGGACCGCCGACCATCATGCAGTAGCCCACGCTGATGCCCCACACGCCCCCGCTGGTGCCCACGTCAACGTAGTTGATGCCGCTGGGCTTGAGCTGCTCGGCGCGGGCCTTGTCGTCGGTCCACTTGGAGTTCCCGCCGTCGACGATGGTGTCGCCCTCGTCGAGCAGCTCGGCGAGCTTGTCGACCGTCTGCTGGGTCGGACCGCCCGCCGGGACCATGATCCAGACCGTCCGCGGCGCCTCGAGCTGCCCCACCAACTCCTCGAGCGAGGGAGCGCCGGTGGCCCCGTGGCCCTCGGCCTCCTTCACAGCCTCCTCGGAGAAGTCGAAGGCCACTACCTGGTGGTCCGAGTCGCGATGGATGCGATGGACCATGTTCCCGCCCATCTTTCCCAGACCGATGAAACCGAGCTGCATCCGATTCCTTTCTCGGGTGCCTCGGCCCCCGGTGAGCGATCGACGGCGGTGCTCGGCCGGTCAACGCCCGGCCTGCGCTCCGACGCTTATTTCGACAGGGGCTGAGTTCTCTCAGGTCGGACGCTACCGTGCAAGCTCGGGGTGGCTTTCGACAGAGCGGACACGCTGAAGCTCCGCGGCGGAGGTCGGCTGAAGGTCCGGGCGATCGAGCCCGGGGACAAGGAGCTGCTGGTCGGGGCCTTCGACCGGATGAGCGAGGACTCGCGCTACCGGCGCTTCTTCCAGCCCATTCACGAGCTCAGCGACAGCAACCTGCGCTTCCTGACCGAGGTCGACCACCACGACCACGAGGCCCTGGTCGCCATCGACGACGACGAGGCGGTCGGCGTGGCGCGCTACGTGCGCTCGCTCGAGAAGCCCTCGCGGGCCGAGGTGGCCGTCTCGGTGGTCGACGACTACCAGGGCCGCGGCGTCGGCGGCGGGCTGCTGGAGCGGCTCGTGGACCGGGCCCGCGAAGAGGACGTGACCCACTTCACCGCCCTCGTACAGGCCGCCAACCCGGGAGCGGTGAGGGTGCTGTCGACCCTCGGGGCCACGCAAGCCCATCGCGATGGCGACGAGGTCGAGCTGGACATCGAGCTGCCCGAGGACCACGGGATGGGGCGCGGGCTGTCCGAGGCGCTTCGGGGTGCCGCCGGCTCTGCGCTGCACCCCCGGGGCACCGCCGTGCGACTGCTCGGCCAGGCGCGGCGCCTATACGAGCGCGCGACGCCCGGCTAGCGCCCGACTACAGGCGTCGGTAGCTCATCAGCGCCACCCCGGAGCGAAATGGCCGGCAGCCGGTCAGCTCGAGGTCGGGCACCGAGGTCGCGTCCTCGAACAGCCGGAAGCCACGGCCCAGGACGACCGGGTAGACGAACAGGCGGTACTCGTCGACGAGCCCCTGGGCGATCAGCTCGCGCACAAGCGTCATGCTGCCGGTGAGCTGGAGCTCGGTCCGCTGCTCGAGCTCGCGGACCTCGTCGATTCCGCGCAGGACCGTGGAGTTGTCCCACTCGGGATCCTGGAGGGTGGTCGAGACGACGTACTTGCGCATCCGGTTCAGATGGTCTTTCACCCCGGTGGTGTCGTCGGCCTGTTGGGGCCAGAAGCCGTGCATCTGCTCGAAGGTCCGGCGGCCCAGCAGCAGCGCCTTCTCCTCCGCCATGTGCCCCTGGAGGACGGCCTCGATGTCCGAGGTGTCCAACTGGTCCTGGCCGGCCGGGGCGAACCACCCCTCGCTCGCGTCGATGACCCCGTCGAGCGTGATGTTCTGGGTGACCGTGAGGCTCATAGGCGGCATGATGGCGACATGCCCATCTGCTGGCCCGACGACGTCGACCGCGTCCTCGGCGGCGACCTCACCGCGGGGCTGGCCTACGTCACCCCGGCGGGAGGCACCGTGGTGGCGGCCGTGGCACCGGTCGGCCTGCGCGACCGCGACGCCGGCACGTTCACCTTCACGACCTCCCTGGGCCTCGGCCGCAAGCTCGAGCGCCTGGAGCACCATCCCCACGTAGCCCTCGCCTACCACGCGCGCGAGCACGGGCTGGCCGATGGCAACCTGTTCGTGCTCGTGCAGGGGAGGGCTCGGCCTATTCCCGACGCTGACGAGGAATGGAACGAGAAGGTGCTCGGCCCG
>Ga0126307_10000964_pt1 | contig 19026 bp, 16 predicted proteins | sample Plot28_FD_89955 | JGI IMG/M metagenome (GOLD analysis project Ga0126307, IMG submission 89955) | Serpentine soil microbial communities from UC McLaughlin Reserve, CA, USA - Plot28 | ecosystem: Environmental > Terrestrial > Soil > Grasslands | place: USA: UC McLaughlin Reserve, Lake County... | reverse complement strand
GTCGTTTTGATTCCTGTGTTCGCGTTTGAAGTCGAGCCTCAGGCCGGGATCGATCCCGGTCCGGACTTCCTCGGCTATGAATGGTGTGAACGGGAAGAAGCCACGGCGCGGCTGCTCTGGGCCGGGCAGCGTTGGTCGGTCCGACACATCGATGACGTGATCGGAGGCGGTGGGCCAGCGGCTGAGTTCTACCGCATACGCTAGGCCCTCGTCGTAACCGCCGAACTACAATCATCTAGGACCGCGCCCCCCCGTTCTGACCCAGCCCTCTCAGGAGTGGGAATGCCCGACTTCAAGATTGTCTCCGACCTCAAACCAACCGGTGATCAGCCAGCAGCGATCGAGAAGCTCGTTGAGGGATTGGTCGATGGCAAACGACTCCAGACCCTTCTGGGCGTCACTGGGTCTGGGAAGACATTTACGATGGCCAATGTCATCGAACAGGTGAACCGACCGACGATCGTCTTGGCGCACAACAAGACTCTGGCCGCGCAGCTCTACGCTGAATTCAAAGAGTTTTTCCCAAACAATGCCGTTGAGTACTTCGTTTCCTACTACGATTACTACCAGCCTGAAGCCTACGTCCCACGCACCGACACATTCATCGAGAAGGACGCGGACATCAACGAAGAGATCGACAAGCTGCGCCACGCGGCCACCCGAGCGCTGCTCACCCGGCGCGACGTGATCATCGTGGCCTCTGTTTCCTGCATCTACGGTTTGGGGTCCCCGGAGGAATACTCACAGACGGTGGTATCTCTCCGCCGCGGCGGTCAAGCGCGGCGAGACAAGATCGTGCGGCACCTGATCGATATTCAGTACGACCGCAACGACATGACGCTCGTGCGAGGGAGCTTCCGGGTACGGGGTGACACGCTGGAGATCTTCCCTGCCTACGAGGACATCGCGCTGCGTGTCGAATTCTTCGGGGACGAAGTGGAACGAATCGTCGAGGTTGATCCCTTGACCGGGGAGCTCCTGGTCGAGCGGCTCGAAGTCGATGTCTACCCGGCAAAACACTTTGTAACAACAGAGGACAAGCTCCGCGCGGCGATTCGCGATATCGAACTGGAACTGGAAGAGCGTCTGCAGGAGCTAGAGGCCGAGGGCAAAATGCTCGAAGCAGCGAGGCTTCGCCAGCGCACAATGTATGACCTGGAGATGCTCCAAGAGACTGGCTACTGTGCGGGCGTCGAGAACTATTCAATGCACCTGTCTCGTCGCAAGCCCGGTGAGCAGCCGTCCACGCTGTTGGACTATTTCCCGGAGGACTTCCTGCTCTTCGTCGACGAATCGCACATCTCGATCCCGCAGGTGCGTGGGATGTACGCGGGCGATCGTTCGCGAAAAGATGTGCTGGTCGAGCATGGGTTCCGCCTTCCGTCCGCTCGCGACAACCGTCCACTCACGTTTTCCGAGTTCGAGCGCATGATTCCGCAGGCCATATTCGTTTCGGCCACGCCTGGTCCCTACGAGCAAGAGCACAGCGAGCAGGTCGTGGAGCAAGTGATCCGGCCGACAGGGTTGATCGACCCGGCCATCTCGGTGCGGCCCACCAGGGGTCAGATCGACGACCTTCTCGGCGAGATCAACGCGCGCGTCGCAGCGGGCCAGCGAGCCTTAGTAACGACGCTGACCAAGCGCATGGCCGAGGACCTTGCCGACTACTTCAAAGAGATGGGCATTCGCACCCACTACCTACACAGTGAGATCGATACACTGGAGCGGGTGGAGATTCTGCGCGATCTTCGCCTTGGCGTTCACGACGTCGTCGTCGGCATCAACCTCCTGCGCGAGGGCCTCGACTTGCCCGAAGTCTCCTTGGTAGCCGTCCTCGACGCGGACAAGGAAGGATTCCTGCGCTCGGAAGGATCGCTCATCCAAACGATAGGGCGGGCTGCCCGCCACGTCGACGGTCAGGTGATCATGTACGCCGACACCATGACCCGGTCGATGAAAGCTGCCATCGACGAAACCTACCGGCGCCGCGCTTTGCAGATCGCGCACAACGAGCGAAATGGTATCGTGCCCCGCGGTATCGTCAAAGAGATCAAGGACATTACGGACCGCGTCCGCGCCGTCGCGGAGGAGCAATTGGGCTATTCCACCAGTGGCAAACCTGGCATCATTACCGAGATCCCACGCGATGAACTAGTTCGCATGGTCAAGGAGCTCGAGGGGCAAATGAAAGCCGCCGCGCGCGATCTCGAGTTTGAAAAGGCGGCGTTGCTGAGAGACCAGATCATCGAGCTCCGTCGCATCACCATGGTCGATCCGGTCCTGAGCTGAGCGCCCCAAGTGGTCCAGCCGTGACGAGCGAACCGGCGTTGAAGAAGCTCGAGGATGACTATGTGCTCGTCCTCAATGGGCCGAATCTCAACCTACTCGGCACTCGCGAACCCGGCATTTACGGGAGTACGACGCTCGCCGACATCTTGGTGGAACTGGAAGACGTGGCGCTCAGCGCGGATCCGCCGCTCCGGATTGAGCACGTGCAGTCCAACCACGAGGGCCATCTGATCGACGCGATTCACACGCTTGGTCCGAAAGCGACGGGCATCATCATTAATCCTGGCGCGCTGACGCATTACAGCATTGCCTTGCGTGATGCACTGTCGGCCGTCGGCACTACGACGATCGAAGTTCATCTTTCCAATATTCATGCACGGGAGGCGTTCCGCCACCACTCGGTGGTTGCTCCGGTCGCTCTTGGCCAGATCGCCGGTCTCGGCCCAGATGGGTATCGGCTCGCACTCCAACATCTGATCACGCGCTGTCGGCTATCTCGTGAGGAAAAAAGATGATCGATCGCCTGCGTCGCCTGCGCGAAGCCGCCGCGGCGATTGGAGCCGACGCGGCAATCGTCACCCACCCCGCCAACCGGCACTACTTCTCCGGGTTTCCCGCCAACGACCACGCGCCGGACGAGTCATCCGGAATCCTGGTTGTTGCGGAGGACACTGCTGTCCTCTTCACTGGGCAAACCAATCTGCCGTGGGCCGAGAATGCGGTCCGACCACCAGTGACGGCACGTGAGTGGAATAGACCGTGGTCAGAATTCCTTGGCCAGGAACTGCAATCTCTTGGGGTTCGCTGCGCGGCGTTCGAAGACCGCGCGCTCTCCGTTTCGGATCATGCAGGCATCCAGCGCGAAGCGGGCGAGATTCGACTGGTTCCAGCGGGCAACGCGTTTCACGCTTTGCGCGCAGTGAAATCGAAGCAAGAGGTGGCAACGATTGCTGAAGCGGCGCAGATCACCGACGCAGCGCTCGAGGCAGCGACGTTGAACCTCAGCCCCGGAATCACAGAGAAAGCGTTGGCCTGGCGAATCGAGGCCGCGATGCACGATCTTGGCGCGGACGGACCTGGCTTCCCGGTCATCGTGGCCGCCGGACCGCATGGTGCGCGTCCACATCACGACCCGAGCGATCGTGCGATTGAGGAAGGCGAGCCAGTCGTGATCGACATGGGCGCCATAGTGGGAGGGTATACGGCTGACCTGACCCGCACCATCTGCCTGGGCCAGCCGCCACCTGAGTTCATCGACAGATACAATACCGTGCTGAGCGCTCAACGCCGTGCCCTCACCGAGATCCGGGCCGCAATGTCTGGGCGCGAGGCGGACGCAGTCGCCAGGGAAGAGCTGTCCGCTGCCGGCTACGGTGACCGATTCGTGCACGGGCTTGGTCATGGGGTCGGTTTGAACATTCACGAGTTTCCTTCCCTGGGGAAGGATTCCGACGACGTCCTGGAGCCAGGACACGTCGTCACCATTGAGCCAGGAGTCTATTTGGAGGGCTGGGGTGGCATCCGCATCGAGGATCTTTGCGTCGTCACTCCGACGGGTTTGGATGTCCTTTCAGCGGCCCCTAAGTAGGAGAAGCATTCGTCAATGATCGAGACTGGTGATCTGCGAAAGGGGCTGACATTCATCCTCGACGGGCGGCTCGTTAAAGTCGTCGATTTTTCTCATAACAAGCAGGGCCGTGGGTCGGCGCAAGTCCGGATGACCCTTCGCGATCTACGCACCGGATCGCTGACCCAGCACACCGTGCAGGCCGGAGCGAGGTTTCCACAAGTCCGGCTCGATCGCCAACACGTCCAGTACCTCTATGCGGACGGTGACCAGCACCATTTCATGGACACCGAGACCTTCGACCAAATCGTGCTCGACGCGACGACCATCGGCGACACTGGAAGGTTCATCCGCGAGAACGATGTCGTCGACCTGATGACATACAACGGGGAGCCGATTGATATCGAGTTGCCACCATCGGTGATCCTCAGCGTCACGGGGACCGACCCGGGGTTGAAGGGTGACACCGCCAGCGGCGCGACCAAACCGGCCACTCTGGAAACAGGGCTCGTCGTCAATGTTCCGCTATTCATCAATATCGGTGACACTCTGAAGATCGACACGCGGTCCGGAGAGTACATCGAGCGGGTCAGCTAAGTGACTCAGACGAGTGGCTCCGAACCGGCACCGCCGGCCCCAGAACGCGTTGCCGACCTGGTGCAGTCCCTGGCCGCGGTCATGAGCCAGTCGTCGATCACGGAGCTGGACCTCGATTTGGGAGACGTTTCGGTGCGGCTGCGCAGACCGTCGTCGAACCACGGCGGTTGCGGAGAAACGCGCCTGGAGAACCAATCGCCGACGCCAGCGGAACTTGATCCACCGGAGATCTTGATTACGGCCCCGATGATCGGCACTTTCTATGCCGCGGCGACTCCCGGTGCCCAGCCGTTTGTGGCTGAGGGGGATGAAGTCTATGTCGGTCAGACGATTGGCATTATCGAAGCAATGAAGATCATGAACGAGATCACTGCCGACCGGGCTGGAGTCGTCGAAGCGGTTCTGGTCGGCAATGGGCAACCGGTTGAATATGGCTCGCCCCTGATGCGCCTCGGGATTGGCCGGGGCGATCGCGCGTGACCGCCAGGCTACTTCCGGTTGGGGCATTCGTCTGTCTTTTTCGAGAGGCGCTCGAATCGGACCCTCTTTATCAAGATCTCTGGCTGGAAGGCGAAGTCAGCGATTTGAGTCGCTCATCGGCTGGGCACGTCTACTTCAGTCTTCGAGACGATGATGGGTGTCTGAAGTGTGTCCAGTTTCGGGGCCAAGCGCTGCGCCAACATCACACGCTGAGAATTGGCGACCAGGTCGTCGTCCATGGCGGGCTCTCGGTGTACCCACGTTCAGGCGCGATGCAGCTCGTTGCTGATCTCGTGCAACCAGCAGGCCTCGGGGCAGCATCTCTGGAACTCGAGTACCTGCGTCAGCGACTCGAAGCCGAAGGACTCTTCGACCCACTGCGCAAGCGTCCGCTGCCCGCATCGCCTGGCACGATCGGTGTCGTGACGTCGTTGCACGGAGCCGCCTGGCACGACATCGTCAACGTTGTCGGTCGACGCTACCCGCTGGCCGACCTCGTCCTTTCACCGGCCCAGGTTCAGGGCGCCGGGGCCGCGGAAAGCATCGTGCAGGCGCTGCAAGCGCTGTTGCAAGACGTTGAAGTCGACGTCGTCATCCTCGCCCGCGGCGGCGGCGCCACTGACGATCTCTCGGCGTTCAACGACGAACGGGTGGTCCGTGCCGTGTTCGCCTCCCAAGTCCCGGTCGTAACCGGTGTCGGACACGCGACCGACCGCACGTTGGTCGAGGAGGTGGCCGACGTCTCCGCACCGACACCGTCGGCGGCCGCGGAGGTGTGTGTTCCCTCGATAGCGGAGCTCGGTGAGCGCTTGCTGTCGCTTGAGTCTCGACTGATCTGGTCGCTGGCGGCGCGACGTGCGGACGGCGACGCCGCACTCCAAGCCGCTGCTCGAAGGCTGTTGGCGTCATGCCCGGTGCCACGGCTACGGGAGCACAGTAGCGAACTCGGGACCGCCGCCAATCGTATGCGGAGGGCCGTTGGCGACCGGGTGTCACGCGGCAAGCTAAGTGTCGCGCTCTCCGGTGACGTCCTGGCCGCGCTCAACCCCGCCGCCGTGCTGCAACGCGGTTACGCGGCTCTGCGACGCGCCGACGACCGGCTGCCGGTCTTCAGCGTCGCCCAGGCTGAACCCGGGACAACAATCGTCGCTCTGCTGGCGGATGGCACCCTCAAATCGAGCGTCGACGTCGTGCTGCCGCGTGCGACCAATGTAATCGTCTCGTGATGAATCGCGTCGGGGATAGTCCGCCCTCGTTGGACAGCATCAGTGCCCTTGTTGAACAAGGGGCGTTCGAAGAAACGCTCTCCGCGCTCGAGCTGGTGGTGGAGCATCTGGAGCAGGGGCGACTGACGATGGACGAGTCTATCGCCTGGTATGAGGCCGGGTTGGGACTGATGCGCCGATGCTCGCACCTCCTCGAACAAGCAGAGCTTCGCATCAGTGCGCTCGATTCCGAGAACCCGTCACATTCCCCTAACGACCAGCGGCTGGGCGCCGAAGCTTCTTGGGACACCGATGCCTTATAGCGCTCATCTTAGTCTGGTCGTTGTCGGCCGCTTGCGAAAGGCGGCGCGACCGTGAATCACGACGTCATGCTCCGGCCGCTTCCCGCTGGCAAACTTCCTGGTTGGCTCTTAAGAAAAGTGCTTCCCGGATCACTGCGTGACCCGGACGTCCTGGTTGGTCCGGGTCTAGGCAGAGATGCGGCCGCGATTGCCGTTGGCGAGCGTGTCATCGTCGCCAAGAACGATCCCATCACCTTTGCCTCTGAGGGGGGTGCGGCGCATCTCGTCGAAGTGAACGCCAACGACGTTGCGTGCATGGGAGCAACGCCGCGGTGGCTCCTGGTGACCGCTCTTCTGCCGCATGGTGTCTCGCCGGCGGATGTGCTCAACCAGTTCGCCGAGCTGCGCGAGACCTGCAGATACCGTTCCGTCGAGCTGATTGGCGGGCACACCGAAATCGTACCGGGATTGGCCCGGCCAATTCTTGTCGGCATGATGCTGGGGGACGCATCTCCGCAGGAATTGTTACGGCCGGGGCAAGCACAGCCCGGAGACGTCCTGCTCGTCACCAAAGGTCTCGCCATCGAAGGGACGGCGCTCGTGGCCAGAGAGCGAGCTGATGAGCTGAGGGAGCTCATCGGCGAAGAATCCCTGCGCGCCGCGGTACGTCTGATGGATCAACCAGGAATCTCTGTCGTGGCCGAGGCCGAAATAGCTCGGCGCACGGGCCAGGTCACCGCGCTGCACGACCCGACTGAAGGCGGCTTGGCAAGCGCGGTGCGCGAGCTGGCGGCGGTCTCGGGAGCTGGGGTCGAGATCGATGCCGACGCGATACCGATTTTGGTTGAAACACGCGCGGTCGCCGATGCGCTGGGTCTAGATCCGCTAGGCATGCTTGCGTCAGGGTCGCTATTAATCGCGGCGCGACCGGAGAACGTGTCGGGGATCATCCACGATGTGGAAGCAGCTGGGATCCCGGTCAGCATCGTCGGCCGGTTGACAGACGATCCGCAAGAAGCGTCGCTCATGTCCCAGGGAGAGAGACGGCCACTGCCCGAGTTCGCGGTCGACGAGGTCGCCCGGTTGCTTTCTCAGACGGGGGAAGTGCACTCTTCCTCTCCTTCTCCGAACGAATGACCCTCCTTCTCGTCGGAAGCGTCAACGCCCATGTCGGCTTCCGCGATGGCATGGCCGTGCTGAGCTCAGGCGGGTCGGCCATCGACGCGGTCGTCGCCACGATCCGGCAGGTCGAGGCAAACCCGGACGACCACTCCGTTGGTTTCGGCGGTCTGCCGAACCTCGACGGCGATGTCGAGCTCGACGCGAGCATTATGGATGGTCGGACTCTGGCAACGGGCGCCGTGGCGGCGTTGCACGGGTATCAGGATGCGATCAGCCTCGCGCGCGTGGTCATGAACGAGCTGCCGCACGTCCTGGTAGTTGGGCCGGGCGCGGGTCGCCTCGCCAGCGATGCGGGATTCGAGCGCAAGGATCTCCTGACCCCGGAAGCCAAGGTGATCTGGGAATCACCCTTTACAGAAGCTGGCACAGCGAACGCCTATCGCGAAAAGATGCACGAGCTCGCCGGGCGATTGAGCCGGGATCCGGAGCGCCCGCATGACGCTCATGGCACGGTCAACGTCATCGCCCGAGATGCAGCGGGTAACCTCTCCAGCGGCGTGAGCACGTCGGGATGGGCTTGGAAGTTTCCCGGCCGAGTTGGTGACTCGCCCATCATCGGTGCGGGCAATTATGTCGATAACCGCTGGGGCGCGGCAACATGTACCGGCCGTGGTGAAATGGCGCAGCGGTGCTGCACCGCTCACAGCGTGGTGACGTTCATGCGCTCGGGTATGACGCTGGCCGAGGCCCTACGCCTCGCGGCCGAGGATCTTCACCGGCTTCCAGACAAGTACCGAAGCGAAGTCAATATCATCGCCGTCGACCGGGACGGTCACCACGCGGCCGTATCGACCGCACCCGGGAAAACGTACATCGCCATGTCCGACGCCAACGAAATCACCGAGCTGGAAAGAGCGTTCGTGCCGCCGCCTGTGGATATCCCATTGGCGATCCCTCATTGAGTCCTGCGCGGACGCGAACCAGCCGCGTCGGTGTCGCTAAACGTCCCGGTTCAGCGTCTCCAGGAATTCATCGTTCGCTTGGGTCTTTGACAGCCGGCTTAGCAGGAGTTCGGTGCCCTCACTACCGCCGAGCATCGAGACCATCCGCCGCATCGTCCAGACCTGACGCAGCGTCGATTCGTCGAGCAGGAGCTCTTCCCGCCGCGTTCCGGAGCGCTGGATATCGATTGAGGGATAGATGCGCCGCTCCGCGAGCTTACGGTCCAGGTGCAGCTCCATGTTCCCGGTGCCCTTGAACTCCTCGTAGATAACGTCGTCCATCCGACTTCCGGTATCGATCAAGCAGGTGGAGACGACTGTCAAGCTTCCGCCCCCTTCGATGTTCCGGGCAGCGCCGAAAAAGCGCTTGGGCGGATAGAGCGCAACGGGATCGATACCGCCGGAGAGCGTGCGTCCGCTCGGTGGCACTGCGAGGTTGTAGGCCCGCGCCAGACGAGTGATCGAATCGAGAAGGATCACCACGTCGCGGCCACCTTCCACCAGCCGCTTCGCGCGCTCGAGCGCCATCTCGGCCACTTTGGTGTGGTCCTCGACCGGTTCGTCAAACGTCGACGAGATCACTTCGCCTTCGATCGAACGGCGCATGTCGGTCACTTCTTCTGGCCGCTCACCGATAAGGCAAACCATGAGATGGATGTCAGGGCAGTTGGTGCTGATGCCGTTCGCAATCGCTTTCAGCAACATCGTCTTGCCTGCTTTCGGCGGCGAAACGATCAGTCCACGCTGCCCTCGGCCGATCGGCGCCACCAGGTTGAGCAGCCGGGTAGAGAGGATATTTGGCGCCGTCTCGAGATTGATCAGCTCGAGGGGGAAGATGGGAGTCAGGGAGTCGAAAGACGGGCGGCGGCGAGCTGTTTCCGCGTCGATACCATTGACGGCCTCGACGCGCAGCAGACTGAAGAACTTCTCGTTGTCCTTCGGCGGCCGCACCTGACCACTGATGCGGTCTCCAGTGCGCAAACCGAAGCGGCGGATCTGCGACTGCGAGACGTAGATGTCATCCGGACCGGGGAGGAATCGCGGACCCCTCAGGAAGCCGAAGCCATCTTCGATGATCTCGAGGATGCCGTCGCCGAAGATCTGCCCATCTTTCTCCGTCTGGGCGCGCAGCAGTCGCACCATCTGTTCTTGCTTAGGCAGGCGGCCGAAGGACGGAATTTCGAGCTCTTTTGCCATCTCGGCCAACTCTTCGACCGATTTTGCTTCGAGCTCGGCAATGGTCAAATGAGGCGGACCGGTCCGAGTGGGAACCGGCTGCGTGGCGTGTGGCGCACCGTTCCGCTGTCGTGGCTGGCCATACCCGGGCTGCCGGCCGTCTCGGCCATCACCGGCAAAGCGCTCAGCCCCATTGGATCGTTCACCCTGCGCAGGTCGCGGACCCCGGTCGCGTCGTCCTCGACTGTCTCGCGGGCGATTGCGATGGTTGAGGTCGGCCCGTCCGTCGCCGGTTGGTTCAGCGGGACGGTCGATCGGCGGTGCTTCCCGAACCGGGGCGGCCATCACCGGCGCTTCCGCTGCCTCCGGGTTCGGTGTCTCCGGGGTCAGGTCCGGGGAAGTTGCCACTTCCGGCTCAACGCTCGCGACGACTTCATATCGAGTTTCGGCCGTTTCTTCTCTGAGTTCGGACGATATGTCCTGCTGCGCCGGTGGTTCGTCTGACGTGCTCTCCACAGTCGCGACCGACTGCGTCACGGCGCCCGTGTTATCCAGGCTTTCCACATCGGGTTTCGCGGCTGCCCGCGGGCGTGGAGATCGCCGACGAGGCGTAGGGGTCGACGTAGGCGCTAGTTCGACTGTCTCTTCGACGGTCAACAGAGTTCCCTCCATGTTCACGCACGTGCACTTTCAGCTGAGGACTTGATCACATTCGGAGTTGGCCGAGCTTTTCACTGCCGCCCAGACACGTCGCTGTTTGTCTCACCACGGTCAACACTTGGAGTGCCATTGCAGTGCCCATGCGGAAAGCGAGTCTTCAGACACAACGAGAGAGGGTCACTGCACTGTCCGGCGCTCCAACAAGAGGAGAGAAAACGGCGGAGGGCGAGGTTTTGAATTGCCCCCGGCGCGGCGACCTTACTTTAGCACTGCACGGCATGCTCGTCAACAAAGTTCGCTAATCCATAACTTTTGCATTCACCGGGGGCAGCGTTAGCGAACCTCAACGACGCTCCGTACCCCTGCCCTCAGCCACCTAGTCGAACGGAACACCGTAGACGTCGAGTTTGCTGGGTCGGTGAACCGCATCGATGCGGCGCGTTGTACCGAATCGAGAACGCATCACCACCGACTGCGTCGTCGCGCCACCGCCGAAATAGTGCACTCCTTTGAGCAGTTCCCCGTCCGTTATTCCCGTCGCGGCGAAAAAGATGTCGTCACCCCGGACGAGGTCAGCAGCTTTCAGCACGCGCGAGACGTCGATGCCGTGGGCATCCACCGCAGCCTGTTCTTCGTCGTTCCGCGGCCATAGCCTGCACTGCATGTCACCGCCGACACAGCGGATGGCGCAAGCTGCGACGACTGCCTCCGGCGCACCGCCGATGCCCATCAAGATATCGATTCCGGTGCCCGGGGTGGCAGCCATGACCGCGCCCGCGACGTCGCCATCCATGATGAACCGGATGCGTGCCCCTGCCTCGCGAATCTCCTCCGCGAGCTTTTCGTGTCGCGGCCGGTCGAGCATGACGACCGCCAGGTCTCGGACGTCCCTATTCAGGGCGCGAGCGACGTTGTCGAGATTGGTGGCTACGGAGGCATTGATGTCGATCGCGTCTACCGCATCAGGACCAACGGCGATCTTGTCCATGTAGGCAACGTAAGGCGACTCGAACATGGTGCCGCGTTCGGAGACGGCAACCGTCGAGATTGAGTTGGCCATCCCCTGCGAGAGCAGGCGCGTTCCGTCGATCGGATCGACCGCGATGTCGGTCTTCGGTTCGTCGGCGCAACCGAGATGCTCCCCCTCGAACAACATCGGGGCTTTGTCCTTCGCCCCTTCACCGATGACCACGACGCCGTCCATGCGGATCGTATTGAGCACCATGCGCATAGCATCGACGGCCGCCTGATCGGCCGCTTCTTTCTGCCCGCGACCCATCCAACGGCCGGCAGTGAGGGCAGCCGCTTCGGTGACACGCACGAGTTCGAGCGCGAGATTCCTGCCGATTTCTTGTTCCATTGCACTCCTCACCCGCGGTTCGGCGACCGTCCAGCAGCTTGTTGATTCTCTCGCGCCGCGTCGAGCCAGTTCTTGGCCGAGCCGGGAAGATCGAACACGCTCCCTACTTCAACGGAGCATTCGGGAAGAGACTGCAAGAACGTGGCCCCGTAGCGCTTCGTCAAAATGCGCCGGTCGAGTACCGCGCAGACCCCCCGGTCTCGACTGGACCGGATCAGTCGCCCAAATCCCTGTTTGAAGCGAAGCACCGCCTGAGGCACCGCGTAACCTGCGAATGCATCCTCGAAAGCCTCGCTGCGAGCGGCAAATACTGGGTCGCTAGGGACTGTGAACGGGAGTCGAGTGATCGCGAGCAGGCTCAACGCCTCACCGGAGACATCGACACCCTCCCAAAACGACGCCGTGCCAAGTACCGCGACATTTGTCTCTCGCCTGAGGCGTTCGGTCAGTTGCTGAGGCGACCCATCTCGCCGCTGCGCAAGCACCGCAATGCCCCGATCCTGGAGTGGCCCCGTGATCGATCTCGCCATATCGCTCAGCAGCGCGTGCGACGTGAATAGCACAAGCGCGCGACCGCGAGTGGCATCGATGACGTCGATGAGCGTTCGCTCTAGTACGTCGCGATAGTCGGGGTGGGTCGGCTCCGGTGTGTCATCGGTGAGGTAAAGCAGAACCGACGCCCGGTAGTCGAACGGTGACGGCACGATCAATGAGGTGGCATCCGGAATGCCCAGACGAGACGCCAAGTAATGGCAGTCCCCGTCCACGGCGAGCGTTGCTGACGTCAGGATGGTCGCCCGCGGCTTCTTAAAGAGCCGCTCCTGCAGGAGACTGCTCACGTCGAGTGGAGCCGAGCGAAACGAGATGCGATCGGTCGCCCCGTGTCGTTCCAGCCAGAACACGCGGCCGGCCTCGGGTGCATCCAGGGCACTCGCGTACTTGCCGGCCAACTCCGTCCCGATGCGAATCGTGTTCGCTAGATCGCTCAGGAGCAGTTCCTGGCGCTCACCGGCTTCGGCAAGATCGGCGATGGCCACGTCGTCCACCTCGTCGACCGCGGAAGCGAACCAGCGCAACGCCGACTCAGCAGAACGAAACCCCTCGAGAAGCCGGTCCCAGGCGGCGTCGACCGCCTGCCACGCAGGAGAGGCGCGCGTCCCGGCGGTCACGCGCCAGGCACGCTCGGCGCCGCCTGCGCCGCCCCCGGCTTCGACATGGATGTACTCCAACGCCGCAAAGAGGTCCCGGCCGGCGGAGCGAATCGCACCTGATGCGGCGAGTGCATCTTCGAGACGTTCGCGTCCAAGTCGCGCGCGGTTCTGGCCCGCACGTTCAGCCGCGGCCCCCATCAGGAACGCCACCGCACCGGCGGCCACCCCGGACAGGGCGATCCCGTCATTTCCAGCGACTGCCTCGGCGTACTCGGTGAGATTTCGCTCGCTCAACGTGACGGTGAATTGCGCGGTCGCTTGGTCCTCGAGATGGTGCGCCTCGTCGACGACGAGCGCGTCATAGTCCGGCAGAATGCGATTGCTCGACGCCGCGTCGGTCAACAAAAGTGCGTGGTTGACAACGACGAGGTGCGCACTTTCTGCGGCTCGTCGCGCGCGAAAGAGGAAACACTGGCCCCGCTGGTGGAAGACACATGAACCAGGGTCACAGGCACCTTCTTCTTCAGCTATTTGGCGCCAGAAAGCTTCTTCACCGCCGGTCAACCGCAGCTCTGCACGGTCACCGGTCGTCGTCCGTGGCAGCCACGCGAGAATCTTCGCTTTCAGTCGAGCTTCGTTCGGTTCAAGCGAGACCTGTCGCTCCCAGGGAAACCATTTTCGCAAGCAGATGTAGTTTGCCCGCCCCTTCAGGGCCACAACCTCCACCTGCCGATCACCATCAGCCTTGGTTAGGGCCGCGATCAGGTCAGGAACGTCCTTGCGCAAGAGCTGGTCCTGAAGCGCCAGGGTGTTCGTCGACAGCACAACTGTCTCGCCGCGCTCCGTTGCAGAGAGTGCTGTGGGCACCAGGTAGGCCAGACTCTTGCCCGTGCCCGTACCGGCCTCGACGAGAATCTGACCACTGCCGTTGATCGCTTCCGCCACGGCGTCGGCCATCTGCTCCTGTTGTCGGCGCCGCTCGAAGCCAGTGATCACCTCCGAGAGTGTGCCGTGCGGTCCGATGACCTCTTGCACGACCCGATGATCGAGCGGCTCCAATGACCCGGTGGGCTCGAGGGCATCCTCGCGCGGGCGTTCTCGCAAAAAGGCGATCTCCGGCGACATTAGCCGAGACTGCCCGTTGGCGCGAAAGCGAGTCGCGGTTCGCGGTTCAAATAGATCCGCGAAGTGCCAGCCACCTTCGGCGATGTGGGTTGCCAGTCGTTCGAGAGTGACGTCGTCGTAGGACGCGATTCTCGCCAGCAGGGCCTCAAACACATCGGCGAGAGCGTCCGCGGCATTCCGTTGTAAGTCGCCGTCGCCGGTAGCGCCGCCGAGCGCCTCGCGGAGTGTATCGAGATCGGTCGCCGGCAGGGCGGGAACGAGAATCGACGCGAGTTCGGCTGTATCAAGTGGAGCCTGGTCCAAGCGAACACCTTCAGCCGCCAAAACAGCCAGCGACCGATCGGCATCGTGCGTGACCAACCGCCCGTTGGCTAGCAGGGCGCGCAGCTTGGCCGCGACCTCTGGCCAATCGGCCTCGAGGGGCTGAGTGTCACCGGCTTCCAGCTCTGAGCGCGGACTGTCGTCATCGGTCGATCTGGAACGAACCACAGCATCAAATCGGGTTCGTCGGCCCTCAGCGTCGGCAGTGACCGCCGACACGGCGGTCACGCGATCCCTTCGTGGATCTGGTCCACTCGTCGTCAGCACCAGCGCAATAAATGACAAACTCACGTCAGGGTCTAGCCTTCTAGTGCCGGAGAGCCTACAGGGCCCGCTCGGAGAGAGATTCTGCTAAGGCAAGAGTCAGCAACGCGAACTGCGTGATCCCCTTGGGAACAGGTTCGAGATCGATGAACTCGTCTGTGCGGTGCACGTTACCGCCGGTGGTGAGTCCGACGCACACAGCGGGAATCCCCGCCGCGATGGGAACATTTGCGTCGGTGCTCGAAGCGTCAAAGCTCGGTTCCAGACCGAGCGCCGCCAGCGTCCTGGCGGCAATCTCCACGATCGGACTGTCGGCCGCGACTACGCCCGCGGGGCGCTCTCCGATGGACTCCGCGGTATAGAGGACCGCATCCCCGCGATTGCTATGATCGACAAGTCGTGTCACCCGGTCGCTGAGCCGGCGTAGTGCGGACTCATCGATCGATCGCAAGTCAAGTAGGCACGATGCTTCCGGGGCTATTGTGTTCACCGAGACGCCACCACTGATCATACCGACGTTTAACGTGGTCTTTGGCGAGCGCGGCAATGTGATTGCGTCGAGCTCAGCTATCAGCTTCGACAATCCTTGGATGGCGTTTGGGCGTCCGAAGTCGCCCCAAGAGTGACCTCCTGGGCCCTTGACGGTAATGCGAAATCGCCGGCTACCGACCGCAATATGCGTCACACGGCCCAGATTGTGGCCTTCCAGGGCCACTACTGCTCCGATATCGGAACGATTGGTCAGCACCTCACGAATTCCTCGCAAGTTTCCCAAGCCTTCTTCACCGACGTTGCCAGTCACCAACACATCGACCGCGGGAACCTCGCCGGCAATACGCAGCAGATCGGCCAACTTGACCGCCGCGGCGACGGCGACGCTGTTGTCCCCAACACCGGGTCCTGACAGGCGGTCCGTTGATCGCCTGATCTCTAACGGCGTGCCGATCGGGAACACTGTGTCGATGTGCGCGGCGACAACCAGCCTGGATGCACCTGCCCGCGTCGGTTCGGCTCCGGGAATCAGGCCGACGACGTCACCTAAGGCGTCGCGCTCAGCGGCAACACCCGCGGTGGAGAAGAGTCGTTCGACAAGGAGAGACTTCGCGGTCTCGTCTCCTGTCGGGGAAGGCACCGCCGAGATCAGGGCTGTCAGTTCCAGCACGTCGGGGGTCACCGCGTGGGCGGCAGCCCGCACCGCCTCGATCCGCTCTGGTGAGGCCAGAATCACATGGTCTCCGGAGCATGTAACGGGTCTGGCTCACCGACGCGCGCACCCGCATCGACAACTCAAGAACGCGACCACGGCCGTGAGCAGGCTGTGACGGAATGATACCATTACCGACCATAAGATCCTGCCGCCGCTGGCCGTAATATGGCCAACCCCGGGGGTCAGTGCACAGCACCGCCATCATCGCACGGAGGATTACAGTGGCATATCACCACTACGACGCGGTCATTGTCGGCGCCGGCGGCGCCGGCCTGATGGCGGCCATTCAAATGGCCGGCAAGGCCAACATCGCCGTTATCAGCAAGCTCTACCCAACGAGGTCGCACACTGGCGCGGCCCAAGGTGGCATCAGCGCGGCCCTCGGCAACGTCGAGGAAGATCACTGGCAGTGGCACATGTTCGACACCGTCAAAGGTGGCGACTATCTGGTCGACCAAGACGCCGCGGAAGTGCTCGCGCGCGAAGCCATCGATGCAGTACTAGAGCTCGAGCATATGGGTCTGCCGTTTAACCGCACACCCGACGGTCGTATGGATCAGCGCCGTTTCGGAGGGCACACCCGGAACTTTGGTGAGGGCCCGGTCAAGCGCGCCTGCTACGCCGCCGACCGCACCGGGCACATGATTTTGCAGACCCTCTACCAGCAGGGGATCAAGCACCAGGTCAATTTTCTCGACGAGTTCCACGTCCTCGATCTCCTGGTCAGCGACGACGGCCGCGCCTGCGGCGTCGTCGCTTTGGAGCTGCGCACGGGTGAGATTCACACGGTCCACGCCAAAAGCGTGCTCTGGGCCTCCGGAGGGTTCGGCCGCATTTTCAGCGTCACGTCGAACGCGATGGCAGGCACCGGCGACGGCTTCGCGATCCCCTTCCGCCGCGGTGTGCCGCTGATGGATATGGAGTTCTATCAGTTCCATCCAACGGGGATCTACAAATTCGGCATCCTTCTCTCTGAGGCAGCGCGCGGCGAGGGTGGCATTCTGCGAAATGGTCTCGGCGAGGCATTTGCCGAGCGGTATGCGCCGACCCTCAAGGACCTGGCGCCGCGGGACATGGTCTCCCGCTTCATCTACCAGGAGATCAAAGAAGGTCGCGGTGTCGATGGCAAGGACTATGTCTACCTCGATCTGTCGCACCTCCCCGAGGACGTGATCGACAAGAAACTGCCGGACATCACCGACTTCGCCAGGACCTATCTCGGCATCGAGCCGAAGCGCGACCCGATGCCGATTCAACCGACCGCTCACTATGCGATGGGCGGCATTCCTACCGACCTCGATGGCCGGGTTCTCGCGGACGCGGACGGCGACACGATCACCGGGCTCTACTCGGCTGGTGAAAATGCCTGCGTTTCTGTGCACGGCGCCAACCGCCTCGGGACCAACTCACTTGTCGATCTGGTCGTCTTCGGACGACGCGCCGGCCGGCACATGTTGGAGTTCGGCCAAAAGAGCGACTTGCCTCCTTTGCCGGTCGATCCCGAGTTCGTAGCTCGGGCGCAAGTGTCTGATCTGCTTTCGCGACCGAAAGGCGAGCGCATCGCCGATCTTCGCCACGATCTGCAATCGCTGATGATGGACCAGGCCTCGGTCGTCCGCAGTGCAGAGAGTCTCACCACGGCAAAGCAAGGCATCACGCGGATCCGCTCGAGCTACGCATACGCCGGTATCGACGACCATGGGTCGACGTTCAATACCGATCTCACCGAAGGGCTCGAGCTGGGAGCGATGATCGACTGCGCGGAGGCGGTGGTCGAAGGAGCCCTCGCTCGGGAGGAGAGTCGAGGGGCCCATTACCGCACGGACTTTCCCGATCGAGATGACGTCAACTGGCTCAAACACACCATGCTACGGAAGACATCAGGAGGCTTGGAACTGACCAAGAAGACAGTTTCGATCACCGAGTTTCAGCCAAAAGAGCGCAAATACTAGGAGCTTCGCATTGCAATACACGTTTCGCATCAAGCGCTATGACCCCGACATCGACGTCAAACCGCATTTCGAGGAGTACGCAGTCGATCTAGAGCCAAGCGACCGAGTTCTTGATGGACTGAATGAGATCAAGTGGCAGCAAGACGGAACCCTGACCTACCGGCGCTCTTGTGCGCATGGCGTCTGTGGATCCGACGCCATGCGCATCAATGGCCGCAACTTCCTAGCCTGCAAGACCTTGATGAAGGAATTCGGCAAAAAGATCACCGTCGAACCGTTGATCGGGTTCACGGTGATCAAGGATCTCGTCGTCGACATGGATCAGTTCTTCGCCAGCTACAAGGCGGTCAAGCCGTATCTCATCGCCGGCGACGCTCCAGCGTCCGAGGAACGGCGGCAGACGCCTGAGCAACTGGACCGCTACGAAGAAGCGACCAAGTGCATCCTTTGCGCTTCATGTACGACCTCGTGTCCGATTACCTGGACGAACGAGAGCTTCGTCGGCCCGGCGGCGATCGTGAATGCCGCTCGCTTCATCTATGACAGCCGTGATGAGGGCGCCGCAGAGCGACTGCGCATCTTGAACACGCAGTCAGGCGTCTGGCGCTGCCGCACGGTTTTCAATTGCACCGAGGCATGTCCGAGGGACATCAAAGTGACGAATATCATCGAAGACGTCAAGCGCACACTGCTGCTGGAACAGGTCTAGCGCGGCGCGGCGTACGGGACCAGCGGGAATCCGGCATGGAGTCGCTCTGGATCTGGCTCAGCACGCCCCCCGGCAAGGATGGGGTTCTCGATCTCTTCGGCGTGCTCTGTCTGCTTCTCTTTGTCCCCGGGTTCGTCGTTTCGGCGTACCTGACGGGGTCTGGCGCGGATCGCCTGGTGAAAGATCCGGTTCAACTCGCCGGCATCCGATACTGCGCGTCAATCGGGTTGTGGGTGTTCGGAGCCGGCCTCTTCTTCTTTGGGGCTCGAGTCATGCAGATCAACCCGCTGTCGTTCGGGGAGCCGAAATGGCTTCTCGCCAGCATGACGGCCGTCGTCTTCGCCGCGGCCCGCTGCATCGATTGGTGGCGAACAGAGTACCGAGCGGAGCGAGCACTCCGTGGCCCCGAGGAAAAGATCTATCCACTCGCTGATTTTGGGAGCCAGGTTGGCAGTGCCTCGGCGAGGCAATCGACTCCGGACACTACCGCGGGGAGATAGGCGCCGGAATGGAGAACGCCCCGCTCTTGTTCTGAGCG
>Ga0126307_10000963_pt1 | contig 19036 bp, 20 predicted proteins | sample Plot28_FD_89955 | JGI IMG/M metagenome (GOLD analysis project Ga0126307, IMG submission 89955) | Serpentine soil microbial communities from UC McLaughlin Reserve, CA, USA - Plot28 | ecosystem: Environmental > Terrestrial > Soil > Grasslands | place: USA: UC McLaughlin Reserve, Lake County... | reverse complement strand
CAGGCATGGCTACCCATCAGCTGCGCGAGGTGGAACAACTTACTCAAGGTGCGCAGGTGTCGCACGAACGCCGCACGGTCGCCCTCTATGGAGAACGACGGGATACGGCTGTTCATGGCGAGCAGGTCATTGTAGAAGGGGGGAGGCTCCGGCTGCAAGAAGGTCAGCCAGTCCTTTCTATTGCCGCGTAGCGTCACGCTCCAGGAGTAGCTTATGCCGGGGTTCGGGATGACCTCGGAGATACGGCCCTCCCGCAGGCGCAGCAGGACCGTTTCCTCGTCGGCCACCAGGGCCAGATCGAGGGTGCACCACCGCCCTATTACCGCCATCTCGGCATCCGCCGCGACCGCCTCGCCCAGAGCCTCGAACCAGCTCCCCTCCGGAAACACCGCCCGGGCGAGCGCCGGACCTGGCCTGGTGCTAGCTTCGGTGGACGACTCTCTACCCATTACGACTCCTTCTTTGGTCTGGCGAGTTCCTCGAGGAAGGCGTAGATAGCCGTATGGCCCTCCGCACCGTACCCCTGCGCGTTGGCGGCCTGCCAGATCTGTCCCAGCGTGGAGCCCACGAACATCGGTAGCCCGAGTTCCTCGGCGGTCTCGAGGGCGATCTTGAGGTCTTTGACCATGAGCCCGAGGGCGAAACCGTCGTCGAAGGACCCGTCGAGGACATAGCGGGGTAGCTTCACCTCCGTCGAGTAGCTGCGCCCGTTGCTCGCGTTTATCACCTCCACGAACGTCTCAGGGGAGATACCGGCCCTTTGGGCCAGGACCAGTGCCTCTGCGGCGCTGGCGAGGGTGGTCGCCGAGAGCAGGTTGTTGAGTGACTTGACCAGGTGCCCGGCCCCATGGTCGCCCACGTAGAAGATCTTGCCGCCAAACGCCTCGAGGATCGCGGAGCACCGCTCGAAGACTTCCCGCCTGCCCCCGACCATCACCGACAAAGTTCCCTCCTTGGCCCGCAGCACGCCACCGCTCACCGGGGCGTCGAGCATGTCGGCGCCCTTCTCCGTGAGCTTCTTCGCAATGGCCCGCGTCGAGGACGGTCTCGAGCTCGACGTGTCGATCAGGACCTTGCCGACGGAGAGTCCCTCCACCAGGCCACCCCTACCGAGGACGACCTCCTCCACGACGGTCGAGTTCGGGAGGGAGAGCAGAACGGCGTCGGCGGCGGAGGCAAGGCCCTTCAGGTTCTCGACCGGCTCGGCGAGGGTGTCGTCGAGCCTGGAGACGGCTTCCGCTCTTTTATCGTGGACCAGCACCTCATACCCCGCCAGGAGCAGGTGTCTTACCAGTGGCTCGCCTATGTTGCCGAGCCCGACACAACCTAGCTTTGGTGTCATAGTTTCCCTCCGATGGCATTTCGAGCGGCAGAGCGACTCCCCCTGACCGAGGGTGCAGAGGGATCGAAGAGACCGCCGAGATCTCTTATGATGGCCTCTAGAGCCGGAGGGGCTTGGGTGAAAGATGGTTGGCTGTCTTCTCGTGCGATCAATACTCCCGCGATTCCGGCACGGTGTGCTCCTGCGATATCCGACTCGAGCGAGTCTCCGACCATGGCGGTGCGGTCGCGTCGGGCGTGGAGGTCTCTGAGCGCGATGTCGAACATCGCTGCGGAAGGTTTGCCGACTATCATGGGCTCCACGCTCGTGGTGACTCGTAATGCCTCCACAATTGCGCCGGTGCCCGGCAACGGGCCCTTCGGAGAAGGGAAGGAGGCGTCCGCGTTGGTTGCCACAAAACGCGCGCCTGCGAACACGTGGCGGGAGGCCTGCCGGAGGTGGGTGTACGAAACATGCTCGTCCGAACCGACCACCACTGCCTCGCAAGGTCCCCTGTCGATGACCTCTACCCCCACTGCCCCGATCTCCGACGCGAGCCCTCGGCTGCCTATCACGTAGGCGGAGCTAAGACTCTCTTGAGCCAGGTAGTTCGCAGTGGCCCAGCCAGAGGTCACCAACTCCTCGCAGCTCACCTCCACCCCCATGCCCATGAGATGCCGGCGGAGCTGCTCCCGCGTCGGGCGGGGATCGTTGGTCAGGAAGCGCACCTCTTTACCGGTCTCTCTGAGCCGGACCAAGGCCTCGCGGAGCCGGGGAGCGACTCCTCGCCCAGGTAGACGACGCCGTCGAGATCGAACAGGAAAGCATCGAACCGCTCCACCAGCATCCAAAAAGCCTCCGTTGCCCATCGCCCAGCCTCCCTAATCATATATCCCCTCCACTAGGAGAAGGCTTGTTGTCCGGTGATCTCCCGCCCCACGACGAGCGACAGGACGGTATCGGTGCCGTCGTAGGTATAGACGGCCTGCATGTCGGCCAGGTGCCTGGCGACGTGGTACTCGAGTAATATCCCGTTACCCCCGAGTATGTCCCGCGCGTCCGCCACCACTTGGTACGCCCTCTGGGCGTTGTGCATCTTGGCCAGGGAGGCCGCCCCGATCGTCATCCTGCCCTGCGCCCGGAGCTGACTAAGGCGGAAACAGAGCGTCTGCATGGCCGTGATGTCTGCAAGCATGTTGGCGAGCTTGCTCTGGACGAGCTGAAAAGACGCTATGGGCCTGCCGAACTGCACTCGCTCCCTAGCGTACGCGAGTGCTGACTCGTAGGCCGACATCGCGTGCCCAACGGCTTCCCAAGCCACGTTGTGGCGCGTTGGGGTCAGCACCCTTACGGCATCTCCGAAGCCCTTCGAGTTCGCCAGCTTGTTCTCCGCTGGCACCCGCACGCCTTCGAGTCTGACGTCTGTGTTCAGAACGGTGCGTTGAGAGGTTTTGCCGGTCGTGATCGTGACTTCGAACCCGGGAGTGCCTCTCTCGACCAGGAAGGTGCCCACCTTGCCGTGCTCTTCACGCGCCCAGATCACCGTGACGTCGGCGAAGGAGGCGTTGCCGATCCAACGCTTGGAGCCGTCTATGACGTACTCGTCGCCCTCGCGTCGCGCCGCGGTTTCCAAAAGCGCCGCGTCGGAGCCGTGGTTTGGCTCGGTGAGGCCGAAGGCCCCGATCTTTTCCATCCTCGCCATCGGCGGGAGCCACTTATCCTTTTGTTCCTCGGACCCCAACATCGAGATCGAGGTCATAGCGACCCCGGAGTGCACGGCGAAGAAAGTGGTCAGGCCGCCGTCCCCGCGGGCCAACTCCCTGCTGACCAAGCCCGCCGCCGTAGGGCTCATTCCTGGACATCCGTAGCCCTCGATGGTAGTGCCCGCAACGTTGAGCGCCGCCATCTTGGGCAGCAGCTCGAATGGAAACTCCTCATTTTGCCAGTAGCTATTGATTACAGGGACGACATCCGCATCACAGAAAGATCGAACCTTATCCCGGACGTCGCGTTCCTCCTCGGTTAGCAACTCGTCGAGCGAGAAGTAGTCGGTCGCCTTCGGCAACCCGTCGTCGACCACCATGATTGTCATCCTCCCTCTACAAAAGATGTACCGCTATCTCTGGTGACGACGGCGAAGACCCGCACCTTCTCCTTGAGGCCTCTCTGCGGAGCGATCTGGCCTGTAGATCTTAGGCGTCCATGCCACGCAGATGAGCAAACTTCCTGATGGGAGACCGCTACACCAGCGGGATCGGCGTCTACTAGGAACCCGGTCGAGTCTCCGGCTTGCCAACCAAGGGACGAGAGCCCCGAGGAGAATATCCACGGCTCTGGTGACCTGCGACATGCGCCGGTAAATAGGGTGTCTCCTCGGGGCTGATTCCGTGTTTCGTCGCGTTCCTCCTTAAGATCTGCTACGGGTGTCCGCGCCGCGCGCTGTTCGCGAACCGCCATTCGCGGACACTTCACTCGCGGCGTGCTCCCGAGCAGCCTCTACCTCCGGCTCCTCCGCGAAGTCCACGTCCTTCGTCTCGGGTCCCCAGACAGCCCCAATAAGGATCAGCAGAGCACCAATCACCAGCAGGGGGAGCGGCGTGTACTTGAAGGGCATGAAGCTCGCCAGTCCCGACTGGTAGAAGGCGTAGAATGCCGGCGGAATGACCGCCAGGCTGTAGCCGATGCCGAAACCGGAGGCCCTGACTCCGGTGTGGAAACGCTCGTTGATGTAGACGGTCGCCAGAGCCCACACCCACGTTATCAGTACCGTAACTATCGTTACGAGAACGATCACTGCAAAGAGGTTCTGGGGGGTGGTGCCCACGAGCACGTAGTAGAGGAACGTGCCGACGGTCGCCATGATGACGGATGCCGCTATCAGGAACAGTCGGCGTCCGATTCTCTGGCTGATAACGCCCGCCGCGATGTAGGCTGCTGCGAGGATAACGTAGGCGATGACCAGCGTAATCGTAAGGTTGGTTGGAGACAGCTTGAGCTCGGATGTGAGTAGACCCGGTAGCATGGCCGCTGCCGTGTACAGCGTCAGCCAGAAGCCACTCATCAGCACGAAGACCTGCAGGAAGCTCGACAGATTCGGTCCCTTGAATAACTCTATGATGGGGGATCTGCTGCCCCCTTCGGACTCGGACTCGGCGGCCGCTTCGAAGACCTCCGACTCGGCCACGGAGGTGACATAGTAGTAGACGAGGGCGAAGGCCATCAGGGCACCGATGACGAACGGTATCCTCCAGCCCCACTGCACGTAGGGGGAGTTCAGACCCCCGGCCGGTATTAATTGAACCAAGATCAGGGTGATCAGGGAGATGGTGGCATACGCCAGCGGGTAGCCGGTCATGATCAACGCTCCTAAGAAACCCCGCTTCTCCTTTGGGGAATACTCCATCGCGAGCGGGCTCGCCGCGGTGTACTCCCCGCCGAGGAAGATGCCGTCGATGAAGCGCAGGACGATGAAAATAATGGCTGCCGCGATACCCCACTGCGCATACCCCGGTAAGAAGGCGATAAGCAGCGTCGCCACCCCGAAGCCGCTAACGGCGATAATCGTCGTGCGCCGACGCCCTATCGTGTCCCCTAAGTGTCCGAAGATAAAAGCCCCGATCGGCCGCCCGAGCAGCGTCGCCGCGAAGATCGAACCGTTCACGATGGCGGTTGTGGCCTCGTTCATCTGCGGCGAGACGAAGTAGATTATGGCCGGGGCCAGCACCACGATGGGCAGGTAGATGTCGAACATGTCTACGAAGAACCCCATCCAGGCTCCCCGTACGGCGTGTCGTGCTCGGGGGCTTAGGTCTCCTAACTGCGCGCTTGCTGTGCTTGCCATGCACTCCTCCTTCCGTCGCTTTAACTGCGGCTAACGCGCCCCTTAGTTCCTCTTGTTATTTATTGCGCTATCGGGCGCTTTATAAACATGGGTAGTTCTTGGCACGAGCTGGTCGACGATCCTCGCGTTCGGTTTCTCGTCTAGCCCAACCGTCCGTTGCGGTCCCGACGAAGCTGGCAACGACCGCTTCCAGTGACCTTCACCGTGCGGTCTCTCCGCCGTCAATAACTATCGTTTCTCCGGTCATGAAGTCGGAGGCCGGCGAGGCGAGATAGACTACGAGCGGCCCTATCTCCTCGGCGCGGGCCATCCGTTTGGCCGGTATCTGGTTCACCACCCTCGTGTACAGCTCCTTATCTCTCCTGAGTTCGGCATTCATGCCCGTCTCGACGTAACCTGGGGCCACCGCGTTGACCTGCGCGCCGAACCTCGCCCACTCGACCGCCACGGTACGCGTCAGCGCAGCGATCGCCGCCTTGGATGCGGAGTAGGCAGAGAAGCGTGGCCGACCCTTGAAGGCAAGATTGGAGGAGACGTTGATGACCTTGCCCGTTCCCCTCTCGGCGAAATGGCGTCCGGCCGTCCGCATGCAGAGGAAGATGCCGCGCAGGTTCGTCGCGACGCGGTCCCAGTCTTCGGGGCTCGTCTCGAGCAGCGGCGCCATATGGACAACGCCGGAGTTGTTTACTAGGATGTCGAGCCCGCCGAGTTCGTCTACCGTACGCCCGATGAGCCGTTCGACGGCTTCTTCGTCTGTGATATCCGTAGGCACGGCCAAGGAACGCCTGCCGCGCCCCTCGACCTCGCCAGCCACACGCCTGATCTCTTCGGCGCTCCGCGCCGCTACCGTCACGTCCGCTCCTGCCTCTGCTAGGGCGAGCGCTATGGCACGCCCCAAACCCCGCCCGCCGCCCGTGACAACTGCGACGCGCCCGGTTAGGGCTCGCACATCCGCATCCCGAGGCAGCTCGCCCGGCCCCGCGGCCTGCTCTCGCTGAGAGGCCGTCATCGGACCTCCCCGAACCTGGGGGTCCGCTTCTCGCGGAAGGCGGCAATTCCTTCCTCAGCATCGCCCGAAGCGGCGGCGAGGGCCGCGTGCGTGGTCTCGTGGGCCAGGCCCGCATCCAGGTCGTTGGCGTAGCCCACGGCCTTGAGGATGAGACCTGCGGCGCGCGGGCTCTTCTCCGAAATATTGTCGGCCAGGGACCCGACCACCTCGAGCAGATCGTGGTCGGGGACCGGGAGTTGAGAGAGGACACCAAGCTCGTCGGCGCGCGGCGTCCACCTGCTCGCCGGTCAGCATTATCCTGAGCGCCGCCCGGGAACCGATGGCCTTGGGGAGCCGCTGCGTGCCGCCGTAGCCCGAGATGAGGCCCAGGCCCACCTCCGGCAGCCCGAACCGCGCGCTTTCGGCGGCGACGATCAGCGTGCAGGCCAGCGCGAGCTCGAACCCGCCGCCCAAGGCGTACCCGTTGACCGCCGCGATCACTGGGGTGCCAAGCGTCTCCAAAGAGCGGAAGACCCTTGGCCCCGCTCGAGCAGGTCCCGCCTGTCCACGGGATCTAGTCCAGTCAGTTCGTCTAGGCCAGCGCCCGCCGAGAATGCTCTATCGCCGGCACCCGTTATCACGACGGCCCTGGTGCCGGGGTCGGAGCTTATGCGAGCGAGCTCTTCTTCCAGCGCCGCGAAGACGCCAGCGATCAGCGCGTTGAGTACTTCGGGGCGGTTGAGCGTAAGGTACCGTACGGCCCGGCGCTGCTCGACGATCAGGGCCGAACCTTCGCGTTGCCCGTCCATGCCACCCCCTTCTCGACGAGTGCGTCTATCTCTTTCTCCGTGTAGCCGGCTTCTCCCAAGACTGCCCGGGTGTCGGCTCCGAGCATGGGCGCCGGGCGGTGATGCTTTCCGTTCGACCCGAGCTGCCAGGGGCTTCCAACGGTCCGCACCGTGCCGGCCGTGGGGTGCTCAACCTCGACGATGGGGCTGCGGGCCTCCACCTGCGGGTCCTCGATTACCTCGGAGAGGAACTGTATAGCCTGGCACGGCACCGCCGCCTCCCCGAGTCGCTCGAGCCAGTACTTCGCCGGACGCTTCAGTAGCCGCTCCTGGACCTTCTCGATGACCTCGCCGCGCCGCTCGCGTCGGCCAGCGTTCGTCGCCAGCCCGGGATCTTCGGCGAGGTCTTCGAGTCCCAGAGCCTCGCAGAAGCGAATCCACATCTTGTCGTTGCCAACCGCCACTACTATGGGCCTGTCGGCCGTCTCGAGGGGTTGGTAGACGGCTAGAACCGAGTCCGTGCCGCCGCTGGGCCGCGGCTCGGGTTCTCCGGCCAGGTAGCTGGCGATGCGCGGAGCCATCAGCGCGAGGTCGGCCTCGAGCAGCGAGACGTCTACGAGCTCGCCCTCGCCGGTGCGCTGCCGCCGAACCAGGGTGGAGGCTACGACGAAGGCCGCCGCCATCCCCGCCACGATGTCCGAGAGTGCAGTGCTTACCCGCTGCGGCGTCCCGCCGAACTCCCCGGTCACGCTCATCAGCCCCGATCTGGCCTGGGCGATCAGGTCATAGCCGGGACGATCGCGATCCGGCCCGTCGAGCCCGAAGCCCGACAGGGCGCAGTAGATAAGGCGCGGGAAGCGGGCACAAATCGCCTCAGGGTCGAGGTCGCGGCGCTTTAGCTTGCCTGGGTTGAGGTTCTCGACGAAGACGTCGGCGCCATCCAGAAGGCGCATGAGCGCCGCGAAGCCCTCTTCTCTTGAGATGTCCAGGCAGACGCTGCGCTTGTTGCGGTTGGCAGAGAGGAACCAGGCCGCCTCCCCGCCTACGAACGGCGGCCCCCAGTACCGGGCGTCGTCTCCCGTCTCCGGGCGCTCTACCTTCACGACGTCCGCTCCCATGTCGCCGAGATACATGGTGGCGGTGGGGCCGGCGTACGACGTCGATAGGTCCACCACCCGCACTCCGGAGAGAGGCCCTTTAGAAGTCGCGGCGCTCACGCGGAGGCTCCCGTGGTCAGCACCACCTTGCCTCGGACCCGGCTGTCCCGGATCTCCTCAAGCGCCTCAGCGGCCGCCTCCAGCGGGTAGGTAGCCGTGACCTGCACCCCGATCTTCCCGTGGGTGAGAAGGCCGAGCAACTCTTCCTGGGCTTCCCGGAATGACTCGGGCTCGCGCTCCCGGTAGTCGCTGCTCTGCACCCCGATCAGATCCATATTCTTGACCAGCACGTGGCCTGCCTTCACGGTAGGAATCTCCCCCGCTGCGAACCCTATGATCACGAGACGGCCCTCCCACGCGATCGCCCGCATGCAGGCGCGGAACAGCTCCCCACCGACCGACTCCAGAATCACATCCGCCCCGTGCCCGTCCGTGAGTTCCATCACCCGCTCTTTGAAGCCTTCAGGCTCGAACTCGATGGTATGATCGGCGCCCTGCTCCAGGGCGAAGTTCCTCTTGTCCTCCGTGCGTCCTACCGCGATTACCCTCGCCCCGAGCGCCTTGGCGAGCTGCACCCCGGCCGAGCCCACCCCGCCGCTGGCGCCGGTCACGAGTACCCACTCCCCCGGCTTAAGTCGGGCGCGCCGGACCAGGCCGAAGTAGACGGTCAGGTAGCCCAAGCCGAAGGCGGCCCCCGCCTCGTACCCTACGCTTTCGGGGAGCACGGCCACGTTGTTCGCCTCGGCCAGTACCTGCTCGCGGTAGGCGCCGTGTTCGACCTGAGCCATCACCCGCTCACCGACATTCGGACTCTCGACCCCCGGCCCGACCGCCCTGACGACCCCCGCGACCTCCTTGCCCGGGCTGAAGGGCAGTTCGGGCAGTATCTGGTATGTACCCTCGATAACCAAGAGGTCGGGGAAGTTGACGCCGATGGCGCGGGCATCGATGAGGACTTCTCCTGGACCCGGTACAGGCGTTGGCAGGTCCTCCAGCGACATCTGCTCCGGCGCGCCGAACTGCTTCACCAACATCGCACGCACGGTCAGCCGACTTCCTCCAATGAAGCGTTGTCTTCTCCTAGGGCCGGGTAGCCGAGGCGGAGCTCCGGCCGGCGGAAACCCGGCACGACGGGAAGCGGCAGCGCAGGAATCTCCCGGCCATCCCCGTCCTCGACGGAGCGGTCGAAGACGCCCCGGGCCTTAAAGTGCTCGTCCTCCAGCGCCTCGCGGACGCCGCGCACCACGGTGCAGCACACGTCTTCACCCTCGAAGCGCTCCCGCCAATGGTCTGCGGGAAGCGAGGCGATGCGCTCGGCTATGGCAGTCTTTGTCGCCCCGGGGTCTCTCGAGTCGTCCCGCGAGGTTTCCTCCAACCCCAGGATGTCGCAGAAGCGCCGCCAGAACTTCTCCTCCAAGGGCGCGGCGGCCACGTAGTGCCCGTCGGCCGTGCGGTAGATGTTGTAGCGCGGTGAGCCGCCGGTCAGCAGATCGTTGCCCGGCTCCGGCCACTCCCCGCCGGCCGTACCGTTGCCTATGGCCCAGTAGAGAAAGGTGAAGACATTCTCGCTCATCGAAACGTCGAGGTACGCGCCCTCCCCTGTCCTCTCCCGCTCGAGCAGCGCGAGCAGGATATTCATCACCGCCGGATAAGCCCCGCCGCCTATGTCGGCTATCAACGCCTGCGGCAGCACGGGCGCGCCGTCGGGGCCGGCGGTGAGCCCGAGCAGACCCGTCTCCGACACGTAGTTGAGGTCATGAGCCGCCACACCGGCCCGCGGGCCCTCCTTGCCGTAGCCACTGATCGAGCAGTAGACCAGGCGCGGGTTGATCTCGGCCACCGCGTTGTAGTCCAAGCCCAGCCGTTTCATCACTCCTGGACGAAACTGCTCCACCAAGACGTCGGCACGCTCGATCAACGGTCGCAACAACGCCCCGGCTTCCGGCGACTTGAGGTCGACCTCCAGGCTCTCCTTACCGCGGTTCAAGAGAGCAAAGTTGACGCTGTCCGTACCGAACTTGGGCTCGTAAGACCTCATCTCGTCGCCTCGACCGTGCCGTTCGATCTTGATCACCCGCGCACCAGCCTCCGCAAGGATCAGAGTCGCCAACGGCCCCGGTAACAGCGTGGTGAAGTCTAGAACCCTTGTCCCCTCCAGCGGAGTCATCGCCACGCCTCCTCTCTTTCCGCTTTACACCTATAGTGTACTAGCAGATTTTTCTCTGCTAGTCAACAGTTGGACAATTGCGTGCGCAGGCCAACTGTAGAACGCAAGGGGTTGGCGTTTTGGGTTCCGGCTGCGGGATGCCCAAATCTTCAGGCTTTCAGCCAAGAATTCGGCTCTTCCCTTTTACGGCGCCGCTTCGTTAAGGCGGTTGGGCTCATGCGGCGGGCAAGGGGTTCGTGTGCCTTTCGCTTCTAGGAGGACCCTCGCTTGCGGGAGCCGTTCGAGGTCGGCGGTTCGTCGCGCACGTCGCGCAGTTTTTGCAGGTAATTGAGGTGTTTCTCCATCGCAGCCGCGGCGGCCTCGGCATCATTTTCGCTTATCGCTTTCACTATGGCGGCGTGCTGTCGCACGGTGTCCCTGCCCGCTTTGGCGTCGAGGTGCTTGGCGAGGACCGGACGGATCGCCTGGTGAAGAGCCGTCACAAAGGAGGCCAAGACGCGGTTGCCCGAAGCATCGCCGATAGCAGAGTGGAAATCTATGTCGAGTCGGGGGAGGTCGGGATGATCGAAGGTAATCTCCTTCTGCCGGTCCACGATGCTCTGTAGCGTCTCGACGTCCTCCTCCGTGCGGTTCGCGGCGGCTAACTTCGCGGAGGGCACCTCCAACAGATAGCGGACCTGCGCGACCTCGTCGTACTCTACCGTGCCAAGCCGGAGGGTGTTCACTATCGAGTCCCCGAGCACGCCGCTCAAGGAGCGGTAGTCTATTACCTGCACGAAGCTACCACCCGAGGCCCCGGGCACCTTGAAGATCAAGCCGGCGGCCGCGAGCGAGCGTAAGGCCTCTCGAACCGTAGTGCGGCTGACGGCGAAGCTCTCGGCAAGCTCGGCCTCGCTCGGTAGCTTCTCCCCGCGCTTAAAGGTGCCGGAGAGAATGGCCTCTCGGATCTGCGTCTCCACCTGCTCGCGGGCCCGGGCGACGGGTTGGGGCTTGAAAGTCATACTCTCCGTTTCCTAGCTCGTTAATGCCATTTGAATCATATTTATGTTTGTAGTCGCTTGCAAGGTCGAGAGTTACGAAGCCGCACAAGGAGGGCCGCTCGCTGGTCGTGTCTGACCCGTTGCGGAGTTCGGCCCCGAGCGGGCACGATCCGGAGGCACCACTCTGGCCTCTCGGTTTCCATGCTACCGCGCCCGCGCATGCTCGTCGGGTCGCTGTTCCGTGCTCGGCGCGAGCCGGTTGCGGATCTCGAACTTGCGGATCTTACCGCTCTGGGTCTTGGGTAGCTCTTCCATCAGCTCGAGGCGCTCCGGCAGGAAGTGCTTGGAGAGGCCCTCGCCAAGCAAGTATTCCGTGACGTCCTCGAGGGCGAGATGCTGGTCCGGCTCCAGCACCACCACGGCGCAGGCGCGTTCGCCCAAACGTTCGTCGGGGATGCCCACGACGGCGACGTCTGCGATCGCCGGGTGCTCGTACAGGAGGTTCTCCAGCCGGTGGACGGGCATGTTCTCGCCGCCGCGGATGACGATATCCTTGCTGCGGCCGACCAACGACACATAGCCGTCCTCTTCCATGATCGCCAGGTCACCGGTTTGGAACCAGCCGTCCTCGGTAAACGCCTCCGCAGTGAAGTCCGGCCGGGCGAGGTACCCGGCGAAGAGCCCGGGACCCCTTATCTGAAGATCACCCATCTGGCCTGGCGGGGCCGGCTCTCCCGTATCTTGCACCACCCTGACCTCGCAACCTTCGACGGGTACCCCGTCGGTCTTCTCCACCCTCTCCAGCGGCAATCTGGGCGATCCGGAGATGCCGATCCCCCACTCCGTCATACCCCACGCCGGGCAGATGAAGCAGCCCAGCATCTCGCGGGCCTGCGGGACCAGAGAGCGAGGGATGGGCGCGCCAGGGATGGAGATGATGCGCAGCCAGGGGCAGGTCTCGGGATCGATCCCGGGATGGCGCACGAGATCCTGGAGGAAGGTGGGGGCCCCGATCATCGCGGTGACGCCCTCACGCTTTATCACCTCGGCAACCACCTTCGGCTCCCAACGATCCAGATAAACCGCCGTGCCGCCGAGGAGAGCGGTCATGAGCACGCCCCAGAGGAAACCGGTGTGGTGTCCTACGGGGGAGGGGATCAGGTTCACCGGGTCCCGGTTCAGTATCTCTTGGCCCTGGTGCTCCACCCAGCGGCGGCACACGAAGTCCAGCATCTGGTGTGTATTCATTACGCCCTTGGGCTCACCGGTGGTTCCGGAGGTGAAGCCGACATGGGCCAGCGAGCCCGGGGCTACCACCGGCGGCAGGTCCAGCGGCTCCGCGGAGGCGAGCTCCTCAAAGGACAGCCATCCCGGCTCCTCCGGCGCTTCGTCGCCCAACACTACGACGTGGCCGAGCTCCGGTGTCTCCGATAACAGCCTCCCGGCCATCGCAACGTGGTCCGTCCGGCGAAAGCCGGACGGGATGACCAAGACCTTCGCTCGCGCGCGCCACAGCATAAAGGCCGCGTCCTTCTCCCCATAGCTTACCGGGATGCCGGAATAGACCGCGCCGAGCCGCGAGATCGCGAAGATGAGCGCACCGAACTCCAGTCGATTCGGCAACATGAGCGACACCGTGTCCCCGGGCCCGACACCCTCGCGGGAAAGTCCACCCACAAGGCGGTCCACCAGCTCGTTCAGCTCACCGTAGCTTGCCGATGCCGTTCGCTCCCCCGTCTGTCCGTCGACCGACACGGCTGCCAGTTTGTCCGGCCCCGCCGCGGTAGCCGCGGCAAGGTAGCCGTCGAGGGTCACCTCGCGCCACGCCCCCTCCTTCCCGTAGCGTGTGACCAACTCCGGCGTGAGCCTGCTCTCCGGTATCGCGACAAGCTCTTCGCTCGTGAACATGCTCAACCCACCTTTCCCCTCCGGCAACCTCACCGGAATCGTTCATCGTTGGATCAGGCACTAGCCCCATCGACAGCACAATGTAGGACAAAAGTAAATATATCTATGTTAGACCTTATAGTCAAATATCATACAAAAACCTTGCCTGGATGATTAGATGCTCTCTGGCTACCATACGCGCGATAGCGCTGTGGTCGAGCGTCTCGTGGTCGGCTGAAGGGAGGCTTCAGAGCAAACTGCCGAGAGCAACGACTGAGGGTTAAATCTCTCATTAGAGAAGGGAGGGTGGCGTCGCGATGATTAAAACAGGCGCTGTTGGGAAGAAGTATCCGGCGGTCCTCTACGAGGTCACCAGGCGCGGGATCGCCGAGTACGCGCGCACGATCGGCATAGATGCTCCCTTCCACTTCGAGCACGAGGCCGCGTGCGGGGTGGGTTTCCGGGACATCGTCGCCCCGCCCATGTATGCAGCCGTGTACTCGGCACCGGCCATCTTCGCGATAATGAACGACGCCGAGGTGGGCATGGACGTCCCGCGCAACCTGCACGCGAGCCAGCGGTTCGTCTGGTCGGAGCCGGTATGCGCGGGAGATGTTATCTTCACCGAGGCGACGGTGGCGGAGATCATCGAGAGGAACCGCAAAGCCTTCTACGTCTTCGAGACGATCTCAGCCAACCAGCACGGGCAAGAGACCGTGCGGGGCGTGTGGACCAACATAGTCCGGTTGGGGACTGTGTGAAGGCCGGGGAGCGGATCGAACCTCTGCACGTGAGACCCGACGAGGACGTGACCTTCCGCTACGCCGAGGCTTCGGGGGATCACAGCTCAGTACACCTCGACGAGGAGTTCGCGCGGTCCGTAGGCCTTCCGGGCATCATACTGCATGGTCTGTACAGCATGGCGCTCGTCGCCCGGGCGCGAACGAGATCGCTAGAGGAGATCCGCGCTCTTTGCGATCCCTCGCGGTACAGATGCACGATATCGCGGTCCCTGGCAAGGAGATCGAGGTGACCGGAACTGTAGCGGAGGTAGAGGGGGAGAGGGCGCTGATCGATCTGGAGGCACAGCAGGAAGGAAGGCGGATAATTCGAAACGCTCGCGCCGAGTTAGACCTCTCCTTCGCCACCAGGAAGAAGGATAAGTCCGGGCACCCGGGCGTGGAGCGCCGGCCTAACGGTTGAAACGGTCACTGTCGGGCGGTCGGCGCTCTGAGAAGGCCGCGGAGAGCTCCTTCGCCTCCTGGGTCCTCAGGTACTGCGTGAGCAGCAGGTCGTGCGCCATGCGTGCCTGTCCCAAGACCCCCAGATGCCGGCCTGCGAAGGCCGTCTTGAGCGCGGCGAGGGCGTGCGGGCCGCGGGAGATCATCTCCCCGGCCAGCTCCCGGACGCGCTCCATTAGCCTCTCCTGCGGCACCACCTCATTGACGAGGCCAATCGCCAGCGCCTGCTCGGCCGAGTACTTGTGGTTCAAGTACCACAGCTCCTTGGCCCTCTTGCGCCCGATGGCCTCTTCGAGGTACCAGGTGCCGAAGCCCGCGTCGTAGCTGCCGACCATCGGTCCCACCTGCCGGAAGACGGCGTTCTCGGAGGCCACGGAGAGATCGCACATCGTGTGCAGCACGTTGCCGCCGCCGACGGCGAACCCGTTGACCGCGGCGACGACCGGCTTGGGGATGGTGTCGAGCAGCTCGTAGACGTCCACTATCGGCAGCACGACCGAGTGGTCATATCCCTCGAACGGTTCGTGCTCGCCGCCGATACAGAAGAACCTGTCGCCCGCGCCGGTGAGGATGCCGACCCGCAGCTCGGGGTCGTCGCGCAGGGAGCGCAACGCCTCGGCGAGCTCCAGCGTGGTCTTACGGCGGAACATGTTGCCTTTATCCGGGCGGTTGATGGTTATGGTGGCTATACCACCATCGTGGTCTACCCTGAGATCTTCGAAGCTCACGAGCGTCCTCCATTACCGTCGCTGTAGTCATGAAAACCGCGTCCGGACTTGCGCCCGAGGTAGCCTGCGTCCACCATCCTGCTCAGGAGTGGTGGCGGGGCGAGGTGCGGATCGTGGGTCTGCTCGTAGGCTGCAGAGGTCGCGTACAGATGGACATCCAACCCGATGAGGTCCAGAAGCTTGAGGCCGCCCATGGGGTAACCCAAGCCTCCCTCGAGCGCCACGTCCATGTCCTCAGCGGTGGCAAGGCCGTCGTCGTACGCCTGCACAACCTGGTTTAGGTACGGCATGAGCAGGCGGTTTACCAGGAAGCCGGGCCGGTCCTTGGTACGCACGGGTTCCTTGCCGATCTCCTTCGCAAACGACTCCAGAAAGTCCAGGGTCTCCTCGGAGGTCTGCACCGCGGCGACGACCTCGACGAGCTTCATGAGCGGGGCGGGGTTGAAGAAGTGCAGGCCCCCAAAACGCTCGGGACGAGGTACCGTAGCGGCGAGTTCGGTCACCGAAAGCGCCGACGTGTTGGTCGCCATGATCGCGCCCTCCCCAACCACATCGGCCACCACGGGGAGCAGTGCCCGCTTGGTTTCGAGGTCCTCGACTACGGCCTCGATCACCACGCCAGAGCCGGCGAGATCGCCGACCTCTGTCGTCCCTCGCACCCGCGCTAGCGTCTCGTCCCGCTCCTCCTCCATCACTTTCTCTCGGCGCACGCCTTCGCCAAGAAACGCCTCTAGCCGCTGGCGCCCATCCTCGAGGCGCTCCTCGGACTCTTCGAGCACCACGACCTCGCGCCCGGCCAGGGCGCAGACCTGCGCTATCCCCGCGCCCATCGTCCCGAAGCCCAAAACGGCGACGTTCCCGTTGTCGCTCATCTCTCCTCCCGGCAGTGCATCGGTGGTGTCATTCCCCCTATTCGTACTCGTAAAATCCCTTGCCCGTCTTGCGCCCAAGATGGTTCGCAGAGATCATGCGGTCCACGAGCGGCGGCAGGGCCAAGCGTGGGTCCCTAAGCTGCTGGTAAAGCGACACAGCGACGGCCTTGTGGATGTCGAGCCCCACGATGTCGAGGAGCCTGAAGGTCCCCATTGGATAGCCGAGCCCCAGGGTAACAGCCTTGTCTATCGACTCGACCGTGCCCATGCCAGCCTCCAGGGCGCGGATGCAGTCGTTCTCGAAGGGAACGAGGAAGTAGTTGAGGATGAAGCCGGGAGAGTCCTTCGTGAACACCACCCGCTTGCCCAAGCCCTCGACGAACGCGACCGACCTCCGTAGCGCCTCGTCGCTCGTGAGACGGCCGCGCGTCACTTCTACGAGGTCAACGAGCGGCGCGGGGTTGGCGTAGTGCGTGCCCACGACCCGCTCCGGGTGCGTGGATCCCGCCGCGATTCCAGTCACGGATAAGGTCGAGGTGTTCGTGTGGAAGAGCGCCTCGGGGCCGCAGATCTCGTCGAGTTGGCCAAAGGTCTCGGCCTTCAGGGCCTCGTCTTCGAAGATCGCCTCGATCACCACGTCGCAGCCGGCGAGCGCCTCTATCTCCGTGGTCCCCGAGGTGCTCGCGAGGGCCTCGTCGCGCCTTTCGGCGTCTAACCTGCCCCTCTCGACGCTGCGATCGAGGAGCTGCTTGACCTGGGCAAGGCCCTCGTCCACCCGCTCTTGAGAGATGTCCCGTACGACCACCTCATGCCCCGCACGGGCGACGGTGATGGCGATCCCACTCCCCATCGTCCCCGCCCCGAGAATACCGACTCTTAGCCGGTCCTTATCCCGCGCACTCTCAGCAGGCTGGGTCTCTCGACTTCCCGTCTCCACTCTAACCCTCCGTTTGGCTTAGGCCTACAGTAATAATGCTCGACATTTTCCTTGATGTCAAGCATTGGACCATATGCTGTTTCTATACGCACCACCGTTCACGCCGTTGTCTCCCCTCCTCGCAAGCGCTACAACGGCGTTTTGAGGCGCGGGTCCTCCGTGCGGCGTCCCGGTATTTCGGGACCGTTCGCTAGCCGAAGGCTCTGGCTAGGGCGGTGGTCGCCACCGCGAGGGTGACTGCAACCAGCACCGGCGCCCGAAGCGAGAGAGCGACCGCCGCAACGGCTACCCCTATGGCCTTCTCGTCGAGTACCAGCCGCCCATCCTCACCAAAGGTCTGGGTGAGTACCAGCGCCGTGAGGAGGGCGGGCACCAGCAGGGCGATGACCGCGCCCATGCTCGGAGGCAGCTCGCGACCACCCACCAGGATGGGGCCGAAGGCCCTGATAGCTGCGCTGGCCAAAGCCACGACTACGATAGTAATCCAAAGCGCGGTCACGACGATTGCCCCCTCAAGCCGAGGAGTGCTGCGGCGCAGGAGGCGATCACCGGTATGCCCGGGGGCGTGAACGGGACCAGCGCGAGCGACAGCGCCGCCGCGATCAGCACCACGGCGATCGTCTGCCCACCAGCGCGCAGTTCCTCAACCAGCAGGGTGAGGTAGAAGGCCGGGAAGATCACGTCCAACCCCAAACGCTCGACGTTCCCCACGACACCTCCAACGAGCACGCCCACAACCGTCCCAACGATCCACAAAGCGACCTGCGGGATGGTGGCGCCTATCATGAATTCTCTATCGAAGCGCCCGCCTCCCCGGCTGGCCATAGCCCAGGAGGCGTCTACTACCGTCTGGCCCTCCAAGGCCCGGCGCAAGGGCCCGCCTTTAAGGAACGGGGCTGCCGCGATCCCCATGGGCAAAAAGCGAGCGTTCAACAGCACAGCGGCGACGATCGCCGGCACCACTCCACCGCCCCCGCCCAACACCGACACCACCGCAAACTGGGCGGTCCCGGAGAAGGCAATCACCGAAAAGACCATCGGAGCGACCACGCCCCAACCCAACGAGCAGGCCACAACCCCGAAAGAGATCCCCATCACTCCCGTCGCCATTGCGAGCGGCAGCACCGCCCGCGCTCCGGCAAGGTAGACTCCGCCGCCGCGTTCTCCTTCGCTACTCATGCTCGTACTCTCACCTCCCGCGGTTGTTAATGGTCAAAGTACGTTATGAGTATTAAGACTGTACCCGTTCTCGTTAATGGTCAAACACTGTTATACTCATTAGTAATAGTAGAGATCGTCTGAAGCCGGGAGGCGAACGTGAGTAGCGTCAGACGAGAGAGGAGATTCAAGTTTAGAGGCGACGTTCCATGCCTGGATTTCGTCAACACTCTGGCTTGGCGCCTTACCGACCGCCCTGTAGAGTACCTACTCTCCTACGAGGATCTGCTGGCGTGGGGAAGGCAGGCGAGTCTGCTCACACTGGATGAGAAGGAGGTACTCTCTAGATGTGCGGCGATGGATCCCGAGGAGGCACGGGGGACGCTATCGCGAGCGTTCGCCCTGCGGGAGGCGGTCCATCGGGTGCTCTCCGCTGCGATCGCTGGCGAGCCCCAGGACGAGGACGCCCTGGCGGCGCTCAACCACGAACTCTCGGGGGCGCTCTCGCGGCTGCGGGTGGCGCCAGTGGCGGGTGACACCTACGTCTGGGCCTGGGAGCGGGGCGGAGAGGACGATGGCGGGCCGCTGCTGGAGCGGCCCTTGTGGCCTGTGGTGCGCTCGGCGGCGGAGCTTTTGACGTCCCCGAAGCTCGGCAGGGTTAAGGTCTGCAGCGGAGAAGGGTGCGGCTGGATGTTTCTGGATGAGAGCCGCAATGGCAGCCGCAAGTGGTGCGACTCACGCGACTGCGGCAACCGCGAGAGGGTGCGTAAGCACTTGGCTCTCAAGCGTGCCTCCGACTCATGATGGTGTTTAGCGCTCCCCGCAGTTAAAAACCAAGGTTAGATGAGTATTGCCAGGTTTGTGTCCACAAATCCTTGATGTGGGACTCAGCCAGCCAAGCGGGGACCGATCACCCGTCCGAAGGTCTCGACTTCAGCACCGGGCATCTCGTAGCCAGTCTGGAAGGTGTG
>Ga0126307_10000962_pt1 | contig 19045 bp, 15 predicted proteins | sample Plot28_FD_89955 | JGI IMG/M metagenome (GOLD analysis project Ga0126307, IMG submission 89955) | Serpentine soil microbial communities from UC McLaughlin Reserve, CA, USA - Plot28 | ecosystem: Environmental > Terrestrial > Soil > Grasslands | place: USA: UC McLaughlin Reserve, Lake County... | reverse complement strand
AGCTCGTTGGCCGCGTTCGGCCGGGCCTGCTGGGAGGCGCGGACCTTCTGCTCGGTGCCGAACAGCGTCTGCAGGTGGTGCCCCGCCTCGTGGGCCATGATGTACGCCTGGGCGTAGCGCCCCTCGGCGCCGAACTCCTGCTGCAGCTGGTCGAGGAAGCCGATGTCGATGAAGATGCTCCGGTCCGGCGGGCAGTAGAACGGACCGACCTGTGACGACGCGGTGCCGCAGCCGGTCTGCACCGCCTGGGTGAAGAAGGTCAGCCCCGGCTGCCCGTACTGCTCGCCGGCCCGCGCGAACTCGTCGGTCCAGACTTCGTTGATCTCGTTGTAGACCTTCACCAGGAAGCAGTCGTCGTACTGCTCGATCGCACCCTCGGTGTTGCACCGCTGCTCGAGGTCGCCGGTGCCGGCCCCCTCGCCCTGGACCGCGCCGTCCTGGGGCACCAGCTGCGTCGTGTCGACACCGTTGCCGCCGCCGAGCACGGACACCAGCACGAAGATGATCAGGCCCACGATGCCGAGACCGCCGCCCCCGACGGCGATCGGGCCGCCCATGCCGCGCCGGTCCGAGACACCGGAGGTGTCGACGGACTGGTCGTCGAAGTCGATACCCACGGGAAACGCGCTCCGTCCTGTCGTCGGGCCGTCCGTAGACTAGGGCGCATGCCGTCGTCGCCGTCCCGCTGAGCCGCTGGCCGATACCCCGCCAGGCCGCCCGCCACACGGATCCGATGCAGATCCGACGCGGGAACCTCCCATGCAAAAGGACGCACGACGATGATCACCGCCACCGGTCTGGAGCTCAGGGCCGGCTCCCGGATCCTGCTCGGCGACGCCACGTTCCGGATCGCGCCGGGTGACCGGGTCGGGCTGGTCGGCCGCAACGGCGCCGGCAAGACCACGCTGACCCGGGTGCTGGCCGGCGAGTGCTCGGCCGCGTCGGGCGAGGTGACCCGGTCCGGTCACGTCGGCTACCTGCCGCAGGACCCGCGCACCGGCGACCTTGACGTGCTGGCCCGCGACCGGATCCTGTCCGCACGCAGCCTGGACGCCGTCGTCCGCCGGATGCGCGAGACCGAGGGGGAGATGGCCAGCGCCGACCCCGCGACGCACGAGCGGGCGATGAGCCGCTACGCCCGGCTGGAGACCGAGTTCCAGGCCGCCGGTGGCTACGCCGCCGAGAGCGAGGCGGCTGCCATCGCGTCCAGCCTCGGGCTGCCGGAGCGGGTCCTCGGCCAGCCGCTGCACACCCTCTCCGGCGGCCAGCGGCGCCGGGTCGAGCTCTCGCGGATCCTCTTCTCGTCGACCGGGACCGGTGCGGACGGCTCGACCTTGCTGCTCGACGAGCCGACCAACCACCTGGACGCCGACTCGATCGTCTGGCTGCGCGAGTACCTGCGGACGTACAAGGGCGGCCTTGTCGTCATCAGCCACGACGTCGGCCTGCTCGAGCACACGGTCACCCGGGTTTTCCACCTCGACGCCAACCGGGCCGAGCTCGACGTCTACAACCTCGGCTGGTCGGCGTACCTGGCGCAGCGCGAGACCGACGAGCGGCGGCGCAAGCGCGAGCGGGCCAACGCCGAGAAGCAGGCCGACGCGCTCAAGGCGCAGGCCGACCGGATGCGCTACAAGGCCACGAAGGCCAAGGCGGCGCAGAGCATGGACCGACGGGCGCAGCGGCTGATGGCAGGTCTGGAGCAGGTGCGCCGCAGCGACAAGGTCGCCAAGCTGCGCTTCCCGGAGCCCGCGCCGTGCGGCCGGACCCCGCTGACCGCCGAGGGCCTGTCGAAGTCCTACGGGTCGCTCGAGGTGTTCACCGACGTGGACCTGGCCATCGACCGCGGCAGCCGGGTCGTGATCCTCGGGCTCAACGGCGCCGGCAAGACCACCCTGCTGCGGCTGCTGGCCGGCATCGAGACCCCGGACACCGGTGCGGTCCGCCCGGGGCACGGGCTCAAGGTCGGCTACTACGCGCAGGAGCACGAGACCCTCGACCCGGAGCGGACCGTGCTGGAGAACATGCGCTCGGCCGCGCCCGACACCAGCGAGGTCGAGCTGCGCCGCATCCTCGGGTCGTTCCTCTTCTCCGGCGACGACGTCGAGAAGCCGGCCCGGGTGCTCAGCGGCGGGGAGAAGACCCGGCTCGCGCTGGCCACGCTGGTGGTGTCAAGCGCCAACGTGCTGATGCTCGACGAGCCGACCAACAACCTCGACCCGGCCAGCCGCGAGGAGATTCTCGGAGCCCTGCAGACCTTCTCCGGCGCCGTCGTCCTGGTCACCCACGACGAGGGCGCGGTCGAGGCGTTGGCCCCGGAGCGGCTGATCCTGCTGCCCGACGGGGTCGAGGACCTGTGGAACGAGGACTACGCCGACCTGGTCGCTCTCGCCTGACGCCGGGTCGGCCGACTGCAAGATCGTTTGCGACGTCCGCGGCTGCGACACGCCGTCGACACGGCGTGTCGTCGACGAACGCGTCGCAAACGATCGCGTCGTGGTGTGCAGAAAGGATCTTTCGGGCAGAACACCGAGCCGCCCCAACTGCCTATGGCGCGATGGGGCACGGGCGACGATCATGGCGGCACGACCCACTCACCCGACGGGCCGAGTGACGATGAGGAGGCCGGCGTGGTCGAGCTCAAGAAGGGCGCCCGGATCACCGGCGGAGACCGCAGCAAGCTCGCGGCGGACCTGAAGAAGAAGTACTCGGGCGGGGCCAGCATCCGCGAGCTCGCGGCCGAGACCGGCCGGTCCTACGGGTTCGTGCACCGCATCCTGGCCGAGTCCGGGGTGACACTGCGCGGTCGCGGCGGCGCAACCCGCGGCAAGAAGTCCTGAGCGTCGAGCTGGCGCGGGACGGCGCTCTGGCGACCGTCTCGCTCGACCGGCCCGACAAGCGCAACGCGCAGACCCCGCAGATGTGGCGGGACCTCACGGCGATCGGGCGCGACCTGCTCGCCGACGACACCGTGCGGGTCGTCGTGCTGCGCGGGGAGGGCGAGTCCTTCTCGGCCGGCCTGGACCGGGCGATGTTCGGCGCAGGCACCGGCGACGAGCCCGGCCTGGCCGCCCTCGCCGGCTCCGACGACGCGGCACTCGACGCCACGATAGCCGGCTTCCAGGAGGCGTTCACCTGGTGGCGCGACACGCGCGTGGTGAGCATCGCGGCCGTGCAGGGGCACGCGGTCGGTGCCGGGTTCCAGCTCGCGCTCGGCTGCGACCTGCGGGTCCTGGCCGACGACGCCCAGCTCGCGATGAAGGAGCCCAGCCTCGGCCTGGTGCCCGACCTGGCCGGCACCAAGCCACTGGTCGACGCGGTCGGCTACTCCCGCGCGCTGGAGATCTGCGCGACCGGACGCTGGGTCGACGCGGCGGAGGCGATCCGGATCGGGCTGGCCAGCGTCGTCGTACGTCGCGAGGAGCTCGACCAGGCCGCCCGCGACCTGGCGGCCGCGCTGCTGGCCGCGCCGGCCGAGGCGGTGCGGGCCACGAAGAGTCTGCTGCTCGGGGCGGCGGGCCGATCGCACGCCGAGCAGCAGGCAGCTGAGCGGACGGCCCAGGCCGGGCGGTTGCGCGACCTGGCCGGCGGCGCGGGATGATCGCCGGGTGCAGCTGACTCTCAGCGACGACCAGCGGGCCGTCCGCGCCGCCGTGCGCGAGTGGGTCGACGAGGTCGTCGTGCCGCGAGCCCTGAGCAACGACCGCGAGGAGCGCTTCCCGCAGGAGGCGCTCGACGGGCTCAGGCAGACCGGCTTCGTCGGCATGTCCATCGACGAGGCCTACGGCGGCGGCGGGGCCGACCCGCTCACCTACTGCCTGTTCATGGAGGAGCTCGCGCGGGGCGACGCCAACGTCCGCTCGATCATGTCGGTGCACCTCGGGCTGGTCGCCGGCTCGGTGCAGCGCTGGGGCAGCGAGGAGCAGCGTCAGCAGTGGCTCCCCCGAATGGCCACCGGCGAGGTCCTGGGGTGCTTCGGGCTGACCGAGCCCGACCACGGCTCCAACCCGGCCGACCTGCGGGCGACCGCCGAACGGAAGGCTTCGGGGTGGCGGATCTCCGGGCGCAAGGTGTTCATCACCAACGGGTCCATCGCGGGTGTCGCCCTCGTCATGGCGCGCACCGGCGGGCCCGGCGCCCGCGGGGTGTCCGCGTTCCTGGTGCCCACTGACCGCCCCGGCTTCTCCGCGGCGCCGCTGCACGGCAAGCTCGGGCTGCGCTCCTGCGACACCGCCGAGCTGGTGCTCGACGGCGTCGAGGTGGGCGAGGAGGCCGTCCTCGGCGCCGAGGGGGAGGGCATCAAGGTGGCGCTGTCGGCGCTGGACGACGGCCGGATGTCGATCGCCGCGTCGTGCACCGGCATCGGGCAGGCCGCGCTGGACGCGATGGTGGCCTACGCCGGGTCGCGGGAGCAGTTCGGCAAGCCGATCGCGGGGCACCAGCTTGTGCAGGAGCTCCTCGCCGACTCCGCCGTCGATGTGGACGCGTCGCGACTGCTCACCTGGGCTGTGGCCGACCTGAAGACCCGCGGTGAGCGCTACTCCCTCGCCGCGTCGAAGGCCAAGCTCTTCGCCACCGAGGCGTCGGTGCGGGTGGCCAACGCGTGCATCCAGGTGCACGGCGGCTACGGGTACGTCGACGAGTACCCGGCCGCGAAGTACCTCCGCGACGCCCGGGTGACCACGCTTTACGAAGGCACCAGCCAGGTGCAGAAGCTGCTGATCGGCCGCGCCCTCACCGGCATCAGTGCCTTCTGAGGTCCAGGATCGATCCTGGGCTGCTCCCAGGCCGCTCCGGGCCCGCTCCGGGGCCGCACGGGTGAATGGGTGCGTCATGACCCGCGGAGCGGTTACGTTGGGGGGTCGGCTGGAGGGGACATGCCGGAAGGCACCGTGCGCGCGGGTCCGCCCTGGCAGGTGCTGGCTGTCGATTCCCTGGATCTGGCGGTCACCCTGGTGGTGGAGGGCACGCTCCGCCACGCCAACGCCGCTGCGTCGCGCCTTCTGCGCCTGGGACAGGAGGGGCCCGACGGCGCACCCGGCGTCCCGACCTACCGCCTGTTCGACGAGCACGGCGCACCCGTCGACCCGGGCGGTGACCCGATCGCGGTCGCCCTCGCCGACGGGTGCGGGGCGGCGGCGACCATGGAGCTGCGCTGGCCCGACGGCCGGTCCCGGTGGGTCGAGTGCCGGGCCACTCCGGTCACCGACCAGGGGTCGGCTGCCGCGGTCGTTGCCTACCGCCAGGTCGAGCCGCCTCGCGCGGCAGACACGGCGGGGCGCGGGGAGCTGGCCTGGCTGCAGACGATCCTCGACGCGGCGCCGGTGGCGGTCTACGCGAAGGACGCCGACGGTCGGCTGATGATGGTCAACACCGCGTTCGAGGAGATGGTCCGCGGCCACCGGTCCGACCTGATCGGGCGGCGCAGCGAGGAGGTCTTCGGGCCCGACGTGGGTGCCCGGCTGTGGGCCAACGACCGTCGGGTGGTGGGCAGCGGCCAACCCGAGACGATCGTCGAGGAGGTGCCCAGCAACGGCGAGGCACGCACCTGGGCCGCCGTGAAGGTGCCGCTGCGGACGGCCGACGGGACGACGTACGGCGTCGCGGGCGTCTGGTCCGACATCACCGAGCAGACCCGTGCCTACGAGTCGGCCGCGCGGCTCGCCGTCGCGATGGAGGCGACCGGCGACGGCATCGGGACCTTCGACCGCGACCTGCTGGTCACCAGCTGGAACGCGGCGGCGGAGAAGCTCTCCGGCTTCACCGAGGAGCAGATGGTCGGCCGCCACGTGAGCGCCCTGGCGCCGCTCGCCCTCATGCCGGGGGACGTGGACCGGGTGACGGCGTTGTACGAGACGGTGCTCACCGGGCGGGTCTTCGAGCGTGAGGCCCGGCACCGGACGGCGTCGGGCGAGGAGATGGTGCTGCGCACGCTGCTCTACCCGATGCACGACCGGGACGGGCAGATCCTCGGCGGGCTGGTGCTCGGGCGCGACGTCACGACGGAGCGGGCGGCCGAGGCCGAGCGGCTGCGCCTGCAGCACGAGGTCGAGCACCTGCAGCGGCTGGAGAGCCTGGGGCAGCTCGCGGGCGGCGTCGCCCACGACTTCAACAACCTGCTGGCCGTCATCAACCTCACCGCCGAGATGCTGCAGTCATCGCTGGAGCCGGACAGCCCGCAGGCGGCCCAGACCGAGCAGATCCTGGCGGCGACGGCCCGCGGGGTGGCACTGACCCGCAAGATGCTCGTCTTCGCCCATCGCGAGCCCGGCCGCCAGGTCGTCGTCGACCTCAACGAGGTCGTCCGCCGGGCCGAGGTGCTGATCGAGCCCAGCCTCGGCGAGCGGGTGACGCGCACGACCGACCTGACGCCGGGCCCCGCACTCGTGGTCGGCGACCCGCTGCAGCTCGAGCAGGTGGTCATCAACCTGGCGCTCAACGCGCGCGACGCCATGCGCTCCGGACGCGGCCGGCTGCGGATCGCCACCAGCGTCGTGCACGTGGACGAGGACTCCGCGATGCGCCGGGGGGTCACCCTGGCCGCAGGAGAGTACGTCGTCATGTCGGTCACCGACGACGGGTCCGGCATGGACGAGCAGACGCTGGCCCACGCCCTGGAGCCGTTCTTCACGACCAAGCCGACCGGCCAGGGCACCGGGCTCGGGCTCGCCATGGTCTACGGCGTCGCGGCGAGCGCCGGCGGCACGGTGCTGGTGCGGTCGCTGCCCGACGTCGGGACCACCGTCGACCTCTACCTGCCGGTCGTCGAAGGTGCCCCCGAGACCGAGCCGGTCCGCCGACCGGCCCCGCTGGACGGCCAAGGCGAGCTGGTGCTCGTCGTCGAGGACGCGCCGGAGCTGCGCGCGCTGGTGGTCGCCGTGCTCTCCCGGGCCGGCTACCGGGTGATCTCCCACGCCGACCCGGTGCAGGCGCTGGCGGCGGCCATGCCCCGGACCCCCGACCTGCTCGTCAGCGACGTGGTCATGCCGGGGATGGACGGCCCGTCGCTCGCCGCCGAGCTGCGCGGCCGGCACCCCGGGCTGCGGGTGCTGCTGATGTCGGGCTACAGCCCGGAGCACGCGCTCGGCGGCGCCGCCTCGAGCGATCCGCTGCTGCCCAAGCCCTTCGTCGCCGAGGATCTGCTGCACGCCGTGCGCGACGTGCTCGACGAGGGCGACGGCCTCGACGAGCCGGCGGGCGACGGCCTCGACGCACCACCCGGCGGCTGAGCCGGCGCCGGTGTCGGGACCCGCGCGTACCGTCGGGAAGCGATCCGCCCCGCTCGGCGTTGGACGGGTGTAATCGTGATTACAGGAGGCGCCCGTGTCGATGTCGCAGAGCCCGTGGGCGGCGATGCGCTCCCTCACCCGTGACGGTGAGGTGGCGAAGAAGAAGCTTGCCCCGGGCACGATCCCGCGCATCGCCGCGTTCGCGCGCCCCTACAAGAAGCAGGTCTCGATCTTCCTGGTCCTCGTCGTGCTGGACGCGATGCTCGTCGTCGCGCTGCCACTGCTCTTCAAGGTGATCATCGACCAGGGAGTGCTCAAGGACGACCGCGGTGTCGTGGTCGGCGTGGCGCTGGCAGTGGCCGGGCTCGCCGTCTTCGACGGGATCCTCACGCTCTTCCAGCGACTGCTGTCATCGCAAGTCGGCGAAGGCCTCATCTACGACTTGCGCACCCGGGTCTTCACCCACGTGCAGCAGATGCCGGTCGCGTTCTTCACGCGCACCCAGACCGGTGCCCTCGTCAGCCGCCTCAACACCGACGTCATCGGCGCTCAGCAGGCCTTCACGTCGACGCTGTCCTCGGTCGTGTCCAACGTCATCGGCCTGGTGCTTGTGCTGATCACCATGCTCGTCCTGTCCTGGCAGGTCACGCTCGCCGCCCTTGTGCTGACCCCGCTCTTCCTCCTGCCGGCCCGCTGGGTCGGCCGCAAGCTGCAGGCCATCACCCGCGAGGCGATGCAGCTCAACGCCTCGATGAGCACGACGATGACCGAGCGGTTCAACGTGTCCGGCGCGCTGCTGGTCAAGCTGTTCGGCCGGATGCCCGACGAGTCCGAGGCCTTCTCCGACAAGGCCGGCCGGGTGCGCGACATCGGCATCAAGCAGGCGATGTACGGGCGAGTGTTCTTCACCAGCCTGACGCTGGTCGCCTCGCTGGCCACGGCGATGATCTACGGCTTCGGCGGCGTGCTGGCGATCGAGGGGACCATCGGCGTCGGCACCCTGGTGGCGCTGACCGCGCTTCTGGGCCGCCTCTACGGGCCGCTGACCGCGCTGTCCAACGTGCAGGTCGACGTCATGACGGCGCTGGTGAGCTTCGAGCGGGTCTTCGAGGTGCTCGACCTGCCGCCGATGATCGACGACAAGCCGGACGCCGAGCAGCTGCCCCGCGGGCCCAGCGACGTGGAGCTGCGCGACGTGTCGTTCCGATACCCCACGGCCGACGAGGTGTCGCTGGCGTCGCTGGAGTCGGTCGCCGTGCTGGACCAGGCGCCCAGCCAGCAGGTGCTCGACGGCGTCTCCTTCGTCGTCCCGGCAGGCACCATGACCGCCCTCGTCGGCCCGTCCGGGGCCGGCAAGACCACCATCACCAGCCTGGTCGGCCGCCTCTACGACGCGGTCGCGGGCTCGGTGCGGGTCGGCGGGCGCGACGTACGCGACGTGAAGCTCGCGTCGCTGCACGAGGTCGTCGGTGTCGTGACCCAGGACGCGCACATGTTCCACGAGACGATCCGCAGCAACCTGCTCTACGCCCGGCCCGACGCGACCGACGAGCAGCTCGTCGACGCCCTGCGCGCCGCGCAGATCTGGGACCTGGTCGCGTCGCTGCCGGACGGGCTCGACACGACGGTCGGCGACCGCGGCTACCGGCTCTCCGGAGGCGAGAAGCAGCGGCTCGCGATCGCCCGCCTCCTGCTCAAGGCGCCCGACGTGGTCGTCCTCGACGAGGCCACGGCGCATCTCGACTCCGAGTCCGAGGTCGCCGTGCAGCGTGCCCTCAAGGTCGCGCTCGAGGGGCGGACCTCCCTGGTCATCGCGCACCGGCTCTCGACGGTGCGCGAGGCGGACCAGATCCTCGTCGTCGACGACGGCCGGGTGGTCGAGCGAGGGCGGCACACCGAGCTGCTCGCGGCGGGCGGGCTCTACGCCGAGCTCTATCGCACGCAGTTCGCTGCGCAGGAGGACGGCCCCGTCGTCCGCGACCCGGCCGAGGTCGCCTGAGGGGACCGGCCGTGCCCCCGGCAGGATGGCGGCATGGACTTCGGGCGCAGCGAGCGCGGGCAGCACTACCTCGACCGCCTGCAGGCGTTCATGGACGAGCACGTCCTCCCGGCCGAGCCGGTCTACGCGGCCCAGCGGGCCGAGCTGGTCGCCGCCGGGCGCCCGCACGGGCTGCCGCCCGTGGTGGAGGAGCTCAAGGCCGAGGCACGGCGTCGTGGGCTGTGGAACCTGTTCCTGCCTGACGCCGACGACCCGGCGCACGGGCTCGGCGTCCTGAGCTACGCGCCGCTCGCCGAGCTCACCGGCTGGTCTCCCGAGCTGGCCCCGGAGGCGACCAACTGCGCCGCGCCGGACACCGGCAACATGGAGATCCTGCACCTCTTCGGCACCGCCGAGCAGAAGGAGCGCTGGCTGGCGCCGCTGCTGGCGGGCGAGATCCGGTCGGCCTTCGCGATGACCGAGCCGGACGTGGCCTCCAGCGACGCGCGCAACATCCGCACCTCGATCGACCGCGACGGGGACGAGTACGTCGTCAACGGCCGCAAGTGGTGGACCACGGGGGCGCTCGACGAGCGGTGCCGGGTGCTGGTGGTCATGGGCAAGACCGACCCGGCGGCGGAGGCCCACCGCCAGCAGTCGATGGTGCTGGTGCCGATGGACAGTCCCGGCGTCGAGGTCGTGCGCAACGTCGACGTCTTCGGCTACGCCGACCAGCACGGTCATGCGGAGATGACCTTCACCGACGTGCGGGTCCCGGTGTCGAACCTGCTCGGCGAGGAGGGCGGCGGCTTCGCCGTCGCCCAGGCCCGACTCGGCCCGGGCCGGATCCACCACTGCATGCGCGCCCTGGGCATGGCCGAGCGTGCGCTGCGGCTGATGGTCGACCGGGCCACCGAGCGGGAGGCCTTCGGCCGGCCGCTGGCCCACCAGGGTGTCGTCCAGGAGTGGATCGCCACGTCGCGGGTCGAGATCGAGCAGGCCCGGCTGCTCACCCTCAGGGCGGCGTGGATGATCGACACGGCTGGGGCCAAGGGGGCCCGCAAGGAGATCGCGGCGATCAAGGTCGTCGCCCCCCGGGTGGCGCTCGCGGTCGTGGACCGGGCGATCCAGACCTTCGGCGGCGCCGGGGTGAGTCCCGACACCCCGCTCGCCTCGATGTGGGCCGGCCTGCGCACCTTGCGCATCGCCGACGGCCCCGACGAGGTGCACCTGCGCGACATCGCGCGCCTCGAGCTGCGCGAGCGCGCCGCCGAGAGGTCGTCGGCCGGGTGACCGTCGAGGTCCGCGACGTCCGCGCCGAGGACGCGTTCGACGTCGCGGCGGTGCACGGCTGGCTGCAGCGTGAGTCGCCGGAGCTGGCCGGGCAGCCGCTGCCGCAGGTCCGGCAGTTCGCGGGGGGAGCGAGCAACCTCACCTACCTGCTGGCGTACGGCGACCGCGACCTCGTCCTGCGCCGGCCGCCGCGCGGCCGGAAGGCTGCCTCCGCCCACGACATGGGCCGCGAGGTGCGGGTCCAGGAGCGGATCCGCCCGGTCTTCCCCGTCGTCCCACGCATCTACGGGTTCTGCCAGGACGAGTCGCTGATCGGCAGCGAGTTCTACGTCATGGAGCGGCTGCACGGCGTGATCCTCGGACGGCCGCTGCCCGAAGGGCTGCTCCTGGACCGCGACGACGCGAGGACGCTGGGCGAGAGGCTCTTCGACACTCTGGCCGACCTGCACTCCGTCGACGTCGAGGCGGCCGGGCTGGCGGACCTGGGCCGAGGCCCCGGCTACGTCCGGCGCCAGGTATCCGGGTGGTCGAGCCGCTTCCGCGACGCGCGGACCGACGACGTGCCGGACGGGGAGGTCGTGATGGCCTGGCTGGACAGCCGGCAGCCGGCCGACGTGGCCGCGCGCCTCCTGCACGGGGACTGGAAGATGGACAACCTCGTCCTCGACATGCCTGTGTCACCCCGGGTCACCGGGGTCCTCGACTGGGAGATGGCCACGGTCGGCGACCCGCTGATGGACCTCGGCTCGGCCCTGGCCTACTGGGTCGGCGCGGCCGACGACCCGGCGTTCCGCGCGCTCGCCTCGCAGGTGAGCGACCTGCCCGGCATGCCGACGCGCGAGCAGGTGGTGGCGCGTTACCTCGACCGGACCGGCCTGCCGGTGGACGACTGGACCTTCTACGAGGTCTTCGGGCTGTTCCGGCTGGCCGTGATCGTCCAGCAGATCTGGGCCCGCTACCGGGCGGGCAGCACGACCAACGCGCGCTTCGCATCCTTCGGGTCGGTGGCCGGGGTGCTCCTGGACCGCGCCGAGCGGCTGACCTGACAAGCCGTTAGCGGCCCGGCCCGCCCGGGCCATCAGCCGTCGATCGATGCCATGTTCGCTTCGTCGTGGCGTTCACCGGCGGCCGGGGTGAGCCTGTTGAGTCGGTCGAGCTGGCCGGTGGTGAGCTCTACGCCGTCCGCGGCCGTGTTCTCCTCGACTCGGGCGACGCGACGGGTGCCCTCGATCTCTTGGCGAGCTGGACGACCACACCGCGCGTCCGGCACCACCAAACCGCTGTGGACGACATCTCGTGAAAGTCCGCGCTCATCTGCCGCGATGGCGCACTACAGTAGTGCCCTTCTGACGTTCGGACGTTCCGCGGAAAGGCGTCCGGCGGGAGCAGCACTTCTGGTGCCGTAGCGGCCGAGATCGGGTCACCGGCGACCCCGAGCGATCACGGCAACAACTCGAGGTGCCGGTTCGTCCTTAGAAGCCGGCGCAGGTTGCCTCCCCGGACCGCCTTGTGCGCCGGGATCGCACCTCGCGCAGATGCGTCACGTCGTCGCGCGCGCCACACCGGCCAGCGACTCGGTGAGCAGGTCGGGCATGCCGTTCTGGTCCGCGTAGTCCGCGAGGGCCGCGCACAGGCACAGTGCGAGGACCCGGGCCCGCAGCTCGCGCGGTCGGTCCGGCCGGGCGCCGTACGCCTCGAAGAACGCGTCCCGCACCGACCCGCTGAACGCGGCGTAGGCGAGGGACAGGTCGAGCGCCGGGTCGGCGAGGCACGAGTCGCCCCAGTCGATGACGCCGGCCGCGGTGCCGTCAGGAGCGATTAGTAGGTGCCGCAGGTGCAGGTCGCCCTGGACGAGCACCGGCTCGCCGGTCGGCGGCCCCAGCGGGTCGGCGGCCGCCACGATGTCGTCGACGGCGCGGTCCACCGCCGAGCCGGCCACCCAGGTGCCGCGGCTCGCCAGCAGGTCGAGGAAGTCCCGTGTCATCGGGCCGCGGGTGCTCGGGATCGCCCGACGCATGGGGTCCGTCAGCAGGTCGGCTCCGAGCTCACCGGCCAGCGCCGGGTCGTGCAGGACGCGCAGGAAGCCACCGATCTCGCGGGCCAGCCGCTCGCGCGCGTCGTCGGGCAGGCCGGCCTCGGCCAGCTCACGGCCGGAAAGGAACGGCGCGCCCCAGAAGGTCCACGGGAACTCGTCGGTCGGCCGCCCGACGAGCTGGGGGACCGGCACCGGCAGCGGGAGCTGCGGGGCCAGCGCGGGCAGCAGCGCGATCTCGCGCAGCAGGGTCGGCACGGCGACCTCGCGGCGGGGGAAGCGGATCGCCCAGGTGCCGTCGACCAGGTAGACCGTGACGTCCCAGCCGACTCCCAACGGTTCGACGCTTTCCAGCGCGAGGTCAGGGAACTGCTCCCGCAGCAGGACACGCGCCAGTTCCTCGTCGACCACCCGCTCGGGCTCCCAGACGTTCACTCTCCCGACGGTAGCCAGGAGTCGTCAGAGCGCGCGGGAAAGACCGCCGTCGACCGGGATCGCGGCGCCGTTGAGGTACGACGCGGCCGGTGACAGGGCGAAGGCAGCCACCCGGCCGAACTCGGCCGCCTCGCCGTAGCGCCCGAGCGGGATCCGCCGCTCGAACTCCGCTCGCTGTTTCTTGGGCCGCCCGCTCGCCTGGTCCAGCTCGCGGACGCGGTCGGTGTCCAGCCGGCCGGGGAGCAGCGAGAGCACCCGGATGTTCCGCGGGCCGAGCTCGTCGGCCATGGTCTTGGCGAGCATGCCGAGCCCGGGGCGCAGCCCGTTGGACGACGCGAGCCCGTCGATCGGCTGCTTCACCGACAGGGACAGGACGAAGGCGATCGCGCCGCCCTCGTGGCCGATCGCGGAGGCGACCGCGCGCACGATGCGCACGGTGCCCAGGAACACCGACTCGAACGAGCTGCGCCACACCTCGTCGGTCAGTTCGAGCGCCGGTCCGCCGGGCGGGCCTCCGACGCTAACCAGGGCGCCGTCGAGACGACCGAAGCGACCCACCGCGGCGCCGGCCAGCCGGGCGCCGAGACCCGCGTCGGCCATGTCGCCGGGCACGGCCAACGCGTGGTCCGGCCCGCCGAGCTCGGCAGCCGCCGCGGTCAGCCGCTTCTCTTCGCGGGAGCAGAGGACGACCCGGGCCCCGTCAGCGACCAGCGCCTGTGCGCTGGCCAGCCCCAGGCCCCGACTGCCTCCGGTGACGACGTACACGTGGTCGCGCAGTCCGAGATCCATGACGGACATCCTGCCCATAGGGTGCTGCGGTGCAATCGCTGACCCGGCCGCGACGGCTGCGTCCGGGCGACCGGGTCGCCGTGGTCGCGCCGAGCGGCCACGTCGCGCGGGACCGGCTGGAGCGCGGCTGCGAGCTGCTGCGGTCGTGGGGCCTCGAGGTGGTCGTCGGCGAGCACGCGCTGGCCAGGACCCGGCACCACGCGGGCACCGATGCCGAGCGCGCGGCCGACCTGCAGTCGGCGTGGTGCGACCCCTCGACGGCGGCGGTGCTGTGCGCCCGCGGGGGCAGCGGCGCGGCCCGGCTGGTCGACCGACTGGACTGGGCGGCGATGGCCGCGGCCGGCCCGAAGGTGCTGGTCGGCTTCAGCGACGTGACCGTCCTGCATGAGGCGGTGGCCCACCACCTGGGGCTGGTCGGGCTCTTCGGCCCGATGCCGGCGGCGGCGGTGTTCGGCGGTGAGCACCCGGACCCGGTGAGCGTCGAGCACCTCCGGCGAACACTCTTCGAGCCCGACGCGGTGCGCCAGCTGGCGTGGCCGGGCTCGACGGTTTGCCACGTCGCGGGGCGGGCCACCGGCCTGACCGTCGGCGGCACCCTGGCGTTGCTGGCCAACACCGTCGGCACCGCGGAGTCCCGGCCGGGCTCCGGCGGCATCGCGGTGCTCGAGGACGTCGCCGAGCCCGCCTACCGCCTCGACTCCCTGCTCACCCAGCTGCTGCGCACCGGCTGGTTCGACGGGGTGGCCGGTGTCGTGCTCGGCTCGTGGGTCGACTGCGGCGACGGGGCGGTCGACACCGTCGCCGAGCGGCTGGCCAGCCTCGGCGTCCCGCTGATGTCCGGACTGCCCTTCGGGCACGGCATCCCGCAGCTGACGGTGCCGCTCGGCGTCGAGGCCGAGCTCGACGCTGCCGCCGGGACGCTCACCACGCTGGTGCCGGCCCTGCGCTGATGCTCGTCCGGACGTACGACCTCAGCGACCGCGCGGCGGTCTACGACATCTGCCTTCGCACCGGTGACGACGGTGGCGACGCCTCCGGCCAGGTCTCCGCCGAGCTGATGGGTGACGTCTGGGTCGGCCCCTACCTCGCGCTCGAGCCGGCGACCTGCTGGGTGGCGGTCGAGGGCGGCGCCGTCGTGGGCTACGTCATCGGAACGCCGGACACCCGCCGTTACGAGGCGGCGTGCGAGGCGGGGTGGTGGCCGCGGCTGAGGCGGCGGTACGTCGCCCCGCAGCTCGACGAGACGGACCCGCGGGGCTGGACTCTCGACCAGCGGCTCCGCCACCTCGTGCACCACCCGCCGCGCTCGCCCGACGACGTGGTCGCCGGCCACCCGGCGCACCTGCACCTCAACCTGCTGCCGGTGGCGGAGGGCCGTGGCATCGGCCGGGCCCTGCTGACCGAGGCCCTCGGGGCATTGGGTGTGCAGGGCGCGCCCGGTGTGCACGTCGGGGTCAGCCCCACCAACGCGCGCGGGCTCCGGTTCTGGAACCGCGGCGGCTTCGTGCCGGTCCGGCAGGACCCGGGTGTCGACTGGCTGGGCCGCCCGGTGCCCGAGCTCAGTCGGCGCGCTGCTCGGCAGGTGCTTCGCGGCCCGGGGCGGGCACGTCCTCCAGGTTCAGCGCCGAGTTGACCAGCGCGAGGTGGCTGTAGGCCTGCGGCACGTTGCCGAGCTGGCGGCCGGCCTCGACGTCGTACTCCTCGGCGAGCAGGCCGACGTCGTTGCGCAGGTCGAGGAGCCGCTCGAACAGCGCACGTCCCTCGTCGATCCGGCCGTCCAGGGCCAGCGCGTCGGCCAGCCAGAACGAGCACGCCAGGAAGGCACCCTCGTCGCCGGGCAGGCCGTCGACCGACCCGGCGGCCGCGCCGGTGTCCGCGCCGTCGGCGTCGACGTCGTACCGACGGATCAGCCCACCGTCGGTGCAGAGCTCGCGCTGGACGGCCCGCACGGTGCCGCGCACGCGCTCGTCGTCAGCGGGCAGGAAGCCGACCTGGGGGATGAGCAGCGTCGCGGCGTCCAGGCCGCGGGAGCCGTAGTACTGGGTGAATGTGCCGCGGTCGGTGTCGAAGCCCTTGGCGCAGACGTCGGCGTGGATCTCCTCGCGCAGCGCCCGCCACCGGTCGACCGGACCCTCCAGGCCGGAGCTCTCGACGGTCCGCACCGCGCGGTCGGCGGCCACCCAGGCGAGCACCTTGGAGTGGGTGAAGTGCTGACGCGGACCGCGCACCTCCCACAGCCCCTCGTCGGGGTCGCGCCACCCGCTCTCGAGCCAGGTCATCAGGCCCCGCTGCATGCGCCAGGCGTCCTCGTTGGGGTCCAGGCCGTACGTCCGGGCCAGCCACAGCGTGTCCATGACCTCGCCGTAGACGTCCAGCTGGCGCTGCCCGGCCGCGTCGTTGCCGACCCGGACCGGCGCCGACGCCTCGTAGCCGGCCAGCCACGGCAGCACCTGCTCGGGCACCCGGCGCTCACCGGCCACGCCGTACAGGATCTGCAGCCGGCCGGGCGCGCCGGCGATGGCCCGCAGCAGCCACTCGCGCCAGGCGACGGCCTCGTCCGCGTAGCCGGTCTTGACCAGGGCCTGCAGGGTGAACGTCGCGTCGCGCAGCCAGCAGAAGCGGTAGTCCCAGTTGCGCACGCCGCCCAGCTGCTCGGGCAGGGAGGTCGTCGCGGCGGCGACGATCCCGCCGGTCGGGGCGTAGGTGAGCGCTTTGAGCGTGAGCAGCGAGCGGACGACCGCCTCGCGGTAGCGGCCCTCGTACCGGCACTGCGCCGCCCAGTCGGTCCAGAACCGCTCGGTGTCCTCCAGCGCGGCAAGCGGGTCGACCGGGTTGGGCCGGTGGACGTACGACGGGTTCCAGGTGAGGACGAACGAGACGCGCTGGCCGGCCTCCACGGTGAAGTCGGCGAACGACGCGAAGTCTCGGCCGTGGTGGGCGACGTCCGACGCCAGCCAGACCGAGTCGGGGCCGGCGACCGCGGCGATCATGCCGTCGAGGTGGCGCACCCACGGCACGACGTCGCCGTAGCCCGGCCGCAGCCGCAGCTCGCTGCGCATCCGCACCGAGCCGGCGATGCCCTCGACGATGCGCACCACGTCGGGTGCCTCGCCGCGCTCCGGCATGAAGTCGATGACCCGCACCGACCCGTCGGGACCGTCCCACTCGGACTCGAGGATCATCGTGTCGCCGCGGTAGGAGCGGCGGGTGGCCGGCCCGCCGTCGCGCGGCGCGACCCGCCAGTGGCCGTTCTCCTCGGTGCCGACGAGGTTGGCGAAGACCGCGTCGGAGTCGAATCGCGGGAAGCACAGCCAGTCGATCGACCCGTCGCGACCGACCAGGCCGGCCGCGAGGCGGTCGGAGATGAGGGCGTAGTCCTCGATGCGCAGCGTCACGGGCGCACCCGTACCCGCGTCAGGGGCTGTTCGCGCGTCGTTCCGGCGGTCAGGTCGGCCTCCTCGCGCCGGGCGAGCAGGACGTAGCCGCCGAGCGCGAGCAGGGCGAACAGGAACCACTGGAAGGCGTAGGCCAGGTGCGGGCCCTCGCTCGGCTCCGGAGCGGGCAGCCGCTCCGGGCGGTCGCGCAGGCGCGGTTGCTCGGCGGTCACTTCCCCGTAGCCTCCGTAGACCGGGTAGGGCAGCGTCTTCGCGATGGCCGGGACGTCGATCCGGGTCACCTGGCCCTCGGGCGGTGTTCCGGTGGTGGAGGGCGGCTCGCTCTGCCTGATCCGGGCCGTGACCGTCACCTCGCCGGACGGCGGCGGCGGTACGTCCGGCAGCGACTCGGCCGTCGGGCCACCGGGCACCCAGCCGCGCACCGCGAGCAGCGCCGGGCCGGCGTCGGTCACGAACGGGGTCAGCACGTAGTAGCCGACCTGCCCCTGGAACGGGCGGGTCCGGACCAGCAGCCGCCGGTCCTCGTCGTAGCGACCGGTCGCACGGATCCGGGCGAACTGGTCGCCGTCGCGCGGTTCCCGGCCCACCGACAGCAGCTCGGCGGGCGCCACCGGCGCGCTGGTCAAGTTGCGGCGGAGCAGGTCGTTGCGCTCGTGGCGCTGCCCCAGCCGGTCCAGCTGCCACCGGCCGAGCAGAACGCAACCCAGTGCCACCAGGAGGGCCACGACGAGGAGGCCGACCCACCGCCTGGACAGCAGGAACCGGTAGGGCCGACGCACTGCTCCGCCCTGCGGACCGGCCATCACCGCAGACCGTAACCCGCCGTTGTCGGCCGGGGGACGTAGGGTGGACCGGTGCTGGTGGACACCTTCGGTCGTGTGGCGACCGACCTGCGGGTCTCGCTGACCGACAAGTGCAACCTGCGGTGCTCCTACTGCATGCCGCCCGAGGGGCTGGAGTGGCTGCCCGGCCCCGAGCTGCTCACCGACGACGAGGTCGTGCGGCTGGTGTCGGTCGCCGTGGCCGAGGGCGTCACCGAGGTCCGCTTCACCGGCGGCGAGCCGCTGCTGCGCCGGGGTCTGGTGTCGATCGTCGAGCGGGTCACCGCGCTGGAGCCCCGGCCGCACACCTCGCTGACCACCAACGGCATCGGGCTGGCCAAGGTCGCCGGAGCGCTGGCCGACGCCGGGCTGGACCGGGTCAACGTCTCGCTGGACACGCTCGACGCGCAGCGGTTCGCGACCATCGCCCGGCGGGACCGGCTCTCCGACGTGCTCGACGGCCTGGCCGGCGCCGAGGCAGCGGGCCTGACCCCGGTCAAGGTCAACGCGGTGCTGGTGCGCGGCGTCAACGACGACGAGGCGGTCCCGCTGCTGCGGTGGGCGATCGACCACGGCTACCTGCTGCGGTTCATCGAGCAGATGCCCCTCGACGCGCAGCACGGCTGGGACCGCAGCCAGATGGTCGACGCCGACGAGATCCTGGCCCGGCTGGCCGACGCGTTCACCCTGACCGAGGTGCCCGAGGACCGGGGCAGCGCGCCCGCCGAGGAGTGGCTGGTCGACGGCGGCCCCGGCCGGGTCGGCGTCATCGGGTCGGTCACCCGGCCGTTCTGCGGAGCGTGCGACCGGGTGCGGCTGACCGCCGACGGGCAGCTGCGCAACTGCCTGTTCGCCCGCGAGGAGTCCGACCTGCGCACGGCGATGCGCGCCGGCGTCGACGACGAGGAGCTCGCCGCGCGGATGCGGGCCTCGTTGCTGGCCAAGCGGGCCGGGCACGGCATCGGCGACCCCGGCTTCCTGCAGCCCGACCGGCCGATGTCGGCGATCGGCGGCTAGCTAGCCCTCCTGACCGGAGAGCCGGTCCACAGCGGGCGATGCGGACGCCGAGGCGT
>Ga0126307_10000961_pt1 | contig 19048 bp, 16 predicted proteins | sample Plot28_FD_89955 | JGI IMG/M metagenome (GOLD analysis project Ga0126307, IMG submission 89955) | Serpentine soil microbial communities from UC McLaughlin Reserve, CA, USA - Plot28 | ecosystem: Environmental > Terrestrial > Soil > Grasslands | place: USA: UC McLaughlin Reserve, Lake County... | reverse complement strand
GTGAGGATCGTCCGCGGCGCCGGGACGACGGCGTGCCAGGTCAGGTAGTGGTGCAGCGCGACCGGGTCGACCGAGGTGTCGACCTCGCCGGCCGCCAGGAGCGCGGGCAGCGTGGAGGCGAAGCGCAGCCGCCCGGGCGTCTCGGCCAGGTAGAGCGGCTTGATGCCCAGCCGGTCGCGGGCCAGGACCACCCGGCCGGTGTCCCGCTCGTGGATCGCGAACGCGAACATGCCGTGCAGGTGCGAGACGACGTCGGTGCCCCACTGGGCATAGCCCTTGAGGATCACCTCGGTGTCGCTGGTGGAGAAGAAGCGGTGGCCGTGGCCCTCGAGCTCCGCGCGGAGCTCCCGGTAGTCGTAGATGCAGCCGTTGAAGACGGCGGTCAGCCCGAGCTCGTTGTCAACCATGGGCTGGGCGCCGCAGGGGGAGAGGTCGATCACCGAGAGCCGGCGGTGCCCGAACGCGACCCGCCCGTTGCTCCAGGCACCCTGGCCGTCCGGCCCGCGCGGGACGAGCGACTCGACCATCCGGGCGACGGCGGTCGTGTCGGCCATCGCCCCGTCGAAGCGGATCTCGCCGCACAGGCCGCACATGCAGGCTGATCCAACCAGGGCCCGGGGGGTCCCGCGACGCGGGGACGGCGGGTCGTGAGGCAGTTCACGCACCGGTTCCACGTGGAACGACGGCGAGCTACCGGATCAGCGCCGGGGCTTGATCTTCCCCTGTCCGCGGATGGCCGTCACCGGGGCCGTTCCGCCCAGCGACTGGGCCGCGGCGACGACGTCGACCAGCCCGGTGCCCTTGTCCAACGAGGTCAGGTAGCCGCCGACGGAGGTGTAGGCGGCACCGTCGGTGTAGCGGTACGCGGTGCTCTTCAGGGCGGCCTCGATCTCCGCCGGGGTGGCGGTGGGGTCGGCCTGGAAGAGCTGGGCCACGATGCCCGCGATGTGCGGCGAGGCCATCGACGTCCCGCTGATCGTGTTCCACGCCGCGACGTCGGTCAGGCCGGGACCGTCGTGCGGGTCCAGGCCGGTCGAGCAGATCGGCAGGGTGGGCCGGCAGGCCGAGGTGATGTTCTCGCCGGGCGCGGAGATGTCCGGCCAGGTCGACGGGTCGTCCGAGGCGCCGCGCGAGGAGTAGTCGCTGACCGTCCCGTCCCGGGTGCCGGTGTCCTGGTCGTAGAACGAGGCGACCGACAGGATGCCGCCGGTCGGGTCCTGCCCGGGCGGGTTCGTCATCGACTCCGAACCGTCGCCGTCGTCGTTGCCGGCCGACCACACGGTGACGACGCCGTCGGCCGCCAGCGCGCGCTGCAGCTTCACCGTCGCGGAGTTCGGGTCGAACTCGCCGCCGCCGATGGGGCCGTAGGAGTTGTTGGTGACCTTGATCGGCGGGCACTCCGCCGCGGACACGCCCGCGCCACAGGGCGCGTCGTGGTTCTCCAGCACCCAGTTGAGCGCCGAGTCGGCGCCGACGATCAGCAGCACCGCGCCGGTCGAGATCGACACGAGGTTCGCCCCGGGGGCGGCCCCCTGCAGCTGCAGGCCGTCGGAGGTGGTCACCGGCCGGCCGGCGACGATGCCGTTGACGTGCGTGCCGTGGCCGCCACCGGAGATGGTGTCGGTGTCCACCGCCGTCGGGACGGGGACGACGCAGTCGGTGCTGGTGTTCGACTCGTCGAGGCACAGGCTCTTCAGGCTGGCGACGACGGCGCTGCTGCCGTCGGGTTCGCGGAAGGCCGGGTGCGTCGGGTCGACGCCGGAGTCGATGACCGCCACCGAGACGCCACTGCCGTCCAGGGGCAGGCCGTTCGCGCCGGTCAGGGTCTGCACCGCCTCGGCGCCGCGGGTGGCGAGGTTGGAGGTCTGGTCGTGGAACTCGATGGGGACGTCGCCCTCCAGGTAGACCACGCCCGGCTGCGTGCGGGCGGCCTGGACCTGGTCGGCCGTCCCGGACGCCACGACGACGCCGATCCGCTCGAACTCGGTGATCGTCCGCATGCCGGTCGCGTCGACGGCCGCCCGCGCCGCGGCGATGTCGGTGCCGTGCACCATCAGCGTGGTCGGCGTGGCGCCGTCCAGGGTGGTGAGGTGCTCGGCCAGGAAGTCCTCGACGGGGGCGGGGTCGGCGGCCTGGGCGGGTGTGGCTGCGAGGGCTCCCACGACCACGGCGCCACTCACCACCCCGAGGGCTCGGCGGAACGACCGGTTCATGGCACTCCTCGCGCGTCAGGGCGGCAGGGCAGCCGGCTGTCTGCGCTGTCCCAACGAGCGATCCCCCGCGGGGTTACCCCCCGGTAGCGACGGGCACCGGGAGGTCATGCGTACACGGACACTCCGCGACCTGACCGTCTCCGCCCAGGGCCTGGGTTGCATGGGGATGAGCGAGTTCTACGGGACCGGCGACCAGGCGGAGGCCGAGCGGACCATCCACCGGGCGCTGGACCTGGGCGTCACCTTCCTCGACACCGCCGACATGTACGGCCCCTTCACCAACGAGCGCCTGGTCGGCCGTGCGATCGCGGGTCGCCGGGACGAGGTCGTGCTCGCCACCAAGTTCGGCAACGAGCGCGGAGAGGACGGCTCCTTCCACGGCATCAACGGCCGGCCCGAGTACGTCCGCAGGGCCTGCGACGCCTCGCTCGACCGCCTGGGCATCGACGTGATCGACCTCTACTACCAGCACCGGGTCGACACCACCGTGCCGATCGAGGACACCTGGGGAGCGCTGCGGGAGCTCGTGGAGGCGGGCAAGATTCGCGCCGCCGGCATCTCCGAGGCCGCGCCGGAGACGATCCGCCGGGCGCACGCCGTGCAGCCGGTGACGGCGGTCCAGACCGAGTACTCGCTGTGGACCCGCGACCCCGAGGACGACGGCGTGCTCGCCACCTGCGCGGAACTCGGCATCGGCTTCGTGGCCTACTCCCCGCTGGGCCGCGGCTTCCTCTCCGGCGAGATCCGCAGCCTCGACGACCTGGCGCCCGACGACTTCCGCCGCCGCAACCCGCGCTTCCAGGGCGAGGCCTTCGCGCAGAACCTCCAGCTGGTGGACCGGGTGCGCGAGATCGCCGCCGAGAAGAGGATCACCGCGGGCCAGCTGGCGCTCGCGTGGGTGATGGCGCAGAGCGAGCGCCAGGGCGACCCGGCCGGGGGTGGCGGGGTGGGTAGGCCGACCGTCGTGCCGATCCCGGGCACGAAGCGGGTCGCCTTTCTCGAGGAGAACGCGGCCGCCGCGGACGTCGAGCTCACCGAGGACGATCTCCGCCGCATCGACGAGGCGGCTCCGGCCGGGGCGGCCGTCGGGGACCGCTATCCGGACATGTCCAACGTGCACCGCTGACCCGCCGGAGGGGCGACGTCCGCCCGGCGGGAGAATGACCGCCGTGCAGGTCGCCGTCCGCCGAAGTTCGAGCCGGTGACCACTCTGCTGGTGCAGGCGATCACCGTCGTGGCCGCGCTGCTGGCGGTCCTCGGGCTGGCCTCGACGGCGGCCCGCCGGCGGATCGGGCTGGTGCACCTCGCCGTGGCCGGTGTGCTGGAGCTCCTGCTGCTGGTGCAGGCGGGCCTGGCCGTCGCGGCGATGGTGGACGGCGTGCGTCCCGAGGAGACCGCGACGTTCGTCAGCTACCTGGGCAGCGTGCTGCTCGTGCCCATCGCCGGTGCGCTCTGGGCCCGCTCCGAGCGCACCCGCTGGGCCGGCGCCGCGCTCGCGATCGCCGGTGCCGTCGTCGGGGTCATGGTCTGGCGGCTGCTGCAGCTCTGGGAGGTCACCCGTGCGTGAGGACCGGGCCCTCGGGGCGCCCGCGACGGGGGCCGGCGGCGAGGCGCCCGGGCGCAGCGGCGCCGGGCGCGTGCTGGTGGCCGTCTACGGCACCTTCGCCCTGGCCGCCGGCGCCCGGGCCGCCGTCCAGCTGAGCACGCGGTTCTCCGAGGCACCGGTCGCCTACCTGCTCTCGGCGTTCGCGGCGGTCGTCTACATCCTGGCGACCGTCGGTCTGGTGCGCGGCGGGCGGGGCGGACGGCGGCTCGCGCTGGCCGCCATCTCGGTGGAGCTCGTCGGGGTGCTCGTGGTCGGCACGCTGTCGCTCACCGATCGAGCGGCCTTCCCCGACGAGACCGTGTGGTCGGTCTACGGGCAGGGCTACCTGTTCATCCCGCTGGTGCTGCCGGTGCTGGGGCTCCTGCTGCTCCGGCGGACGGGTCAGAAGTCGCCGCCCCCGAAGTCGCCCCCGCCGAAGTCCCCGCCGCCGAAGTCGCCGTAGTCCCCGCCGCCGCCGTCCCAGCCGTTGTCTGCACCGCCGGCGAAGTCGGCGTTCGGGTCCCCGCCGTAGTCACCGCCGTCGGCACCGGCGCCGTCCTCGTAGCCCTGGGCGTAGGCCTCCTCGTCGCCGCCGCCGAAGAGGCCGCCGTCGCCGAGTCCGGTGTCGAACAGGGCGTCCGCGACGGCGGTGCCGATCACGAGCCCGCCGATCGTGCCCAGCAGGCTGCCGCCGATCATGCTGCCCATGCCCGGGCCGCCGTAGCCGCCGCCGTACCCACCGCGGCCGTAGCCGGGCCCGTAGCCCTGCGGTCCGTAGCCCTGGGGTCCGTAGCCCTGCGGTCCGTAGCCCGGGCCGTACCCGCCGAGGGTGCGCTCGAGGAAGCCGGGCTGGCGCATCTCCGCCCGGGTGGCGACGCGGGCCAGGGTCTCCGGATCGTCGGTGCGCGGCCGCTCGCCGGAGGGCACCGCCGCGGCGAGCTGGGCGAGCACCTGCTGGCGCTGGTCGGCGGTGAGCTGCGCGAACGCCTCGGCGTGGGCCTGCTCGATGGTCTCGGGCGGCGCGGTGCGCAGGAGGTAGCGGTACCGCGCGATCGCCTGGTCGTCCGGCAGCTGCTCACCCCGCGCCGTCCGGCCGGGCTGGGGCGGGGCGTACCCGCCCTCGGAGCGGTACTGACCCTGGTGCTGGTTCTGGCGGCGCCCGAAGAGCCGGTCGAGCAGACCCATGGCGGTTCCTCCTCGTCGGACCGGCGGCCCGTCCGTCCGGGTGACGAACGACCCGGCTCGGGTGTTCCCCGACCGGCTCTCCTGCACACCCACCCGGGCGGGTGTGCAGGTCAGGCGCGTGGGGTGGCTCCGTGCCAGGGCTGGGGCGTGCGTGGTCAAATGGCGCGCGTGCCGCCCGAGCTCAACCGCCCCGACGCCTCCGCACCCCTGGAGGCGGTCGTCGACGTCGCCGGGCTGGACCCCGTCGTCCCGCCGACGCGGGAGCCCGAGGAAGGGCTGGGCCGGCAGGCGGGGATCGTCACCGCAGCCAGCGCGGCGGTCGCCGGCTCCGAGGGCGAGACGGGCGGCCGCTCCTCGCTGCCCGGAGTGCTCGCCGACGTCCCGGTGGCGGTGCTCGTCATCGACCAGCGCGCCGGAGACGTCGTCTACGCCAACACGGCCGCGGTGGAGCTGGCCGGGCACGTGAGCCTGCCCGTCGACGTCGACGCCTGGGGTTCGGCCGCGGGGCTCACCGACCTGTCGGGCGAGCCCCTGGCAAGCAGCAGCGGCGCGCTCTCCGCCGTCGCCCAGGGCCGGCCGGTCACCGGCGAGGCCGTGCGGCTGGCGCCCGGGCGGAGCACGGAGCCGGAACGCGCCGAGGCCGACGGCGGCGACGCCGACCGGCTGCTCTGGGTCACCGGCTTCCCGCTCACGCGGGTCGGCCACGCCGAGCAGCTGGCCCTCGTCGTCTTCCTGAGCTTGGAGCTGGACGAGACCGAGGACCCCGAGGCCGCGCTGCAGGCGCTGCGCGAGCGCGCCGTCCTCGCCACCGACATCACGTTCACCATCACCGACCCCCGTCAACCGGACAACCCGCTCGTCTGGGTCAATCCCTCCTTCACCCGGGTCACCGGCTACCCCACGGAGGAGGCCGTCGGCCGCAACTGCCGTTTCCTGCAGGGGCCCGCGACCGACCCCCGCGCCGTCGCCGACATCCGGGCCGCGGTCGCCGAGGCGCGCACGGTCACCACGACGCTGCTGAACTACCGCAAGGACGGCACCGCCTTCTGGAACCAGCTGTCGGTCAGCCCGGTCTTCGACGGCGACGGGGCGCTGGTGAGCTTCGTCGGCGTGCAGACCGACGTCACCGAGCGCGTCCGGGTGGAGAACGAGCGCGAGGCGGCCTTCGCCGCGGAGCAGGCCGCCCGGCGCGAGGCGGAGGTGGCCCGGTCCGTCGCGGAGTGCGCGCGCGCCGACGCGGAGCGCGCCCAGGGCCGGCTGGCGCTCATGGCGGAGGCGACGAGCGCGCTGGTCGCCACGCTCGACATGACCGAGCTGCTCGACCGTCTGGCCGCGCTGTGCGTCCCGCGCCTGGCCGACTGGGTGTTCCTCACGCTGGTCGACGAGTACGGCCAGGTCGCCCGGACCGCGGCGCGCCACCGGGACGGCCGGCAGGCGGACCTGCAGGCGTTCGCCGCCGCGCACGCGCAGCACCTGCCCTCGGCGTCGCCGAGCCTGCGGAGCATCGCGAGCAGGCGGTCGGTGCTTCTCGACGCGCTGACGCCCGAGGTCCTCGACGGGATCCTCGTCTCCCCGGGCGCACGCGAGGCCTTCGAGCGGCTGGGCGGGACGTCGGCACTGGCCGTTCCCATGACCGCGCGGCGGCGCACCCTGGGCGCCCTCACGCTGGTCGTCGACGCACCCGAGCGCCGTTTCGGTCGCGAGGACGTCGAACTGGCCGAGGACCTGGCGGGCCGTGCAGCACTGGCGGTGGACAACGTCCGGCTCTACCAGCAGGAGCACACGGTGGCCGACACGCTGCAGCGGTCGCTGCTTCCGGAGCTGCCCGTGGTGCCCGGCCTGGAGTCGGCGTCGCACTACGTCAGCGCCTCCAGCGCCGCCGAGGTGGGCGGCGACTTCTACGACCTGCTGGCCCTGCCGGACGGCTCCGTGGGCATCGCGATCGGCGACGTCGTCGGGCACGACGTCGCGGCCGCCGCGGCCATGGGCCACCTGCGTGGCGTCCTGCGCGCCGTCGTCTGGGAGGCCGAGGACGCCGACCCCGGCACGGTGCTCGCCCGCGTGGACCGGCTGGTGCAGGGCCTGCGGGTCGCCTCGCTGGCCACGATGGTCTACGCCCGCGCCGTCCGCCCGGCCTCCGCCGGCGGGCCGTGGCGGCTGCACGTGGCCAACGCGGGCCACCCGCCGCTGCTGCTGCGGGCGCCGTCCGGCGCGGTCCGGGTGGTCGACGGGGCGACCGGCCTGCTCGTCGGCGTGGACGCCTCCGCGCACCGGGAGACGCTGAGCCTCGACGTCCCGGCCGGATCCACCCTGGTGGCCTACACCGACGGGCTGATCGAGCGCTCCGGCTCCGACATCGACCAGGGGATCTCCGAGCTGTGCGAGCGCCTGGCCGCCGCGCCGGCCGACGCGGGCCCGCGGGAGCTGTGCGACGCCGCGGTCAGCGGGGTCCTCGACCACCGGGACGACGTGGCGCTGATCGCCGTCCGCTTCGGCTGAGCTCAGGCCTCGCTGCGGCGCAGCAGCCCGTAGGAGCCGCGGTGGTACAGCAGCGGACGACGGTCGGGGTGCGCGCCCAGGTCGACCACGCGGGCGACGACGATCGTGTGGTCGCCGCCGTCGTATTCGGCCCACAGCTCGCCGTCGATCCAGGCCACCACGTCGTCCAGGACCGGGGCCCCGTGGGCGCTGGGGGTCCACCGCACGCCGTCGAACTTGTCGCCGCCGGAGCGGGCGAAGTTCTGGGACACGTCGTCCTGGCCCTCGGCCAGCACGTTGACGCAGAAGCGGCCGATCTCGCGCAGGCGCGGCCAGGTGCTCGACGACCGGGCGGGCGCGAAGGCCACCAGCGGGGGATCGAGGCTCAGCGAGCTGAACGACTGGCAGGTGAACCCGATCGGTCCCTGCGCCGTGTCTGCGGTGACGACGGTGACCCCGGAGGCGAAGTGGCCGAGAACCTCACGCATCGCCTCGGGGTCGACGATCGGCGGCGCGCCGTCGGGAGAGCCCGTCACGCCGGTGCGGAGCGGGGCACCGACCGGCCGCCGGCCCGGTACAGCGAGCTCGGCAGCTCGTGGCCGACGGCCTTCTCGGTGACCCGCGCCGCCCCGAGGACGGCGTCGAGGTCGAGACCGGTGCGCACCCCGGACTCCTCCAGCATGTACACGAGCTCCTCGGTGGCGATGTTGCCGCTGGCGCCGGGCGCGAACGGGCAGCCGCCGAGACCGCCGACCGAGGAGTCGAGCTGGGTCACCCCGGCCTGCACCGCGGCCAGCGCGTTGGCCTGGCCGGTGCCCCGGGTGTCGTGGAAGTGCACGCCGACGGGCACGCCGGGGCAGGCACGGCGGACGGCGTCGAGCAGCTGGACGACGCGCATCGGCGTCGTCGTCCCGATCGTGTCGCCGAGGCAGAGCTGGTCGGCGCCGGCGGTGACGGCGGCCCGCGCGACGTCGACGGTGCGCGGGATCGGGGTACGACCGTCGAAGGGGCAGTCCCAGGCGGTGGCGATGATGACCTCGAGCGAGCCGCCGGCGCCGTGCGCGAGGCCGGCGATCTCCCCCACCGCGGCGACGGCCTCGGCGGTGCCGCGGCCGGCGTTGGCGCGGCTGTGCCCGTCCGAGGCCGAGACGACGTACTCGAGGTTCGCGACACCGGCGTCCACGGCGCGGGTGGCGCCCCGGGGGTTGGCGACCAGCGCCGACCAGTGGACGTCGCCCCAGCGGGAGAGCTCCGCGGCCACCTGGTCGGCGTCGGCGAGCGCGGGGACGGCCCTGGGCGAGACGAAGGACGTCGCCTCGATCCGGCGGACACCGGTCGCGACCAGCGCCTCCAGCATCTCCAGCTTGGCGTCGAGCGGGACGGGCGCCTCGAGCTGGAGGCCGTCGCGCATGCCCACCTCGCGCACGTCGACCGCGGTGGGCAGCACCAGGTCGAACTCGTTCACGCGCACCTCCCGGTCGGGGACGCCGGGGACCTCGTCGGCCCGGAACTGTCGGACGTCACCAGCATCCTGCACCCATGACCTCTTCCCTCTTCGGGGCGACCCGCAACGGTTCCGAGGCGCTTCCTGCGCGTTTCGGGGTACTGGTCGCGCAAGATGAACGCAGGCGGAGGAGGTGGGACGTGGTGGAGGTGGTCGACGCACTGCCGCCCGCGGACCGGCGCAGTGCCTTCGCGAACGCTCCGATGGGCATCGCGCTCACCACTCCCGAGGGTGTGCTGGTCGACGCGAACCCGGCGCTGTGCGCCATGCTCGGCCGTACCGAGGCGGACCTCTACGGCCACTCGGTCCTCGACCAGCTCCACCCCGACGTCGTCCCGGCCGCCCGCGAGGCGTACGCGTCGCTGGTCGCAGCGCCCACCCGGCCGATGCGCCACGAGACCCGTCTGCTGCGGCCCGACGGCGCCGACCTCCCCGTGCAGGTCACGGCCTCGTGGGTGCAGGAGACCCCCGACGGTCAGGCCGCCCACCTGGTCATGATCGTGGAGGACATCACCGAGCGGAAGGCGCTGGAGGCGCAGCTGGTCCACCGGTCGCTGCACGACCCGCTGACCGGCCTGCCGAACCGGCTGCTGTTCCAGGACCGGCTGTGGCACGCCCTCGAGCGGGGGCGCCGCGAGAACACGCCGACGTGCGTGCTGATCGCCGACCTCGACGGGTTCAAGGCGATCAACGACGAGCTGGGGCACCCCATGGGTGACCTCGTCCTGGTCACCTTCGCCGAGCGGCTCCGGTCGGTGCTGCGGGCCAGCGACACCGCGGCGCGGCTGGGCGGTGACGAGTTCAGCATCGTCTGCGAGAACACCGAGCCGGCCGACGCCCAGGTGCTGGCCGAGCGGCTCCGCGCGTCGGTGACCGAGGCGCTGCAGCTGAGCGGGCGGGCGGTGTCGATCGGGCTGAGCATCGGCATCGGCTCGGTGGCCGGAGGCCTCGAGCCCGGGCCGGTCTACGAGGCCGTCATCCGAGCGGCCGACGACGCGATGTACGCGGACAAGATCCGGCGTCGTCGCGAGAGGGGCAGCGAGCCGCGGCTCAACGGGGTCGAGCAGGGCTGACCGTCGCCGTCGCCCAGCCGACCGTCGCGGGATGGCGGGCGAGGAACGCCGTCAGGGCGGGCAGGGGAATGGCCACCAGGACGAAGAAGGCCGACCCCATCCGCTCCGGGGGGTCGGACGTCACCAGCGCAACGAGCAGCTCGAGGGCCAGCACCGCCGCGGCGGCGACCGCCGACCAGAACAGCACCGCCGGCGACCGGCGCGCGAGCAGGCCGACCCCGCCGGCGATCAGGCCGGCCGCGCACGGGAGGCCGAGCAGCAGCACGTAGTTGCCCGGGTCGGCGCCCCCGTCCGTGATGAGCAGCAGGACCAGCAGCAGGACCGGGATGGTCAGTCCGGCGGTCACGAAGCCGAGGACGCCGGCGGCCACCGCGACGCCCGGCCGGCCCGGGCCGTGCGGCCACACGGCGGGCAGCGGTGCCCACTGCCCAGGCGGCGGCCAGTGGCCGGGCGGCGGTCCGTAGCCCGGCGGCGGTCCGTAGCCGGGCGGGGACCCCCCGGAGTGCTGGTCGCCGAAGGACGTCATGCCGCTCAGTGTGCGGTCCCCGCCCGTCCTTCTACTGCACCCGACGGTTCTGTATCACCCGGACGAGCACCCCGCCCGCTGCCGGTCAGCCGCCCAGCACCGCGGGTTCCCGTTCCCTCACGGTCATGGGAGCCGGCACGGGGCCCAGCCGCGCGCCCTCCACGTCGAGGTCCGGCAGGAGGCGGTCCAGCCAGCGCGGCAGCCACCAGGCCGACCGGCCGAGCAGGGCCAGCACGGCGGGCACCAGGGTCATCCGGACCAGGAAGGCGTCCACCAGGATGCCCACCGCGAGGCCGAGGGCGATCGCCTTGACGATGACGTCCTCGATGGTCACGAAGCTGGCGAAGACCGAGAACATGATGAGCGCGGCGGCCACGACGACGCGGGCCGCGTGCCGGGCGCCCGTGACGACGGCGTCGCGCGGCGCGGCACCATGCACGTACTCCTCCCGCATCCGGGAGACCAGGAACACCTCGTAGTCCATGGCCAGGCCGAACAGGACCGCCATGAGGATCACCGGCAGGAAGCTGATCACCGGCCCGGTCGCGTCGACGCCGAAGAGGTCGGCCAGCCAGCCCCACTGGAAGACCGCCACGACGGCGCCGAAGGAGGCGCCGACCGACAGCAGGAACCCGACGGCCGCCTTCACCGGCACCAGGATCGACCGGAAGACCAGCATGAGCAGCACCAGCGCAAGCCCGACGACGACCAGGGCGAAGGGCAGGAGCGCCGCGCCCAGGCGGTCGGAGACGTCGATCGCGACCGCCGTCTGACCGGTGACCGCGAGGTCGGCACCGGTCTGCTGCTCCAGGCCGGGCACGCGGTCGCGGATGTCGGCCACCAGCGCGTTGGTCGCCTCCTCCTGCGGCCCGCTCTCCGGGATCACGGTGACCAGGCCCGTCGAGCCGTCGGGCAACAACGACGGCGCCGCGTACGCCACGTCGTCCAGACCGCCCTCGAACTGCCCCGGCGTCGCGGTGGGGGTCCCGCCGATGGCGGCGGCGATCGAGCCGACGGTCTGCTGCGCCGTCGCCGGGTCGAGGCCCTCGACGAGCACCACGAGCGGGCCGTTCAGGCCGGGCCCGAAGTGGGCGCTGATCAGGTCGTAGGCCCGGCGCTCCGGGCTGTCGGGGGCCGCGGTCGAGTTGTCGGGCAGGGCCAGCTGCAGCTGCGGTGCCGGCAGCGCGAGGAGGACGAGCCCGGCCAGGACGAGGACGACGGTGACCAGCGGCCGGCGGGTGACCAGCCGGGTCCAGCGGGCGCCCATCGAACCGCCGACGCCGGTGCTCTCCGCGGCGTCGGCGATCTCCCGGCGGGAGGCGCGCGTTCCCGGCCTCGGGGTGAGGCGGCGGCCGGCGAACCCGAGCAGGGCGGGCAGCAGGGTGAGGGCCACGAGGACGGCGACCAGGACGGTGCCCGCCGCGCCCAGACCCATGACCGTCAGGAACGGGATGCCGACCACGGCCAGGCCCGACAGCGCGATCACGACGGTGAGGCCGGCGAAGACCACGGCGGAGCCGGCCGTGCCCGCGGCCCGCGCGGCGGACTCGTCGGGGTCCATCCCGTTGGCCAGCTGGGTGCGGTGCCGCGACAGGATGAACAGCGCGTAGTCGATGCCGACCGCCAGGCCGATCATCAGGGCCAGCGTGGGGGCACTCGACGACAGGGTGACCAGGTTCGAGCTCAGCAGCAGGGCGCCCATCCCGACGCCGATGCCGAGCAGGGCGGTCAGCAGGTTCATGCCGGCGGCCAGGAGCGAGCCGAAGGTCAGGACCAGCACGAGGACGGCGACGGCGACACCGATGAACTCGGTCGCACCGATCTGCACGCCGGTGCTCCCGAACGCGTTGCCGCCGACCGCGACCTCGAGGCCGGCATCCCGCGCGGCGGCGGTGGTGTCCTGGAGCGCGTCGAGGCTGTCGGGGTCGAGGTCCTCGCGCGCGACGTCGTACTCCACCGTGGCCAGCGCCGCGGCGCCGTCGGGGCTGATGGCGGAGCTCTCGAAGGGGCTCACCACCGCTGCCACCTGCGGCGCCCGCTCGGCCGCCGCGACCACCTGGCCGATCGCGGCGGCGAACGCAGGGTCGGCCACCGTGGCGGCGTCCGGGGCCACGAAGACGATCTGTGCGCCCGCGCCGGCCGCACCGGGTGCCGCCTCGGCGAGCTGGTCCAGCGCGTCCTGCGACTCCGAGCCGGGGATCGAGAACTCGTCGTCGAAGGAGCTGCCGACCGTGACGAGCAGGGCGACGATGGCGCCGAGGACGACCAGCCAGATTCCCGAGACCAGGCCGCGACGGCGGTAGGAGGCGCGGCCCAGCCGGGCGAGGAAGGAGCTCATGGGAAGGGGACTCCGGATCAGTCGGTCGACGGCGGCCCGGCGGTGGCCGAGCGCAGGAGGAGCAGCAGGGCGGTGCGTTCCAGGTCGGAGGCGGCCCGGTCTGCGGCGCCGCCGGGCCCGCCGAGCACCTCACGGATGACGACTCCGTCGTGCAAGGCGAGCACGATGCGGGCCAGCCGGTTGGCCGGGACGGTCAGCGCGATGCCGGCCCGGGCGGAGACGGCCGTGATGAGCTCGGTCAGCCGGCGGTGCAGCTGCTCGGCGTGACGGCGCAGCGCGGCCGCCGCCTGCGGGTGCCGGGTGGCGTGCAGGGCGTACTCGGTGTGCACCAGCACCCAGGTGCGGTCGGCGCGAAAGCTGCCCAGGCATCGTTCGACGGCGGCGGCGACGGGGTCGACTTCGTCCTCGATGCCGATCAGCAGTTCCTCCGCCCGGGCGAAGTTGCGCGCGGTCTCACGGAGGAACAGCGCCTCGAAGAGCTCGTCCTTGGTGCGGAAGCTGGAGTAGAAGGCGCCACGGGTGAAGCCACCGCGCCGGCAGATGTCCTCGACGCTGGCCGCGGCGAACCCGATGTCGGCGAAGGTCTCGAGGGCGGCGTCGAGCAGCCGCTCGACGGTCGCCGCACGACGACGACGGGGCCGGTCGTCGATCTCCTGCATGCTCACGATGCAGCACTGTATTCGATACAGAGCCGCATCCGATGCAAGAGTGCATCGTGACGTGCCCGACGCCCTCCGGACTGTGGGCGCGCAAAGACCGTCGGTCAGGCGCCCAGGGCCGCGCTCACCACGGCCTTCGCCTCGTCCTGCACCTGCACGAGGTGCTCAGGTCCGCGGAAGGACTCGGCGTACACCTTGTAGACGTCCTCGGTGCCCGAGGGCCGCGCGGCGAACCAGGCGTTCTCCGTGACCACCTTCAGCCCGCCGATCGGGGCGTCGTTGCCGGGGGCCCGGGTCAACTTCGCGACGATCGGTTCGCCGGCCAGCTCGGTCGCGCTGACCGCCTCGGGCGAGAGCTTCCCGAGGGCCGCCTTCTCCTCCCGGCTGGCCGGGGCGTCGACGCGGGCGTACGCCGACTCCCCGTACCGCTCGGTCAGGTCACGGTGCAGCTGCGACGGCGACCGGCCGGTCACCGCCTGGATCTCGCTGGCCAGCAGGGCCAGGAGGATGCCGTCCTTGTCCGTCGTCCACACCGAGCCGTCCCGGCGCAGGAACGACGCACCGGCGGACTCCTCCCCGCCGAAGCCGACCGACCCGTCGAGCAGGCCCGGCACGAACCACTTGAAGCCGACGGGCACCTCCACCAGCGTGCGCCCCAGGCCCGCCACCAGCCGGTCGATCAGGGAGCTGGACACCAGCGTCTTGCCCACCGCCGTGCCGGCCCCCCAGTCGGGCCGGTTCGCGAAGAGGTAGGAGATGGCGACGGCGAGGAAGTGGTTGGGGTTCATCAGGCCGCCGTCCGGGGTGACGATGCCGTGCCGGTCGGCGTCGGCGTCGTTGCCGGTGGCGATCTGGTAGTCGCCCCGCTTGTCGATCAGCGAGGCCATGGCCGACGGCGACGAGCAGTCCATCCGGATCTTGCCGTCCCAGTCGAGGGTCATGAACCGCCAGGTGGGGTCGACCAGCGGGTTCACCACTGTGAGGTCGAGCCGGTGCCGCTCGGCGATCGCCCCCCAGTAGTCGACGCTGGCGCCACCGAGCGGGTCGGCCCCGATCCGCACGCCGGCGCCCCGGATGGCGTCCACGTCCAGGACCGACGGGAGGTCGGCGACGTAGTCGCCGAGGAAGTCGTGCCCGCCGGCCGCCGCGCGCGCCCGGGCGAAGGGGATCCGGCGGACGCCGTCGAGCCCGGACCGGAGCAGCTCGTTGGCCCGGTCGGCGATGACCTTCGTCGCGTCGGTGTCAGCGGGGCCGCCGTTGGGCGGGTTGTACTTGAACCCGCCGTCCCGCGGGGGGTTGTGCGAGGGCGTGACGACGATGCCGTCGGCCAGGCCGCTGCTCTTCCCCCGGTTGGCCCGCAGGATCGCGTGGCTGACGGCGGGGGTGGGCGTGTACCGGTCGTCGGCGTCCACCAGCACCGTCACGTCGTTGGCGGCGAGCACCTCCAGCGCGCTGGCCCAGGCCGGCTCGGACAAGGCGTGGGTGTCGCGGCCGACGAACAGCGGACCGTCGTAACCCTGCGCGGCCCGGTATTCGCAGATCGCCTGGGTGGTGGCGAGGATGTGCGCCTCGTTGAACGCGGCGTCGAACGCCGAGCCACGGTGCCCGGAGGTGCCGAAGACGACCTGCTGGCCCGGGTCAACAGGATCGGGCTCCAGCGTGTAGTAGGCCGTCACCAGCGAGGCGACGTCGATCAGGTCGCCGGGATCGGCGGGCTGTCCGGCTCGGGGGTGGCTCATGCCGCGATCCTGGCCCGTCAGGCCTCCACCCGCTGCAGGAACAGCTTCAGCGTGGTCAGGAAGGTCTCCGGCTGCTCCGAGTGCACCCAGTGGCCGGCGTCCTTGATCCGCACCAGCCGGGTGGCGGGAAAGAGGGCGTCCATGCGCGGCCGGTCCTCGGGCAGCACGTACGTCGAGTTCGCCCCGGCGATCCAGAGCACCGGGCCGTCGAAGGAGGCGCCCGCCGGCGGCTCGGGGAATCCCCGCAGCTCACCGAGGTCCCGCTCCAGCGCCTCCAGGTTCAGCCGCCAGCGCCAGCCGCCATCGGTTCCCTCGCGGACCAGGCTCTGCAGCAGGAAGCTGCGCACCATCCGGCTCGGCACCACCGGCCGCAGCGCCTCGTCGGCCTGGTCCCGGGTGCGCAACCGGTCGAGGTCGAGGGCGCGCATCCCGGCGATGTAGGCAGCGAAGGGCGAGGCCTCCTCGTCGGGATCGTCGGTGCGCCCGCCCTGCACGGGGTACTCGACCGGGGCGACGTCCACGACCACCAGCGCCCGTAGGAGCTCCGGCCGGCGCAGAGCGAGCTGCATCGCCACCTTGCCGCCCATGGAGTGCCCCACGAGAGTCACCGGGCGGCCCAGCTGCTCGATCTCGACGGCGGTCGTCTCGGCCATGTCGAGGTAGTCGACGCGGTCGGTCCACGGCGAGTGACCGTGGTTGGGCAGGTCGAGCAGCGTGACGCGGTGGTCGCCGGAGAGCCCCTTGGCGATCGTCGTCCAGTTCTTGCCCTGGCCGAACAGGCCGTGCACGAAGACGACGTCCGGCCCGGCGTCCCCCACGGTGCGGGAGGCCAGCCGGTCGTCCTCGTTCATCCGGCGATTCCACCACGTTCCGTCGGTGCCGCCGCTTACCGTGCCCGGGTGCCCGGACGACCCCGCCGAACCAGCAGCCGCACCAGCACCGGCAAGCGCACCGCCGCGAGCGCGACCCGGAAGCGCGCTGCCGCCAGACCGTCCCGGCCGGCGAAGCCGGCGGCCGAGCTGCCCGTCGCGGGGCCTGGTGAGCGGGTGTGGGTGCTCGCCGTCCCCTTCCGCGCGCCGGCGCCCGGCGCGGTCTGGCACGCGGGCCTCCAGGCGCACGTCTGGGTGGGCGCGGAGCTGCCGCCCGAGCTGGCGCCCTACGACCCGCCCCCTTACACGTTCGAGCGCTTCCTCGAGGACGAGCTGAACGAGAAGCCGCGCCCGCTGCCGATCGCGCGGCCCATGACCCCCCGCGACCAGCAGTGGGAGGGCGCCGACGCGGTGGCCGCCTTCGCGGCGGCGGGTGGCCGGGTCTTCCTGCTCGGCGACGACCCGGGCGTGGGCAAGACCGGCACGGCGATCCTGGCGGCGCGGCTGATCGCCGAGCAGCGCGACGTGCGCAGCGTGCTGGTGGTGGCCGACCGCCCGGCGGCCATCACCATCCCGCACTGGGCCCGCTCGATCGCCGGCTTCGGCGACGGCGGGCTGCGCTGGTGCGTCACCACCTGGGACCGGCTGGGCAAGGTGGCCAAGCAGCGGTTCGACGTCGTCATCGCCGATGAGGCGCACATGGTGCGGCACACCACCACCCAGCGGTGGAAGCACTGGAAGGCGGTCGCCGGCGCCGCCCGCGTCAAGGACGCGCCGTTCGTGCTGGCCTGCACCGCGACGCCCGCGCACACGCCGCTCGAGCTGCCCTACCTCGCGCCGCAGTTCGCGGCGGCCCACGGCGAGCCGTTGAAGGAGTGGGCCGACCTGCCCAAGCGGCTGTCCGCGCACGGGTTCCACGTGGAACGCGGCCGCTACGGCTGGCAGTGGACCGAGGACGCCGACGCCCGCCGTGCGGACCTGCGGCGGGTGCAGGGCTGGCTGGCCGACGCCGATCCGCCCGCGACGCTGCACCGCCCCGCGCCGTGGGGGCCGGTGTCGGTGACCGGGACGCCGGTCGCCCTGACGCCCGCCGAGCGGGCCGCCTACGAGTCGGAGTGGTCGGAGTTCCGCGCCGAGATGCAGCTGGCCCGGCGGGCGCGGCAGAGCGCCAAGGGCCGGGCCGCGCTGCTCCGGTTCCGGCAGAAGGCCGGGCTGATCCGGGTGCAGGCGACCGTCGACTGGATCAAGGCGCAGGTCGAGGCCGAGCGGCAGGTCGCCGTCTCGGTCGAGTTCGTCGAGACGGCGGCCGACCCGATCCGGGAGGCGCTGCTGGACGCCGGCATCCCGGTCGCCGGCATCTACGGGCGGGACCGGTTCGACGTCGAGGGCGAGCGGCTGCGCTTCCAGCGCGGCGAGGCGATGGTCTGCGTGTTCACCGTGACCGCGTCGATCAGCCTGCACGCCGGCGAGCTGCTGCCCGACGGCGGCCACGCGTCGGAGACGCCGCGGGTGGGCCTCTTCCACCAGCCGCGGTTCTCGGGCATCCAGGCCCGCCAGGTCACCGGGCGCACCCACCGCGACGGCCGGACCTCCCCGTGGCGGATCGCCTTCGCCGAGGACACGGTGGAGGAGCAGGTGGCGCGGGTGATGGTGGAGCGGCTCGCGGTGAGCGGGTCGGCGGCGGGCGCGGACACGTCGTCCCTGCAGGAGATCGCCGAACTGCTCGACGCCGACTGGCTCCCGGCGGCGGCGCTCACCGACGCCTGACCCGTAGGGGTACTGCCTGGTCCCTCAACCACCCGGGCGCGTGCTTCCATCGCTGCATGGCAGCCGACGCCGCAGCAGCGGCCCACATCGGACAGTTGCTCCGCCCCGGCGAGCACCTCGGGCGCGTGGTCCGTGGGCAGCTCAAGCCCGGCGGCGCGGGAAAGCGCCTGGCGGGCGACCTCGCCGTGAGCGTGGCGCTGTCCGCGGTGGGGGCCGTGGGCGGCGTCGGCGTGGTCCGGGGCACCACGCCGGCACCCGTCTGGGTCGCGGTCACGAGCCACCGCATCCTGGTCTTCCTGTGGAAGCAGGGGCGCCGGCCGGTCGACCGCCAGATCGGCGAGTTCGACCGCCGTGGGGTCGAGGTGCGCGAGCAGCCAAGCATCATGCGGACCGTCGTCGTCACCGACCGGGCCAGCCGGCAGACGGTGCTGCGGCTGAACTTCGGGTTCCTCGCCGGCCGGGCACGGGCACTGGTCGCCGCGGCCGCCTGAGAATGGATCCGTGAGGCGAGAGGCGAGCATCCTGCACCTCGACCTCGACGCGTTCTTCGCTGCCGTCGAGCAGCGGGACAAGCCGTCGCTGCGCGGCCGACCGGTGGTCGTCGGCGGGGTCGGCGGCCGAGGGGTCGTCGCCACGGCCTCGTACGAGGCCCGGGCCTACGGCGCCCGGTCGGCGATGTCGACGGCCGAGGCCCGCCGCCGCTGCCCGTCCGGGACGGCGTTCCTCGGCGGCCGGTTCGCCGCCTACCGGCGCACCTCCGACGTCGTCATGGGGCTGCTGCGGGAGCTCTCGCCGCTGGTGGAGCCGGTCTCGATCGACGAGGCCTACGTCGACCTGGCCGCCGGTGACCGCCTCGACCTCTGCGTCGAGGGGGTCACCGCGCTGGCCCGCGGCCTCAAGCAGCGGATCGCGGAGGCAACAGGCGGCGTGACCGGCTCGGTCGGGCTCGGCAGCTCGAAGCTCATGGCGAAGCTCGCCTCCGACATGGACAAGCCCGACGGTCTCGTCGTGGTGGCGCCAGGCACGGAACTGGAGGTGCTGCACCCGCTGCCGGTGACCCGGCTCGGCGGCGTCGGGCCGGCCACCGCCGAGCGCCTGCACCAGGTCGGCGT
>Ga0126307_10000960_pt1 | contig 19055 bp, 18 predicted proteins | sample Plot28_FD_89955 | JGI IMG/M metagenome (GOLD analysis project Ga0126307, IMG submission 89955) | Serpentine soil microbial communities from UC McLaughlin Reserve, CA, USA - Plot28 | ecosystem: Environmental > Terrestrial > Soil > Grasslands | place: USA: UC McLaughlin Reserve, Lake County... | reverse complement strand
GGCCCGGCGGCCGGCGGGGTGGCCGGCCCGGCGGCGGGCGGGGCGGGAGACCCGGCGGTGGGCCCGGCGGCAGGGTCCGGCTGTGTCATCGCTCTCGCCCTGCGGCATCATCGCCGCCATGACCACCATCGTGCAGGGCATCGGCGAGCTCCCCGGCCTGGTCGGGCAGCACCTCGGCTACAGCGACTACGTCGAGATCACCCAGGAGCGCGTCGACCTCTTCGCCGAGGCCACGGGCGACCACCAGTGGATCCACGTCGACGTCGAGCGGGCGAAGCGCGAGAGCCCGTTCGGCGGTCCGATCGCCCACGGATACCTGACGCTGTCGCTCGGGCCGGTGCTCGTGCCCCAGGTCGTGCGCGTCGAGGGCGTCTCCATGGCGGTCAACTACGGCTGCGAGAAGGTGCGCTTCCCCTCGCCCGTGCCGGTTGGGTCCAAGCTGCGCGTGGGCGTCGAGCTGCTCCGCGTCGAGGACGTCACGGGCGGCGTACAGGTCACGATGCGCTTCACGTTCGAGACCGAGGGGGCCTCCAAGCCGTCGTGCGTGTCGGAGAACGTGTTCCGCTACTACACCTGACCGCGTCGGGCCCCGGCGGGAGGCCACGCCTACGCCGACAGCCGCGCCCGTACAGCCGGCCAGCCGGGCAGCGAGCGCACGAGGGCGAGATCGGGCTCGCCGTCGAGCAGGCCCGGGGCCCGGAACCCGCGGTCGACCGCCACCCCGACCCATTGCAGCGCCCGGTCGGGGTCGTCGGCCCGTGCCCACGAGCACGCCACCTCGAACGCCGTCTGGGCCCGGCTGCGGGGCCCGGCCTCGTACACCTTCTCGCCCACCTCGGCGGCGGCGCGGAAACGCTCGGCGTAGTGCAGGTGCGTCTGCAGGCTGCCGGCGGCCTCGACCCCCACCGTGCCCGACGAGATCAGCCGCTCGGCCACGGGCACCGCCCGGTCGTGGTCGGCGAGCAGGGTGGCGGGCACGAGGTTCGGCGGGCCGCCGGGCTCGGCCCGGTAGGCGGCGTTGAACAGGTCGTCGGCCATCTCGTGCGGGCCGGTGATCAGGGCGGCACTGGCCCGCAGGAACGGGTTCACCTTGCCGTCGCCGGCCTGGTCGATGATCGCCGCCGCGCGGGAGCCGTCGCCCGAGCGCAGGGCGTTCCACGCCCGCGACTCCGCCTCGCCCGGTGACAGGCGGGGCGTCAGGTCGGGAACCTCGAGCGGCCCGGTGCCCGGGCGGACGACCGACAGGTTGGCCGCGCCCCGGCGGCGGGATCGTCCGGGCCGACCCGGCCGGCCCGGCTTGCCTCGCGCGTCCTTGCCACCCGGGGCGTCGGGCGCCTCGATGTCGAACGCCGTCGAGGCCTGGCCCTCGCGCAGGTCCCGGAAGTTGAGGTAGGCGAGCAGGCCGAAGAACATGAGCCCGAAAAACTGGATCTGGGGCTCGCGGAACGCCAGCACCGCGGCGACGACGGCGGCGCCGATCGACACCTTGCAGGCGGTCTCGAACCCGACCAGGGTCTCGGACACGTGGCCGCCGTCGAGCGGTCGGATGGGCAACAGGTTGAACAGGCCCCACCAGATGCTCACGTACTCGAGGTGGGACAGGAAGAAGTACATGGCGCTGATCGGGCTGAACTCGCGCAGCGACCCGTAGTCGCGGAAGTGCCGGAAGATCTGCTCGGCCATCCAGTCGCTGTCGAGGAGCAGGCGGGACGTGAGCCCGAGCAGCAGGATCTGGCACAGCGCTCCGGACAGGCTGACGGCGATGGATCGGCCCTTGCTGAGGGCGCGCCGGCCGCCGCCCGTCGCCACGGTGAAGCCTCCGAAGCCGTGGAGCACGACCGCCGAGCGCTGCCCGAAGATCCGGTAGGCCACCGCGTGGCCCAACTCGTGCACGAGCACCGAGACGAAAACGGCCAACACCCACAGCAGCACCGACCACAGCGGGACCAGGTTGATGCCGAACAGCACGGCGACGATGAGGAAGAATGGCTCGACCCGCACCGGGATGCCGAAGATGCGGAAATGCGCTCGAGAGTGCACGGGCGGAAGCGTACGCGCCCCGGCGCGCCGTCCGGTGGGCGACCAGGACGAACCCGGACGACACGCGTCGGCGCGCGGCTTTTCGGCACACGGCGGGACCGCCCGTAGCATGCATCGATGGCCCACCCCTCTCCCGCCGAGGCCCTGCCGGAGGGCGACGAGAAGGCGCGCGCCGTGCGGGACATGTTCGACGCCATCGCACCCCGCTACGACCTCGTGAACCGCATCATGACGTTCCGCATGGACGTCGGCTGGCGCCGCCGGGCCGTGGCGTCGCTCGCCCTGCGCCGGGGCTCGGTCGTGGCCGACCTGGCCTGCGGCACGGGCGACCTGTGCGACGAGCTCGCCTCGGCCGGCCTGGCCCCGATCGGCATCGACGTCTCCTTCGGCATGCTCGCCAACGCCCGCACGGCGGCGCCGCTGCTGCAGGGCGACGCGCTGCGCCTGCCCGTGCGCTCCGGCCGGCTCGACGGCGTCACCTGCGGCTTCGCCCTCCGCAATCTCGTGTCGCTCGAGCCGTTCCTGGCCGAGCTGGCCAGCACGGTCCGCCCGGGCGGGCGCATCGCCCTGCTCGAGGTGGCCACCCCGCCCAACCGCCTGCTGCGTGCCGGCCACGCCGTCTACTTCGGCAAGGTCGTCCCGATGATCGGCGGCCTGCTGTCCGACGCCGGCGCCTACCGGTACCTGCCCCGCTCGGTCGCCTACCTGCCGCCGCCCGAGCGGATGGTCGAGATGATCGCCGAGGCCGGCTTCGTCGACGTCGAGCGCCGCCTGCTATCGGTGGGCGTCGCCCAGCTCCTCACCGGCACGAGGCGGTCGTGACCGGCCTCGTGGCCCGCACGCGCCGGCTCGACGCCCACGTCGACCTGCTGGGGGCCGCCGGGCGGACGGGCGTGCTGTTCGAGAAGGCCGGCAGCGGGCTGGCGGGTCGCGGCGTCGCCGCCCGGTTGGCCTGGCCAGCGGGAGACCCGGCTGCCGCCGCCACTGCCGCCGCCGGGGCTCTGGCGGCGATCGCGTCCGACGACGAGGTGGGCGCGCCGGGCTGCGGACCGGTCGCCTTCGGGGCGCTGCCGTTCACCCCCGGGGCCGGGAGCGAGCTGGTGGTGCCCCGGGTCGCGGTGGGCCGGGCTGACGACGGCACCCGGTGGATCACCACGGTGGGCCCGCCCGGCGACCCGGTCCACGAGGCGCCGGCCGTGCCCGAGCCCGACGAACCGCTGCCCCCCGCCCGTCGGGTGGCCGTCGAGTCTCCGGTCGACCCGGCCGCCTGGTGCGAGCTGGTCGAGCGGGCCACGAAGGAGCTGGCCGACGGCGAGACCGCGAAGGTCGTCCTCGCCCGCGAGCTCACCGTGACCGCCGACCGGGCGATCGACGCCGAGGCCGTCCTCGGCCACCTCCGCCGTCGCTACCCCGGCTGCCATCTGGTGAGCGTCGAGGGCCTGGTGGCCGCCAGCCCGGAGATGCTCGTGTCGCGGGTGGGCGACGTCGTGCGCTCCCACCCCATGGCCGGGACCGCGCCGCGGGGCGGCGACCCGGCAGCCGACCAGCGCCTCGCCGGGGCGTTGCTGTCCTCGGCGAAGGACCGCCACGAGCACCAGATCACGATCGACATGGTCCACGACACGCTGCTGCCGTGGTGCTCGTACCTCGACTACGAAGCCGAGCCCTCGGTGGTGGCCGTGGCGAACGTGCAGCACCTGGCGACGCTCGTGGAGGGCCGCCTGTCGCGCCCGGCACCGTCGGTGCTCGAGCTGGTCGCGGCGCTGCACCCGACGCCCGCCGTCGCCGGCTGGCCCCGCGCCGAGGCCGCGACGTGGATCGCCGAGCACGAGCGGCTCGACCGCGGACGCTACGCCGGAACCGCCGGCTGGGCCGACGCCCGGGGCAACGGCACCTGGTGCGTCACCGTGCGGGCCGCGGAGCTGGCCGGTCCCGTCGCCCGGGTGTTCGCCGGCGTGGGCGTCGTGCCCGACAGCGACCCGGCCGCGGAACTGGCCGAGACGAGCGCCAAGTTCGAGGCCCTCCTCACCGCCCTCGTCCGGCCGTAGACCCAACGCCGGGGCGGGCGACGAGCCGCCGGGCCTCCCGAGGTCCTCCGGGCTGTCGGGGCCGGCGCTCCACGTCGACGCCCGCGCTACAGGTCGGCGAGGTCGGGGCTGCCGGCCACGCACTCGACCCGGACGCCGTCGGGGTCGGTGAGGTACACGGTGCGGACCGCCTCCCCACCGGTGCCCATGCCGTCGAGCGACGTGAGCGTGTGCCGCCAGGCGGCGCCCCCGCTCCGCTCGGCGATGGCGAACAGCTCGTCGGGCTCGTCCACCCGGAAGCACAGGTGGGTGACGCCCCGCCGGTCCATGGGACGCCGGGCACCGTCGCCCGCCGCGGTGCCGTCGTGCCAGCGGAGCAGCTCGATGCGCACGTCGTCGCGCGCCAGCATGCGCGACGTGAAGCCGCCGGGCCGCTCCATCGTGGCGGCGAGGATGCCGTCGAAGTCGAACGTGAACAGCTCGCGGAACCCGAGCACGTCGATGTAGAACCGGGTCGACACGTCGAGGTCCGACACGCAGATGCCGAGGTGTGAGAAGGAACGAAGCGCCACGCTGCACTAGGTTGCCTCATCTGACGGTGTGTCACATTCTCGGGGAGCGCCGCATGGATCCCGACGATCTCGTGGAGATCGAGCAGATCAAGCGGGTGAAGTACCGCTACTGCCGGCTTCTCGACCAGAAGCGGTTCGCCGAGCTGGGCGAGCTGTTCACCGACGACGCCACGGCCAGCTACGGCGGCGGGGCGCTGACGCTGGCCGGGCGCGACGAGATCGTCGCGACCCTCAGCTCGATGATGGGCTCGACGGACATGCTGACGAGCCACCACGTCGGCCACCCCGAGATCGACCTCGTCGGTCCCGACGAGGCGACCGGCATCTGGGCCCTGCAGGACGTGGTGGTGCTCGTCGAGATGGGCTTCACCGTCCGGGGGGCGTCGTTCTACGAGGACCGCTACGCCAGGGCCGCCGGGCGCTGGCGCATCAGCCACACCGGCTACAAGCGCACCTACGAGGAGATCGAGCCCCGCGGCCCGGACGTCAGGCTCACCGCCAGCTGGTGGGGCACGGACGGGCGCTCGGCGCTGACCTGAGCCGCGCACTTAATCGGTTGCCGGGCGGGCGATCCGGTGCTGTGCTGCCGGACGGCGCCGCCACCCGGGGGGCGCCCCGAGACCTACGGAAGGTGGTGGGCACGTGTCAACACCCCTGCGTCGGACGTCGCGCCCACGAGGCCACCTCCGCCCTCCCGCCTGATCCCAGGCGGTCCGAGACCCGGCGGCGGGTACCCGTGGCGCGACACGGTCACGTCCGCACCGTCTCCCGGAGGTCCACCCTTGACGCGCGACCAGCGCACCCGACCCCGGCGCCGCGGCGCGCCGGAGTCCTTCCGCTGCCGGCATTGCGGGCTCGACGTCTCGCTCGACGCTCCCGGCACCGCCCACCGCAACCACTGCCCCACCTGCCTCTGGAGCCGCCACCTCGACGACGCACCCGGCGACCGGGCAGCCGCCGAGGAGTGCGGGTCCTCCATGGAGCCGCTCGCCGTCTCGGTTCGGGGCTCGGGGGAGTGGGTGCTCGTCCACCGCTGCACGGGCTGCGGCACGCTCCACCTGAACCGCACGGCCGGCGACGACAACCCGCTGCCGCTCGTGCGCCTGGCGGTCCGACCCCTGGCCCAGCCGCCGTTCCCGCTGGAGTGGCTCGGGCGGCTGTGACCTGTTTCGCGCGTCCCCCACCCGTCTCCGGCGTGGTTAGGGGACGCCGGTCCGGTTCGGGCGTGCCCACGCGCCTGCATGGTGAGGGACGCCGGCACGCGTCAGCGCGCCAGCGCGGCTGTCACGGCGTCGGCCGCGGCGTCGTCGAGGCGCCGGTGGACGGCCACGTTCGCCGCCCGGTCGGTGCGCACGACGAGCACGTGCACCCCGCCCTTGTCGAAGGCGTCGCGCACGGCGCCGGCCACCTCGTCGCCCCCCTCCAGGCGGCGGGCCTCCACGCCGTGGGCGGCCGCCACCGCCACGAGGTCGAGGCCGTGCGGCGTGCCGAACAGCCGCTCGAACCGCTCGCCGCCCACCGACCGGGCCTGGGGCAGGAACGAGAAGATGCCGCCGCCGTCGTTGTCGACCACGACCACGACGAGGTCGACGCCTCGCCCGGCCGCGCCGAGCAGGCCGTTGGCGTCGTGCAGGAACGCCACGTCTCCGATCAGCAGCCCCGTGGGACCACCCGTGCCGGCGGCCACGCCCACCGCCGTCGAGGTGACGCCGTCGATGCCGTTGGCGCCCCGGTTGGCGGCGATGCGGACGCCCGTGCGGGGCACGGCGTAGCGCTCGACGTCGCGCACCGGCATCGACGACGAGACGACCAGCCAGGCGCCGTCCGGCAGGGCGGCGACCACGGCGCGGGCCACACCCGGCTCGGTGGCCTCGCCGGCGGGGCGGGCGCCGTCGGGCCCACCGTCGCCAGTCGCCACGCCGCGACCGGCCACCGGGACAGCGTCACCGGCGGCAGGGACGGCGCCGCCGCGAGCAGGGACGGCGTCACTGCCCCATGCCGGCTGGTCGAGGTGGGCGGCGAGCGCGTCGGCCGCCGCGGCGCCGGCCGCCTGCCAGGCGTCCAACCAGCCGGCGGGCGGGTCGGCGATCGGCGGCGCCCCGGCCCAGGCCGCCACGACGGCGGCGGGGGCCGCCCGCACGACCATGCCGGCCGTGGCGGCCGGGTCGGACCAGGAGCGGCCGGCGACCACCAGCTCCTCGGCCCCGGACGCGGCGAGCCACTCGCCGACGACCCGTGACGCCGGCGGCGGGCCCAGCCGCACGACGACCTCGGGACGTAGCCGCTCGGCGGCCACCGGGGAGCGCAGCACGGCGTCGAGATGGGCGACCGTCGCCGGCGCGGGCCGCCAGGCCGGCGCCCGTGGGTCGGCAAGGACGGGCCACCCAAGCGCGGTGGCCACGGCGTGCACGGCGTCGCCCTCGCCGCTGCCCTCGCCGGCCACGAGCACGCCGCGGCGCCCCGCCAGCCCGGCGAGCTCGTCGAGCACGGCAGGGGGGACGGCGGAGGTCGAGGATGCCGGCACGACGAGGCGGGTCCACGGGCCCTGCGGACGGGCGGCGGGCAGGGGCCCCACCGTGCCCACGAGCGGCTCCCGGAACGCAAGGTTCAGCTGCACCGGGCCGGGGCGGTCGCCGGTCGCCTCGGCCACGGTGCGGGCGGCCAGCGGGCGCCAGCGGTCGGCGCCGTCGGCCGCCGGTACCCCCGGATCGGCGAACCAGCGGACGGCGCGCCCGTAGAGGTGCGTCTGGTCGATGACCTGCGGCCCGCCCACGTCCTGCAGCTCGGGCGGTCGGTCGGCCGTGCACACCAGCAGGGGCACGCCGGCCTGGTGGGCCTCCACCACGGCCGGGTGCAGCTCGGCGGCCGCCGTGCCGCTGGTGACGACGACGAGGGCGGGGCGGCCGGTCGCCAGCCCGAGCCCCAGGGCGAGGAAGCCGGCCGAGCGCTCGTCGTGGTGCACGTGCACCGCGAGCCCGTCGTGCGCGGTGACGGCGAGGGCCATCGGCGTCGAGCGGGACCCCGGGCACAGCACCGCGTGGGTCACGCCGGCCCGCACCCACTCGTCGACCAGGGTGGCGGCGAACGTGGCCTGCACGTCTGCGGGCGAGGCGGCGGAGTGGGAGGTCACGACGTGCAAGCATCCCTCGCCATGGGTCTCCACGGCGAGCAGGGCGGCACGGGCCCGCGGCTGGTGCTGCTGCACGGCTTCACCCAGACGGCCCGGTGCTGGGGCCCCGTCGGCGAGGAACTGCTCCGGGATCACGAGGTGGTGCGGCTCGACGCTCCCGGGCACGGCGGCTCGGGCGACGTGCGCGTCGACCTCGTCGCGGGCGCCCGCCTCGCCGCCGAGGCCGGCGGCCGGGGCGTGTGGGTCGGCTATTCGATGGGCGCTCGCCTCGCGCTGCACGTGGCCCTCGAGGCGCCCGCGGCCGTGGCCGGTCTCGTGCTCGTGGGGGGCACGGCCGGCATCGAGGACGGCGGCGAGCGGGCCGAGCGGCGGGCCCGCGATGCTCGCCAGGCGGCCGAGCTGCGGGCGGGCGGCGTGGACGCGTTCCTCACCGCATGGTTGGCCCAGCCACTGTTCGCGGGCCTGCCGGCGTGGGCCCGGTTCGACGAGGAGCGGCGCCGCAACACCGCCGAGGGCCTGGCCTCGAGCCTCGAGCTGGCCGGCACCGGCAGCCAGCGCCCGCTGTGGGACCGGCTGGGCGAGATCGCCGTGCCGGTGCTCGCGGTGGCCGGGGCCGAGGACGCCCGCTACACGGCGCTCGCCGAGCGCATGGCCGCCGCGATCGGCGACCACGCCACCGCCCGCACGATCCCCGGCGCCGGCCACGCCGCCCACCTCGAGCGCCCGGCGGCGTTCCTCGCACTGCTGCGCTCCTGGCTGCACGCCCCTGCGCTCTAGGCACACCGGCCGCGGGCCGGCGTCGTGCGGCTGACCGATGAGTTCCGGCCCGCCGTCCTGTCAACCAGGAGCGGGCACAACGATTGCTCGGAGGAGTCCCAGATGGGCGATGTCGTCGTGGATCTCAGCGTGTCACTGGACGGGTTCGTCGCCGGCAGCGACGACGGTCCCGGCCTCCCCCTCGGGCGGGGCGGGGACCACCTCTTCAGGTGGATGGGCGCCGGGCCGGAATCCACCCGCGTCGAGGCCGGCGTGCGGCTCCTCGACCACCTCGGCCCCGACCCGATCGAGCTGGAGCAGACCCGGGTGATCGAGTCGGAGGGAGTCACCCACCTGCGCTGCCGCGTCGTGCGCGGATGACGGGCCCCCGCCACCCCACCGGGGGGTCAGGACGAGATGGCAAGGCCCAGGGCCAGCAGGGCGCCGAACACGAGCTGGATGCGGCCCGTCTCGACGAGCACGGGGACGAGCGCGGGGCCCCGGTCCCCCCGCAGCACGGCGACGACGGGCCGGCGGGCCAGCACGGTGGCGGCCAGGGCGAGCACGGCGCCGGGGCGCTCGCCGAGACCGGCGATCAGCGGCACGCACACCATGGCACCGACGAGCAGGCCGACGTAGAACCAGCGCGTGCGGCCCTCGCCCAGCCGCACGGCGAGCGTGCGCTTGCCCGACGCCGTGTCGCCCGGGATGTCGCGCAGGTTGTTCACAACGAGCAGCGCGGTGGCGAGCAGGCCGACCGGCACGCTGGCGGCGAGCGCCAGCCCCGACAGCTGCTCCTCGTGCACGTAGGCCGACCCGGTGGTGGCGACCACGCCGAAGAACGTGAACACGAAGAGCTCGCCCAGGCCGAGGTAGCCGTAGGGCCGGGGCCCGCCGGTGTAGAACCAGCCGGCGGCGATGGCCAGCGCCCCGACCACGAGGAGCTCCCAGCCGACGGCGACGGCGAGCGCCAACCCGGCGACGGCGGCCACCCCGAACGCTGCGAACGCCGCCCGCTTCACCGTCCTGGGCCGCGCCAGCCCCGAGCCCACGAGACGCACCGGCCCGACGCGGCGCTCGTCGCTGTCGGTGCCGCGCACGCCGTCGCTGTAGTCGTTCGCGTAGTTCGTGCCCACCTGCAGGGCGAGCGCCACCACCAGGGCGGCCGCCGCCCGCCACCACACGATGTCGGCCCGGCCCGTCACGCACGCCGTGCCCACCACCACGGGCACCACGGCGGCCGGAAGCGTCCGCGGCCGTGCCCCCGCCCACCACAGTCGCCACCCGGTCACGGCGGGCGAGGTTCGCGCAGCCCGGCACGCCGCGCCGAATCAGCCGCCGGCCGGACCGGCGAGCATGGTCGCCTGGGTGAGCACCGCGACGGACGCGGTACCTGCTTAGCTTGTCGACGCGTACGGTTTCGAGAGGAGGTAAAGGGCGCCGATGCCACCGTTCGTGGTCGATCTCGGTGAGGAGGCGGCCCTCGACGTCCGGTTGACGGGGGGCAAGTCCGCCGCGCTGGCGCGGGCGACCCGGGGCGGCATCTCCGCGCTGCCCGGCGTCGTGCTGACCACGGCGTTCTCGGACGCCGTCGACGACGGGGCCGACCTCGCGTCGCACCCGGCGCTGCGCGCGGCGTTCGACCGGGCCGGGGGCGACCGGCAGGACCTGGTGGCGCGCAGCTCCTCGGTGGTCGAGGACATGGCCGAGTCGTCGATGGCCGGCCAGTTCGACTCGGTCATCGGCATCCACGGCTTCGAGGAGTTCGCGGCCGCGGTCAAGACCGTGCTCGCCTCCCGCGAGCGGGCTGGTGCCGCCGACCAGCCCATCGCCGTGCTGGTCCAACCGCTGATCGAGCCCGCCTACGGCGGCGTGCTCTTCGGCGTCGACCCCGTGACCGGGCGCAGCGACCGCCGGGTGGTCAGCGCCGTGCGCGGCGGTCCCGAACCGCTCGTGAGCGGCGAGGTCGCCGGGTCCCGCTTCCTGCTCGACGAGCGAGCCTCGGTGCTGGAGTTCTCGCCCGGCGACGGCCCGCGCCTCGAGCGCACCCACCTGCATGCCCTCGTCAACCTGTCGGCCCGGGTGGCGCAGGTCTTCGGCGGCCCGCAGGACGTCGAGTGGGCCATCGACACCGGCGGCGCCCTCCAGCTGCTGCAGTCCCGCCCGGTCACGACCGAGGTCCGCGGTGTCCCCCGAGGCCCGGTCTACGGGCCGGGGCCGGTGGCCGAGACGTTCCCCGAGCCGCTCAGCGAGCTGGAGTGCGACCTCTGGGTGCCGCCGCTGCGCGAGGCCGTGCGCGAGGCCGTGCTGCTGACCGGCACCGCCACGGCCCGCGAGGTCGACGCCAGCGAGGTCGTCGTGGCCGTCGAGGGCCACGTGGCCATCGACCTGCGCCTGGCCGGCGAGATCGTCCCCAAGAGGAAGCTGGGCGGCCGCCTGAACCCCGTGCCCGCGGCGCGCCAGGTGCGCCAGGCCTGGAAGGTCGGGCGGTTGCGCGCCGCGATCCCGCGCCTGGCCGAGGACCTGCTCGACCGTGTCGACTCCGACCTCGAGGCTGTGCCGGCGCTCGACGATCTCACGAGCCGCCAGCTCATCGCCCTCCTCCACCGCAGCCAGGCGATCCTGCGGGCGCTGCATGCCCACGAGATCCTCATGGGCATGCTGACCGACACGGGGCGCAACCGCATGACCGGGGCGTCGGTCGCGTTGCGCGTGCTCGTCGAGGCGCGCCAGGACGGGCTCAGCGACAAGGAGATCCTCGGCCGCAGCCCGATCGTGCTGGCCCTCACCGCGCCCCGGGTGGCCCCGGCCCCCGAGCTGCCGTCCGAGGCGTCGGCCATCAACGTCGGCCCGGACCACGAGAACGCCAACGACAACGGCATCCTGCGCGAGGCCCTGCGCCTGCGGGTCCGCTGGATCCAGGAGCTGTCCGGCCGGGCCGCCTGGGCGCTGGGCGAGCGCCTGGCGGCCAACGACGGGCTGCCCCGGCCCGGTCTCGTGCGCCACATGAGCCTCGACCACGTCGAGGCCGTCGTGACCAAGCGGGCCCTGGTCGTCGGCGCGCTCGTCGCCGAGCACCGCCACGACTTCGGCTCGCCGCTGCCGGCCTGGTTCCAGGTCTCCGACCTGGGCAAGGTCATCCGCACCCAGGCCACCGACGAGGTGGGCGGCGGCACCGGCGCCGGGGGCGGCAGGGCGCGGGGCCCGGTCACGTTCGACGCCGCCGACCCGCCCGCGGGTTCGGTGCTGGTCACGACCACGCTCACGCCGGGTCTGGCGCCGCTGCTGTCGCGCCTGGCCGGCATCGTGGCCGAGACCGGCTCGGTGCTCTCGCACCTGGCGATCCTCGCCCGTGAGGCGGGCGTCGCCACCGTGGTCGGCTACGCCGGCGCCACCGCCGACCTGTCCGAGGGCACGGTCGTGTCCGTCGATGGCGAGACCGGGCGGGTCACGATCCAGGACTCATCCGAGGAGGGCGCACCGTGAAGATCATCGCCTGGCTCGCCGGGCTCGGCACCATGCTGGCCGCCGGCTTCTACATGGTCGTGTCGCTCAACCGGTGGGAGTGGAACCGGGCCCTGTTCTTCGGGCTCGTCCTGCTCGTTGCCGAGGTGGCCCTGGCGACGGCGCTGGTCATGCGCCGCATCCAGCGCCTCGAGTACACCATCGCCCACGCGTACGACCCTGCGGTGCGCGAGATCCTGCGGGCGACACGGCCCCGCTCGCCCGACCGGTTCGCCTGGCTGCACGAGTCGACGACCCGCATGAACGTGTTCATCACGTTCCTCGTGGGCGGCGGCGTGCTGCTGTCCGGCGTGGCGTGGCTGATGGACCGGGTCGCCGGCAAGACCACGTCGCCGATCGGCGAACAGCAGCTGGCCCGCGACCTCGGGGCCATCAGCTATCCGCGCGGCGGGCTGGTCGTCGACGACATCACCGTCCTCGCCCAGGACGTGCCCGGCGCCGACGACGCCCAGATCCGCAAGCTGCTGCGGCGGGCCGGCCACACGTGAAGGCGCGGATCCGCCGCCTGCTCCCCCGCCTGGGCCTCGGCGTCGTGGGCCTGCTGATCGGGGGCGTGCTCGTCTCGCTCCTGCGTGAGGCCACCCTGTCGACCCACGACGAGCACATCCCCCGGGACTCGCAGATCGAGATCGTGGTTCGCGCCCACGCGCGCAACGCCGAGACCGGCCAGACGCTCCTCGAGATGGTCGAGGCCCAGCTGCTCGCCTGCCGCCTCGAGGTCGCGTCCGACGTGGAGGGCGACGTCGAGCCCATCGGCCTCGGCAGCGGTTCTCGGTTCCGGGCCGTGCTGACCCCGTCGATGGACCAGACGAATCGGCGCCAGTTCCGCGGCTGCGTCGAGGACTGGGTGCTCGACGGCGTGCAGCTCGACATCGAGCGCCTCCGGCCGCTCAGCTGAGGACGCGCCGGCGGAAGCCGGCCACCCCCACCCACAGGAACGCGGCGGTGAAGGCCACGCAGGCGCCGTAGACGGCGAGCGGGTCCATGTGCGGAACGGCGTCGGTCAGCCCGGTGCGCACGCCCTCGGACATGTAGATCAGCGGGTTGACAAGCACGGCCCACTTGAGCCACGGCAGCGGGTCGAGGCTGGCCCACGGGTAGTAGACGGCGCCGAGGAACGTCATGGGGATGACGAGCAGGCTGAACACGAGCGCCACCTGCCGGGGCTCGACGCGGGTGCCGACGACCAGGCCGAGCGACGACGCGAGCAGCGCGGCGAGGGGCAGGAACGTGAGCACGATCGGCCAGTCGATGGCGAATCGCACGTCGTTGGCCGGCACGACCAGCGACAGCGGCAGCACGACGAGGGCGGCGAGCAGCGCCTGGATGGCGCCGGAGACCACCTTCTGCAGGGCGATGCCGGCCACCGGGATCGGGGCGAGGACCCGGTCCTCGATCTCGCGGGTGAAGCCGAAGTCCTGAACCATCGGCAGGGCCACGGCCTGGATGCCCTGGAAGATCATCGTGCTGCCCAGCACGCCGCCGACCAGCAGCGTGGTGAACGCCGACTGGGCCGGACCCTCCGCCGCGCCGCCCCCGCCGATGCCCTGGCCGATGCGGGGGAACACGTACGTGAAGACGAACAGGATCAGCAGCGGCTGCATGACCGTCCGGGCGACGAACGGGCGCAGCTCCTTGCGCAGCACGGTGAGGTCGCGGCGCAGCAACGCCAGGAACGCCTTGCGACTGAGCGGCGTCCAGCCGCCGAGCGCGGCGGGGGCTGCGTCCGGGGCGGGCACCGGTGTGGCGGTGGTCGTGCTCACTCGCGCAGGTCCTTCCCGGTCAGGGTGATGAAGACGGTCTCGAGCGTGGGCTCGCGGACTTGCAGGTCGGTCACGGTGACGCCGGCGCCCTCGGCCGCGGCGATCACCCGGGGCAGCGCGCCGTCGGCGCCCTGGACGTAGAGCCGCACCCCACCGTCGGCGACCTGCGCGTCGGTGGCGCCGTCCAGGCCGCGGAGCGCCGCCGCCAGCCTTGCGACGTCGCCCTCCGCCTGGACCGTCACGACGGTGTCGGCGCCCACCGACTTCTTCAGCCCGGCGGGCGAGTCGAGCGCCAGGATGCGGCCGTGGTCCATGACCGCCAGCCGCTCGCACAGCTGGTCGGCCTCCTCCATGTAGTGCGTCGTGAGCAACACGGTCTGGCCGTCGTCGTGCAGCTCGCGGACCACGTCCCACAGGCCGAGCCGGCTCTGCGGGTCGAGGCCGGCCGTCGGCTCGTCGAGGAAGAGGACGTCGGGGCGGTGCATGATCGCCCGGGCCACCATCAGGCGCTGCGCCAGGCCGCCCGAGAGCGTGTCGACCCGGGCCCCGGCCTTGTCGGTGAGGCGCATGACCTCGAGCATGCGGTCCGCCTCGGCGCGGGCCTTGCGGCCGGCCATGCCGAAGTAGCGGCCGTGGAACTCCAGGTTCTCGCGCACGTCGAGCGAGCGGTCGAGCGTGTTCGTCTGCGTGACGACGCCGATGCACGCCTTCGTGCGGGCGGGCTCACGCACGACGTCGATGCCGGCCACGAACGCGCGGCCGCTGGTGGGCACGACCCGGGTGGTGAGCATGCCGATCGTGGTGGTCTTGCCGGCGCCGTTCGGGCCGAGCAACCCGAACAGCTCGCCTCGGGCGACCTCGAGGTCCAGGCGGTCGACGGCCGGGGCGCCGCCGGGCCCGGACGGGCCGCCCGGCCCGATAGGGCCACCGGCGGCCGGTCCACCGGGGTCGGGCGGGCCACCTGCGGGCGGTCCACCACGCCCGGGCGAGCCACCGGCGGGTGGTCCGCCGGGCCCGGGCGGCCGGGGACCGGGCCCAGCGCCGGCGTAAACCTTCGTGAGCCCCTCGGTGCGAATCGCGTCGTGGTCGATGCCAGGAACGCTACCGACCCTCCCCGACGAGACCCGCCTCGCCGGTCGGTCGGTGCCTGGTCGCGTCGCTGCTCCGGTGGCCCGTCGGCCGCTGGCCGGGTCGCCGTCCTCGGCTCCTCGAGTGGCCGTTGGGTGGCTCGTCGGTCGGTCCGGGCCCCCGTAGCTCGGGTGCCCGGTGGGTGGCTGGTCGGTTTCGGGCCCCGTAGCGTCTGGCGGGTGCGGCGGCTGGTCGTGATCGAGGCTCGGGGCACGGGCGCCTTCGTGGACGGGCTGCGCCGGGCCTGGGACGACGGCGACGCCGTGCTGCCGCTCGACCCGCGCCTGCCGGCCGCCGCTCGCGACCGGGTGCTGGCCGCCGCCCGCCCCGCCGAGCCGGTCGAGGAGGGCGACGCCCTGGTCGTGGCCACGAGCGGTACGAGCGGCGAGCCGAAGGCGGTCGTGCTCACGCATGCGGCCGTGGCCGCCTCGGCCCGGGCCACGAGCGCCAGGCTGGTCGTCGACCCGGCCACCGACCGGTGGCTGGCGTGCCTGCCGCTGGCGCACGTGGGCGGCCTGTCCGTCGTGACCCGGGCGCTGCTCACGGGGACGCCGCTGACCGTGCACGACGGGTTCGACGCCGCAGCCGTGGCGGCCGCCGCCCGGCCGCGGGCCGGCGAGGAAGGCTGGGACGACCCGGCCGGCTCCGAGAGCCGCCACGACCCGGCCCGCCCGGAGCGCCCGCACGGCCCGGCCACGCTGGTCTCGCTCGTACCCACGGCCTTGCGCCGCGTCGACCCCGCGGCGTTCCGGTGGGTCGTGCTCGGCGGCTCGGCGATGCCGCCCGACCTGCCGCCGAACGTCGTGACGACCTACGGCATGACCGAGACCGGCAGCGGCGTCGTCTACGACGGGACCCCGCTCGAGGGCGTCGAGGTGCGGGTCGTGGCCGGCGAGGTGCAGCTGCGCGGGCCGATGCTGCTTCGGGCCTACCGCGACGGCGCCGACCCCAGAGACGGCGCGGGATGGCTGCCCACCGGCGATGCCGGTGCCTGGGACGCCGCCGCCCGACGTCTGACCGTCTTCGGCCGCACCGGCGACCTCGTCATCACCGGCGGCGAGAACGTGTGGCCGGTGGCCGTCGAGGGCGTCCTCGACCGGCACCGAGCGGTGGCCGAGGTGGCCGTCGTCGGGCGCCCCGACCCGGAGTGGGGCCAGCGGCTGGTGGCGCTCGTCGTGCCGGCCGACCGGGCGGCTCCTCCCACGCTCGACGCCGTGCGGGCAGCCGTGAAGGCGGAGCTGCCGGCCTACGCCGCGCCTCGCGAGCTGGTCCTCGTCGACGCCCTGCCCCGGACTCCGCTCGGAAAGGTCGCCCGGGGCGGGCTGCCCGGCCTGCTGCCTCCGCCCGACGCGGTGGTCACACGAACGAGCCGAGCAGGGCGCCGCCGTCGACCACGAGCGTCTGGCCGGTGATCCACGAGGACAGGTCACTGACCAGGAACAGCGCCGCGTTCGCGATGTCCTGTGGCTCGCCCAGGCGCCGCAGCGGCGTTTGGGCGGCGATCGCCTCCTCGGCCGGTTCCCACAGCGCCCGGGCCATGTCGGTCTTGATCAGACCCGGGGCGATGCCGTTGACCCGCACGGTCGGGGCCAGGTCCGCGGCCATCGTGCGGGTGAGGTGGATCAGCGCCGCCTTCGTCACGTTGTAGTGGCCGATCGACGTCTCGACCGACAGGCCGCCGACCGACGCCATGTTGATGACCGTGCCGCCCGCCGCGCTCATCCACGCCCGCCAGGCTTCCTGGATCCACACGACCGGGCCTCGGTAGTTGACCTGCCAGGTCTTGTCGAAGCGGGGCAGGTCGATGTCCACCGGACGCCCCATGTAGGGGTTCGTGGCGGCGTTGTTGACCAGGATGTCGAGGCGGCCGAGGCGCTCGACCGTGGCGTCGACGCAGGCGCGTATCTGGTCCGGCTCGCCGGCGTTGGCCGCGAAGACCTCGAGCTTGCCGCCGCCGGTGCCGATCTCCGCGGCCGTCGCCTCGAGCGCGTCCCGCTTGCGGGACGAGAGCATCACGTCGGCTCCCGCCGCCGCGCACGTGGCGGCGATGGCCTTGCCGATGCCCCGACTCGCCCCGGTGACCAGGGCGACCTTCCCCTCCAGGGTGATCTCCATGCCGGGACGCTAGCGGGACGCCGTGCGCTCGGGCCCGGGGGTGCGCGCGCCCGGGCGTGACCCCCGACGGCGGCCCCCGGTGGCCCGGCCGGGCGTGCGCCCGCCGCGGGCGGCGGCCGCCAGCACGGCGGCGCCCGCCAGCGACGCGACCACGGAGGCCACGAGGACGGCCAGCTTGGCGCCGTCCTCCAGGTTCGGATCGTCGAACGCCAACCCGGCTACGAACAGCGACACCGTGAACCCCACGCCGGCCACCATCGCGACGCCGAGGACCTGCGGCCACGTGACGTCGGGCGGCAGCGCGCCAAGCCTCAGGCGCACGGCGAGCGCGCTCGCCGCCGTCACGCCCACGGCCTTGCCGACGACGAGGCCGAGCGCCACGCCCGCCGCCACCCGGCCGGCATCGGGCGCGGAGAGGGCGTCGCCGGTCACCCGTACGCCGGCGTTCGCCAGGGCGAAGATCGGCACGACGACGAAGCTGGTGAGGGGGTGCAACTGGTGCTGGACCCGCTCGGCCACCGACACGGTCTCCTTGGCCACGGCGGTGAGCGACTGCATCTCGCGCGCCGACGGCTCGTCGGACAGGTCCTCGGCCCAGTCGCGGGCGACCTCCGCTGGCGCGCGGGGCCGGGCGGGGGCGAGCAGCCCGAACGCCACGCCGGCGAGCGTGGCGTGCACGCCCGACTCGTAGGTGGCCAACCAGCAGACCACGCCGAGCGCGACGTACACGGTCGGCGCCCACACCCGGAGCCGCAGGCAGGCGGCGGCCGCGCCGACGCAGGCGACGGCGATCGCCAGGGCGGCCACGTCGAGCTCGTCGGTGTAGAACGCGGCGATGACGGCGATAGCGCCGATGTCGTCGACCACGGCAAGGGTCAGGAGGAACAGCTTGAGGCCCGGCGACGCGCGGGACCCGAGCAGGGCCAGCACGCCCACGGCGAAGGCGATGTCGGTGGCCATGGGGATGCCCCACCCCGACGCCCCGGCACCGCCCACGTTCACGGCGAGGTAGAGGCCGGCGGGCACGACCATCCCGCCGACGGCGGCGATCGCCGGCAGGGCGGCCGTCCGGGGCTCGCGCAGGTCGCCGGCCACCAGCTCGCGCTTGATCTCCAACCCCACGACCAGGAAGAAGAGCGCCATCAAGCCGTCGTTCACGATGTGGCGGAGGTCGTTGTCGACGCCGATCGGGCCGACCCGCAGCGTGACGTCGGCGTGCCACAGGTCCTGATAGGAGGCGTCCCAGGGCGAGTTCGCCCAGGCGAGGGCGACCGTGGCGGCGACCACGAGCGCCACGCCCCCTGCGGCCTCGGTATGCAGGAACCGGCGGACGGCGAGCGGCAACGGGCGGGTGCCGACCGCAGATGCCACCGACGGGGAGGGGGTCGACACGGAAATCTCCGGGGGGTCGAGCGGGTCACGATGCCGACCAGGCTTCCCGGCGCTCCGTGCTCGATGGTACCGCCGGTCCTTAGGGTGGACGACATGAACCGCCTCGCCGACGAGACGAGCCCCTACCTCCGCCAGCACGCCGACAACCCCGTCGACTGGTACGCCTGGGGCGACGAGGCGTTCGCCGCCGCCCGCGCGTCCGACCGGCCGATCCTGCTGTCGATCGGCTACGCGTCCTGCCACTGGTGCCATGTCATGGCGCACGAGTCGTTCGAGGACCCCGAGATCGCTGCGCTCTTGAACGAGCGGCTGGTCAACGTCAAGGTCGACCGCGAGGAGCGCCCCGACGTCGACGCCGTCTACATGGAGGCGGTGCAGGCCCTGACCGGCCAGGGCGGCTGGCCCATGACCGTGTTCCTCACCCCCGACGGACGGCCGTTCTTCGCCGGCACCTACTTCCCGAAGGCACCCCGCGGCGGCATGATCTCGTTCCCCGAGCTGGTGCGGCGCATCGACGAACTGTGGCACACGCGGCGCGACGACCTCGTCGGCCAGGCCGCCCAGCTCACCGACGCCCTCGGCCGCTCCGCCCTGCTCGCCCCCGGCG
>Ga0126307_10000959_pt1 | contig 19069 bp, 20 predicted proteins | sample Plot28_FD_89955 | JGI IMG/M metagenome (GOLD analysis project Ga0126307, IMG submission 89955) | Serpentine soil microbial communities from UC McLaughlin Reserve, CA, USA - Plot28 | ecosystem: Environmental > Terrestrial > Soil > Grasslands | place: USA: UC McLaughlin Reserve, Lake County... | reverse complement strand
GCTAGAGCCGGCCGCCGGCGACGTCCGAGGAGATCCGCTGCGAGAGCCACACCGGCACGACCGACAGCAGGATCAGCACCGCGGCGACCACGTTGACGATCGGCGCCTGGTTGGGCCGGGCGAGGTTGCTGAAGATCCACAGCGGCAGGGTCTGCACGCTCGCGCCGGCGGTGAAGGTCGTGACGATGATCTCGTCGAAGGAGAGCGCGAAGGCGAGCAGGGCGCCCGCGACGAGGGCGGATCGGATCGCGGGGAAGGTCACGTGCCGGAAGGTCGTGAAGACGCCGGCCCCCAGGTCCATCGACGCCTCCTCGAGCGAGCCGCCGGCGCGCCGCAGCCGGGCGAGCACGTTGTTGAAGACCAGCACGACGCAGAACGTGGCGTGGCCCACGATGACGGTGAACAGGCCGAACTCGACGCCCAGGGGCTCCAGCGACGTGGTGATCGCGTTGGACAGGGCGATGCCGGTGACGATGCCGGGCAGCGCGATCGGCAGCACGACGAGGATCGAGACCACCTCACGGCCGAAGAACCGGTAGCGCGCGACGGCGAAGGCCGCCATCGACCCCAGCACCAGGGCGATCGCCGTGGCGCCGAGCCCGGCCTTCACCGAGGTGATCAGCGCCTGCCTGGCCCCCTCGTTGTGCCAGGCCCGCTGCCACCACTCCAGGGTGAAGCCCGACGGCGGCCAGCCGAAGGTCCGGTCGGTGTTGAACGAGGAGATCAGCACCACCAGCAAGGGGATGTAGACGAAGGCCAGACCGAGCGCCATGACCGCGGCCAGGGCGGCGCGCGCCCCTCGGGACAGGATCACCTCGCCCCCCTCACAAGTTGTCGAGGGCGCCGGTGCGCCGGACGACGAGCAGGAACACAATCATGATCATGATCGGCACGGCGGCCAGCGCGGCGGCGAGCGGGAGGTTGTTGGCCGCGCCCGCATTGCCCTGGATCAGGTTGCCGATCAGCTGGCTCTTGCCGCCGACGATCTGCACCACGATGTAGTCGCCGAGGCTCAGCGAGAAGGTGAAGATCGCCCCCGCGACCACCGCCGGGAAGGCCAGCGGCACCACGACGGAGCGGATGGTGCGGCCGGCCTTGGCCCCCAGGTCGGAGGACGCCTCGAGCATCGAGTCCGGCAGCCGCTCCATGCCGGCGTAGATCGGCAGGACCATGAACGGCAGCCACAGGTAGGTCAGCACGATCACCGTCGCGGTGAGCCCGAACCCCGGACCTGTCAGCCCGAAGGGCGCGAGCGCCCAGTTGACGACCCCCTCGCCGGCGAGCATCGCACGCCAGGCGTAGGCCTTGACCAGGTAGCTGGCCCACAGCGGCGTGAGGACCAGGACCACCAGCACCCGACGCGACCGGGGCGAGGCGACCTTGGCCATGAAGAGCGCCATCGGGAAGGCCAGCACCGCGCAGATCACGGTGACCGCCGCGGCGACGCCGATCGTGCGCAGCGTGACGGTGCGGTAGACCCCGGTCGTGAAGATCGAGCGGAAGTTGTCCAGCGTCGCCTCGTGCACGATCTCGCCGGTGAAGTCGTCCGTGGTCCAGAACGCCGAGACCAGCAGCACCGCGAGCGACCCGAGGTAGACCACCACCAGCACGAGGATCGGTGCGACGAGCAGCAGGCTCAGCCGCAGCACCGGGTGCCGGTGCAGGACGCCCGACAGCCGCCGCGCGAGCGACGGCTGCCGAGCGACCTGCTGGCTCATGCGACGACTAGCCCTTGATCTCCTGCCAGGCCGTCGTCCAGTCGCCGTAGTCCTTGCACTGGACCTTGGTGCGCCCGTCCAGGCACTGGCTGATCGGCGTGTTCCAGTACCAGACCTGGTCGAAGTAGGCCTCGTCGGAGGCGTGGAAGGTGTCGCAGTGGTCCTCGTCCGCTGTCTCGGCGCACGACTTCTCGTTGGCCGGGGCCTCGCCGAACCACTCCGCGACCTGGGCGTTCGCCGTCGGAGAGACGATGTGGTCCATCCACAGGTAGGCGCACGTCTTGTGCTCGCTCTTGGTGGCCACCATCCAGGTGTCGGACCACCCGGTCGCGCCTTCCTCGGGCAGGACGGCCTCGACCTTCGCCTTGTCGGCCTGGGCGAGGTTCACGATGATCTGCCAGGTGGTGCCGACGACGGAGTCGCCGTTCTTGAAGGCCTGGATCTCCTTCGTGTAGTCCGACCAGTACTCGCCGATGTGGGCGTTCTGCTCCTTGAGCAGGTCGACCGCGGCCTGGAACTGCTTGTCGTCGAGCGCGTAGGGGTTCTTGATGCCGAGGTCCGGCTGGGTCGCCATCAGGTAGACGGCGGCGTCGGCGATGTAGATCGGCGAGTCGTACGCCGTTACCTTGCCCGAGTTGGCCGACGCGTCGTCGAAGACGGCCGACCACGAGTCGGGCGCCGGCGACACGACCTCGGTGTTGTACATCAGCAGGTTGGCGCCGCGCCCGTGCGGGATGCCGTAGGCCACACCGTCGACGCTGTTCCACGGCTGCATCTTCAGCGCCTCGAAGACGTCGGCGTAGTTGGGCACCAGGTCGGTGTTGACCGGCTCGACGTCGCCGGACGCGATCAGCCGCAGCGACGCGTCCCCGGACGCCGACACGACGTCGTACTGCCCGGTCTTCATCAGGTTGACCATGTCGTCGGAGGTCGGCGCGGTCTTGACGTTGACCTGGCAGCCGGTCTCCTCCTCGAACGGCGTCACCCAGTCGACAGCCGGGTCGGTGCTGCCGTCCTCGACGTAGCCGGCCCAGGCGACGATGTTGACCTCGCCCTCGGGCTCCCCGAGCTCGGTCAGTGCCTTCAGGTCCGGCGGCGTGAACCCCTGGTCCGTGGTGTCGGTGCCGGAGCCGCCTCCGCCCGCCGAGTCGTCCCCTCCGTCGTCCCCGCCGCACGCCGTGAGCGCGATCAGGGCTGCTGCGGTGATCGCGAGCAGCTTGGTTCGGGTCATCAGTTCCCTTCCTCTCTGGTTGCGCCCCGTACGCGGTAGACGTTCTCCCGCGCGAAGCCCAGCCGGACCCGGCTGCCCCGAGGGGCGACCGGCCGGCCGGACGCGGGTCCGGTGTTCTGCTGCAGCGCCACGAGCTCGGGCCCGGCGTCCAGCCTGACGACGTACCGCGTCGACGGACCGGCATAGACGACCTCGTGGACCTCACCCCCGGCGACGACCTCGCCGCCGGCCGACCCCTCGGCAGCCTCCCCCGGACGCAGCGTGATCTTCTCCGGCCGGATGCTGAACGTGCCGTCCTCCCCGAGCAGCTCGCCCGAGGCCGCACCGGAGATGAGGTTCGAGGTGCCGACGAAGCCGGCGACGAACGGCGTCGCCGGGTGCTCGTATACCTCGGTGGGGGTGCCGACCTGCTCGACGCCGCCCTCGTTGAAGACGGCGATCCGGTCGCTCATGGTCAGCGCCTCCTCCTGGTCGTGGGTCACGAACAGGAAGGTCACGCCGACCTCGCGCTGGATCGACTTGAGCTCGACCTGCATCTGCTCGCGCAGCTTGAGGTCGAGGGCGCCGAGCGGCTCGTCGAGCAGGAGGACCTTGGGGTGGTTGACGAGCGCGCGCGCCAGGGCGACCCGCTGCCGCTGGCCGCCGGACAGCTGGCCGGGCCGCCGGTCGTCCATGCCGGCCAGCCGCATCGTCGCCAGCGCCTCGCGCGCCTGGGCCCGGCGCGACGACCTGCCGACGCCCTTGACCATCAGGCCGTAGGCGACGTTGTCGAGGACCGACATGTGCGGGAACAGCGCGTAGTCCTGGAAGACCGTGTTGACGTCGCGGTCGAAGGGCGGGTCCGCGGTCACGTCGCGGCCGCCGAGGTGGATCCGGCCGGCGGTCGGGGTCTCGAAGCCGGCGATCATCCGCAGCACGGTGGTCTTGCCGGAGCCGGAGGGCCCGAGCATCGCGAAGAACTCCCCGTCGCCGACGTCGAGGTCGACCGAGTCGACCGCCACCACCGATCCGGCGCCCGACCCGAAGACCTTGCGCAGGCCGACGAGGCGCACCGCAGGCGCAGCCGCGGGCGCGGCCCGACTGGCCTCCCTCACGCACACCTCCTCGACCCCTCGGAGGGCTCGAACGCTAGCGAAGGATCACTGTTCCGGAGTGCGGATTCCGTCGCGAAGTCGCCATTTCGTGTCCGAAACCGTCGTCCGGAGCCCGGCTTTGCGCACATTGCGCCCGTACGTCGGCTTCCCCGAAGGGCAGCCGCGCTCGAGGACAGGAACCCGGACGCCACCTGCGCCTACGTGTAGACCGGCTCAGCCGCCCGCACCGACGTCGACGACGGTGCGGGCGGCTGCCCGGATCCGCCAGTCCCGCACCCGATGGCCGAACTCCACCGTCACGGCCAGCCCGTCGGTGCGGTTGTTCACCCACTGGGTGAACGTGCCGTAGCAGATGCCCGTGCACACGAAGTCCTCGAGCGGGAGCCGCATGCCGGCCGCCAGCGCCTTGACTGTCCGGTAGCCCTTGTCGTTGACGCCGACCCCGAACAGGGGCTGGTGGAAGGTGATGAGCAGCCACGGGTCGAGCCGTCGGACCAGGTCGCGCAGCGCCACGGACTCCGGCTCCGAGAGAGGCCGCGGGCCCGACCACGTCTCGTCCCGGCTGCTGGTGTGCCAGTTGTAGGGGAAGTTGCGGTTGAGGTCGACGCCGTGGTCGTTGGTCCGGCGGTCGGCCGCGGTGCCGTCCGGGTTGACCGTGCGCGCCAGCCACAGGTCGAGCTGGTCGGGGAGGTCGACCCGGTCGCGGAGCGCCCGGACGACCCGCATCCCGGCCCGCTCGTCGCCGTGGATGCTGCCGATGACCAGCACCCGACGGGTCGCGCCCTCAGTGGTCCGGTGCACCACCGTCATGGGAAGCCCCCGCACCGAGGTGCCGACGACCTCGCTGGTCGTCGTCACCGGCAGGGCGGCGTCGTCGGCGGCGTCGTCGGCGGCGGCCGAGCCGGCGGCGAGCGTCAGCGGCGCGACGAGCACGGCCGCGGCCACGGCGGCGACAGCGGCCTGCGCGCGGGTGCGCCGTGCGGTGCTGGGGCGGGTGGCGGGACGACGCGAGGCCGGACGACGTGGGGCGCGCACCCGGCCAGGGTGTCAGACGACCGGCAGGAATCCGGAGAGGTCGGCGCGTTCGCCACTCGCCTGGACCCGACCCTCGGCCATCGCGTCGGCCCAGCCGAGGTCGCCGGTGGCGAGCGCGACCCAGGTCATGGCGTCGGTCTCGACGACGTTGGGCGGCGTGCCCCGGGTGTGCTGCGGCCCGGGGACGCACTGGACCGCGCCGTGCGGCGGCACCCGGACCTCGACCGACCTGCCGGGCGCCTGCGCGGCCAGCTCCTCGAGCAGGAAGCGCACCGCGTCGCGGACGTCGGCCGGCTCCATGGTGTGCGGCTCGAGCACCCTGGCGAGGGCCGCGCGGCCGTGCTCGGGGTCGACCCGGCGACGTGGTCCGGCCACCGCTACAGCCGGCCCTTGCCCAAGTCCTCGAGCGCGCCGACCGCGACCCGCAGCACCGCCGCCGACTCGTCCGGCGGGACGACCGGCAGCATCTCTTCCCAGAGCGTCAGGCATGAGCCGCGCAGCTGCAGCATCCCGGCCGGCCGCGCGAGCAGGAACTGGTGCAGGTGCGCGCCGCCGTCGCCGATCTTGTAGACGTGCACCCGGCCGATGCCGTCGAGCGCCTCGACCGCTCGCGCGACCCGGGCCGAGATGACGCCCAGCTCGGCAGCCATCGCGTCGCCCAGATCGCCGAAGTCGAGGTGCTCGCGGGGCATCACCATGACCGACAGCGGCAGCCGCGGCTCACCGAACGCGACCAGCGTCCACCGCTCGTTCGCCCAGACGGCGTCGGCGTCCGGGTCGGCGCACCGCGCGCAGCCGACGCCGCCCTCGCCGGCCCGGGGCGGCTCGGGCAGCGTCAGCGGGTCGAGCGGCTTGACCACGAGGGAGTCGGGCTCGAAGGGGAAGATCTCCCACCAGGCCTGTTCCGGCACCTGCAGCCGCCGCTGCGGGTCGGCCTGCGCAAGCACTCGGTCGTGGAACTGCTGCGGGGTCGGGACGGCCACCCGCCCGACCCTAGTCAGGCTCCGGCGCATAGGGTGAGCGCGCACCTGCAGGCGTAGCTCAACCGGCTAGAGCGCCCCCCTTCCAGGGGGGAGGTGTTGGTTCGCGACCAGCCGCCTGCTCCATGAGACGCAACCCTGGGCACTCGCAGGCCTCCCGGCGCTCGTGGCGGTCGCGCCGGTCCGCCCGGTCGATCCTCTCGGTCGGGTCCACCCGGTCGGTGCTCTCGGTCAACTCGAGCGGGTCGGTGCTGTCGATCGGCAGCATCGGGTCCTTCGGCTGCGTCGGGAGCGTCGGGTCGGCGATGTCGCTCTTCTCGGTCGGGTCGTGGCAGAGCGAGCTGTCGCTGCTGTCGGCGCAGTGCAACCTGTCGGTGCTGTCCTTCCAGGCCGACGGCGGCGTGCTCGGCCGACGCACTGACGGTCCGCTGAGCCGCTTCCCGAGCACCCCGGTGGCCGTCCTCCTCACCGCCGCCGCCGTGGCATGGGCGGTCCGCGAGGCCCGTCGCTAGCCGAAGAGCGCCGGCAGCGTGCGCTCGGACGCGGCGCGCAGCTCGCCGACCGGCAGGTCGAGCTCGCCGAGCACGAGCGTGTCACGACCGGTGGTCCCGAGCCGGGTCACCCTGACGCCGTACGTCGCTGCCGACGACTCGAGGTCGGCGACCCGGTCGGCGGGCACCGTCACGACAGCCCGCGCTACCGACTCGGCGAAGAGCGCGACGAACGCGTCTCCCCCGGCGACTCCTCCTAGGGACACCGTCGCACCGACCCCGCGGCGCAGCGCCATCTCGACCAGGGTCTGCGCGAGGCCACCGTCCGACACGTCGTGCGCCGCGGTCACGATGCCCCCGGCCGCGACGTCGGCCATCAGCGAGGCGAGCGCCTGCTCGGCCGCCAGGTCGACCCGGGGAGGCAGCCCGCCGAGGTGGCCGTGCACCTCGTGCGCCCACTCCGAGCCGGCCAGCTCGTCGCGCGTCTCGCCGAGCAGCACCACGACCTCGTCCGCGGCGGCGAAGCCCATCGGCACCCGGCGGCGCACGTCGGCCAGGACGCCGAGGACGCCGACCACCGGCGTCGGGTTGATCGCGACGTCGCCGGTCTGGTTGTAGAAGCTGACGTTGCCGCCGGTCACCGGCACGCCGAGCTCGAGGCAGCCGTCGGCCAACCCGCGGGTCGCCTCGGCGAACTGCCACATCACGTCCGGGTCCTCGGGCGAGCCGAAGTTGAGGCAGTCGGTCACGGCGAGCGGCCGGGCGCCGGTGACGGCCACGTTGCGGTAGGCCTCCGACAGCGCGAGCTGCGCGCCGGCGTAGGGGTCCAGCTTGGCGAAGCGGCCGTTGCCGTCGGTGGCCAGCGCGATGCCGAGGTTGCTCGACTCGTCGACGCGCACGACACCGGAGTCCTCGGGCTGGGCGAGGACGGTGTTGCCGAGGACGTACCTGTCGTACTGGTCGGTCACCCACGACTTCGACGCCAGGTTGGGCGACGCGACCATCCGCAGCACGGTCGCGCGCAGCTCGTCAGCCGTCGCCGCCCGCGGCAGCGACGACGGGTCGTCGGCCTGCAGCGCGTCCTGCCAGGACGGCCGCACGTAGGGCCGCTCGTAGACCGGGCCCTCGTGCGCGACGGTCCGCGGCGGCACGTCGACGATCGTCTCGCCGTGCCACTGCACGGTCAGCCGGCCGCTGCCGTCGACCTCGCCGATGACCGTGGCGAGCACGTCCCAGCGGGCGCAGATCCCGAGGAACGCGTCGATCTTCGCCGGCTCGACGACCGCGCACATGCGCTCCTGCGACTCGCTCATCAGGATCTCCTCGGGGCGCAGCGAGGAGTCACGCAGCGGCACCCGGTCCAGCCAGACCGTCATGCCGCCGTCACCGTTGGACGCCAGCTCCGAGGTCGCGCAGGACAGCCCGGCGCCACCGAGGTCCTGGATGCCGACGACCAGGTCTGCGGCGAAGAGGTCGAGGCAGCACTCGATGAGCACCTTCTCCATGAAGGGGTCACCGACCTGGACGGCAGGCCGCTTGGTGGGATGCGCCTCGTCGAACGTCTCCGAGGCGAGGACGGAGACGCCGCCGATCCCGTCGCCGCCGGTGGCCGCGCCGAAGAGCACCACCAGGTTGCCGGCGCCCGAGGCGTGCGCGAGCTTGATCTGGTCGTGGCGCATGACACCGGCGCAGAGCGCGTTGACCAGCGGGTTGCCGGCGTAGGACGGGTCGAAGACGACCTCGCCGCCGACGTTGGGCAGCCCGAGGCAGTTGCCGTAGCCGCCGATGCCGGCGACCACACCGGGCAGCACCCGGCGGGTGTCCTCCGCGTCCGCGGGGCCGAAGCGCAGCGGGTCCATCACGGCGACCGGGCGGGCACCCATCGACATGATGTCGCGCACGATGCCGCCGACCCCGGTGGCCGATCCCTGGTAGGGCTCGACGTAGCTCGGGTGGTTGTGCGACTCGACCTTGAAGGTCACCGCCCAGCCGTCGCCGATGTCGACGACGCCCGCGTTCTCGCCGATGCCGACGAGCAGCGCTGAAGACCCAACGGAGCCTTCCGATGCCGTCCGACTGAACTGCCTGAGGTGCACCTTGCTCGACTTGTAGGAGCAGTGCTCGCTCCACATCACCGAGTACATCGCCAGCTCCGACGACGTCGGGCGCCGGCCGAGGATCTCCCGGATCCGGGCGTACTCGTCGTCCTCGAGGCCGAGCTCGCGGTAGGGCTGCTCGACCTCCGGCGTCGCCTCGGCCTGCTTCACCGTTTCGGACACCGTCTCGGCGGTCATGCTGACACCGCGGCCGACAGCACCGAGGTGAAGAACGTCAGCCCGTCGGTCGACGGCCCGGTGAGCTCCTCGACCGCGTGCTCCGGATGCGGCATCAGGCCCACCACGTTGCCGCGCTCGTTGGTGATCCCCGCGATCGACCGGTAGGACCCGTTGGGGTTGTCGCCGACGTACCGAACGACGACCCGGCCCTCGGCCTCGAGGCGGTCCAGCGTCGCGTCGTCCGCTACGTAGCCGCCCTCGCCGTTCTTGAGCGGTACGACGACGCGCTGGCCGGCCGAGTAGCCGCTGGTCCAAACCGTCGCCGCGTTCGCGACCTCGAGCTCCTGGTCGACGCAGTTGAACTTGCGGTGGTCGTTGCGGATCAGCGCCCCGGGAAGCAGGTGCGACTCGCACAGCACCTGGAAGCCGTTGCAGATGCCCAGGACCGGCAGCCCGCCGCGGGCCGCGTCGACCAGCGGCGCCATCACCGGCGCGAACCGGGCGATCGCCCCGCAGCGCAGGTAGTCGCCGTAGGAGAAGCCGCCGGGCAGGACGACCGCGTCGACGTCTCGCAGCGCGTCGTCGCCGTGCCAGAGCCGGACGGCCTCGGCGCCGGCCAGCCGCACCGCGCGGGCCGCGTCGCCGTCGTCCAGCGATCCCGGGAAGCTGACGACCCCGACCTTCATCGGTGCGCCCCGCCGCCCGGCTCCTCGACATGGACGGTGAAGTCCTCGATGACCGGGTTGGACAGCAGCGTCTCGGCCGCCGAGCGGATCTGGGCCAGCCTTTCCTCGGTGACGTCACCCTCGACGTCCAGCTCGAACCGCTTGCCCTGGCGCACCCCGCTGATGCCGTCGAAGCCGAGCCGGGGCAGCGCTTGTGCCACCGCCTTGCCCTGGGGGTCGAGGATCTCGGGCTTGAGCATGACGTCGACGACGACGCGGGCCATCCGGGCACTCCTGCGGGGATCGGCGGGGTATCCCGGCCAGCCTATCCGCCGCCCCTGTGCCGTCAGGTGATGCGCAGGGTGACCACACCGCGGAAGTAGCCGGTGCGGGTCGCGACCGCCTTCTTCCGGCCGGTGTCGAAGCCGGCCGGGAAGGTCAGCGTCACCTTGCCCTTGGCGTCGGTCGTGTCCGACCGGCTGCCGACCTTGACCTTGGCTCCCTTGACCGGCAGCCCGGCGTCGCTGACCGTGAAGGTCACGCTCTTGGCGCCGGCGTTGTCCCACTTCCTGGGCGACGCCGCGACCTTGAGCCCGGGCAGCACCTGGGTGTGCAGCAGCCGGGGCCCGCCGCTGGCCTCCGGGTCGAAACTGACGACGAGGTCGAGCCGCCCGTTGGCGGCATCCCCCACCGTGTTCCAGACCGTGCCGACGGCCGGGAGGCGCACCGACCGCACGGCGCCGAACTTCGTCACCGCCGCGTTGGTGCGCACCGCCTTCACCGTGCGGGTGCCGGACGCCCACCAGAACACCCAGAGCCGGCCCCCGGGTGCGGCGGCGACGCCGATCCGCTTGGCGTCCTTGGATCCCGGGACGGCGAGGGTGCTCGACGAGCCAACCTTCCACACCGAGACGCTGCCACAGGTCGGGTACCCCTTACAGATCGCGGTGTACGTCCCGCCGGCACCCGAACGGCCGGTCAGCGCGACGGCCTGGTCGGGCGCCAGGCTGTTGGTCGCGCCGCCGAACTGCACCGTCGAGCCGGGCACCTTGGCGATGGCCCCGAGCGCGGGCGAGACCTGCCGGACGAAGGTGCCCTGCTGCGACGAGTTCGAGTACCACGCCAGCCACACCGACTCGTTCGCCGCGTCGCGGGCCAGCGTGGTGAAGTAGGCGCAGCACACGGACCCGCCCGGCGTCGACGGGTTGTCGAACGAGACGTCGGGGACCGCGTCGCTGATGCCCTGGTGCAGGTACAGCGTGTCCGTGGTGGCCCAGGACGACCACAGCGTCCCGCCGGCGACGACCGCGCTGGTGCCCGAGGACGCGTAGGCCGTCTTCTCGGTGCCGATGCGGCCCGGCGCCCCGAAGGCAGCCCCGCCGTCGAGGCTGACCGAGCTGAACAGCTCACCGGCGAAGCCGGTGCCGATGCCCGAGTAGACCAGGCGCAGCTCGGATCCCGGGCCCTGCACCACCTGCGGGTCGTTGACCAGGCTGCCGAGGGCCGGTCCCACGGGATGGCTTCCCACGGCGGTGGCGCCGGTCGCGGACACGGCCAGGTGGCCGATCTGGTCCTCGCCGGCGGCCGTCCGGTAGCTGTAGGCCACCTGGAGCCGGCCGTCCGGCGTCCGGGCCAGGTCGGCCCGGTCGATCGAGGTCATGCTGCCGGTCGACAGCGTGGTCCAGCGGCCGGGACCACCGGCCTGGGCCACCAGCGCCGGCCCCACGACGAGGGCGGCCGCGGTCACGCCGAGCACCCCGACGAGGGCGAGGCGACGGGGGTGCGCGGGTCGGGCTGACGGCGAGCTGACGACGGCGGTTCGGGTCATGCTGCGAACCGTGCCCGAGCGCGGCACGTCTCGCGGGGACGTGACCGGTTTTTGCGCAATGTGCGTTTCGCACGGAAGGTGGTCACCTGCCCACCGGCTGGACGCCCTGCGCGCCGTGACGCCGCGCACCTACGATCGCGCCATGACCCCACGTCTGTCCCGCCCTGCCCACGTGGTCCTGGCTGCCGGCATGGCGATCGCCCTCCTGTCCACCGCCTGCGCCCCCGAGGACGACGACTCGTCGACCACCCCGAAGGACTCGGGCAGTTCGTCCGCCGCCAGCCCGACCGAGGACGCGTGCGCCAAGGAGTCCCTCGAGACGCACACGCCCGACACGTTGACGATCACGACAGACAAGCCGGCCTACCCGCCGTGGTTCGTCGACGACGACCCGTCCAACGGCAAGGGCTACGAGGGAGCGGTCGCGGCCGCCGTCGCGGAGCAGCTCGGCTTCACGCCGGACGAAGTCACCTGGACCAGCACCAAGTTCGACGCCGCGATCGCGCCCGGCCCCAAGGACTGGGACTTCGACATCAACCAGTTCTCGATCACCGAGGAGCGCAAGCAGGCGGTCGACTTCTCCTCGCCGTACTACGACGTGACCCAGGCGGTGGTGACCACCGGCAAGTCGAAGGCCGCCAAGGCGACCAGCCTGGCCGACCTCAAGGGCCTCAAGATCGGCGCCCAGGTGGGCACGACGTCGTACGACGCGATCATCTCCACGATCGACCCCGACCAGAAGCCGGCCGTCTACAACTCCAACGACGACGCCAAGCAGGCGCTGGAGAACGGCCAGGTCGACGCGATCGTCACCGACCTGCCGACCGCCTTCTACATCACGGCGGCGGAGCTCTCGAACGGCAAGATCGTCGGGCAGCTGCCCAGCGGGAGCGGGGAGCAGGAGCAGTTCGGCCTGGTCCTCGACAAGGGCAGCCCGCTCACCGCGTGCGTGAGCGCGGCGGTCGACGAGCTGCGGGCCGACGGCACCCTCGAGGCCCTGGTCGACGAGTGGCTCTCGCAGGCCGGCGGCGCGCCCGTCCTCTCCTGACGTGACCGTGCCCGCGCAGGTCTTCCCCGAGCTGAGCGCGGCTCAGCAGGAGAGGTTGGCCTACGGGCGCGGGCAGGCCCGCCGGTCCCGGCTGCTCGCCGGTGCCAGCACGGTGGTGTTCCTGGCCGTCATGGGTGCCGTGGTGGTCCTGAGTCCGGGCTGGGAGCGGGTGAAGGAGCAGTTCCTCGACCCGCAGGTGGCCAAGGACTCGTTCCCGGCGATCCTCGAGGGCTTCTGGCTCAACCTGCGGGTCCTCGCGGTGTGCGCGGTGCTCATCGTGGCCGTGGGGCTCGGCGTCGCCGCGACCCGCACGCTGCGCGGGCCGGTGTTCGCGCCGCTGCGGTTCCTGGCCGCGGTCTACACCGACGTGTTCCGCGGCTTCCCGTTGATCGTCCTGCTCTACATCATCGGGTTCGGCGTGCCGGGGCTGCGGCTGCAGGGGGTGCCGACCTCCCCGGTCTTCCTCGGCGCAGTCGCGCTGGTGCTGACCTATTCGGCGTACGTCGCCGAGGTCTTCCGCGCCGGCATCGAGACGGTGCACCCGAGCCAGCGGATGGCGGCCCGGTCGCTCGGCCTCACCTACGGGCAGTCGATGCGTCGGGTCGTCCTGCCGCAGGCGGTCCGCCGGGTGACGCCGCCGCTGCTCAACGACTTCGTCGCGCTGCAGAAGGACGTCGGGCTGATCTCGGTCCTCGGTGCGGTCGACGCGGTGCGGGCCGCCCAGATCGAGGTCGCGCGGACCTACGACTTCACGCCCTACCTGGTGGCCGGGTTCCTCTTCATCCTGCTCGCGGTGCCCACCGTCCGGCTCGCCGACTGGGTCAACCTGCGCGCGGCCCGCCGCCAGCAGGCGGGCGGCGCCCTGTGAGCATCCCCATCACCACCCCGGTGCTCGAGGCCGAGCGGCTGGTGAAGCGGTTCGGCGACAACCCGGTCCTCGGCGGCGTCGACCTCGCCGTCGCCGAGCACGAGGTGGTCGTGCTGATCGGCGCCTCGGGTTCCGGCAAGTCGACGATGCTGCGCTGCGTGAGCCTGCTCGAGCCGCTCGACGACGGCACGGTGCGCCTCGACGGCGAGGAGGTGACCGACCCGCGCGCCGACGCCGACCGCCTGCGGTCCCGCTTCGGCGTGGTCTTCCAGTCCTTCAACCTGTTCCCGCACCTGTCCGTGCTGCAGAACGTGACCCTCGCCCCCCGGGTGGTGCACGGCGTGTCCCGGGACGAGGCCGATGAACGGGCGATGCGGCTGCTCGAGCGGGTCGGCCTGGCCAGCCGCGCCCAGGACTACCCGGACCGGCTCTCGGGGGGTCAGCAGCAGCGGGTGGCGATCGTCCGCGCGCTGGCCAACGAGCCGCGGATGCTGCTGCTCGACGAGGTGACCAGCGCCCTGGACCCCGAGCTGGTCGGCGAGGTGCTGCGGCTGGTCCGCGAGCTCAAGGAGCAGGGCACCACCATCCTGATGGCGACCCACGAGATGGCCTTCGCCCGCCAGGTGGCCGACCGGGTCTGCTTCCTCGACGCCGGCGTGCTGTGCGAGCAGGGTCCGCCCGAGCAGGTCCTCGACGACCCACGCGAGCCGCGGACCCGGCAGTTCCTGAGCCGGGTCATCGAAGCCGGCCGGCTCTGAGGTGCCGACCCCGGACGACGCGCTGACGGAGCGCCGGCGGCGGCTGACCGCCCAGGTCGCGGCGCTCGAGCGGGCCTTCGCCGCCCTCGTCGCCGCGACGGAGGGTGCCAACACCGACGACGAGCACGACCCGGAGGGGTCCACCATCGCCTTCGAGCGGTCCCAGCTCTCGGCCTCGCTGGCCGCGGCCCGGTCCGGGCTGGCCGGGGTCGAGCATGCCCTGGCCCGGGTGGCCGCGGGGACGTACGGCCGGTGCGAGACCTGCGGCGGGCCCATCCCCGCGGGCCGCCTGGAGGCCCTGCCCGCTGCGACGACCTGTGTCGCCTGCGCCGGGCGCCACCCTGACCACGCCGGCGCAGGCGGGACGTAAGACCACCCGCGGGCAGAGATAGGGCAACCTCCCGATGTAGCCCCCCTCCTCAGGCGAGCACATTTCTCTCGTCACCACGAAGGACGAGCTCCGACCGGAGCACTGAGGAGTGAGAACCATGCAGCTCACCGCCGGCCTCTTCGCCAGCACCGAGACCGCCTACCGCCACGAGCGGATCAGCACCTCGTTCCGCGAGGCCTCCGCCGCCCGCGGCGCCCGGGCCGCCCGCGCCCTGCGCGCAGTCGGCCACCGCCGCCCGACCCGCTCCACCCTGCGCGCGGCCTGACTAAGGACCCTTGAGGACCCCTCCCGCGTGATCTAGGCAATCGTCCCGATGCGCCGGGGCACCTCAGGACCGCAGAGTCGAGACCACACCCGCCGGGAGACCCCCGGCACCTGCAGGAAGCCACCCGAGGAGGAACCGTCATGCAGCTCACCGCCAGCCAGTTCGCCGCCGTCGACACCGCGTACCGCCAGGAGCGGATCACCGCGTCGTTCCGCGACCAGCTCGCCACCCACGACCTGCGCAGCCTGCCGCGCCGATGGTTCGACGCGACGACGGAGGCGCGTATCCACGCGATCCGGACGGCCTGAGTGGCCGAACCGGCACGTTCCCGCCAGGCCGGGCGCGCACTGTCCCTGGTGCCCGCGATGATGGGTGACGTGGCCCCCGCGACCGAGATCCGAGGCCCACTGGTCGGCAGAGCCGTCGAGCTCGACCGCCTGGTGGGCCTCGTCGGCGTGGGTGAGGAGAAGCCGGCCGGGTCCGCCGTGCTGGTGTCCGGGGACGCCGGCGTCGGCAAGACCCGCATCCTGGCCGAGCTGCGCGACCGCGCCCAGACCGAGGGCTGGCGGGTGCTGGTGGGGCACTGCCTGGACTTCGGCGACAGCGCGCTGCCCTACCTGCCGTTCAGCGAGGCCTTCGGGCGGCTGGCCGCCGAGAGCCCGGTCGTGGCGCGGACCCTGGTCGAGGCCGCCCCCGTCATCGCCCGCCTGATGCCGGCCCGCCGCGTCCTGCCCGAGCAGTCGACCGGGCACGATGCCGAGCCGGTCGACGCGACAACCATCGACCGCCCGGAGCTGTTCGCGGCCGTGCACGGCGCCCTCGAGCAGCTGGGCCGGTCGGCTCCGCTGCTCCTCGTCGTCGAGGACGTGCACTGGGCCGACCGGTCCACCCGCGAGATGCTCAGCTTCCTGTTCTCCCGGCGCTTCGACTCGCCCGTCGCCGTGGTGGCGTCGTACCGCACCGACGACCTGCACCGCCGCCATCCGCTGCGCACGACCGCCGCCGAGTGGTCGCGGCTGCCCGCCGTCACCCGGGTGGACCTCGGCCGGCTCGGCGACGCCGACGTCCGCGAGCTCGTCCACTCGCTGCACCCCGCCCCGATGGCCGAGCGCGCCCTGCACGGCATCGTCGAGCGTGCCGAGGGCAACGCGTTCTTCACCGAGGAGCTGGTCCAGGCCGCCGAGGTCGGCCCCGACGCGATCCCCGAGGCGCTGGCCGACCTGCTGCTGGTCCGCCTCGACCGCCTCGACGACGACGCGCGCCTCGTCGTCCGGGCGGCGGCCGTCTCGGGCCGCCGGGTCCCCCACCTGCTGCTGGAGCGGGTGCTGGACGGTCGGGTCGACTCCCTCGACGCCGCGCTGCGGGCGGCGGTCGAGGCCAACGTGCTCGTGCCGATGGGCGGCGACGGCTACGCGTTCCGCCACGCGCTGCTCGCCGAGGCGGTCTACGACGACCTGCTCCCGGGCGAGCGGGTCCGGCTGCACGCGGCGTACGTCGCGGCGCTGCAGCAGGGCGAGGTCGGCGGCACCGCGGCCGAGCTGGCCCGGCACGCCAAGCGGGCCAACGACCTGGTGACGGCCGCCCGCGCCAGCGTCGCGGCCGGCGACGAGGCGATGACCGTCGCCGGTGCCGACGAGGCGTCCCGCCACTACGAGCTGGCGATGGAGCTGGCGACGCACGCCTCCGACGAGGACATCGGCATCGACCGGGTCGAGCTCACCGCCCGCGCCTGCGAGGCGGCGGTCGCGTCCGGGCAGACCTACCGCGCGATCGCGCTGGCGAACGACAGCCTGCGCTCGCTGTCGGCCGACGCCGACCCCGACGCCCGGCTCCGGCTGCTCGCGGTGCTCGCCGCCGCGTCGCTGCTCGCCGACACCGAGGGCGACGCCCTGGCCACGACGACGGAGGCGATGGCGCTGCTGGAGCGCCACCCCGACGACCGGATGCGGGCCCGCTTCCTGGCGCTGCACGCCCGCGCCCATGCCGACCGGCGACGCCACGTCGAGGCGTCCGAGCTCGCCGGGCAGGCGCTGGAGCTGGCCGGCCGGCTCGAGCTGGCCGACGTCGTCGTCGACGCGCGGACGACGCTGGCCCGCCTCCGCGAGGGCACCCAGGGGCCGGCCGCGTCGGTCGAGATGCTCGAGGAGGTCGTGGTCCAGGCCCGGGCGGCCGGCGACCTGGACAGCGAGCTGCGCGGCACCTTCAACCTGGGCACCCTGCTCTACGAGAGCGGCCGGATCGAGGAGGCCCGGGTGGTCTACGCCCAGGCCACCGAGCGCGGTGTCTCGGCCGGCCGCCCCTGGGCACCGTTCGTCCTCGAGTCCCGCGTCCTCGGCATCCAGGCCGCCTACCTGGTCGGTGAGTGGGACGCCGCGCTCGACCTGGCCGACCTGCACGGCGAGTCGCCGCCGGAGCTCGCCGAGGCGATGCTCATCGCCAGCGGGCTGGTGGTGCGAGCCGGTCGAGGCGACGCCACCGCCACCGACGTGCTTCCCTCCCTCGCCGCACCCGGGCGGCGCGAGGGCATGGTGGCGCTGTTCGCCGGATTCGCCGCGATCGACCTCTACGGCGACGCCGGCGACCTCGAGGCCAGCCTCGACGCGCACGACCAGACGGTCTCGGTGCTCAGCGAGATCTGGGCCAACATGGACTTCCAGGCCAGGATCCGGCTGTCCGCGCTCGCCATCGGGCAGGTCGCGGCGGCCGTGCCGGGCACCGCCAGCGACGACCACGACCGGCTGGTCGCGGAGGCCGACCGGCTGCTGGCCGGTGCCCGGCGGGCGCTGCGCAAGCGCGAGGAGTCGGTGTGGGAGGAGGGCCTCGAGGGTCGGGCCTGGATGACCCGCACCGAGGCCGAGCACCTGCGGCTGCGCTGGCTGGTGGGCCACGACCTGCCGGCTCCGGGCGAGCTGCTGACCGCCTGGCGGGCGTCCACCAACGCCTTTCTCTCGCTCGGGCACGCGTTCGAGACCGCGCGGTCCCAAGCCCGCACCGCCGCGGTGCTGCGCGCCGCCGGCAACGCCGCCGAGGCGGCCGAGGCCGCCGAGCTCGTGCGGCTGGCCCGGGACACGGCCCGGCGGCTCGGCACCGAGCCGCTGCTGCGCGAGCTGCGCGCCGTCGGCGGGCAGCAGCCGGCCCGGGCAGCGGCCGAGTCCCGCCGCGACGAGAGCCTGACCGCGCGCGAGCTCGAGGTGCTGACCCTGGTGGCCCAGGGCCGCAGCAACCGCGAGATCGCCGGCCAGCTCTACATCAGCGCCAAGACGGTCAGCGTCCACGTGTCCAACATGCTCGCCAAGCTCGGCGCCGCCGGGCGCACCGAGGCGGTGGCCGTCGCCCGCCGGCGCGGCTACCTCGACGACCGGGCCGGCTGAGCCCGGCGACTCCTGCTCAGTGGGTCTTCTGCCAGCCGTCCCATGCGCTGGTGACCATCTCGGTCAGGTCCAGCCCGGCGGTCCAGCCGAGTTGGTCGCGGATCTTCGAGGCGTCGGCGAAGTACGCCGCCGGGTCGCCGGCCCGTCGGCCGACCACGTCGACCTCGAAGTCCATCCCGGTCACCGCGCGGACGGTGTCGAAGACCTCCTTGACGGAGACGCCCTCGCCACGGCCGACGTTGTAGACCTCCCCCAGCGGTCCCTCGTCGATTCGCGCAGCGGCGGCGGCGTGGGCGTCGGCCAGGTCGACGACGTGGATGTAGTCGCGGATGCAGGACCCGTCGCGGGTGTCGTAGTCGTCGCCGAAGAGCTGCGGCTTGCTGCCGCCGGTCAGCCGCTCGAAGGTCATCGGCACCAGGTTGGCGACGCTGCGGTCGGCCAGCTCGGGGGAGGCGGTACCGGCCACGTTGAAGTAGCGCAGGGCGGACCAGCGGACCTTCGGGTTCGCGGTCGCCAGGTCGCGCAGCATCCACTCGCCGACCAGCTTGGTCTCGCCGTAGGGGCTCATCGGCGCGGCCGGGGTCTCCTCGGTGACGAACTCCACCGGCGGGTTGCCGAAGACGGCCGCGCTCGAGGAGAACAGGTAACGCTCGACGCCCTCCTGGGTGCAGACGTCGAGCAACCGGGCGAAGCCGCCGACGTTCTCGTCCCAGTAGAGGACCGGGTTCTCGACCGACTCGCCGACCGCCTTCTTGGCGGCGAGCTGCAGCACCCCGGTGACGCCGTGCTCGCGGATCGTGGAGCGGACGGCGTCCTCGTCCTGCAGCCTGGCCTCGACGAAGGGCACGTCGGCCGGCACGTTGTCCCGGATGCCGGCGGAGAGGTCGTCGAGCACCACGACGCGCAGGCGGTGCTCGCCGAAGGCCCGCACGATGTGGGCGCCGATGTAGCCGGCGCCGCCGGTGAGCAGCCAGCACGGGCCGTTGTCGCCTGTAGTGACGGTCATGGCAGGCAACCCTAGGCGCCGGGCCGGTCCGGGGAGACGACGAG